>Ga0228535_1000239_pt1 | contig 178154 bp, 204 predicted proteins | sample SJ1metagenome_FD_168457 | JGI IMG/M metagenome (GOLD analysis project Ga0228535, IMG submission 168457) | Enriched culture of PCE-dechlorinating microbial communities from Ithaca, New York, USA - SJ1 | ecosystem: Engineered > Modeled > Simulated communities (microbial... > Unclassified... | reverse complement strand
GTATGTAAAGTGGGAATTGATACATGCAGGTTCATACATCAATTAGTCTATTTTGGTTGATAGCTTAAGGGGTAGAGATCGATCATTTGTGATCCTGCATGATATTGATCATTGGTGCAACACCCTCGTTTCATGAACGTAATAGGACAAACTATTTATTTCCCATATGAGATCAATTATCTATGTCTCATCTCACATCAATACTCTTCATACTGGCTATAACATTGATTATTCTGGGAAGCCCCTCTGTTGCAGATGTTAACAAAACATACTACAACGGGTATTCTTTTGATCCAGAACTGGTCCCATCCGGAATGATTCCCTACGAACCCGGATGGTCCCATGGTTCACTCTTTAGTGCCCCTAACTGGCTGCTTGTCCAGATCGATCAAAACCTGATGAGTACAGTACTTGACCGGGGAGTCACCCCGACCCCGACTCCGGTGATATCTTCTGATGAGTTTGAAAATTATATTGCGGAGGGATTTGCTGCTCTTCAAGGAGGAAATTATCGTGCTGCGTATACAGCGTTTCAGGCTGCTACCGTTCTCAAACCTGATTCATCAGATGCATGGTATGGCCTTGGGATTGCCCTCGAAAGCCAGAAAAGATTCCTGTCAGCACTTGATGCCTACACGAAAGCCATCTCCTATGCACAAGGAGCATCATCAAACTGGGCTTCATATGCAGGAAAGGGGAGAGTTCTCTTTTCCTTAAACCGGTTTACTGAAGCAAAAACAGCTCTTGAAACTGCAATTGAGCAATACGAAAAGGCAGGAGTATCCCACCCTGATGAACTCGGGGAGATATCCCGTCTCCTTGAAGAGTTGAACCAGAGAAATATTGTTCAAAACCCGGTAACGATGTCAGCATACATTCCTCCGGTGGTTTCCGGAGTATAACCAACTTTTTTCGCACAGGATATCCAACCTATTATGATAATATGAGAAGGAATGGGAGATTCTATGAGTAATGCCAAAAAATTCGGGATAATTATCTGTGATCGATATAGGACATGTGCCGGAGGCAAATGCCTGAGATCCATGCACACCCGTGAAGGTGCCTTCAGCCGGTATAAGGGAATGGAGATTGAACTGGTTGGATTTGCCACCTGTAATGGATGTCCGGGAGGGAATATTGAATATGCTCCGGCAGAGATGAAAAAGAACGGGGCTGAGATAATTCACCTTGCCACGGGTATGATAGTGGGATACCCCCCCTGTCCACGCATAAAATATTTCTCATCCTTCATCACGGAAAAAAATGGAATCGAAGTGGTGATTGGCACACATCCCATTCCAACAAGTTATTACGAGACGCATTCGCATCTTGGGACATGGAATTCAGAGTCATGGAAAGATATGCTGGCCCCGACCCTTGGTGATGAAAAAACCAGGGCGGATTACAATTAAACCGCAACCCCTTTTCCTTTCTCATCTACCTTTTTTCTCGGATTAGGATTAGAGAATCCGCATTTTTAGCCATACTATCACAGGTACAGGATAATTAAAAATTTTTTGGTTGAGATACTTTTATGTATTTTTACTCATATGAGTAATAATGGTACGATACATCGTACCAGGAGTAAAACTATGCCAGGATTTGATGGTACCGGCCCCATTGGACGGGGCCCTATGACAGGAAGAGGATTTGGATACTGCCGCACCGCATACCAGCCAGCACAGCAGCCAGTCGCACCTTCCGGAGAAAACCAGACAGGAGCTACCATTGAAAATATCCCCGTATCCCGGCCACCAGTTCAGGGTCAGGCACCAGTATACGGACGCGGCCGTGGAGGTATTCCCTATGGCGGGGGAAGAGGCTGTGCATATGGAGGTTTTCGAGGAAGAAGAGGACGCTGTTTCTGGTAAATCAATCCTACCAGAGAGATCTCTTGCTATCTCCGTGAAGAAATCTGATCAGAACCCTCTTTTTGGGAAAAATATTCTTTCAGTACATCCATTATGATAATACATTCAAAAGACAATGAAGGATAAAAAGAAAGATGTTTGAATAAAAAGATTTTCCATAGATGTAGATATGACAACTGAGATCATAAAAGCAAAATATTCCCAGGATGTATTTATTCCGGAAAAAAAGCCCATTGTTCAAGAAGGGCAAATTGTTGAATTAAAAATAACGAGTGATGTTAGTGTTGTTCAAAATTTTTATGGATGCCTGGCATTGGAAGATCAGGACCTTATTGAAGAGATAATTTCATCTGATGACATCTATTAATACCAATCGTTTTCCAAGTAATGGCCGTATTCTTGTTGATTCAAACATTTTTCTTTATTCAGCGTTAGCACATAAAAAATTTGGAAAAACATGCACAGAATTTCTTTCTCGAGTAGAGAATGAGGATATAATTGGATTCGTCCCCACCATTGTAATTCAGGAAGTTCTTCACCGCCTTATGATTACAGAGGTACAGAAAAAAACAGGTATTACTAATTTAATAGATATCAGAAAGCGAATTCAAACAGAGCCTGAAATAATTCAATCGCTCACACAGTGTTTCAAAGCGACACAGAATATTCAACAGATGGGATTTCATCTGATTGGGGATTCTCCTGAAATAATAACTCATTCTATAGAAATCTCTAAAAAATATTCATTATTTGCAAAGGATGCATTGATTGTAGCGAGTGCATGGACATATGGAATTTTTGATATTGCATCCCATGACAAAGATTTCGAAAGAGTTCCCAGACTTAATGTTTATAGCCCTATCACCGAAATTTGAAGAACCCAGTGAATACGATTATTCAGGTATCCCATTATAACTATGACTCACCACATTTTCGGGCCGGTCATCTCAAGACGGCTTGGACGATCTCTTGGGATTGACCTCATCCCATTCAAGACATGTTCATATAACTGTGCATATTGTGAATGCGGGGCAACAACTGATCTCACATCACAAAGAAAAGAATTTTTTCCGGTCCATGAGATTATAACCCAGTTGGATACTGTTCTCTCCTCCTCTCCAAAACTTGATTATATCACGTTTGCAGGTTCAGGTGAACCCACCCTTTCTCTCTCCCTCGGTCCCGTGTTGGCACACCTGAAAAAAAACTACGAAGAATACAAGATAGCAGTTCTTACAAATGGAAGTCTCTGCACAGATCCAGCTGTTAGGAGGGATCTTCTGTCTGCTGATCTCGTGAGCCCGACGATAACCACAACCACTCAGGAGATCTTCGAGAGAATTCACCGGCCGGTTCCGGGTTTATCGGTTGACGGGATCATCCGGGGGTTACAAAGTCTCAGGGATGAGTATACAGGTCAGATCTGGCTTGAGGTTTTTCTGGTCCCCGGTCTTAACACCTCAGATAATGAACTCGAAATGCTCCGGTCAGCGGTATATCGCATCAGGCCGGACCGGATCCAGCTCAATTATCTTGACCGGCCGGGAACCGAGGCATGGGTATCTGCACCTGACCCGTTGCAATTACAGAGGATCCAGGAGTTCTTTACTGAGGGAGGAATACCGGTTGACATCACAGGTTTCGATGAACCAGGTACCCTTCTTACCCAGGATGACAGTATTGCCCTGATAGACGAAACACTCCGGCGTCGTCCCTGTACTGCTGAAGATATTGCACACATGACCGGACTTTCTGCACCGGAAGTCAGAAAAAAACTGGCCCTGATGGTTCAGCAGGGTATCATTCAGGCAAAAAGTGGGGAACGAGGAATTTTTTATTGGATCTCCTCGAAGGACTGAAAAGGTACCTGATCATCAGATCTGTTCACTCCTGACCTTGTTATACTCCAATCAGGATAAAACGCATGATACCACCCACGAAAAAAGCGGTCGTTGCCATTACGATTACCGATTTTATCATTCCGGAGAAGCCAAGTTCACGGTATAGTACTGCAAAAGCCCCGGCACAGGGGAAGTACATCGTCAGTGTGGTAACCGCTACAACCATCTGTTGCGGTGTCATATCCAGGGGAAGGAGCATACCAATAGCCAGATCTTTTCGTAAAAATCCGGTCAGGAGAGCCCCGGATGCTTCCTTTGGCAGACCAAGCCAGCTAACGATGAGGGGGGCGAGTACTGTCCCGAGCCAGGCAAGGAATCCGGTTGCATATAATATATTGACCAGCAGGACTCCCAGGAACAGATAGGGCACCGCTTCCGCAATGAACGCAACAAGCCGCATCCATGTCTTTTTCAGGACCATGTTTAGCCGGGGGGTCCGATATGGAGGGATTTCAAGAAATATCTCCGGACACTCGCCATGTATCACTCTGCTGAGGATCATCCCGATGGTGATGTACACAACCGCGAGTACTGCGATTACCAAAAGGATATACAAAAAGCCGAATTGACCGATGGTCCCGAAAATCATGGCAGTTTTTGCCATACAGGGTATTGAAATAGCGATCAATGTTGCCGCAATGAACCGCTGTTTTCGTGTTTCCAGAACCCTGGTCGCAAGAATACCCGGGACATTACACCCAAGACCTAAAAATACCGGGACAATGCCATAGCCATGCATGCCCAGACGGTGAAAGAAGGTATCAGTCAGGGTTGCGAGCCGGGGAAGGTAACCGGAGTCCTCAAGCAGTGCGGCGAGAATGTAAAAAACAATGACATAGGGGAGGACAATCCCGAACGGAACATAAAGGCCCGTTGTCAGAATTCCCATTGATTGTTCAAAATCAATCCCTCCGTTGACCATTTGCCCGATCAGTACCTGCTGAACAAATCCCGGTCCGATAAAGTCCGACAGCTGGGTTATTATCGGAAGATAAAGTTCAAAGAGAGGATCGGTGAGATACGTAATACAGGTCTCGCCAATAAAAATTACCGTCCATAAGGAGACCAGAATTACCAGTACAGCAACAGGTAATCCGGTTATCGGTTTGATGGTGATATCCGATATCAGATCACGAAGAGTATGGTGGCGATGAGTAATAGTTTGGACTTCTCTCGTGATCTGTCCGATCATAACCCATTTTTCTTGATCACTATAGTTCTTCTGCTCTGGGACTGGAACATCTTGTGAAAAATAGGAAGCAAGCTCGGCAATACCTTCGCCGGTGACCGCAACAGTCGGAATGACCGGTACACCAAGCAGTTCCTGGAGCCGGGACACGTCAATTTCAATGCCCGTATGTGCGGCTTCATCCCACAGATTCAGGACAACAAGCAGGGGAACATTCCGCGAGAGGAGCTCCAGAGTAAGGATGAGATTTCGCTCAAGGTTTGTGGCATCAATGACATTTACCACAATATCTGCTTCATTCAGAATGCGTAATGAGACCTCCTCGGCAGGATTGGTAGGATCAAGAGAATATGTTCCGGGTGCATCGATGATAAACACCCGTTCCCTGCCAAGACATGTCGCTCCCTGTGAATAATCAACCGTAGTTCCGGGAAAATTGGATGTGATCACATGCGTTCCGGTCAGTCGGGAAAATACTACACTCTTCCCGACATTCGGATTCCCCATCAGAACAATCTTTTTCAACTGGTCATCTCCACCATGATCCGACTAGCCAGTCCTCTCCCAAGGCTGATCATCTTCCTGTCAATCTTCACAACGACCGGGCCTTTAAAGGGATGGTGTGTCACCACAACAATATCTTTTCCTTCGAGAATGCCAATTGAACGTAGTTGATTCTGCATCCCGTGGCCACCCTGTATCCCGATAATTTTTGCGGTTTTTCCTTCCTCAAGTTCCAGTACTGATATTGCCATGTATACCAGATTCCATCATGAATATTGAATTTAGATTATACAAATATTTTTCATTTATACAAATAATAGTCCCATTAGAATCAAGCAAGGTAAAAATAACAGATGGTAGAAACAGAACCGGAAAAGGTCGGAGATCCGACCTGATGAACATATTTTCCGGTTATTCCACAGGGGATTGTTCGTGGGAGAGTATGCCGAAACTGGCATTTCTGATATAGGGAACAGATACTACAATCAATGTATAACGATCAGGCGAACGAATTAATGTCCGGAACACTCGTGATCATGGTGATTACAAATACTGCCGGTTGATTTTAATTTCCCTGCAATATAATCCTGGGCTGCAACATCTACCGGACCGCTCACACCAAGAATTACTTCAATATTATTATCATTGAAGAGCTGAACTGCCCGTGCACCCATTCCACCGGCAATAATCAGGTTTACCCCGTGTTCAGCCAGGAAGACCGGGAGCCGGCCGGGTTCATGCCCAGGGCTTTGCAGGGTTTCGGAATATGCGATGACCGAATCTGTCGCATTATAGATTGCATACCCTTCACAATGTCCGAAATGTGCCGATACATCTTTTCCATCACATGCGATTGCAATTTTCATGAATTATGACCTGATTGAATTATTCCATCTTCTACCCATTCTCCGTGAACATCCACGGAAAAGTCCGCCCCGACCCCTACCATAAACCGGCCCTGCTTCAGGAATATTTTGCTGAGCTGATGCTCCGGAAGAATCTGGCAGATTACGTTTAGTGTCTTCGAAGTACCACCTGCCCCTTCGGGAAAATTTTCTATTTCCAAGCCATCTGGGACCGGTGCCATCCATATCAGGTATCTTCGTCACCTCCTGGTGCACAGCACCATTATTACTCATATGAGTTAAAATATAAATAATTGCCCTTTGTGATCAGGGTTCCCATATACGGGGATCATCAAGGCTTTTTCGGGGGCAGATATGGGCATCACGGGGGCAGAGGAAATCATGATTTTTCGGACATTCATCCCCACCCTGTCGGACACATCCGGCCACTTCAATCATCTTGCCATGAACAAGGGCGTCAGCAACCTTCCGTCTGGCATCATGAAGATCTTTCCAGACAGTCCTTCTGGACACACCAAGATATGAAGCTGCCTCTTCCTGTTCCATCCCTACAAGATCAATAAGTCTGATCACCTCGATCTCTTCCGGAAGCAGAACAACCGTTTCTACTACTGTCGGGACCTCGCATCTTGGCCCATAACACCGGAGCATTCCACTATCGGAGAGTCTTCTCCTGATTCTCGGTCTTCCCCGCCTTCTTTGTGGCCCCTCTTCACCATTCATCGGCATCATAACAGGTCAAGTTCTTGAGACAGGTTATGTGCGATATGACGTATCGCTTCCGATGCAGCCCCTGACATCCGGGTAACCGGAACACCCTGCCTGGTTGCATTCAGAACGGTGCGGTCAAACGGAATCAGGCCAAGGACCGGGATTTCATTTTCAGCAGCGACCCGGAGGATATCTGCGGTAATGTTCAGATTAACATCAGACCGGTTGATGACGAGAAACATCCGGACATGGAATGACCGACAGAGGGTAATGAGCCTTTGGAGATCTGACTGAGCTGATGTACTGGGTTCGGTGACAAGTATCGCAATCTGAATACCAGTTATCGTAGATATAAGGGGGCAGCCGATACCCGGTGGTCCATCAATCAGGACAAGCGGCACATCCGGATGCAATAATCCTGCTTCCTGTCTCAGCCGGTGAACCAGTAATCCGGAATTTCCCGAACCAGGAGTAAGTGACCCATACAGAAGTGGTCCTGCAGACGTATCCGCATAATAAATCATCCCGGTGATGCGGGATTTCATGCTGACTGCATCTTCAGGGCAGACAATCGTACAGGTTCCACATCCCTCACACCGGTATGGAACAACCTCATAGATTTCACCGACCTTTTGGATAGCATCATACACACATACCTCTGCACAGATACCACAACCGATACATGATTTTGTATCGATAACCGCACCGTCCATCCCCCTGAACTCCTGGGTTTTGAGGTCTGTTGGACTGAACAGCAGGGAAAGGTTTGCAGCATCGACATCAGCATCAATGAGGACTTTATCCTGAGAGAGAAGGGTTGCAAGAGAGGCAGTCAATATTGTCTTCCCGGTCCCTCCTTTTCCACTGACAACGGCGATCTGAATCATAAAGCCTCTCCAGCATATACAAGAATTTTCTCGCCAAGTTCCTTGAACCGTTCAAACCAGGCGGGATCCATACGAGATATAAGATCGCCATTATTCTGGGCTTTCAGCAGAGGAAAATCCAGGGGAATTTTCATCAGGACAGGAAGACCACGGCCTGAACAATACTCTTCAATAAGTTCATCACTCCCTTCACTCCGGTTGATAATAACTACAGCCGGGATATTTAGAACGTCAAGCACATTGACCGCAACAGAAAGATCATGAAGCCCAAACGGAGTCGGTTCAGTCACAAGAACACAGAGAGAGACGTCGTCTACCGTTTCAATAAAGGGACAGGCAGTTCCCGGAGGGGAATCCAGCAAAACCAGTGGATCCTTTGCGGTAATCTCACGGACCCTGCGAATAACAGCAGTAGTCCGTACATCACCCTCTTTCAACTTTCCACTGACGAGGGTGAGTGAATCAGAAAGATGACAGGTTTGTATTTCACCAACATATGCAGGATTTTCCTCCAGTGCATCATGCGGACAAACACGGAAACATCCCCCACAGGAATGACAGAGCTGGGGGAAGAATAACACCCGATCTTTTAGCACCGTCAATGCCCCGAACCTGCAGAATTCACCACATGCACCACAATGCATACACCGACTTTCATTTACATGCGGAATGATCACATGAACAGGGTGAATCTCCGGATCACAAGGGAAAAAAATCCCCAGATTGGGTTCTTCAACATCACAGTCAGCAAGAGTAATGGATCGCGACTGGGACATAACATATCCAAGATTAGATGAAACCGTTGTTTTTCCGGTTCCACCTTTTCCACTGGCTATAACAATCTGCATGATATGCCCGGCAGATTATACCTGCTTAAGACTTGTTCTCTGGGTTCGCTTTCCATGCATTATATGCTGCCTGGACGGTCACATCCGGGTTTTGCATGATGACTTTGATACCTGATGCTTTCAGAGCTTCATCTGCATTTCCACCAAGCCTTGGTGCAATGAGAATCTGTACATTATTTTTTACCAGAAACTGTACAGCCATCGGGCCAACCCCGCCTGATCCTCCTGCATGGGGATTCTGTTCAACTCGTACAGAATTCGTTTCAGTGTCAAAAAAGGCAAAATATGGTGCACGTCCAAATCGATCATCCATTTGGGAGTCTGCTGTTGAACCCCGTGAGGGAATACATACTATCATACCAGATAATTATTGCTCATATGTGCAATAAATCTTCCCTGATAGTAATACTGAAATTTGAACCTTATGATATAAAAACGGTATTCAAAACTGCCATACAGATGGAATACCGGGCACCATATTAAAAAAATGGATGTTCATTTAGATTCTATCCGAGCGAGCAGAGAGTCAATAATACGATCTATTGATCTCCAGGCAGGGCTCTCTTTTACTTTCCCGACGAATGCCCATCCCTCATCACCAGATCGACGGATATCTATATCCAACGGGATTGCCCCCAGATACGGAACACCCATCTCCCGGGCAATATCTTCTCCCCCGCCTTTTCCAAAGATGTCCACCGCTTCTCCACAGGAAGGACAGATATACCCGCTCATGTTTTCAATAAGACCAAGAACTTCCATACCTAAATCCCTGCTAAATGTAATGGCTTTTGATGAATCAAGCGTTGATACTGCTTGAGGGGAGGTGACAATAATTGTTCCGGTGATATTTGGTGCAATCTGGGCGATTGTAAGAGCTTCATCGCCGGTTCCTGGAGGGAGATCCACAATAAGATAATCAAGAGGTTCCCAGGCAGTGTCTTCTAAAAACTGGCGTATGGCGGTAGACTTCATGGGTCCCCGCCAGATAACAGGAGAGTTCCTGTGAGGAAGGAGAAATGCCATGGATACAACCTGAAGTTTTTCAGATACCCGAACCGGCACAATTTTATTATTTTCGGAAAGTAACTGATGATCTTCTAATCCCAGCATCTTTGGAACATTCGGACCATGAATATCCAGGTCCAAAAGGCCTACCTGTTTACCCCTTATCGCAAGGGCATGTGCAATATTTACTGAAACGGTGGATTTCCCAACTCCACCCTTTCCTGAGAGAACGAGAATTACATGACTGGCGTCAATATGTGCACGCTCTGGCAGATTTTTTTCTGGTGCAGATTGCATTGGAGTTACCTGAAAAAATATGAGAAAGATTCGCTTATTCAGAGATCACATCTACAGAAATATCAGCGTCTATAAGAATATCAAAGTGCATCTTATCAAGCCAGCTAGCCTTTTCAAACATGTGCATAAAGCAGACCCCAATTGTTCCTGCTCCTTTCCATCTGCTCATCACCGATGCAACATCATCTGCAGTGACCGGCATATTTGGCATGGCCAGCCCTCCCATGATGACAAGGACGGAAGGATTTTTCGGTGGATATGCCTCTGATGCCTGAAAACCGACATCCGGTTTCATTGTCAGCTTCTGGGCTTTTCCCTCTTCGGTGTAAGGCACAAAGATACAGGTCAGAGAAAGTGACCGGATAGCAAAACAGAGTAATTCAACAAATGGTGTGCAGGTACCGGGCACCCCGTAGAACACAATCTCTGAACCTGCAGGAAGTGACCTTTTTTCAATATAGTCTTTAAAGGGTCTCAGAATACCGGGGACCCCCTGATACGTAGTCTGTCCCATAACGCTACCTCATCTCTGCCGGTGTCAGCAGAGTTCCTGTATGTATATAGGATCAGAGTGATTCTAATATATTTCCCAGCATATGAGAAATAATATCTCCATTCTTTCTGAGAGAACAGAGAGGATGTCGCTGATATTTAAAAGCAAAAAATAAACCAAGGTACAATCATGAGAAACCGGATATCGAATGTGATGGTCGGTGCTCCCGGACTGTATACCTATGGAGCGATGCGGATAGGAGGAATAATTCGAGATGCCGGATTTCACCCACAGATTACCCGCAATATTTCACAATTACACGGCGATCAGGTTTTTCTCAGTCTGTTTAGTACTCTTCATCTGCTGGATCCAGCGGTGAAAGAGGTCGTCAAACGAATACAACAGAAAGGAGGGGAGTGCATCATCGGTGGTCCGGTCTCTTCGGGGCCGGAGATGATACTCGGAGAACTACATCCTGACCTCGTTGTCTGCGGTGAAGGGGAAGAGGCTGTCAGGTGCATTATCAATGGGGCAGACCCTGCTGATTGTCCAAATTGTGCATACCGGGCAGATGACAAAATCATAAAAACCGAACAGAAACGAACTCAGGATCTCTCCTTCCCGCTCCCCCTCATTCCGGATGATATCGGAGCCCAGGATATCAGGGGTGCCCAGACCTATATTGAAACCCATCGGGGATGTTTTGGCCGGTGCGGGTTCTGTCAGGTACCGCGGGTGTTTGGCAGACGGATACGAAGCAGAGAACTCAATGAGATCCTTTCAGAGGTCAGGGCATTTCAGAAGAAAGGAGTCAGAAAACTTGCCCTTATCGGAGGTACCGGATCACTCTACCGGTCAAAGGAGGGTGAAGTCAATTCCGATGCATTTATCTCTCTTCTCGAGGGCATATCCTCAATCATGGGCCCGAAAAATGTTTCATGTCCGGATATCAGGGCCGACTGCCTTACCGATGAAGTACTGGAAGCAGTCAGGGCACACACCATCGGATGGATATTTTTTGGCATAGAATCGGGGAGTGAAAAGATGCTTGGCCTGATGCAAAAGGGCATACCCATTGAGAAGGTCCGGGATGCCGTTGAACAATGCAGACAGTACGGAGTAAAACCTGCCGGGAGTTTCATCACCGGATACCCGGGAGAGGAAGAAGAGGACTTCCAGGCAACAAAGGATCTGATGGAAGAACTCACTCTTGATGATGTGTTCATCTCAATCGCCGAACCAATACCCAGTACTCCCCTGGCTGAAGTGGTTTGCTCTCAAAATCCGGACATGGATCTGGTATCCGTCCCGCACACCGGCGAATATGCCGGACTTCACCTCTCAGAAGCAGAGGCACGGGCATTTGATCTGATGCTGCATGCTGACATGTGCCGGCCCGTTCCCCGGATAACTCAGGATGTGCACTATAATGCCTACCTTGAAGAGGCTAGAAAACAGGGAGCGGATATCCGGAACGTGAGCGGACTGATTCGGAGATATTATTCTGCTTAATGCCTGTAAATCAGGAACAAAGACATCATCGGACCATTCGGGATGAAATCGACGATAAACGAACGTCACGCGCATAATCATCGATTCACGCGTTTTTTTCATCCGAATCGTATATATAGATCAAGACCGTGAACTGTAGAACAAATACTTTCTCTCTCTGATATGATCAGGATCCGTTGATCTGAGAACAAAATTTTTTGATTTAGATAAGAATCCCCTGAGAAAAAACCTTCAATTTGCCCTCTTTTTCTCAGGAAGATGTGTATAACCATATAAATCGACGTTATTTCGAAACCTTTAATTCAATACTGACCGAACAAATCAATTACCACAACGGGTCTGATATGCCATGTGTGTGGTATTGCAACGCGAGCACTCTTGTGTCTGATCTTGAGCTACGCAGGAGATAGGTTTACATGGAAGAGATTGTATTAGGCATTGGTATTACTGCATTAGCGGGAGCTTTTGCCACAGTTGCCGGTGCTGCGGAAGATACTGAATCTGATATTGGATCACAGGGTGACCCGAACTCACAGGTTCAGCTCGCTCCGCAGATGGGTTACATTCACCGCATCTTTAACAAGGCAATCTCCGGAGAGCCACCAGCATATGGAGCATGGTGTGCCATCGGAGCAGGTGTTGCCTGGGCATTGATGCAGATTAACTACAACCCGGCACTTGCTATTATTCTCGGTTCAGTTATCGCCGTATTTGTACAGGGAATCTACTGTACTTCCGGTTATCTTGGCCGTATAGCAAGTCTTGCAAAGTTCCAGCAGCCGGTATACATTGACATCATCAAGTCATTGTTATCGGTCACTATGGCACATGCGTTCGTCGCGATCTTTTGTACGGTCGCGATGTGTTACCTGATGGCATCAGCACTCCATCATCCGTTCGCACTCCCCCTGCTCGGACTGGTGTGGGGTATTGCGCTTGGTGCCGCAGGATCTGCAACCGGAAATCCATTCTACGGAAAAGAACGTCAGTACCAGAATCAGAAGTATGGTGCAGGTGTTCCGATCTCCGCATCTGGAAACATCGTCCGGTATGCAGAAGCAGGACAGCGTTCATCCCTTGACAACGGCTGGTTCACCACCAAGTTTGCCGGTCCGGCATCTGGTATCTGTTTCGGTCTGATTGTGTTCCTCGAACTCTGGCGTACCGTCCTCTTTGAGAAGATGATGGGCGGATGGGGAGCAATCATCATGGGAGTTGTTCTGATTCTTGTCTTCACATTCATCGACCGCTGGGTTGAAGTGTGGGGCCGCAAGACCTACGGACCATACACCACCGAGGAGGCCTCGTCATGAGTGCACTCGGAGGTAAGGCAGCCGGCGGTGAAGGTATAAACCCAACCGGATCTGTCGTTGGTATAGTTATTCTCCTCGTCTCGATCGCTGCAACATACGCACTTGGTTTCTCTATCGTTCCTCTTATCGGAATAATAATCGGTGGAGCACTCATTGGATTTGGCGTTCACTTTGTGCCAGTCGGTGGTGCTCCGGCAGCAATGGGACAGGCACCCGGTATCGCTACCGGTGTCGCTATGCTTGCCGCTGGTGCCGGTCTTGCAGGTCTCTTCGGTGGGGCCTGGGCATATGAGGCAACCGGGGACTTTGCTGTAGCGGTCGCTGGTGGAGCCGTCGGTGGAGGTCTTATGATGGCCATCACCTGTCTGATGGTCAACGCCACCTATGTCTTCGCAATGGGTATCCCTGCAGCATCTGGTAAGATTGCCAAGGATCCAATCACCGGAGACACCTTCCCTGAATATAAATCACAGGGAACTGAAGGACATGGTCTGCCATTCATCTCATTCTTCGGAGGAGTTGTTGGTGGATTTATCGCCGGTCTTGGCGGAACCCTGATTTACATCGAACTTCTCGATGTCTACCATACAGGACTGCCAGCAATTATGCAGGCCAATCCGGAAGCAATCGAACCTCTGGCAGTATCACTCGCCGGAATCTTTGCTATCGGATTCTTCCTGGTAAACGCAGTACTGGCAGCATATAACATCACCGGAACTATCGAAGGACCGCATGACCCCAAATTCAAGCGTGTTCCACGGGCAATTATCGGTTGTGCAGTCGCATCAGCCTTTTGTGGCCTGATTTCGATGCTGATTGTATTAAACACGGGGATGTGAGGGATACAACATGACAGCAAAAATGGAAGCTTCAGCAGGGGCGATATCTGAAAACACCCTGATGATCTACGGAATTGTCGTCGCCTTAGTCGGCACATACCTCACATATCTCAATGTTGTAACTGGCATGGCCGTTTTCTCCTTCTTTGGTGGGATCGGTGCCATTGCAGCAATCTGGTGGGGTTCTGACACAATCAAGCACCTGTGCAGTTATGGTCTTGGTACTGGTGTTCCGTCTGCCGGAATGGTAGCATTCGGAGCTGGTGCAATAGCCATGATTGCAGGGACAAAATTTGGAATAGCATCACCGATTGTAACACTGATCCTTGCAGCCATTATTGGAGCAGTGATCGGGTACATCGCAAACAACGTCATTAACATGAACATTCCGGTTATGATCTTTTCACTCATGAAATTATCAATCGTCGGAGCGCTGACCATGCTCGGATTTGCCGCTATGTGCACCGGCACCTTCATGTTCAATGGTCTTGTTATCGGTGGGATGACTCTCTCCATGGAACCAGCAGGAGAAGCTGCAGCCGGAGGAGCCCAGACATTCATGGTAACCGTATTACCTGAATTTGCAGGGTCACTCATCGGTGGATCAGCTCTTGCAGTGATCTTCTTCCTTGGTGCAATGGCTCTGCAGCACCCGTTCAATGCCTGTCTTGGCCCGAACGAGTCACAGGACAGAACCCTCATGCTCGCCATCGAAGTCGGATTCCTTTCCATGTTCGTTGTAGCCGTTATATCCTATGCATTCCTTGACATGATGGCCGCAACTGTTGGATTGATAATCTCACTGATTGGGTGGATATACACCTACAAGCAGTACATTGCACTGTCCAAGCGTGATGCATATGCATGGCTTGATGCAAAGCCAATCATTGAAGTCGGAGGTCATGAGTAATGACGTGGATTCCGGTTCTTCCTGACTTCGGTCTTGGATGTGATGTATTTGCAGGATTCGTCACCCAGCAGGGTGAGTCTCTGGCACCAATCGTAGAACAGGTGAACAAGCTGGAGAAAGTCACTGACGATATTGTTGGTATGCTCTCCGGAGAGGGTAGTTTCCTTGAGAGCTTCCCGAACCGTGAGAAGTCACTGGTATTCGCTGGTGGAATCACGGCCATGTTCTATGGACTTGCTGTAGGACTCCTGGTGGCCGGAATCATCGTTCTGGCTTTGATGTGAGGGGATAAAAATGGCAAACAAGAAATCACCAGCCAGTGGATGGCCAATTGTTCAGGGTGACTTCCATACGGGTGACCCAAACAGCCCGGTGGCAGTTGTTACCATGGGATCCCACCTCGATGAAGGTGCAATCTGCAATGCAGGAGCAGCCATCGCCGGATCCTGTAAAACCGAAAACCTCGGTCTGGAGAAAGTCATTGCAAACGTCATCTCCAACCCGAATATCCGGTTTGTAATTACCTGTGGAACAGAAGTCAAGGGTCACCTCTCCGGTCAGAGTCTTATCGCACTTCACCAGAACGGTGTAGACGGCGGAAAAATCGTTGGATCAAAGGGAGCAATTCCGTTCATCGAGAACCTTTCCGCTGACAACATCAAACGGTTCCAGGAACAGGTCGAATTAGTCGACATCATGGAATCCGAAGATCTCGGAGCAATTTCAGCAAAGATCAAGGAACTGACTGCCCGCGATCCAGGTGCATTCGACGCTGAAGCCATGATCGTTGAGATCAAGGAAGAAGGTGGCGGAGCAGCAGAAGAGGGTGGCGAAGTCAGACCAATGTCTGCCGAAGTCGCTCTGATTCATGCACGGATGAAAACAATCCAGCGGACGATTACCGATATTGGTTTCTACGACAAGTACGCTGCCGGTGTATACGGTGGTAAAGTCGAAGGACTTATGATCGGTCTTATCGTCTCGTTTGTGATTATAGGACTCCTGCTTGTAGGACACGGGGTGAGTTAAGTGTCAGATGAGAAGAAGTCAGGGCCAATACGTATGGCTGCAATTGATGCCATGATGGCCGACATGAAATACAAGGGACAGATCCTTGCACGTACCAACAAGCTTGAATCCGGTATCATGGGTGCAGGAATTATCGGATTTGCAATCGGTCTTGCATTTGCCCTTATCCTGGTTGTGCCCGTAATTCTGATGGGAGGAGTCTGATGGCAGACAAGGGAGAGGCCGCCTCCGGATGGCCAATTGTCCAGGGTGACTTCCACACCGGTGACTCAAAGAGCCCGGTCGCAGTTGTTACCATGGGTTCCCACCTTGACGAAGGTGCAATCTGCAGTGCAGGAGCAGCTATTGCTGGATCCTGTAAGACTGAAAACCTCGGTCTGGAGAAGGTCATTGCAAACGTCATCTCCAACCCGAATATCCGGTTTGTAATTACCTGTGGAACAGAAGTCAAGGGTCACCTTTCCGGACAGAGCTTAATCGCCCTTCACCAGAATGGTGTAGACGGCGGTAAAATCGTCGGATCAAAAGGAGCAATTCCGTTCATCGAGAACCTCACCGGAGATCACATTAAGAGGTTCCAGGAACAGGTCGAGATCGTTGACATCATGGAGTCTGAGGATATCGGAGCAATTTCAGCAAAGATCAATGAGCTGAAAGCACGGGATCCCGGAGTCTTCCCTGGTGGACCAATGGTTGTCGAGATCAAGGAGGAGGGTGGAGGCGGTGGAGCAGCCGCATCTGCAACTGCAAACCCGCAGTTCCTTGAGATCGAGGCTAAGCTGGACGCAATCGAAAGCAAACTCGAATTTGTCGAGGGTGAGATTGCCCAGCGTGTCGGCCGGAAAGTCGGACGCGATATTGGTATACTCTACGGTGTCGTAGCCGGACTTATGTCATACATCATAATAACGGAATTACTTCCGAAACTGCTCGAGATACTCGCAAAATAAGAGGTGATAAGCCATGTTCATGTTTGAAAAGGAACAGACGGTCCTTGATTTCAATGGATACAAGATCGGAGGACAGCCGGGAGAATATCCACGTGTCCTCGGTGCATCGATATTCTACAACAAACACGAGACCGTGCTCGATGAGCACACTGGAAAGATTGACAAAGCAAAAGCAGAGGCACTCTGGAACCGTTGTCTTGAACTCTACGACGCAACCGGTCACTGGTACTTCTGTCAGATCATCGCTGAATTCGGAGAAGCCTTCGAGAGCTACATCGACTGGTTCTGTACCATCGATGACCAGTTCCCATTCCTGATGGACTCCTCTGCACCGGCAGCACTGGCACATGCCTGTAAATATGTGACTGAAGCAGGCTGTGCAGACCGTGCAGTCTACAACTCCATCAACGGTTCCATCGGACCTGAGAACATCGAGGCAATCAAGAAAAGTGATGTGGATGCAGCAATTGTGCTCGCATTCAACCCAGGTGACCCAAGTGTCCGTGGGCGTGAGAAAGTGCTCGCAGAAGGTGGCGTTGCTGGTCAGGAGAAGTCCATGATGGCAATTGCAGAGGAATGTGGAATCAAGCGTCCAATCCTCGACACTGCAGCAACCCCGCTCGGCCTTGGTTCCGGTGGTTCATTCCGTGAGATCCTTGCCTGTAAGGCAATCCACGGTCTCCCAACCGGTGGCGCATACCACAACATGACCGTATCCTGGACCTGGCTCAAGCGCTGGAGAAAGAGCGGTATACTTGAAAGATACAAAGACGCAGGAACCCTTCTTGAACAGATGGGACACCACCACTTTGGCGGTGTTGAAGGTATCCGTCAGGCTGCCTGGTCCTCTGCTGACATCGGTTGTAACATTATGGCAGCAACCCTTGGTGCTGACCTTATCATGTTCGGTCCAATCGAGAACTGTGAGGCAACCGCAACTGCAATGGCATTCAGTGACATTGTTCTTGCAGAGACCCTCCGTGAACTCGGTGGCGATGTAAAGATAGATAAGCACCCAATCAACATGCTGGTTTAAACCAGCTTTATTTTTCTTGATTTAGATCTATTTTGCATCTGGAGACGTATCAATGGATAATGATCCTCATATCGTCTTGCAGTGAAGTGAATCAACCCAATAATCAGAAAAAAATTTCCAGGAAATTTTGCTCTATCCTATCGTGTGCCTGATTCATGAATAATCCCCATCATTCTTATTGCCAAATGTAGTCGTTTTATATACTTTTACGTCGACCTATATTAACGCAGGTGAGATATCCTGTGGTGATTGCCAAGATGGCGGAGCGGCCACGCGGCTGACTGCAGATCAGCTACACTCCGGTTCAAATCCGGATCTTGGCTCTATTTTATCCCTATATTTTTACCCAGACACTCAATCTATGGATGACAAAAAAGAATCCTGGTACAGATTCACAATGGATAAAAATACGTATTAATATAATACAAATAAAACCTCCAAAGAGAATTGAGGAGTGACTAAATAAGAAATTCCGAAGCTTCTGAGAAAAAAGAAGATTGAAAGAAGAATTTGACCTACCATTTCTCCTATACTATGATTACCGCCTGATCTGATTCGGCAGTTATGTAGATGCTCTGACGGGTGTCAACGAAACTCAATCGTTCCTTAAGCATTGCATTGGCTTAACCGTCGGATTACATACAAGACAGTTCTTGGCAATAGTCAATCACCAGCGAAGAAACATTTGAGATGGCAGGGCGACTTGTAAAAGAGGAGAATATTCTTGCTAATCTATCTTCAGGAACTGCCCTCGCAACTTCCCTGAAAGTAGCAGCAAGACCTGAAAATGAGGGAAAAATGATTGTAACGATTCTTCCGGATACCGGTGAACGGCACCTCTCACCGAGTTATTTCCCTATTCCGGATAATATTTTCACCACGACGACATCCCAGCGGGAAATGATATCTACCCATTGAAGAGGCAAAAAAAGGATCTCCAGCCAAATAAGGAACTGAATATTCGATGCATATTTCGGACATAAATAAAAAAATACAGGATTTTAAAAGTATAATCAGAGAGCATGCACCAATCCTCATCGCATACTCCGGAGGAGTCGACAGTACCCTGCTTGCGGTTCTTACCAGGGAGACCATAGGAGCAGAGCATATGCATTGTGTGCTGGTAGACGGACCGGAAGTCCCCCGAAGAGCCGTGAAAGCGGCAATAAACCAGTTAGAATACATGAAAGTCCCCCTCACGGTCCGGGAAGGAGTGCCGTTCTCCAGGGATTTACAAAAGACTAATCCGCATGACCGTTGCAGGTATTGTAAACTGGGAACCTATCCTATCCTCAGGCAAATTGCTGACGAGACCGGCTGTAAATACATAGCTGATGGTGCGAACGCATCCGACTTAGGAGAACATCGTCCAGGAATTGAAGCATTCAGTTCATGTGGCGTTATCCACCCGTTTATCATAGCGGGGATTACCAAGCAGGATATCAGGGAGATTGCCAAAAGCATGGATCTTCCATTCTGGGATAAACCATCCTCTGCCTGCCTGTATTCCCGGATCCCATACGGTGAAGAGATAACCGAAGAAAAACTGCGGATGATTGAGAAAGGAGAAGATATGCTCCAGGATATGGGACTCAGACAGACCAGGGTCAGACATCATGGAGCTATTGCCCGAATTGAAGTGCTCCCTGAAGAGATGGAGAAAATCATCTCACACAGAGAACAGATTCATTCGTTCTTTAAAAACATGGGGTTTTTATATGTCACCCTTGATCTAAAAGGATACCGTTCAGGGAGCATGGATGAAATTCTCGAGCTCTCATCCTGAACAGTCAAAGTGTTCTACTCTGAACTTTTCTGTCGATTATAGGTAGTCAGAAGGATTTCAATGAATTCTTCGGCTGATTTTAAATCAGAACTCTGGAAGGAGGCATATAAGATAGTATCGTCAGATATACCTTTCAAAGTAAACCAATCTTCTTTCCGGAAAGTAAAGATCAAAAGCTCTCCTAATTCTCTTTTCTCAATTTTTCCAAACGTTTCCAGGATAGCAATGAAAGGCTTGTCTACCGGATCACTCAAGGTATATTCATAGATACTTGATCCATCAGTACATTTTGATGTTCGTTTCTTTTTTACCACGTACATGTATGGCACCTGGCATTGTATGGCATAGAATCAGGTGTTATCATATGAATCCATCTTCATCACTCCTTTGGCTTTCGTTCTTTGTACACAGAAAGAAGGGCATCAGCATATTTCTCAGTCATCTTCGTCGGGATGTAATTGAGCACTTTTGCCCGTTTCACCAATTCATTTTTGATATCACTGTCACTTCCCAGATGAAGAGCTGCGACCTCATCGATAATGAAATCAAGCTGGTTTATTCCCGTCGGCTTTCCATCCACCAGAATGGAACCGATATTCGTATCCTGAGGGACAATACCTCCACAGACTTTACAATACACGCCATCCTTCTCGTCACTCATGATTCTTTCTCCCGGATCATCGTCAGGGACATCTTGAACCTGGTTACAGCGCTCAGGGCGTGGGGAACATCGGCCGGAAAGATTATCGTATCTCCTTCCTTCATCTGGTACGTCACACCCTGAACCCATACCTCACATTCACCGTCAAGAATGGTGACAACTGCATCAAACGGTGCGGTGTGTTCAGATAACCCTTCGTCCTCGTCAAATGAAAAGAGGGTAATGGATCCTGCCTTCGTATTTACGATCATCCGGCTGGCTACCGTTCCATCCTGGTAATCGACAAGATCTTTGAGGGTCAATACTTTTCCACGAAGCTCGTCACGCTTCTTACCGCTTTTATCCACTTTTTCCAAGGTATCTGCATTAAATTCCATGATCTTCACCAGGGGAGAATGATGAAGGTACTGACGTTCGGCCACTTATTCGTTTCAGCCAGGAGGAATCGAAGCATGATAATTATCCGCATTCCTTCGATGAACGATATTGACTGTAGCCGTTATTGATATTAGGCCAGAACCATCCGCTTCATGTCCTCTTCGACAGTGCTGTTCTTTCTGATATTGAAGTTTTCAACCAGGACATTGAGCACTCCCGGAGATACAAAACCGGGTAGTTTCGGACCGAGGGTGATATTCTTTACCCCGAGTGAGAGCAGAGCAAGGAGGACCAGGACTGCCTTTTGTTCATACCAGGCAATATTGAAGACCACTGGCAGTTCGTTAATACCAACCCCGAATGCCTCTGCCAGGGCCTTGGCAATGACCACCAGTGAGTAGCAGTCATTACACTGACCGGCGTCAATCACCCGGGGGATACCACCGATGTCACCCAAATCCAAGTAATTATACCGGTACTTGGCACATCCAGCGGTCAGGATGACGGTATCCTTAGGAAGGGCCTGTGCAAAGTTCGTATAATACTGGCGCTCAGATTGACGCCCGTCACACCCGGCCATTACCACGAACTTCTTGATATCTCCCTTCTTTACGGCGTCAATTACGGTTCCGGCAAGGGCAAGAACGGCTTCATGAGCACAGCCGGTGATGAGATCGCGACCGTTGGTTTTGGCTGGCTCTGGGGGCTGGCATTTCTTAGCATGGTCGATGATGACAGAGAAGTCCTTGGTTCCGTCTGCCTTCTTCGGGATGTATGTAATACCCGGATACCCTGCCGGACCGGTGGTGTACACCCGGTCTATGTATGAATCCCTGGGAGGAACGATACAGTTCGTTGTAACCAGGATCGGACCATGAAAGGTATCAAACTCTTCCTTCTGGTGCCACCAGGATGATCCATAGTTTCCGATCAAATGCGTGTACTTCTTAAATGCCGGGTATGCATGTGCAGGCAGCATCTCGCCATGCGTGTAGATATCAACCCCGCTGTCCCTGGACTGCTCGAGGAGCTGCTCCATGTCACGAAGGTCGTGTCCTGTGATAAGAATACCAGGATTTGTTCCAACCGTGGTCTTCACCGATGTGATCTCCGGATTTCCATAGGTCTTCGTGTTCGCTGTATCAAGCAGAGCAAGTGTCTGAAGACCTACCTCCCCGCATTCGAGTACCATGGTAATCATTGCATCAGCAGGAAGATCCTGCAGGGTTGATGCCAGGCCTTTCTGCATGTAGCCGGTTATTGCCTCGTCGGTAAATCCGAGCATCTCTGCATGGTGATAATATGCAGCAACTCCCTTCAGACCAAAGACAACCATAGCCCGGAGTGAATGCACATCATCATTTACATTGGCTAGTTCTGCAATTTCTTTCGCCTTTGCAGCAATGTCAGCATCACTCTTCGGCGTCCAGATGCAGGCATCAGGCTCGTTCTCTCCGGCTTTCGGGAGGGCATCACGGATGGCGATGGCCTTTGTGATAAGCGCTTTAAGCCGTTCATCATCAAAATTCGTATTGGTCAGGGTTGCAAAGAGTGATTCGGTAATGAATGCCCCTGCGTCTTTGTTTTCTGCTCCCTTCGCCCTGGCGGCTATGTTGCGAACTGAAATCCCCTTACAAAGGTAGATGAGCACATCCTGCAATCCTGCAGTATGATCTTCCTTTCCACAGATCCCTTTCACCGTACACCCGGTCCCCCGGGCAGTCTCTTCACACTGGTAACAAAACATGGGTATCGTTCTCCTGTATCAAAATGCTACAAACTATCAATTGTATATCAACTTATTAATAATTGCGAGTTTCAGAAAGTATACTGTGCATGAGATCTGTACAGTCAACATGACCGTGAAATACCTGCTTAAAAAATGGACCCTCCTTATCATCCTGGAGCTGTATAAGGGTCAGAATTATACCCGCAGGTTTTCTGAATTAAAAGAGGCCCTCCCTGATATAACCCCGAAGATCCTATCTGAGCGGTTGAAAGAACTCGAAGATGAAGATATTATTACAAAGAAAATAGATGCAACATCGTTTCCTGTCAGGTGTGAATATACCCTGACAGAGAGCGGTGTAGACCTAATCGAAGTAATCCGGGATATTAAACGATGGGCCCTGAAATGGAAGATAGATAATATCCCCTGTGGTGAGCAGGATTGCAAAAATTGTGTCCTCTAATCTCCCCGGAAGGATCGTTTTTTGGAAAGGAATAGGTGAAGATATGATTCTGGATAGATGTCTGGAAGTAAAGGATCTGAAGACTCCCACACTAACAATTAATAAATGTCCGAATTATGGAGAGGAAATCGAAATTTTCTCAAATGATACCCATTTTGTGTGAGACCTGCGGATTTGTGATCTATAATGACACGCTCTCCTGCATTCAGTGGTGGCCATTAGCAAAATAATCTGATATTCAGGCAAAAAATGCCAGTAATTTTGATAACCTGAAGATAAAAAAACAGGAATATCGGGTATTTTCAGTTTTTCAGAAGATGAGACAGATGGACTAGCGTTGTTAGGATACCCCGCATTCCAAGCAGTTATTCCAAACCCAAGTCACTCTGCACGATAGTTTATCACTGTGCGGACGTAAATAGACAAACAAGAGATACATATACGCTAATTGAGGAGCTGAAAGACCTTTCATGGAACCTGAAATCACCGACATGGTCCTTCTTTTTCAGACCGTTATACAATGGATTGCAATAATACTATCTGCATCCACCGGTGTGTATGATGCACGAAAAAACGGGATGGACTATTTTGGTGCCCTTGTCATCGCAGTAATAGTCGCTGTCGGGGGTGGAACGATCCGGGATCTGTTACTCGACAGATACCCTCTCTTCTGGCTGGCTGATCCAATTTATCTTATCAGCATCTTCATCGTGGGGATAATAGGCATTATTCTCATTCCAATATCACGGCCAGATCTTCCTGGAGATCAGATTCATTCATCCGGTTTTTTTCAATCAATTGTCAGACTGATCTTCGGAACTTCAGGGACCTTTGCCTTTATTGATTCGTTCGCTCTTGGTATGTGGGCATACCTTGGCACCATGTACGCACTTACCAGTGGAATACCCCCCATTATCGCCCCCATCATGGGAGTAATCACTGCTTCTTTCGGAGGGGTGCTGCGAGACATATTGTTTGCAAAAATTCCAGAACTCTTTAAACCAAGCCAGTTCTATGCCATAGCATCTTTTACTGGTGCAACAGCATATGTGCTGATGTCCATGGAAGGGTTTTCAAGTACTGATGGATTTATCGTATGTATGATCGTCACCGTTTTTGTGCGTATGACATCAATACGGTACAATATTACCAGTTTTTAATTTGAAAGGTCTATACACCTGTAAAAAAAATCGTGGGGATTATCACTTGTTTGACTTTATGGTTGATTGCCGTCGCTGCAGGCGACCGGAATGAAGCATTTTTACGGCACGATATATCATTTATGAATTAAAAACCCGGGTGCCAATCTGGAAAGCAGATATTTTCAAAGACAAGGGAGGTATGGATCCATGAAGAAAAAGAATAATCCTGATACCATTCAAGACTCAATAATTTATGCTAATAATGCTGCAACTACCTGGCCAAAACCACCATCAGTATTAGTCGCGGTATCACAGGCAGCAGCCGGACCCTATCTAGAACAAGGAAGAACCACCTTACAGGATGTACCAGACTATCTGTTCGAAACACGAAGAAAACTTGCTAACTTTTTTAATACCAAGGATCCTGATGCATATGTATTTACCGCAAATGCCACGGATTCACTCAATCTCCTAATACACGGATTTGCTGCACAGGAGAAAGAACCATTTCATGTCATTACCTCATTATTTGAGCATAATTCGGTAATCCGCCCCTTGTATGAGTTGCAAAAAACGGGCCGGATCTCGGTCACAGTCATTCCTCCGAATGCAGAAGGGGTAATCGATCCTGACGACGTGAGCGGGGCAATACGGGATGATACAAAACTTGGGATAATCTCTCATGCAGGAAATGTAATCGGAACGATCCAGAATATCAAAGAAATCTCCCGCATCATGGATGAAGCAGACACTTTTTCCATAATTGACGGAGCGCAGAGTGCCGGGCAGATCCCGGTCGATCTCTCAAGGACAGCGTGTGATGCATTTGTCTTTACCGGCCATAAGTATCTCTTTGGTGTTCCAGGAACCGGGGGGTTCTTTCTCAAACGTCCAGACAAGATTTCCCCGGTACGACAGGGAGGAACCGGCACAGATTCTTCCTCACCAGTTCAGCCGGAATCAATGCCTGAACGATTTGAAGCCGGAACACCAAACTTCCCCGGCATAGCAGGACTTGCAGCGGGGATTGCATTTGTTCATGATATCGGGATAGACACCATACAAAAGAAGTCTATGGGAATGATCTCTGACCTGATTCAGCAGCTGCAGGAGATCAAAGGAGTATCCTTACTCCATGAAAACCCACAGACCCCACTTGTTTCGTTTCAGATTCCCGGGCTCGATCCTGATGATATCGGGTACATCCTTGCAAAAGCATACCGGATCATCTCAAGAAGTGGTCTGCACTGTGCACCGTGGATTCACTCCCACCTTACAGAGGGAAAAGGAGCTGTACGTATCAGTTTGTCATACATGAACACTCCTGAGGAGTGCACTCATATCGCTGATGCTACCAACGCACTATGCCAGTCACTATAACATGCCGGGCAAAAGTGGCAACATGCACCCAGGGAATTTTCAGATATACCTTTCATGTAGATCCGAAACCCGATTCGGATTTTATTCAGTTTCTGATGGATAACAAAAAGGCTACCGCTCATACTATCGGTCCGTCAACCTTCTTCAGGGTTGATACATCCTCGTCATTATCCATTCAAGGAATGGTTCATGATCCAGATATCATCATATCAACCAGGTTTTCAGTAGAAGATGTAAAAATATTTCTTTCCACCCTTTATTCGGAGTACGAGGATAATATCAGTGAATCAGGAAAGGAAGAGCCACCAGGAAGATGATGCCACCCATAATCACGGCATATGGATCTATGTCAGAATATGGTGAGGTATAAGGAATGCTCTTATCCCCATACTTATATTGTTTTATCCATTAGCGGACTGCATTCAGTGTTTTCAGGAGATATCTTCCAGTCCCAGGGATCATGGATCACGGTTATCTCAACATCAGAAACCCAGGGGATGAGGCGTACCCGTGCTGAAGCCTGGTCTATAAGATAGTCCTGAAGTGGACATGCATCGCAGTTAATTTCCATTTCTATTTTAACCAGTGTGTCTGAAATCGTAATTGATCTGATCAGGTCAACATCAACGATATTATGCCCGATTTCTGGATCAATCACCTGCCGTAATGCATTCAGGACTTCAGACTCCCTGTCCCCGGAGATTTTCAGCTCTGCACCGCCTTTCAACAAGGCATTCTCTCGTTCAAGCCTGAATATGCGGTCCTCAAGTACCTGTTGCCGCTCAAGAAGCCTGCTGAGAACCCGAAGGGTCGGGTCAGGCATGGCAGAATCGCGAATGTTGTCCTGAGTCGTGTACTTCTCGAGGCCGGCAATACGGCCAGGAACCCCGACAACGGTGGCCCCAGGAGGCACATCACGGACAACAACCGCTCCTGCACCAATCTTAGCATATTCCCCCACATGAATCGGGCCTAAGACGGAGGCACCAGAGCCAATGACCACTCCTTTGGCTATTGTGGGGTGACGTTTTACATTTTTCAGCGCCGTTCCACCAAGAACTACCCCCATGTAAATAAGAACATCATCACCAACTTCAGCCGTCTCCCCAATCACCACACCCATCCCGTGATCTATCACCACCCGTCTGCCAATAACGGCACCAGGGTGAATCTCAATCCCGGTAAAAAAGCGGGCAATATGTGACAGGAACCGCCCGGTCAGAAACCGGTCATGAATCCAGGCCTTATGAGCGATACGGTGGAGCAGTAATGCATGGAGTCCCGGATAACAGAGGAGAATCTCAACAACACTTTTTGCAGCCGGATCTTTTGATATAATCGCCTGAATGTCTTCACGTAAATGAGATAATACCATCCGTACGTTCCATCTGATGAATACTACTGTTGCTTTTCAGATTATTTATTCATGGAGGAACAGGCAAACTTTTGATTTTTTTTCGTGAAAAACATCAGAAAAATATTTTATAAACGAACGGGTTTTCACAAAATATACCGTATGATGATATACATAAGCCAATGTAATTCTGGATCAATAATTTTGCCGGCATCATCAAACCTATCATACATAACACCAAAACTGATTCAAGAATGAAACTTAAACTCCCGGATAAATCTGTGATTGAAGTATCGGTCGATGGAAGATCTGTCGAGGCGATATTAAGCAGCCAGGGCATTGATCCACTGACGACATTGATTTCCCGTGAGGACGAAATCATCCCGGAAGATACCATCCCGGATGAGGACGATATTATTAAAGTCATTCGGATCTCCCATGGCGGATAAAAAGATACACTGCGAAAAGTGCGAAAGGCCCGCAGTCTACCTTGACCGGGAGCGGGAAATTCATCTCTGCAGTGACCACCTGAAAGAATCTGTAGAGAATGAAGTGCGAAGGTACTTGAAAACGAAAAGACTCCCAAAGACACTCGGGGTTGCCTTTTCAGGAGGGAAAGACAGTACCGCCTTACTCAAAGTGTTGAGTGAAATCAGGAGTGAACTCCCCAGTAGTATCATCGCACTAACCGTTGATGAAGGAATAGAGGGATATCGTCAGGATACAATCCGGGCAGCCACAGAAACATGTCTGACACTTAGGATACCCCATGAGATCATCAGGTTTCAGGACCTGTATGGACACTCTCTGGATCATCTGGTATCAGGATCAGAGCGAAATGCCTGCACCATCTGTGGAATCCTTCGCCGTCGGGCACTCGAAGTTCTGGTGCAAAAACATAAGATCACTATGATCGCGACCGGACATAACCAGGATGACCATGCCCAGACCACTGTGATGAATGCCATTTCAGGAGATGTGAGAAAGATCTTTACCGGATATGGACCTTCGTCGTGGTACGCACAACGAATCAAACCATTTGCCAGGGTGAGCGAGAAAGAAGTTACACTCTACGCTCTCATCAGCGGATTATTCAGAGATCTGCCGGAATGTCCATACGCAGTTTCCTCACTTCGGGGAGAGGTCAGAACACTCCTATACCAGTATGAGCAGACTCATCCAGGAGCAATGAGAAATGCTGCCCGGTGTGAAGAAGAGATCAGGGAAAGATTAGGAGAAATCTACCAACAGGAAGCATATAAGACCTGTTCAATCTGTGGGTGGCCGGGTTCGGGAACCATCTGCCAGGTGTGTATGGTTCTCGGCAAGGATGTACGCTTTCAAAACTTTATGAAAGATGAAAAATGAGCATACCATTGCAGACACACCTCATCTACTAGAACCACAAACATATACTCACGATACCATGGCCAGTCAAAAGAGCATTTACATGGATCACAGTGCCACTACTGCCACTGATTCAGCAGTTGTAGAGGCCATGCTCCCTTGGTTCTCGATCAATTATGGAAATCCCTCTTCCCTGTACCGTCTTGCACGAGAATCCAAAGCCGCGATCGAGGATGCACGAAAAAAGGTTGCAAACGCCATCGGAGCGAAATCTGAAGAGATATACTTTACCTCCGGAGGGACCGAATCAGATAACTGGGCACTAAAAGGTACTGCATTTGCCCTTCAAAAGAAAGGAAACCATATCATCACTTCTGCTATTGAGCACCATGCAATCCTGCATACCTGCCAATATCTCGAGAAACATGGCTTTCAGGTCACCTATCTTCCGGTTGACGAGTTCGGACAGGTCCGTATAGAGGATCTCAGGGCAGCGATCACTGATAAGACCATTCTGGTCTCGGTGATGTTTGCCAATAATGAGATCGGCACCATTCAGCCCATTCCGGAGATCGGAGCGTTCTGCAGAGAACGGGGCATTCTTTTCCATACCGATGCAGTCCAGGTGATTGGCAATCTCCCTGTTGATGTTGCAGCGATGAACATTGATCTGTTATCACTCTCTGCTCACAAGTTTTACGGGCCAAAAGGAATAGGAGCGCTCTATATCAGGAAAGGAGTCCGTATCGATAATTACCTTCATGGAGGCGGACAGGAACACAGGAAACGGGCAGGTACAGAAAATGTTCCCGGGATTGTAGGTCTTGGCGTTGCAATCCAGAAAGCAGTTATGGATCTGGATGTAAAAACATCACGGATACGAGCCCTTCGCGATACGTTACTCGATCGGATTCTCCATGAGATTCCAAATACCCGTCTGAACGGGCACCGGACCATGCGACTCCCAGGGAACTTGAACGTCAGCTTTGAGTTTATCGAGGGTGAATCATTATTGCTACTCCTTGACCATGCCGGTATCGCTGCATCGACCGGTAGTGCCTGTTCCTCAGGATCACTTGAGCCCTCACATGTATTACTCGCGATAGGTCTCCCGGCAGAGGTTGCCCATGGGTCCCTGCGGCTCACCCTTGGAGTGCAAAATACAGAAGAGGACGTGAGCTACGCATGTGATGAAATTAAAAAAGCGGTCGAACGTTTGAGAGCGATGTCACCACTCTATGCTGATTACCTGAAAAAGAGGTCATGCAATGTATAGCGAAAAAGTAATGGACCATTTCATGAACCCCCGCAACCAGGGGGAGATACCAGACGCAGACGGTGTCGGAGAAGTAGGAAATCCCACTTGTGGGGATATTATGCGAATTTTTCTCACGGTGAAGGATAATATCATCACCGATGTAAAATTCCAGACCTTTGGGTGTGGAGCAGCAGTTGCATCAAGCAGTATGGCAACCGAACTAATCAAGGGGAAAACCCTTGAAGAAGCCTGGGAAGTATCTAATAAAGCAGTTGCCGAGGCACTTGAGGGACTTCCTCCGATCAAGATGCATTGTTCAGTTCTTGCAGAAGAAGGTATTCACAAAGCCATCAACGATTACCGGATAAAGAACGGATTGGAACCCTGGGAAGAAAAAGGTGGGCATACCCACAGTCATGATGACCTGGCCTGTGAGGAGTAACCCGATATCATTTTTTTAGCATTTCTGCATATTCGAACGCAGGCATTACCTGGATGATCTTATCATCCACCTCTAACTGTTCTGAATCATTCATAGTGAGAATATATCCGGGAACTCCGGGGTGTGAATCCATGGCCTCGATTAATCCACGAATTTCACGATTTCGTACTTCAGAATTTTCCAAAGATGTACATACCTGAATGGCGCTAACAATCCGATGATTCTCCTGGATTAAAAAATCACATTCATATCGTACCCGGTGATAAAAAACAGAAGACTCTTTCTTGCGGATAAGTGTAGTAAATACGTAATTTTCCAGAATTTTTCCGGCATTCTCTGAAAATTTAAATGATACTGCATTTATCAGACCCGTATCAATACAATAGAGTTTTTTCATATTGTAAAGTTGCTTCTTTACTGAAGGATCATATTTCAGAACCGGATAGAGGAGATATGCATCATAGGCACATTCAATATACTCACGTACCGTATCCGTTGAGATTCCAATCTGTTCACCAAGCCGTGTATATGAAAGCAGATTTCCAGTGTTGGAGATGAGAAAATAGAGGAGATCCACAAGATATGCAGGACTCCTGATGTTATGTGCCATCATAATGTCCTTGAGATAGATAGTTTCGTAATACGATGTGAGCAGATCATGTCGAAGAGAGATATCTGATTCCACGGTGATCCGGGGAAATCCCCCATACTTCAGATAATGTTCAAAAAGTTGGTTCTTCCTGGTAATACTTACCCTTGTTTCTCCCAGAAATGAGAGATACTCTTCAAAAGAAAGTGGATATACAGTAATTGAAAGATACCGGCCAGATATCTTCGTTGCCAGATTTCTCTTCAAAAGAGAGGAGGTGGAACTGGTGAGAGTCCATTTAATTTGAGGTTTTGTATCATATGAAACCTTTATTGACCCTACCCATTCTTCATAATTCTGTATTTCATCAATAAAGATAAAATAATGGGGTTTATTTATTTTTTCAAGGTATTCTTCAATGAGTTCATTGAGAAAACCTGGATCATGCATCCATCCGGTGAAGAGTGGTTCATCGAGATTTATATAAAGTATTGAATCAGGATCAGTTCCCTGATGTATGAGGTGCTCCACCATCTGGAACATCATGGTGGATTTTCCGCTCCTTCTGACTCCCTGAATAAACAAAATTTCTCTTGCATCAAGATACCGGATTAATTCAGGATATGAACCGAGCCGGTTCTGTCCCGTGTTATAGGTACGTCCAAACCACCAGGGATTCTGTCTATCGAGGACTGCCTGGATTCTTCGATCCATTTGTTAGATATAATCGATGATTTATGATAAAATAATCGATTACACCAGACGATTTTAAAATAAATCAACAATCATAATCGAGGATTTCATATCAGTAAAACAAAAATTAATCAGATCGGACATTTCCCCTGACCATCGAGAAGTATATCCCGATAAAACACATCACAGAAAAGACCATAAATCCGATATTCATCGCAATCATGAGCTCATCTGTCATATCCGGAGTAATGTCTACTTTCCCCACCACTACGGCGATTATCATCATCGCTATTCCCATCGAGAGCATCTGCCCGAGCAGCCGCATCGTTCCCAACGTCCCGGATGCGATGCCATAATATCGCTTTTCCACCGAACTCATGATTGCATTGGTATTTGGAGATGAGAAGAGAGCAAAACCAAACCCGAGAACCGCCAGGATTACCATAAGCCAAATCGTGGAAGTATCTGGAGAGAGAAAACTTAAGGAGACGAGTCCCACAGCAATGATCCCCATGCCCAGAGATGATATTTTCGCAGGTTCAATCCTATCTGAAAGACTACCGGCATATGATGAGAAGATTGCCTGCACTACCGGCTGGGTGACAAGAATAAACCCGGCCTCCTGCGGGTCGAAACCCCTGATGTATTGTAAATATAAGCTGAGAAAGAACGTTATCGCGAAAGTTGAGCCGTAATTTATCAGAGCAGCAACATTTGAGCAGGCAAACACCCGGTTTGTTCTGAACATGGACACACGAATCAGCGGATACCGTTCCCGGTGCTCAAGCCAGATAAAGAGTGCGAGCAGGATGATTCCCAATCCAAGAGCAAAAAATCCAGCGACCTGGGGGATCTCGGAAAAACCGATCATCACCGCAGTAAGGCTGCTACCATAGATGAGAGCCCCTTTCAAATCAAACCGCTCACCAGCTGCATCAGCCCACTCTCCTTTTAGATAGAAGAGGATAAGGGCAATGATAAGGATGCCTATCGGCACATTAATGAGGAAGATACTCTTCCATCCGAATTCATCGGTCAGAAAGCCTCCGATAAAGGGGCCTGCAGAAAGACCGATGTACACTGATGTGGTGTAGATCCCAAGAGCCTGGCCCCGTCGTGTGGGTTCGGTCACAGATGTCAGAATAGCCACGGCGGTTCCAAAGATCATCGAAGCCCCAACACCCTGAATCAGGCGGAAGCTGATGAGCATAAGAGACGAAGCTGAGAAGATCATCCCCATGGAGGAAAGGGTAAAGAGGATTACCCCACCGGTCAGGATCTTCTTTCTCCCAAAGATATCACCAATTCTCCCAAACGGAACAAGGAAGGCCGCTGATGCCAGAAGATAGGCACTGCTGACCCAGCTTAATTCAATCGCATCAAGAGAGAACTCACCGGCAATCGTCGGAAGGGCAATATTTACTGCAGATAGATCAAATGGGGTTAAAAACCCACAGCATACAGCGATAATAAGGGTACTGAGGGAGATGCCAGGGACCTTCATTGAGGAATGAAGATATACCCCCATCACCCATGAAGGTTGTGTAACCAGATCCTTTTGTTTTTACACTGACCGAATCCGGCCATACCGGTCAACATCGTCCGACCTGACTGATGCCATGCTGTCAAAGAGACGGCATTTAAAAGAACCTGGGCCTGCAGCATCCACAGCAGCCCGCTCCCCGGCAATCCCAAACGCAGAAACCCCTGTAGCGGATGCAGAGAGATAGTCCTGTGTGACTGCCGCACAGGAACCGATAACCGATGCAGCCATGCATCCTGTCCCGGAGATTCGTCCCATATATGGGTGTCCGTTCTCACAGAGAAGAGTCCGGGAACCATCGCTGATGATGTCAATGGGACCACTCATAACGACGGTGCATGAAAGTCGCTCTGCAAGACCACAGGTGATTTCAGTTGGATCACCGTTCACTCCTCCGGAATCTACTCCACGAACCTGTGCCTGTTTTCCGGCAAGGGTCCCAATCTCTCCGGCATTGCCCTTAAGAACCGAGATGGACAACTCCTGGATCATTCTCTGGGCGGTTTTCGTCCGTAAACTGGTTGCTCCAGCACCGACCGGATCGAGAATGATAGGAATACCATACTTTTCTGCGGCTTTTGCTGCGATAAACATCCGGTCAATCTGGAGGGTATCAAGGGTGCCGATATTCAGAACGAGGGCTCCTGCAAGTGCAACCATCTCCCCAACCTCTTCTTCTGCATGGGCCATGACCGGTGAAGCGCCTATGCAGAGGGTGATATTGGCACAGTCATTCACCGTGACATAGTTTGTCATATGGTGGACAAGGGGCGTTTTTTCCCGGATGTCGGTAAGTATTGATCCAAAAAGTGTCATAAAAAAATCCAGTATTTCTGGATAAGTCTGCATTGTACGATAAATTATTTTGTAATCCGGCAGATGGGAAATGCATACTCCATCAGGGGATATTTCGTCTTCCCGGTGATATCTGGTATCAAGACATATGGAGAGTGCTTCATGAATAAACGAGTTTTTCAAGCATATCAAGATCCATGAATAATACGTTTTTCTCATCACCGACAGATGAGAAAGACCTGGCAATGATCATAAACATCTCATTCCGCTTCTTTTCTTTCCATGTTATAAGACCGGCTTTATGCTTCAGGTCAAAAGCCACCTTTTTTCCATTAACATTATCCTGCCATTTTACCTCACAAAACAGAACGGATGAATCTGTTTCAGAAATACCAACAATATCAATCTCTTCTCCTTTATGCCACCATCTTTTCACTGAAGAAAATACACAGTGAAAAGGAAGTTTTCCTGCACCATTCAGATAAAACAACAGGTCAATAACCATTCGTTCAAATAACGAACCTGTGTACTGTGCAAGATAGGGAGTAATACTCTCTGTCAAAATCTGTTCTGCAGATCCACTTTCAGCACGTTCCAGGTTAGGAAATATAAATCTGAACCAGAACGAAAACAAATTGTCCCTGAAGAAATAACGACCTCTCCTACTCCTTTCATCCTCAAATGCAGGGACTTCTTTCCATATGATGTCCAGATCAATAAGTGTTGCAAGATACCGGTTGACCGTACCTTTCTGTATACCGGTATCATTGGTAATCAGATGTTGAGTATTATTTCCCCGTGAGATGGAGAGCAGGATTGAAAAATAATATCGTGGTTCCACAAGTTCCATCCGGAGAAGAAATTCAACCTCTCTGAACAGATATGAAAGTGGATTGAGCAGATTTTTCTCGATAGAATCCTCAATGGTTTCACTGGTATCCACACTCAGTATGTAGGCAGGAGTACCTCCATACACCGCATAATACTCAACCGCTTTTCTGAAATCCTGAAATATTGGTAGTACTTCATGAAACCGGAATGACCTGAGTAAAAGTTGTCCGGTTCTTCTTCCAAATAAGGGACTCCGATATGAAAGAACCTCATCTTCCATCATTCCAATCGATGAACCGGATAAAATCAGGAAAATACGGGTTTTTCGCAGTCTATTGTCCCAATGATACTGGAGTATCGAGAGGATTGATCTATCTTCTTTTACCAGATAGGGAAATTCATCTATTGCCAGAATGAACCGATTTGTCGAGCGGGATGCAAGATATTCAAAGACTGAATCCCAGGATATGAAACCATTTTTTCCAATAAATGGATCCTCAAAAAATTCGCAAAACGCCTCTGCGAATTGTTCTAACTGATATTTTCGTGAACCCTCACGAATCTGAATGCGCAGTCCCGTATTCTGACGGATAAATTCATTGATAAGTTCACTTTTTCCGACTCTTCTCCTCCCATAGATGATAAAAAACTCAGAACGTGGACCGATGAAACGATCGTTGAGCTCAGCCAGTTCTGTTTTCCTATCGAAAAAAGTGTACATTACATTATCATAATCGAGAGTACACTAATATCTTTTGTGCCAGGCTCGTTTATCACTGACAGGTATCTTATCTTCTCACCCCCTATTATTCAATGAAATGCACGAGCCGGCTGTGAAAAAAACACTGTACTGGTGTGAACACTGCAATGTTCCCCTGATCGGACGAACCTGCAGCTGCGGCAATGAAGCAAAAACCATCCCTCTCCTTCAGCCCTATGATCTCCGGCCTGCTCTCTCGGCTGATCGGGATCACATCATCCACTTATTAACATCCCAATACGGCGACATTCCTGTCCCGAAAGTAATTCTGTTAAATAAGACCGGGGGATATGATCGTGCAGAACTTGTTATCATCAATGGGCAGCGGTTTGGCTGGTTTACGTTTGATCCGGTGACAAAAACCTATTCACTTGATATCACCCCTGAAGCTCTGCCATTTCTGGTCCCCCACATAACAAAAGGAATCATTGACCTGACTGCTCATATCGATCTGAAGGCTGAAAAAGGGAGAATCGGCGGAAAACGATTCCCCCTGAAAGAACCGGTCCCGGATGGATCAGTCATTGTCACGGCAAATGGGAAGTACGGGACAGCCATTGTGAAAGAGGGATATATCAAAGTAAAAGAACTCCTCCCGATTACCCCCTCCACCTATCCGGACCCTGACTGGGAAGCGGTCATTACTCACAATACGTATCATCTGAAGAACCTGGAGCGGAACGCGGTCAGGACCATTAAAAGTCACATGAAAGACCGGCCCACGGTCAATGTATCGTTTTCCGGTGGAAAGGACAGCACGGCAGTTCTTCACCTGGCACGAAAAGCCGGAGTGGAGAAGGCATTTTTTATCGATACCGGACTTGAGTTCCCCGAAACCATCCGATTCATCGAGGAGCAGGGGGTTGAGATCATCAGGAAGGGTGGTGACTTCTGGCAGGCGGTGGAGAAAGCAGGACCCCCTGGCAAGGACAACCGGTGGTGTTGTAAACTTCTCAAATTACACCCACTAAAGATATATCTTGCAGACACCGGCCCCTGTGTCACCATTCAGGGAAACCGCTGGTATGAGTCATGGAACCGGGCCGGTCTTGATGAGACCAGTCAGAATCCGGCAAATCCCCTGCAGCTGAATATATCCCCCATCCGGAGCTGGAGGGCCTTTGAAGTATTCCTCTATCTCTGGTGGCGGAAGATCCCATTAAACCCCCTGTATGAACGAGGGATTGAGCGAATCGGGTGTTATCTCTGTCCTGCCATGCTTGAAAGTGAATATGACTCTATCCGAAAGACACATCCGGATTTCACCGAGCGGTGGGATGCATTTCTTGACCGATGGGCTGACAAGAAACAGATGCCGGATGCTTATACTGACTGGGGTCTGTGGCGATGGCGGGCACTCCCTCCTAAGATGCGTGAATTATGCAGAAACATGGGAGTGCTTGTTAATGATGATTTCACCCTTGCACAAGTTAAGGAGAGAAAGAAAATGCAGCAAAGCACGACATCTCCTATTAAGCAGGAAAAGCCTGAAATCAGCCTGGAGTCGGAGGATATATTCCGTGCAATCAGGCATGATTATCCCATCCTTGGAGATGTTGTTTACCTGGATAATGCTGCGACCAGTTGTTCGCCTGAACCGGTTGTTGAGGCCATGGTTGAATTTGAGCACCGGTACAGGTCAAATGTCGGAAGAGGGGTTCATCGGTTTACCCGGATAGCGACCCAGCGGTACTGGCATGCCCATGAAAAGGTAGCCGAATTCATCGGGGCACAGGGCGGCATTACGGTCTTTACAAAAAATACCACCGAAGCGATCAACATGGTCGCTCATGGCCTCAGCTGGACTGCTGGTGACCGGGTTGTCACGAGCATCCTCGAACATCACTCAAACCTCCTGCCCTGGAGATCACTTGAGAAGCAGGGTGTCACCCTTGATATCGTCGGCATACGTCCGGATTATTCCCTGGACATGGATGCATTCCGGAAGATGCTGGAAAAACCGGTCAGACTTGTGGCAATTACCCAGGCATCAAATGTTCTCGGCATCATTACCCCGGTGCATGAGATAGCAGCCCTGTGCAGGGAAAAAGGGGTGCTCCTCCTCATTGACGGAGCTCAGGCAGCCCCCCATATACCGGTGAATGTAGCATCAATCGGGTGTGATTTCTACTGTTTTTCCGGGCATAAACTAGGCGGGCCAACCGGCACCGGTGTTCTCTGGATGAAAGAAGCCACCCTGACTCCCCTGATGCAGGGGGGAGGAACCGTTGAATCTGTCACCGATAACGATGTGGTACTGATACAGGGCTATGAGCAATACGAAGCGGGTACACCCAATATCGCCGGGGGCATCGGATTAGGAGTTGCGGTTGATTATCTAAAGAAAATCGGTATGGAAAAGATCCATGAGCATGAAGAAAATCTAACCAGCCGCCTGATTGACGGTCTGCATGCCATCGAGAGAGTCCGGGTATATGCACCAAGCAACCCCGAAACCAGAATTGGTGTTGTTTCATTCACCATCGATGGAATGCATCCCCATGAAATCGCTCAAAGGCTGGATGAGCATGACATATTGGTACGGTCAGGGTACCACTGCTGTCAGCCGCTGATGAATACCCTGAATCTGCCAGAAGGAACAATTCGGGTTAGTATTGCACATTATAATACCAGAGAGGAGATCGATCTCTTCCTTGCAACTCTGAAAGAGATTATCTCCGGTTCATCACCAGGTAATCCACTCAGATCGTGAGACTATCAATAATCGGGTATCCTGTATGATACCAATACAAAGCCCGTTTTTCTGACCTATTTGAGCCGCAAGGCGTGTGCAATGTCCGGTCGTGAGGAGAAGCGGGATCCCGGCTATCAGGCATTTTCGGACGGTTTCAGATGTGATCGTATGTGAACATAGACAATGGGATGATGAAAAATTGATTTTTTCAATGAGTCCTGCGCCGATCATCAGGTCTGTCACCTGATCATCGCCGATATCCTGCCGGAATATGAGGCATTGGTCAAGCCGGTACAGAGCTGAGGAGACCAGACCCGGTTTTTTCTTCTCACTGGCCATAAAATGCGAGAATGATAATGTAAGGATTGAAGCGGGGATGGTAAAGGTCCTGGTCAGAACAGGGAGTTTCCCAGGATCGATATACGAGACAGCACCTCCGCAGCCGGATAGAATTGTTTTTTTCGGGCCTGGGCTGGTGAATATATTTGTCGTGAGAACACTGGCACGGTTTTTTTCAATCCGTATTGACTCAATTTCTTCGGTGGTTTTTATGTATTGCTCAGTAAAGAGAGAGCCAGTTACATATTCACGAATGTTTCCAGGAGCGAGAAGAACCGTAGAGATGTGTCTGCCATTGATGAATATCGCAACCGGTTCCTCATCACAAAATATTGGAGCAACATCATTTGGGTAACTGGATGGATGTTCTGTTGAGAGATCAAGAATGTTCATAGATGGATCTTCTTTTCCTGCATATTATATCCAAACAACAGAATATAAACTCATGGAATGCTAAGTAATGGACATGAACAGTCATTCCTGCCTTTCTGGGATCATGTTTGGAATCATCGCCTTTCTCATCATCCTAAACTCCCTCTCATCACCAGCCGTTGGTATTTCTCCTTCTGCCGATGTATCAGATTCCGATCTCCAAATCATTTCAATTGATATTCCACCAGAAGAAAGAACGGTGTATCCCGGAGTGACTATCAATCCGATCATAACGATTCAAAATAAAAACAACCAGACAGATATGAAAAAATCGATTCTGCTCTCTGCAACACTTGGGCCGATTACCCTTCTTCAGAATAATACCCCCCATAATGTCCCAAATCCCGGAGAAACAAGCGAGTACCGCATTCCCTTTATGGTCCCGTTTATTCAGCCCGGAACATATGCCCTGACAATCAGTGGAGAGCAGAAATTTCGCGATGGAAACAAGGGGATCTTGTTTGGAAGTATGAAATCAAAAACGATGATAGAGGTGAAACAACCGAGACCAGAGATCGGGAAAAAAATGTGTCATTGCAGATAAGTTATCTGAAAATTTTATCCCTGAAATAAAAAATTCCAAAGATACCAATTCCTGTTAATATAAATAACTCTGGATGACTGAAAAGAAAAGAGAGATCTGACGTTTTATCCTGTTGATAGTATGTATGCTCTCTCTTTAATCTCTCCAAAAGATTCATTTGTTCAGGAGTGAGAGCGGATTTTGGGATAAAATCAAGAGTTTCTTTTGCTTTCGCCATCTTTCCCTGACGAATCCGTGCCTCTGCAAGACCCAGGGAAGCGTCAATATTCGTGGGATCAAACGAGATGCTATTTTGAAATGATTCTTCTGCATGTGCATAGTCCTGTAATTTGGAGTATAGTTCGCCCATATGACTGTACACCAGAGGATCATTACCGGATAATTTCAATCCTTCAAGTTCTTGAATGGCTTTATCCGGCATATTCAGGGTAGAGAATGCATCAGACCTCTTTTTTCGAAGACTGTCAGATACCCCCGGGTCTGTTTCATTTTGAAGGGAACGATTCCAGGAATCAAGTGCAGAATTAAAATCCCCTTTTGCTCGGTATACATCACCGATTTTTCTGGAATAAGTAGGATTTCCGGGATCAATCTGTTCTGCAAGGAGATAAGATTGAAGAGCGGCATCATACTTTCCTAATTCCATGTACCGATCTCCTTCTCTTTCTAATTGCACAGGATCTGAAATGAGCATGTATCCGGGATAAGATTCCTGATGGTGAGAAATTATGCTTTCACCGTTATTGGCATTAACCGGATATAGTACCCCCTCAGCCCGATTCACCTCACGAACTTCAGAGGAAGGAGGAGAAGATGAGTCATCACAGGCATCAGGATTGAGAAGGCATCTCCCGGTTTTAAAGGCATCTTCAGCCTCCATATCTCTCCCCATGTCAGCCAGGACTGTACCCTTCCAGAGCCATCCATAGGGCCAGGAAGGATCAGTCAGAACTACCGATTCAAATAACTGAAGAGCAGTGTCCCGATCACCGGAGTTATACATATCAACACCTTCGGCAAGTAATTTTTCAATTTCAGCGGGTGATGCAGAAGCCCCGGATACGAGGAGAAAAATAATACAGAGAATCGAAAGAGTGACCGGTGAAACGTTCCCATTAAGAATCATATATCATTATTTTTTAAATGTTTGTAACAAAGTATCAATTTCATGAATCATTTCCCGAATATCTCCATACCGTTCATTTTTATCAATATGCACGGATTTTTTAATAATCGGATCATACACTCCATAATCTGACCGAAAATGTGAGGGAAGTGAACTTATGCTTTCAAAACAATTGAGAACCTGTCCTGATAAAAGATAATAAAAGATCGCCCCTACCTGATAGATATCCGTCTTTTTACCAGGATTGCCAAATTTTTCAGGATTCCTCTGCTCAGGGGCAATAACCCAGCAATCATCAGGAATGCCAGACTGAATCAACGCAGAAGTATCAAACCCAGATATTTTCGGTTGTAATCCATCATCAAGAAAGATGACAGAGGGCTCAAGAAGGTAGTGTCGGACACCCTGTCGATGTATGTAATCAATCCCTTCTGCAAGCCCCCGAACAATACGAAGTGCAGCCCTCGCGGGTATGGGCACTTTCAGATCTGCCAGCGAATAGATCCTCTTTTTCGATTGTATTGCACCGGATGGAAGATCAAATTCCAGGAAATAAACAGGATCACGTTCCCAGAACTTGATCTGCATAATATTCATATGCTTAAGTGACCGCCACGCCTGTATCTGTAATTCAACCTGAGAGGCAGGGATTACCCCGGAATCAAGAACCCTGACAGCAACTTCTATATTATCAGCAGCCCGGAGAGCCCGGTACATAATACCAAGCCTATCTGTTGAGATCAATGCAGATGGTTTGTAGATGGGCAGTAAAGAGTCTGGAAATCCTGTCAAAGAGGGAGAGAGAGATACCTGAGTGGCATTGCCTTCCTGTGCATCCACCTTTCTCTTTACATCAGGCTCATGGTCACGTATGTCAGATGAATCCATGGTATTAACTTCTGAAGAAGAATCCATCTTCCTCTTAATCAGATCCCGATACCGCTTGAGGGTACCATCATCATTCCCCAAATCGATCTGCTGGTTAAACCATTCCAGGGATTCTGAGTACTTTTTGGAGAAGAATAGAAATATCCCCTTATTGTAAGGGATCTTCACCGACAGCGGGAAGGAATATTCATTTTCAGTCAGGATACGTAATTTTTTGTATACCGATAGTTCATCCGAATCAGGAACGTCCATTACCAATTCGATACCCCGCTCTTCTCCTGATGCAAGAAGGATTGAATCTGCTTCAAGAGGAAAGGGATTATTATTTTTTATCTTGAGTATTGCAATGATATTCCCTTTTTTCTGAATGAAGCGTTCAAAAAACCATGACAGATCGAGGTCTCTGGGCATGATACGATACTGAAGGTGAATTACCCGGCTTTTTTCTTTTCCGTTCCCATCAATATACGAAACCGCCTGGGATACCTCACAATCTCCGGGATCATCATCAAATATCTCCCGAAAAACAATCCTGCATACTCCGGGTTCAATCCGAATCGTATCAACAACAATTGGTTTTGTCCCCATGTTTGTAATTTTCAATTTGAGTGATTTTTTATCTCCCTGTTTAAATAGTCCTGCAACAGGGTCAAACCTCACATCATCAGATGATATTCTTCTTCGTGTTTCGACTGCAAAATCCCGGCCACTTTCCTTCTGAAAAGAGTAGGGAAGGACATGTGAAACCACGAATTTTATCCTTTTGATCTCACCAGAAATAACCACAATCGAAATTACCGCTACCGTCGTCAGCGTAATAATTACCCCGAGGATGATGAAAAAATTAGATAAGATCAAAGTCAGGACGGGATTGGAGTTTTCCAGTAAGAGTGATTCTTTTGTTTCAATCAAAACCCCTGACTTTTCCGGACTATAGGTGATTGAATGGATGGAATTCGGTTTTACCTCGATATCGCTCTCCATCACACCTTCTTTTCCTTTAACCACAACATGATGAATGCCCACTGGAATATGAGGAAGAGTTAACGGGGTCAGACCTGCAGGCATACCATCAAGTTCAACAGGTACATGAAGTGGCCCTGCAGTAACCTGTATACTACCGGAATTCTGATCATTATGTGGCAATCCCGTGGTAATTTCCATTGAGAGGAACACTGGATCTGAAATCCGGTTCGTTTTCCCGCTCGGTAACAATCGGACAACAGCAAACATCAGATCCGCATGGCCACTATGATGCGCAGTTATGAGAAAAGGAAACTGGTAACTCTGCCCGTTATGAACACGGGACCCTTTTGGTAAAAGTTGAATGACAGGTTCGACGGTGATAAGGTTTGAATCGCCTAAATATTCGACACCTATCTTTTCAACATCATGTTCCCACGCAGTCATACCCGTATTACGGAACTCAATTATGTATTGGCCACTCTGACCAGGATACATTATATCTGGAATGCTGTCTGAAGAATACTCTCCGCCCTGAAACGAAATACCAGATATTGAACCCTGATCAAGACAAGAGACAGGAGTAATAATTAAAAAAATTATCGAAATGGAGATCAATAGGATAAAAAACGAACGGGAACTCATGCATCATCTCCGTATGATACCATTTCATCTCGTATAGAAAAATCCTGTTTTTTTCCCTTCAGATCATCTAAAAATGCCTCAACTGAAGCATACCGATCCTTTTTAAAACGGGCTGTAAGTTTCTTTAACAATGGAATAAACGATTCAAGAGATGGATCAGAAGTTACATTATCCATACCCATTGAAATAATCTCATCCGCAGATTCTCCCTGTCCTATTGTCCGGCCGGTCATCAGCCAGAGCCATATTGCTCCCAATTGGTATATATCCGTTCTTTTTCCTGGTTTGCCAAAAAATGAAGAATCAACCTGTTCTGGTGCACAGACAAAAAATTCCTCAACCCCGCCCCCTCCCGCACTTCGAAGAGATTCACGGATTAGACCAGATATTTTTGGATTCAGTGGCTCATCCAGAAGAATATATTTCGGTGAGAGATGGTAATGACGGACACCTTGTCGATGTAGATAGGCAAGTCCTTCTGCAATCTTTTCTATCAGCAAGGTAGAGACATGAAAGGGGAGTGGGACGGGTAAATCAGACACCTTTATATATTGTTTTCCTTCATACCACCCTCCGGAGACAAATTCAAGCTCCAGCATGACAACCGGAGTGAATTCAGCCTTATACATCCGGAGCACATAGGGATGACGAAGTTGATAGAGCAGAGAGATTTCGGTGAAGAAAGATGATCCGATTTTTTCAATGTTTCGGGGAATTTTAAGAGCACGTAAATCACCAGTGTCATTTTTCCGGACAAGAATTACCGTGGCAAATGAATCATCTCCCAGAACGCGGATAGGAGTATACCGGTCAGATAATTCAGCAGGGTATCCCGGAACTTTACCTACAGCATCTGGATCAGATTTATCCTTTTTTCGTGCTTTATCCTGAATTTGATTCAGGGCATTCAGGGCATCTTGATGTTCTGGATCCAAGATCAAAATCTCTTGCAATACTGACAATGCCTCTTCTTCCAGACCCCATTTTAAAAGTATTTGAGCCTGCTTTAATAATCCGTCAACATTGTCAGGGTGTGTCAACAATAATGCTCTAAAATACTCATATGCCTTTTCTACCACTCCCCGTGCAAGTAATGCAATCCCCCTGTTATAAGGAATAATAATATTTTTAAAAAACTCTGATCCCTCTGCGAAAATACGAAGTGAAATAATTGTATCAGGTTCATCATTCGTTGGTTCACTGATTTCAACAGGAACTATCCCGAATCCACCAGGACTGATAGTTTGATCCTCAACCAAAACCGGAATGGAAGAATGATTTGATACTCCGATGCTCGCTGTTGCAGAACCGGGCCGGGTCGTTAAATCCCGAAACTGGAAATCCACATCATCTTTTATTGTGTCCGGTTTTGTTGATTGTGAGGAGGGTTTCGGCTTTGAGAGTTCCTCAAGAGAATTTTTCTTTTCATCCCTTTGTGAAGACTTTTTTCTTGAAATAAAAGCGGTTCCAGAATGACCAGATATATTGCCATTTACGCCATGAGAGATATCAGATGGTGATGATAAACCTTCAAATAATGGTTTTTTGCTATGTATTTTATCCAGAAGATCTTTTTCTTTTTTGGACCGCTCTTTTTCAGGGTTTTCTTTATCCTCCTTATCCTCATTCTTCTTTCTATCCTTCTCGGCTTGGTTTCGTTTTCGGAGGCCATATATACCAACACCGATACATACGAGAAGGATCATTGAGATTATCAATATCAACGGAATATTTGCTTCAATATATCCAAAAAGGGTTCCGTCAGATACCGGCCCGACCCTTTTTTTTGTAACAACCGGGCTTTTATCATCACCTTTTACGAAAAGTCGTGTCATAACTCCCCGTTCCACATCAACAGGAAACGTACGCTCAAAGGTATCATTCTTTACCTGTATCATATACTGTCCTGGTTTCATATCAGCAATTATCGCAGGTACTTTTCCCATAAAAGCTGAATCAAGGTAAACATCCAGATCCAGTACCGGGCTTTCAATAAAGATCGATCCATTTACCGGTGATGAGATCCCGTCGGTCGGGACAATAGTCACATGCTTTACAAACACTTCAGTTATCTTCTGGTCACCGGTTGCTGACCTCATGACAACCGAGAAGGAGAGATCATAGGAACCAGGAGTCCCCACCGGGACGAGCGTAAATCCAAAAGTTGCTTGTTTTCCGGGCGTAATATTCAGATCACGGGAGATCTCCACAAAAGAGGGGATGGCAATAACTTTTGTTATATCACCTTCATAGAGGAGGCCGATCCGTCTCATTTCATCCTGCCAGCTGACAAGACCAGTGTTTTGGAATGTAACCAGGACTGGATATGAATAACCTGGGAGTAAGGTATCGGGGATGGTATCTGATATGTATGAAGGTCCAAAACCGGGGGATATCACCCGCTGCTCTTGTGCCTGAATCGGGGATATTGTAACAGTAATGACAAGGAGAATGAATAGTATGGCAGGGACCATTCGTACCAGGCTCAAAGAATCAGATATACGTACAGCCTATTTATACTACCGGTTTAGGCCTTTCTGACGCTATCGAGATCTTTAATAAATTCATCCATCAGATTATACCGGCCGGATTTTTTTCGTGATAACATCCGCACAATGATAGGATCATACTTTGCAAGACTTTTCCTGAAAGCGGATGGTAAAATCAGTTCATCAGCATGATCCTCAAACCTTCCTTCATGTCCTGATTTTTGAAATGCTTCAGGACTGTACGGGAGATACCCGGTCAGAAGTTCATAAAAGATTACGCCCAGCTGGTAGATATCCGTTCTTCGCCCGGGATTTCCATACTTTTGTTCATCCCTCTGCTCAGGTGCTATAAATGCTGCGGTTGCACCTCTGACATCAGAATCTTTAACAGAAAATCCAAGTTCATTTCTTCCCCTGGCAAAACCGGAGACCTTTGCGCGAAGTTTTGGGGTCAGGAGAATATCTCCGGACTGGAGATGATAATGCCGTACACCAATATCATGGGCATATTTCAGCCCTTCTGCGATATCACGGACAAGGGATACGGCATACTGCTCCCGGATAGGTTTTGGAAGACCGGTCAGGGATGTATGAATCATCCCTTTATATGATACTCCCTCAAGGTACTCATGTTCAAGATAAGACATATCATCCAGAAATTCAGATTTGAACAGATGCACAATGTTCGGATGGCGAAGAGATCGCCAGACTGCTGATTCTTTCTGAAGAATCTCACTCCCAGGCTGTTTTGAGTGCCCAATCTTGAGTGCCCGGACATCACCGCTTTCTTTTTTCCTCACTTTATAGACACGGGCATAAGTATCATCCCCGGCAACACCCAGTGGGTCATACCGGTCCCGAAGAGCGTGAGGGAACCCATATATTCCTTCAATCTCCTGTCCTTCCTGGTCAGGGTCTTTAACATCAGGCAATGATTTTTCTTTTTCAATCTCTATGGGCTTTCTCTCCGAACTCTCCCCTTCACGCCGGATTGTTCGATCACGGACATTTTTCCGGGTTCCTGATTCTGAACCCGCAGTTTTTCCTTGTTCCCGTCTGCGATTACCATCAGCAACACCTGATACATCCGCACCACCACCGGCACTTTCTCCTTTTCCATCTTTTCCTACTCCCCGATGGAATCTGCTCTTCCCATCAGCGGTTGGCGCGAGCAGAATGAGGGGCCTTGTATACCGTCGTACCGGATGGTGCTCAGGAATTCTCTTCGTATCCATCATGATGACCTGAAATCCGAAAAACAGGATGATGATGCTGATGATAATGAGAGGAATATTATCAAGGAGCCATCCAAGCGGGGTAAACTTCAGGAGTTGCTCAGTTGATACCACTGGTTTTTCAGATGTTGTCAGATCAACAGTGACTCTGCTGACCGATCCAGGTTCAACCCGTACCTGCGCCCATTTTCGTTCATAATCAGGATGGGAGACGGTGATCTCATACTGAGCAGGGTTCAGATCAGGCAACGTGAGAGGAGTTTTTCCTTTCTCCTCACTGCCTATACTGACCATGGCACCGGTTGGATAAGATTGAATAATAATTGAACCCACATTCCCGGATGAGACACCCTCTTTTGGGATAACAATGATCTTTTTGGTAAAACCATTCGGAAAAGGAGTATATTTATCTTCACCCTTACGTGTTGACATTGAAAAACTAAGCTCATATTCGCCAGGTTTATCCGGAGGGGTCAGAACAAAGGGAAAGGAGATCTCTTCCTGTGTTGCTACTTTCATGCCCGCTGGAATGGGTGAGAAGACCGGCTCTACGGTGATGGATGACTGTAATCCCTGGTAGAGAAGGCCGAATTTTTCAACCCCCCATTCCCATGAGACCATCCCGTTATTCCGAAATGTGATGACCACCGGATATGATGAACCGGCCTCAAGTGAAGATGGTATGGTGTCTGATACATAATCTCCCTTATAATAACCGACACCCGATGTCCCGCCCGTACTAAAGAGATCATCCGCAGCACATATACCTGGAACCATGAAACCCAATAAAGTAAAAAATATGAGGCCTGCTATACTCATATTCATCCAATTCTGGTTTGTTTCAATCATACCAGGTACTCCGTGAATGGTCCGGGGAAATGTATAAACAATTCTTAGACCTATGATTCAAAAATGCATCCATCTCATTTTCTTAGACCTGATATAGAAACGATGGAGTATCCTGATTTAGAGGCACTTACCGATGAGCGGATACAGTATACAGTCCATTACGCTGCAGAACACTCTCCTTTCTATAAAAAATTCTTCCGGGATCACAATATCAGCCCTGATGACATCACAAGTCATGAAGATCTCCTTGAACTTCCGGTAATAAACGGGCAGGTAATCAGGGAAAATCAACCACCGATCACGAGCGATTTCATGTTTAAAAGCCTTGACTGGAAAGACATCTATACTGTCCATGAAACGAGCGGGACAAGTGGCACTCCAAAGAGTTTCTTCCTCTCCTGGGATGACTGGAAACGGTATGCAGAAAAGTATGCCCGCATCTTTGTATCCCAGGGATTTACAGCAGAAGACCGGATGATCATCTGTGCAAGTTATGGGATGAATGTGGGAGCAAACACCATGACGCTTGCAGCCCGTGAAGTTGGTATGAGTATCATCCCCACCGGTAAGTGTACGTTCCCGATACGGCTCATCCAGTCCTATCAGCCGACAGGAATTGTAGGGAGCGTCTTTAAATTTTTACGACTGGCGCGACGGATGAAAGCGGAGGGAATGGATCCGGCAGATTCCAGTATCCGAAGGCTTGTCGTCGGCGGGGAGAGTTTTGCCGATGAATCCAGAAATTACGTCAAAGAACTCTATGACTGTGAGGTCTATAACAGTTATGGGAGCACGGAAGGGACCATGTGCGGAGAGTGCCAGGCTGTTGCCGGTCTCCATGTTCCGGAGGATATTGTCCATCTGGATATCCATGATCCCAGGCACCAGCGTTTTCTCCCAGATGGTGAAGAGGGACATATTGTTCTAACGACGCTCCTAAAACCCGGAGAGCGATGCGGATCGCTTCTCATCAATTATGATACGGATGATACCACAAAAGTTATCAGCAGAAGCAGGTGCCCATGCGGACGAACTCATATGAGAATTCTGAATCCCTGGCGGGAAGCAGAGACCATCCAGATCTTTGAAGTTCCGATTAACCGGATAGACATCGAGCGTGCTGTTTTCCAGCCTGAAAACCTGCCATCACTCACCGGAGAGTACGAAGCATTTGTGTATGGCGAAGAAGAGAATGAGATAACGCTCCGGATATCGGTTGAAGCTGAAGACAAGGATGCATGTAGCATTCATGATATCACCGATGTGATCACCGGGACAATCCTGAAATACAAACCAGAACTTATCGGGAGTTATGATGACGGGATATTCCAGATACTCGTCCATATCACAGGCCCGGGAGGACTGGAGCTTCATCATATCAGAGGAAGACCAAAACGGCTTATTGACAGAAGATGAAAAAGAAAAAAAGAACTTTATTCACTTTTTTGCAGAGTCTGAATCGCAGAAGAGACAATAATTGCCAGTTGTTCCACGGTCCACATTTCAGTATCCAGCACCAGATGGTAGGGACTGAGTGATCCGATATCAATATCATAATATTGCTGATACCGGAGGGCTTCACATGCCTCCCGCTCTTTTGTTGCCTGCATGGCTGCTGTGAGGTCAGAAAACTGATCCCGGTCAAATATTCGTCTGACCCTGCACTCAAGCGAGGCTTTCAGCCAGATCTTCAGGTCTGCCTCCTGAATCATCCAGCCGGACAATCTTCCTTCTGCAATAATATGAGTATTTGAAAGGGCTATCTCCCGTTGACGCTCATCGATCAGTTTATCTACCGAGGGATCCTCCTCACAGAATGACCCAAACTCAGCCAAAGTCAGGCCCCGCTCCCGTGCCATCTGTCTGAAGACTTCTCCTGCAGAGATGACATCCAGCCGGTGCATCTCGGCAAGATGATACGTGAGTGAGGTCGTTCCGCTCCCAGGAAGACCACTGATCGTAATGCGCATTACAAACCCCCAATATCAAGTGCCTTTCTGATAACCTGTGACAATGTGATCGAACAAAGCATGTACCATATGATCCATGCAGGGGCAGGACCAAGGATGAGATCGGTCAGATGAACAAGTCCAAAGAAGGGCATGTTTATCATGGCATCAAAATGATTGAGGCGGAATATGAGCCAGAAGAATATCGGAAGGGTGATAACCATGATATACCCCATAGGTTTGAACTGAGCCTGGCTCATCTCCATCTGTTCCTGCATCATCCTGGAGCGTTTGGCTTCGAGTTTTTTTATCTGCTTCTCATCTTTTGAGAGCATTGCTTCCCGGTATTCTTTTTGGAACTCTTTCATCCGGTTCTGCGTCTGTTTCATCTTTTTATAATCGATGGTATACTTCTGGATGATTGACGAGTAAAAACCGGTCATTGCGGAGAGAATGATGATCACAATGTAAAAAGGAATATGGAATGTGTCCACAAGCGGCCCGAGGACAACGTTGAGTGAGGTTCCAAGTCCATTACGGACGGCCTCAATGCTGGCAATAAATAAAAGCCCCATAGCCAGAATCAGGGGCATCATACTCATGGTTGCTGACTGCGATCCTGCCATGACGTTTACCTGAGCACCTGAACCATCTCTTCTACTGCCTTTTCAAGCAGGAAGTCAGGGTTCTTAATATATCGAACGGTGCAGCCGGTCAGCATGGCATACGATGCTGCCACTGCACGGTTGAAATCCTGATGATCCTGAATATCCTGGTACCCTTCGATATCACGGATTCGGGAGGTATCAGATAATCTGCGCTTTAAGATCTGATCAGAATCAGTCTCAACAAGGATGATTAAATCAGGTTTTAACTCTTTCAGAACCCATTCAGGAAGACCTGCAAGGAATCCTACCGGAGTTTTTACTGAAGCATGAGTATCGATGATAATGTTACCATCGATCCGGGCGATCGCCTGTGAAGCAAGTTGCTGAAGCCGTTTCTGAGAATTTTTATCAAGCTTCCGCATCTCATCACGGTCTTTGACAATATTCTCCTTTTGCGCAACTTCAAACATAAAAGTGCCAAAATTTATGCTCTGATATGGCACTCCTTCTTCTTCAAGCCGTCTGATTGACTCGGTAATGACCGAGGTCTTGCCGACCCCGGGCACTCCGGTAATGATGACTTTCTTCCCGGTCATACTGGTTTCTCTTTTATTCCTTACCAAAGAATGTTCGCATGAACGGATACATCTCCATGATCTGTTCACTGGCGATCTGTTCGTAGAGCCGATAGGTAATTGAAACGGTAAGCAGCAGACCGGTACCGGAAACAGCACCTATCACACCAAAGAGGTTGGCTACTACCGACATTATTCCAATAAATACCCCACCAATAACCGTTACACGGGGAATATACCGGTCAAGAACCTTCTCAAGAACAGCCGGGTTTCTCCGGTATCCGGGGATGGACATTCCGGAGAGCTGAATCTGACGGGCAACTGCCTTTGAGTCAAGACCTGCAGTCTTCACCCAGAACAGAGCGAAGATAGCTCCTCCGACGACCATAATGGTGGTATCAATACCAAGTCTTATCAGAACTTCCCATGGAGCATGCCCACCGACATAACTTGGCATCCACCACATCCAGTCAGACGGATGATTGATCGGGGCAAGATACCACATCAGGCCACCAGTCGGAGTCTGACCTTCAAAGGTTCCGAAGATAGTAATACCGATATTGTTCAGGAATAATCCAATCATCTGTACGTTGGCCTGCAGAACACGGACAAGAATCATCGGAAGCACACTGGCGTAGATGAGTTTGACCGGGAACCGGGCCCTGGCACCACGAACCTGGGTGTGTGCGAGAGGGATCTCAACCCTGGTGGATTCCACATACACAATCAGAATGAAGATTGCAATGGTAGTGATGAATGCTATGAGATCGGTTCCGAAGTACTGGATGAAATTCGCCCCGTCAAGGACGACTGCAAACAGTCGGGGGAAAAATCCGACCGGATACATATCATTCACAGGAGCCCAGTTTATGAACCCGTTAATGATTGCTTCAGAGATACCGGCTATGATGAACAGTCCGACACCAGAGCCGATACCCCATTTGGTAACCACTTCATCCATCAGGAAGATGAGGACACCACCAATACATATCTGTATAAAGATGAGGATCGCTAAAACCCCGCTGTTCCCTCCGAATAATGCCGAAGCGATAGCCGGGTCAGGTTTTAAGAATCCTCCGACGATCATGGGCAGGGCTTCAACCACGATCATGATGAAAATCATGAGTTTCTGAAGACCCATGTACTGGATCTGGCCCCTGATTTCTGAAGTGTCAATGTGAATAAGGTCAGCACCTTTGAGGAGCTGAAGAACGATTGAAGCGGTAACAATAGGACCGATTCCTAAGTGGACAATCGAACCGCTTGAACCGGCAAGCAGAGCACGGAAGTACTGGAACATATCCTGTGATTCAGGAGAAAGCCCGAAAACAGGAATATTCGTGAGAGCAAAATATAAAATTAAAATTGCTGCTGTCCAGGCAAGTTTGTTCTTAAAATGAACATGGCCTTCTGGCGTTTTGACTGCCGGCATTTTGGCCAGAATTGGCTCCATCCGGTCGAGTATCTCACCCATTCAGAACCTCCCTGGGATCAAATCAGGAGAGCAGGGCGTGACCGCCCTTCGCCTCGATCTTCTGGATCGCAGACTGGGAGAACGCCTCTGCAGTAATATTCATCTTGCTGGTGACCTGACCACCACCAAGAACCTTCTCAATTCCTATATCTGCTGCATTGAGAACGATTGCATCGCCGTCCCGGGTTGCTGTCCCCTGCTCAAGAAGTGACGGGAGAATCTGATCAATCTGGCCGATATCCAGAACATTTCCGGTCATGGATGTCCGGTGATGGTGCTTAAATCCACAGGTACCATAGGTCCAGTTTGCATGGACGACTCCACGGACAAACTTGTGATCTCTGCTTCCTCCTCTTCCACGGCCACCACGGTTTCCTGCTCCACGGCGGTTTTTGTGGGTTCCACCACCACAGGTTCTGGAACCCCGGTACTTGGAACGCTTATTTACTGGCATTGCAATTACCTCATTTTATAGAGGAGATCATTGATATTCTCCCCGTGATAGCCCAGCGAACCACCCTGCTGGACAGTCCTCTTCGTGGTCTTATACCCCTTCCGTGGCGGGTGAAGACGGAGTACCGGTTTGAGACCCGGAACATCGGTCAGTCGTGCCTGCCCACCGGCAAGTGCTGCTGCAAAGTCTGAAATTCCACTGTACTGGGAATTTTCCTTGACATACTCATCGGTAAGACGAATATCTCCGACAAGACGTCCACGGTTTACAAGCAGCTCCTCAAGGGTTTTTGCATCCACTTCACCATATGCAATGAAATCCTTGACTTTCCGGATCATACCAACGTATGCCGGGGTGTCAGGGATCAGAACACAATGGTTGATGTGATGCAGACGGAGCATCTTGAGCGTGTCTTTGATCTCACGACGGGTCTTGACCGTTCCGCGGACCTGTACAACCGCATACATCACTCCATTCCCCCAAGACGAATCATATTCGTTGCTTTCAGTGCATTGAAGGTTGCCTTTGCATAATTGATGGTTGTCCGGGTCTGTCCCTGGGTCTGTGCCCAGACATCACGGATACCTGCAAGTTCAAGCACTTTCTTACCGATATCTCCGGTAACAAGGCCGATACCCTGTGGTGCCGGACGGAGTGTGACACGGACACTACCAGCATCGCCGGTGACCAGCATCGGAATTGAGTGCGGATTGCTGCATCCACATTCCCATGAACCACAGCCACGGCGGACTTTAACCAGGTTGATTTTGGCGCTTACGATGGCCTTCTTAATGGCATCACCGACCTGAGCGTCTTTTCCCTGTCCGAATCCGATGTATCCGTCGCGGTTTCCGACAACCACAACTGCTCTGAATTTTACCCGGCGACCAGAGTCGGTCATCCGCTGTACCATATTGATGTCGAGCACCTCATCGACGAGGTCCGGGAGGAATGCATCAACGATCTCAGGTTCCTTGATGGGTTTCCCGCTGCTGAGTATCTCGTCAATACTCTTTATCTCCCCTGCCTGAACCATACGTCCAAGGCCGGTCAGGGGCACCCATTCTGACTTGTCAAATGCCATATCAGTTCAGCTCCCCCATGATAGCGTCAACCGTCGCTGCAACGTTTGCAGGAAGATTGCCTGCCCGGTCCGGAGCATATTCTGCAATGTGTTCTCCTTTGCACCGCTCATCTGCCGGAAGGATCTCCTCATTGTGAGGAATATCAAACCCAGCCTCCACTGCACCCTTCAGGGCTGCAAATACCCGGGCGCCCGGGGTTGCACGGTGAAGACCAATGTCCAGAATGGCTCCTTCCTGACCTGCTTTTAATGCCCGGACTGCGAGAAGCATACCGGTAAGATAGGCTGCAGGGGTGTTGTTTAAGGATCCTTCATATCCGAACTTCCGAAGTTCTGAAGAGTTCGCTGCAACATGAGTCCTGTCTCCTTCCATGTGTGCAGTGATAATCTGACAGATGATGTGCCGGTTGGTCTTTCGAACAACCATACGTGGCTTTGTTGCTACAACAAGCCTTGTCCTGGCATGATAATTGGTTCTTCCTTCACGCCGACGGCGGAATGCTACAAAGTAGCGTGGGCCTGTTGCCATTACTGTTCCCTCCCGATCTCAATCTGTGCTTTCATGTGGGAAACAGTTCTGAACTGTCCTCCGGCAGCACGGCGGTAAAACTTCCGGTAAACTGACCGATCAATATCTCCGCTCTCACGAAGTTCACGGAGTACACGACGCTGAGCACGAATACGCTGAATCCAGCGATCTTTACTATTAGTACGTGATCCTGCGGCTCCTTTCCTGCGACCCGGACCCTTACAATGACCATAACTGCGCTTGGCCATCTGTGCTCGGGCTCGGCCACGGGAGTTTCCCCGCTTCTGATGGGCTGCAATAGCACCATCCTGGATCAGGTTTCTGATGTCTTCCCGTGAGATTGCCTGCTGAATTTCGGTGAGCTTTTCAGGGTTGAACCATACACGATTCACACCACATCCAAGAACATCAGCAGCGAGGCGTCTCTGACCAGAAATCTGACTCATTTACTCTTCCTCCTCGTTACGTTCCTCTTCAGGTGCAGCCTTCTCTGGAGATGCGTTCTTGTGTCCCGGATGACTTGCATCTTTCCAGTTCAGTATACGGATATTCAGTTCGGCTGCTTTGTTCTGCACCACTTCACGCTTCTTGCGGCCTACCGTTGCAGCAATCCGGATGGCATGGGTGGTTGGATCTACTCCTTCCAGGTCATTCAGATTGAATACACGAACTTCCTTCAGACCACACGGGTGCATACCTCTGACAGCAAGCGGACTTCCATACCCAGGGGTTGGATGCGGACCTTTTGCCTTCCGCTGTTTGCGCTGTTTGCTGTGCAGACCACGGGGGCGTCGCCATGAATCGCTGATGGTCTTCTTCTTGTCTACACCTTCACGTTTGAAGCGTGCATCTTTTGATTTCCGGACCTTCAGAAGCCGGCGGATTTCATCTGCCATTACTGCTCACTCCGTGATACAATGTATATGCCATCCTGGAATACACGGGGATCCCGGTCCCGGATTCGAGTTGCACGTTCAATGTTTGCTGCAGTCGAACCGACAACTTCCTTGTCAATACCGGTTACCGTGACCTCATCACTTCCGACTTTTACCGTAGTTCCCGGAAGAATTCGTGCAGAACGGGGATATTTTTCTCCAAGGAAATTTACTATCTCAAGGGTCTCTCCAACAACTTTGATCTGGATTGGAAAGTGACTGTACACAACTTTCATACTGTACAGATAACCCTTGGTTACTCCCGTACACATGTTTGAGCAGTGACTTGCAAGGGTCCCTACCATTGAAGTGACTGCCTTCTTTTGTGATTCGGTGGTGAACCGGACATCTTCAGAGCCAATGGTGATCTCAATACCCGGATACCACATATCACGCTGAAGATTCCCTTTGGGTCCTTTCACATGAAGGACGGTCCCGTCCATCGTGACAGAAACCCCTGAGGGGATGGATACTACTCTCTCAACGGTCATTCTTTCCCTCAGTATACATATCCGAGCAGTTCACCGCCGACTCCATTCCGACGGGCATCATGATGTCCCATGACTCCTTTTGATGTGGAGATCATGAGCATGCCGATATTCTTGGACGGGAGGTACAGCTGTTCCCAGTATTCCATCTCATCAAGGGAGACAGAGTAACGGGGAGAGATACAACCGCACTTATTGATCAATCCTGACATGACCACTTTGAACTGGCCACCACGTCCATCTTCTATCCGGGTATATTCCTTGATATATCCGGCTTCCTTCATAATGCGGAGGAGCTCACCAATCAGCCTGCCTGCTGGCTGGACAATACATTCTGCCCGGCCGGTGTCAGAGGCATTCTTCAGCGTGCTCATAGCATCCGCCACTGTATTCAGTCTTGCCATGAAACTCCCCTCAGTTCAGTTTTTTAAAGCCCATTTTCGGTGCCCATTCGCGGAAACACTGTCTGCAGAAGAAGATATTGTATCTGCGGACAAGTCCCTGTTTCCGGCCGCAAAGCAGACATTCGTGGGAACCACGACCAAAAATCTTGGTCCGTTCTTTCCCAGCCTTAATATTGGCCATTACTGTACCTCCACATTATAGCGATCCTTGAGGAAGAGCTTCGCATCTTCAACAGTGACCAGCTGCTTGAGGGGCAGCTTCTTCTGCTGGATGTGTCGTCTTGCAATCCGGACACCATTTCTTTTAAGAACAACGGTAACATCAAGGCCAAAGATACCGACTTTTGGATCATAACTCTGACCAGGATAATCTGTGTGTTCTTCAATACCAAAGGAAAAGTTACCCTGTTTGTCAAAGGCGCGGGAATTTATTTTATTCTCAACGATCTTAATCGAAGTTTCAAGGAACTTTTCTGCAGCCTCTCCCCTGAGAGTAACCCGGCAGCTTATGGGTGCACCCTTCCGGATACCAAATGCCGGAAGAGTCTGCTTTGCAACACTCCGGACCGGAGTATTTCCGGTAATCTCGGAGATGATACGCTCGGCATTGACCAGTTTGTCACCAGCTTCACCAACACCCATGTGAACAACAACCTTGTCTACAGCTACTGAACGATTTGGGTTCATTCCTCAATCCCCCAGCGATCAATTGCGGGTGACTCCCGGCCGACCATGACGACATACTCGTCAATGGTTTCAAAGGACTCACCAGAACTTTCATCCTTCAGGATGACACGGTTTGGAAGGCTGCCCGGAACCGGGATATGCTCAATAATTCTGCCGACAACACCGGAGTGTTTTCCACCGATGATCATTGCCATATTACCGGGCTGGAATGGGAAGTGATCGATGATCTCGTTCTTCTGCCCTTCCTTCAGGGAAAGAACAATTGAATCACCTGATTTGTACTGCTTGTCTGTCAGAACATTTGATCCGTCTCGAAGATTCAGCTGAATTTTTCCACCTTTTACGATGGTCTTGTTGGTGATCTTCACAAGGCGTGAGGATGCTGCATCTTCATCGATCGGGATGGTTACATGACGTCCCTTCTTGTCACGAAGGATGCGGTAGTGTTTCCCGCTCTTCGGTATGGAAACGATGTCAAAGATGCCGATTCCCATATCCGGGTGCCGTACCGGTCTGCCATTTACGATAATCTCACGCTCACGAAGAACGTGTTTTGCTTCCTTCATGTTCCGGACGATGCCCATCTGGTCACGTGCCCAGACAACAATCGGAAGTGCATTTTTGTTATGCGGGCCCGGGGAGGTCTTTGTGACAAACTTATCAGTCTTTCGTGGAATTCCCCATGACTTTGGTGATACAACCCGCTTGAGGTGATGTCCCATATTTACTCACCACTCAGTTTCTGTTCACGTCGCTTGTCCTCAAGATTCAGATCGGTTATCATCACATTCGATGGATCAACCGGACGGGGAACTTCTGTACCGTCTGCCTTCTTGACTGATACTCCATCAACCACAATGCGTGCATCTCTGGTGATGACATAGTCAACCAGTCCTTCAGTTCCGGCATGATCCCCACGAAGAACCTTTACTGTGTCGCCTTTGATAACGCGGATGCTCCGGCGCTTGTACTTCCCCTGCAGTTCCTTGGAAAGGGCTGCATGCAGGAGTGAGCCACGCATATGATGCGGAGCATTGTACCGGGCTTTTCTCTGTTTTCTGGGTTGACTGCTAATTACTCGTACCATGCACCTGTCCTCACACAATAATGGTGGCCATAGAGCCGATACGGGGGTACCGGATTGCGACTTCACGGGCTACCGGGCCTTTTATTTCAGTTCCCCTTGGTTCGTTCTTGTCATCGACAACAACGACTGCATTATCCTCAAAGCTGAGACGAAGACCACTTGGACGGCGAATCTCTTTCTTCTGACGGATAACGACAGCACGGACAAGTTTTCTCCGCATGTCAGGGGTTCCCTTCTTTACTGAGACGGTTGCAATATCGGCAAGACCGAGCTTGGGCTGACGACGACGGACACCATGGTATCCGAAGACAGACACAACCTGAACAACACGTGCTCCGGTGTTGTCTGCACAGGTGAGCTTTGTTCCGGTACTGACTGCACGGGGGACCTTTATCCCAAGACCCTTCATGCCCGGTTCACCTCAACAACTACGTAGGTTTTTGTCTTGGAGAGCGGTCTGCACTCTGCTATACTAACCATGTCACCAACCCGTGCATGCAGGCATGGGGGATTGTGTGCATGGATTTTTGAACTCCGTTTCTCGTATCGCTGATATTTTCTGACAAAATGGAGGTAGTCCCGCTGAACTACAACCGATCCTGTCATCTTATCGCTCACGACCTTGCCGGTGATCACCTGGCCGCGCACCGGCAAGGTGCCGTGAAACGGGCAGTTTACGTCACTGCAGTCCTTTTCCGGGACCGGGACGTTTAATCCGATATCTCTTGCCATTATGAGCCTCTATCTCTTGATTCGCATGTTGATGCGTTTCTCAGGTGCCATGTCGAGCACCGCACCGGTTACATCCACACGTTTTCCTGAAGGAAGGGTGAACCGGAAGATTACTCCCTTTTTTGCCACCTTTTTCACTCCGGTCCCGGTTTTTACAAAGACCATATGTCTGGTCTCACGAACAACCAGGCCGGAGATTCCGTTCAGGTACTGATTTTGTGCTTGTTCCACCCTGACATCCAGTCCGGTCAGTTCATGCCGGAGGATGTTCTGCGGGGTGATCATGCATGCATTCTACGGTTCTGCTCGGTTTTCATCCGGGCGATGGTCCGGCGGATTTCACGAATCCGACCTGCATTTTCCGTGGAACCTCCGGCACTGACTTTTCCATGGTATTGGATCAGTTCCATCCGGAGTTTGTCAACCTGTTCAACAAGTTCTACATCAGAGAGCTGTGAAACATCCCGTGCACGGAAGATTGCCATTTACTCTTCCTCCATGAAGTCATCAGGCTCATTGACGATTGCATCAAGATCCAGATCTTCCTCGTCATATTCAGAGGGGATTCTGGTGATATGAGCCATATTCCGCTGTTTCTTGGTGACTGCTGCAGTAACCTCGAAGTGGTCAGGAAGCTGTGCACCCGGTGGAATAAGGCGGACCTGGACACCAATGACACCCAGTTTCTTGATAGCAACTGCGTATCCCTTGTCAACCAGTGTGTTCACCGGATCACCGGAATGCTTGATGTATCCTTCAGTGAACTTCTGAACACGACCACGTGCTCCGGTAAGCTTACCGGATATGACAACCTCACATCCGAGTGCGCCGGAATCCATAATACGGCGGAGTGTTGAAGACCCTGCCTTTCTGAAATACCAGCCGCGTTCAAGAGCACTTGCGAGCCGCTCAGCCATTATCTGTGCATTCAGGTTAGGATTGTCAACCTGCTGAACCTCAATCTGGGGAGATTCGACGCCATATGTAGTTGCAAGATCCTGCGTCAGAGTTCTGACAACCTTTCCGCCTTTACCGATAACAATACCCGGCTTTTCAGCAAAGATCGTCACCTGAGTTCCGAGAGGGGTCCGGATAAGATCCATGCCACCATATCCTGCACGTTTCAGTTCATGACCAAGGTGCCTTTCAACACGGACTTTCCTGACACCGTCTGCAACAAATTTTCGTTCTACTGCCACAATATCAGGCCTCCTGCTCGCGGACGACCAGCTCAATATTCACCGTCTGGCGGTCTTTCGGAGTTGCACGTCCCATTGCACGTGGCATAAAACTCCTTCTTCTGATGCCGCGGTTTGCAGATACATGGACGATCCTGAGCTGATCCCCTTCAAGTCCGTTGTATTCTGCATTCTTGCGGACATTGTTCAGCAGCCGGAGATAGACGCGGCTTGCTTTCTGTGGGTACCGGCCGGCATCCCAGCCGACAAGACCCTTCCGGTGAGGAACATTCCGGTTAAACCGCTTGAACGGAATTGGTTTCTGAAGTGCAACGACACCCTCAAGGTATGCAGCTGCATCGTCAAGCTTCATGCCCCTGATAAAACCTGCAATTTCAATTGCATGCTTTGGGGAGATCGGAGCTTCGTTCACGCGTCCCCGGGCAATATCCTTCCCGGTTACCTGGTTTGAATAATCAAATCTGGCCATATTCATCACTTCAGCGGAACGAACTTACTCGACCTGGTTGCACCAATACCGGCTGAACCGTGGGTAACCCGCCTTCTGGTTAATGCAAACTCTCCAAGATAATGAAACACTGATTCCGGCTGGAGTTCTACGCGGATAAACTCCTTCCCATTGTAGATCTCAATTTCACGACCGATCATCTCAGGGAGAATGATCATATCGCGCTGGTGAGTTCTGATTCTCGATCCATTGCTGCGGATATCAGAGAGGAGTTTCTCTTCACCGATAGTCCAGCCACGGAGAACTTTACGCCGTGCACGGGAGGGCATGACAGGAAGCAGGTCCTCCAGACTCATTGCACGGAGTTCGTCGATCTTGTAGCCATGGTAGGTAAATTCCTCCTTCCGTCGTGGCAGTTTCTTCTGTACCTTCTTTGCCATCCCGTTCACCTCCTTCCAGTCCGCCGGGCAGCGATATGTCCAACCTTTCTACCCGGAGAGGTTCCACGGCTCACCGTCTTTGGTCTGCCAGCGTGCTGATGCCCTCCACCACCGAATGGATGGTCGATGACGTTCATGGCGAAACCTCTGACACGTGGCCAGTTGCTTGCAGTATTCTTCATCTTGTGGTACTTCTTACCGGCCTTTACGAACGGCTTTTCACTGCGTCCGCCACCAGCAACAATGCCAATGGTTGCACGGCACTGACCGTTGAACCATTTTGTTGAGCCACTTGGCATACGGACTGCAACACGTCCTTCCATCTTGTCAGTAACGGTTGCCTGCACACCACTTGCACGGACAAACTTGCCACCGTCATTTGGATAGGCTTCAATATTGCATACTGAAGACCCGGTCGGTATTTCCTGAAGAGGAAGAGTGTTCCCGTTTCTGATCTCTGCATCAGCTCCCCAGGTCAGCACATCTCCGATACCCATACCCTCAGTGACCAGGACGTAGGTGTTTTCCCCGTCTGGAACGTCGACCAGGGCGATCGGGGTGTGACGTGCAGGGTCATGTTCAATATCGATGATCTTGTAGCTGACGGTCTCCCCTGCGCGACCCAGGTGTTTCAATGCTGCTTTGTACCGGTGTGAGGGTGCACGATATGTCGGGCCACCATGTCCACGACTCTGTGTAGTAATTCTATGTCCCATGCTGGCACCTCACATGATTCCAAGCCGGCTGAGAATCTCTTCAGCAGCTTTCGGGTTTGAAAAACTCACCATTGCTTTTTTCTCTCCCCGGTTGTTCATCAGGGTCCGGACACGGGTAACCGGCTGATCAAACATCTTCTCAATGGCTACCTTAATCTGACCCTTGGATGCGTTCCGGTCAACAATAAACTGCAGCTGACCGTCACGCTCAACGATCATGCTCGCCTTTTCTGTTGCATATGGATATTTCAGTATCATTACTGCTCGCCTCCGAGTTTTCTGACTGCATCTTCAGTCCAGAGGGTAAGGCGGGCTGAATGCGTACCTGGTGCCAGAAGTTCAACATTCAGGTTGTCAACAAGGCACACATCCACTCCGGCAAGATTTCTTGCTGCACGGAGCCGCTCATTTCCGGTAACGATAAGAAGACTCTTTCGCTGTTTATACCGGCGGCCACGAAGCTTTCCACGACCTGCACGAACTTTTCGGGAGCGTTCTGCACGCTCAACATCCCCGTAAACACCAATGGCACGGAGTGCTGCGATTACTTCCTTTGTCTTCTTCAGGGATTCAAAGTCGCCGGAAAGGACATAGGGAAGTGAACCGGTGAATACATGACCCCGGGAACGGACCAGTTCGGGAGATATCGTTGCGGCTATTGCAGAGTTAAGAGCTTTTCGTTTCTCTTTCTGGTTGATGTTCCGAATCAGAACCTTCTCAACTTTTGGCGGATGTGCTTCACGTCCACCTTTTGCCTGTGGGACTTTTGCTGCGCGAGAACTGTTTTTCAGACGCGGAACATGTGATACACCACGACCACTCCCCCAGCCGACTGCTGAGGCAGTAATTCCTGCATACACATATGCTCCGTGTGGCTGATAACGCCGGCTCTGCTGGGCGATTACCGCTTTTTTGATAAGATCAGGGCGAAATTCCGAGCTGAAGACCGGAGGAAGTTCAATCTCGTGTGCCACAGATCCGGTAAGTGTCAATACCTGTGCTTTCATCTACTTCACCCCTGCTTGGACTCCAGGCTGATAAACCCGATAGTTGGCTCACGAATCTTGTGTTCTCCGAGGCGCATTGCATGCCGGATACGGACAAGACGCTTTGAAGGTCCGGGAACAGAACCCTTGATGAGAACATACCGTGCCCGCACTTCTCCGTAATTAATGAAACCGCCTTCCGGCGTGATTTCTGCTCCATCTTCTCCGATTTTAAGAAGGCGTTTGTTAAACTCAGTTCTCTGATGGTATCCCATCTGACCCATCATCGGAACCTGCCAACGGACATGGTGCGGAGTCCATGGTCCAAGAGTTCCAACATGCCGCTCCTTCTTTCCACGGGAGTGCTTTCTCTTCCGAAGGTGAACACCCCAGCGCTTTACCGGACCCTGGGTTCCTTTTCCTTTCGTGATGGCAGTTACATCAGTATACTGACCGACTTTGAAGAGTGAACGGATATCAAAGTCCTTTCCAAGCAAGGAGAGACCATATTCAAACCGCTCTGTCATCGAACCGCCATCAATGCGGGTTTCCATGAGGTCCGGAACTTTCTTTGGAACACCGGTAAGAACGGAAGGACGAGTATACGTCAGCGCGACGACATCCACAATTTTGTCTGCTTCAAGTGCTTCGCGGATCTTCTTCTCTGCTTCTTCGCGCTTGTAGTTCTTTGAAAGGTTCAGTCTCCGGCTCAGTTCCTTGTCAAAGGAATCAGCCCAGACTTCCGTCAGAACGTGGTTTCCATAGGTATCATGGCGATAGACACGGATTGCGGCAACACGCATATCCGGAACTTCAATGACCGTAACCGGTACCATGATATCTTTTCCCTCATTCGGGCTGTGGGCATGGTCATCGACCATAATGACATGGGTCATACCCACTTTGTATCCTGCAAAGCCCTGGAGTGCAGGTTCTCCCTGGTACGCGGGCCACGCATGATATTTTGGAACCGGGCTTTTTGCCCTCTTCCTCGGGCTGTATGCCAGAGAACCCATGCGAGGTCTGTGAATTGTTGGCATGTATCAATCAGTCCTTCTTTTCTGTATCTGGGGACACACCGGAATTCCGGTATGCTTCGATGCAGGAAAGAGACACGGGACATGAGCTGTATATGCGCTTTCGCCATAACTGCTGCATGCCGGACCTACGATCAGATCTCTTCCTACCTCATGGAGTTCCGTTTCGGATGTGCAGAATAAACTGCCAGAATGTTCCTCACATGTGTAGACAGATCGGATTTGTATCGTCCAGCTACCGGTCTCTCGTAAGATGCGTGATACTTCGGCTTATCCTGAAACCAGGATCCGGGCCGCATCGTCCACCCTTGCCGACATCACATCCCACTCTATCAGCCCATTGCAATTAAAGCAATTTTTGACCGCTTCATAGCTAAAAGAAGCCAGAATCAGTACATTCAGACAGTCAGGGAATCAAATCCCTGCTATCGAGGCTTCCCTAATATTCATCAAAATGAGGTATAAAGATTTGGCTGTAATTATTCAAAGTAGAGGTCACCATCATCTTTCAGGTATACCTCAATTTTTTCCCTGACCAGCCGGGATTTATTTTTTTCAGGGATTTCTTCACGAATACGGTTCATCAGCTGAATGTTATCATACCGGACCTTTATCCCCAGTTTTTCAGCTTCGTTATAGATCTTCTTTGAAGCCTCAAAAAGGTCAGAACCCTTATCAATTGTACAGAGGTGGCGTGCATCCAGACTGTAAAAAAAATCCAGAGTCTCACGCGCCCGCTTGATATTCTCCATCGCAGACTTCTCTATGGTGCAGATATTCGCCTTTGAAGTCCGGATTATGTCAGCAATCTGCTGCTGGGTAAGACCAGATCTTCTGTATCTGAGTACCTCTTTCTGCCGGTCTGTGAGTAACCCTTCTTTCATACAACCATTTGATCCCTAAAAATTTAAACTAGTTTCGTTAACCTGCTCAATAATCTACAAATGTTAATCCAAACAACCCTTTCTTTTTTAAATAACATGTATCACGCGCCATATGAGCTATTTTGGTAAAAATCGATTTCACAATATTTATTATGATATTTTGTCAAAGTATCGTTGAACACACGAAGGTGTAGTATGGTTGTAAAAGTAGGAATTGCAAAACTCGGAAATATTGCCAGTGGCGTAATGGCAGAACTTCTCCTCGATGAGCGTGCAGACCGTGAAGACATGCAGACCTTCATGGCAACATCCGGTACCAAGCTTCAGCCTGAAGATATCGACCGTGTTGTTACCAACATGAAGGCATGGGGTCCGGACTTCTGCATTGTCGTCTCACCAAACGGAGTTCTCCCAGGTCCAAAGGGCGCACGTGAAGCACTTGCAGCTGCAGGTATCCCATGTGTTGTCATTACCGACGATATCACCACCAAGAAAGAAGAATGGGAAGCACTGAAGGCAAGCGAATTTGGATACATCATCATGAAGGGTGACTCCATGATTGGTGCACGCCGTGAATTCCTTGACCCCATCGAAATGGCTGACTACAACGGAAACCTCATCAAAGTACTCTCCATTACCGGAGCATTCCGCAAACTTCAGGTTGCCCTTGATGAAGTCATCGACCAGGTAAAGGCAGGAAAGAAGGGCAAGGACCTTGCACTCCCCAAGCTCGTCATGACATCAGACAAGGCTGTAGAAGGCGAATTCAGCAACCCATATGCATATGCCAAGGCCCGTGCAGCATACGAAATCGCGCAGGCAGTAGCCGGTGTCAACGTCAAGGGTTGTTTCATGACCAAGGGCTTTGAGAACTACACCCCAATCGTTGCATCAGCACACGAGATGATGCGCCAGGCTACACTCCTCTGTGATGAGGCACGCGAGATGGAAAAGGCAACCGACGCTGTCATCCGCAAGCCGCACAAGAACGATGGAACCCGGGTTGCAAAGAAGACCCTCATCAGCAAACCAGAGTAAATTAAACCCTTATGGGTTCTTTTTTTCCTGATTTACGCACCATTATTCATACGCCACAGCCCGCCGAGATCTTCCGGTAAAGTCAGAATGACCGGTTCAAGATGAAGTTTTTCCATAAAAGCCGTGTCAGATGTTGAAAGCGAATTGGGATTTATGCGTGCTATGAGGATGGCAAATGCAGAAAAAAAGTTACGTTCATTCTCCTGCCCGAAGAAAATAGACAAATTCCAGGCCCCATGACCGATATCCTGATAGAAATCAAGAACACGGACGAGGTCATCAGAAAATGAACGAACCGATTTTTTAAAATCTGACACGGTTACACCAGGAAGGACACACCGTATCTCCTTTTCTCCGACCGGAACAGGATGAGCATACCAGAAAAGATTCAATCCATCCAGAAATCGTTTCGAGGTTACTTCATGCGAACAGAGATCAGACCACCAGGAACGGGCATGCTTCTGAAAATAATCCCGTGAACCCTCGAGATACTTCATAGGAAGGGTATCAGGAACAGGATCAGCAAGACCCTGGAGATGAGGGTGAGGAAGTGATGCACCGGCGGAGGGGAGAAAATTCCAGTTTATTGAGACATATCCGGATCGATTTTCCAGGATCTGTATCTGGGCCATGAGCGCATTATGAATCTGATCGCAGGTGAAGGAGCGGACCTGGTGCTCCCTGGTCATTACAGTGACAATATGATATGATGCGAAGGGATAGAGGTTCGGGAATGATATGCTCTCACCAATAATCAGGCGGGAACCATCAGGAAAAACCGGCGTTACTTCAGTTACAAGACCCTGACAAAAGGGACACCCTTCCGAAGAATAAACCGGAATATCAGGGAATCCGATACCGCGTTTTAAGCGCTCCGGACAGATGCGTGCTCTCATGCCGGTGAGAGAATCAGTCCTGAACTCAATAAATCCGCTATCGTGTTCATGGCGACTGGTCAGAAACATTTCATCTTCCCAATATCCCCTATGAAGATATCAGTTTTGCCCTGATCCAGAAATGAATGACTAAAAGAATTATCTAACGATATGACCGGCTCAGGGTTTTTAAAAAAAAGATATGGTATATGGTTACACGACGTACTTGCCGAGAAGACGGATGGAGTTTACCATATCCGGACCAAGTGGTGAACCAAAGATGATCTGGGTAACACCAGACTTTAAGAGGTCCTCACACTTCTGCTTGACAGTGTCCGGGTTTCCTGCAATGGTAAATGCGTCAATGGTTGCATCATCGACATTCTCACCTGCGGTCTTAAAGTCAAACTTTGCAAGTGCTGCCTTTATGTTGGCAACCTTGGCAAGGTCAAGTCCATGGCGCTGGAGGAGGGGTTCTGGTGATCCTGCGGCGATGAAGGCTGCAACAATCTTTGCTGCGTTCCGAGCCTTCTTCTCATTCATATCGATAGACATTGCAGTGTATGCACCAATGTCAAAGCCCTTCTTGCCTACCTTCTCACAGGCTGCCTTGATAATTGGGATGGCAACGTCGAAGTCCTTCGGGTTGGATGCGTTAATCAGGGCACCGTCTCCGATGGTTCCGGCAAGTTCGAGAACTTTTGGCCCCTGGGCCCCGATATAGACTGGAATTCCCTTCTTTCCAGGAAGGCTGACACCGGTGAGCTTTGCGCCATCGTAGTCAAAGAACTTCATCCCACTCTTCTTTACTTCTTCTCCACCCCAGAGTTTGCGCATCTGAACAACTGCCTCCTCGAGACGGCCGACCGGCTTCTCAGGGTTTATGGCTAATTTTGGAAGGGTTGAAAGGTCACCAGGTCCGATACCCATGACTGCACGGCCATCGGATATCTCATTCAGGGTACATGCAAATGAAGCCATTGCAGCCGGAGTGTCGGTGAAGGCGTTCATAATTCCCGGACCCATCTTCAGGGTGGTGGTTGCCTGTGCAATTGCGGCAAGGGTCGGGTAGCAGTGGCGGTTGTTATAGTGGTTGGTGATCCATGCAAAATCGATATCTTTCGATTCTGCAAGCTTACAGTAGTTGACTACCTGTTTGACGGTAATGTTTCCCGGAACGAATTCTATTCCATAACTCAAGGTTAACACCTCATTTCTGTATTAATACCCATACCGGTAAAAATATTATCATTTGATATTGGATATTTTGAGATTTTTTGCCAGTGAAAAGAGAAAATCAGATAAAAATGACCCACTTATTGAAAAAATTACTGCAATATTCTGGATAACGCATCGGTTTCTCTTAGATAATCGCACATTATGTGGATATCTCAAGTACAGGAATCAGGAACACTTGTATCAGATGAACAGAATACATATACACAGATCCTCGTAAGCAAGTACGGGCGTGATATAACACTATGAGACTGCTGATTCTCGGGCTTGGGACTGCAGGAAGTAAGATAGCAGACGCAATTATCCGGCCATCTGGTCACTCCGCACGATGTTCAGACCTTCATGCCATTGCAGTTGACAATGACCCTGAAGTTCTGGAGCATCTGAGCCATATCGGAGAGGAGGCGAAATTTTACTTTCCGAAAGATGATATCGAAGCCCCGGAATTACTCACCACCAGATTTACCATCGATGAAGTAAAGTCGAAACTGAAAGGATTTGATGTGGGTACACACGATGCCGTCCTGATATGTGCAGGCCTTGGAGGAGGACTGATAAGTCTTGTTCCACACCTCGTCTCGATTATCAGGGAGACAATGTTTGAACCTGTCTTTGCCCTCGTCACCATCCCTACAGAAGATGAGGGGGAATCACGTCTTATCAGGGCCATGAAGAACCTGCAAATGATCCGGCCTCTGGTTGACGGAGTCATCATCTTTGATAATCAGCTCTGGCTTGACAAGGCACGGGGAGAACTCGCAGAAACGACCCTTGAGCAGCGGCCTGTCGGAATTGCAGAAAAATTCTGGATACCTGGAACATCTGAAAAGAGAGGTATCGAGCCATATGATCTTGTTAACCGGCATATTGCGCGAAGGATTCGGTTACTGGTGCATGCAGGTGAGATACAAAAGGGAGTTCCTCAGACCGTGCTGGACTCCCGCGAGATACTCAATACCATCACCGGCATGTCATATATCACCATCGGCCTTGCAGAAGAAGAGCTGCTGGAGCATGGCAGAATCAGCATTCTCAGGCAACGAAGCGAAACGCGTGTCGGGAGACAGGAGCGGGCTGCCCGCATAGTCAAACTTGCAGAAAAGGCAGTGTTCCGCGACATATCATCATATTGTGATTTTTCAACCGCAAAAAAGGCTCTTATCCTGTTATCAGGCCCTGAAGAAGAGTTGTCCATGAAAGGCTACATGGCCGTGAGAAAATGGATCGATGAAAGTATTGACGGGTTTGAGATGCGGGCAGGCGATATACCGGTCTCATCCAGGCAGTCAAACCGTGTTTCAGTTCTCATTGTCTTCTCAGGTCTGAAGACCGTCACCAGAGTTCAGGAACTCTATGAACGCTTTGGACAAAAAAGAGATGATCGTGAATAATTATCGATCGACGACACGTGAAAAGGGGATCGTACCGGCACCAATCTCAGTCTTTAATTTATAACCTGCTTCCACGGCGCCACCTATCGAATTCATGCCAGAATATGACACCAGTGAGATCCGATGAGGATCGGTGAGCAGATTAAAAATCCTCCCCTTTCCCATCATAAGGGGAAACCGAAACCCGCAGGCCTGCATCTCCTGAATGAGTGTTTGACTGCGCTCCTCGGCAGCACCCGGGATCTGGCGGACATTTGCCAGCAATATTCCTGAACCGGTGTTGATATACTGATTGATAGAAGTGAGACCAGCTCCGAGGAAGAGCTGAAGAGAGTCGACCGTTGAGCCCTGGTACCCGATAATATTCATAAACCGAACCGGTTTTTTATCTTCTATCTGAATTGTCCCGCCATAGGCTACCTTTACCGGGATGCCATTATGCTGGAAAACGCCGTCCATGGTAATGCTGCAGACGGTCAGAATACCGGTGTGACCCGAAGGTACCCGTGGATCCCGGTCAATTACCGAATATCCGGAGAAGAAACTACACCCTGCATCCCTGACTTTGTCAAACATCTGTGAGACTGGTTCAAGTATTTCATCAGGGACAATGGTGAGATTATATGCCACATCCCCGGTAGAGGTCGCTGGATCAAAGGTACTTCTAAAGGCGAGCCGTTCAAGTTTTGATATTACAAACCCAATCCGATCGTCAACAAGAGCACGATCGGTCTCCATGATCCCGGATGGGGTGAGAATCCGTCCCTGATTACCAACCTTTTCAGTAAAACCCCGGGTATCAAGATACCTCAGATAATACTGAACTGCACGGTCTGTCATCACATAGCCCCGTTCTGCCAGCATTTCAGACAGACGTTTGGCTCCCATCGGTTCCTGGTGTTCCTTGAGGATGCGAAGAATTTCGATGTATTTATGCTCGGTCTTGATCATCGTGCTGTTACCACCCCATGACTGTCCTGATACCTGCCAGAATACCCGGCACCAGGTGCGTCTACCTGTTGAAAGACCATCTGCACTATTCTGTCGCCTTCCTGCACAGATACATCTTCTGTTCCACAATTATACAGACATAAGGTGAGATGACCGCGAAAGCCGGGATCCACAAACCCTCCACTGATGAAAATTCCGCGCCGTGCAAATGAGGAACGACACCGGAGTGTGGCTGCAATATCAACAGGAAGTTCAACCCATTCCTTACTTGCAAGAAGCGTCATCATATTCCTCCGGATGACGGAGGGTTCTGATGCTCGCAGGTCATAGGAGGCGGGTTGCTGACTCTCTTCTGCATAAGGCCTGATTATAATACCTCCTTCTTCAGCAGATAACTGGAGACGGGCACGAATTGACTGCGATGACAGGATCATATCCTACAGGTGGGAGAATAAAGATTATCAGCCTATGGATTGTAATTCTGAGGGGATCCATAGGGTAGCGGATATCCTACCGGGCTTCGGACCCGGAGACGTGGGTTCGATTCCCACTGGATCCGTCTCTTTTACAACGATTTTCTTCGGTTGCTGTGACTTCTTCTGCGAGGCCGTTGTCTTTTTGAGAAGAACATAAAAAGGCCTGCACCGGCAATAAGGAGAATCAATGCTGCTGCCACAGGGATGAAGGGAAAGGGGGCAGAGGAACCAGTGCTGACCGTGGCCGGATTATGAAGCACTATGGTATTTGGGTTCGTTTCTGTATTTGCAGATGTTGAATTGGGATAGTATCCCCCTTTTTCAGCTTTGATACGATACATTTTCCCTTCAATTGCTGCCAGCATGCATGTTCCGTTCAAATCCGTCACACACGAATTCAGGGTTTCCTGGGCATCTCCAAGAAGAAACACTGACACTTCCCCTAGCGGAGCGCCATACGCATCAATGACCTTCGCTTCAAGGTCAATGAACTCGCTTTCAAGGACTACTACGAGTTCACCAGTGTCTTTCCCGGGAGTAAAGGTCAGGGTATTTCTTTTATAGCCATCCCGGTTCACAATGAATTCATATGGCCTGATCTCAAGTGACGGGATCATCAGCCTGCCAAATTCATTGGTATCACCAATCATGATCCCATCCATCTGAACCGATGCATTGGACAGGGGCTTTTGATCTCTGTTATATACTGACACAAAAATAGTGGATTTTGCCTTTACCAGGGGAAAATCGACCACCTGATCCTCAAACGAGATGGTTCGGGAAACATGGGACGACTCATACCCGTCGGCAGAGATATCAAAAATATGTTCTACATTTCTGCTAATATTTGAGATGAGTATCCCCCGATCATTCGTTGTCCCAATCTTTATCCCATCAGCCTCAATGTGAGCTGACTGAATCGGATATGAACTCACAGAATCCAGTACTCGAATTGAGATTCTGTCATTTCGGACAAGAGCATACTGGACTGTTGTTGAATCCCCCCCGGTTACAACGGTATCATGAGTTGCCTGAAAATTCGGGGCATTGATCTCAAGGGTGTATACCTGATCTGCCCGCAGACCAAGAGAGGCCTTCCCTTCAAACCCGGAACGGGCCTCATGCCTGATACCATCCTCACTGGTCACAACGATATATGCATCCTGCACAGGTATGAGCGTGTCAGCATCAAATACCTCCACATGGAGCGTGCTGTTTCGGACCAGAAGCGGAACCAGAATCGCAGTATCATTCTCTGCCGGTGATCCGGTCCATTCAGTATAGCCCCCCTTTACAACCCTGATATTTGGCAGATGTCCTTCAAAACTCAGGTTATATGCGCCGTTCACATCGGTCTTTCCTGCAATTTTTCCATCTGCATAGATTATTGCTTCAGGTATCAGCACAGTTCTGTCAGACTGCTCAAATACAATAACCATCACCGAAGAGCCGGAAACAAGGCACAGTGACAGGACCAGACAGAGACTGACGATACATACAGCGGAAAAATGCATACCTGATATAGTGTGTTGGTGGTTCTATAAAAAAAGGATACGGGATAACCCGTTATTCAAGATTTCTGGATCTCCCGGGTACCCACTCTCTGACATTGGGGACACGGTCGATAAGCATACCTTCAACCATAACCGGCCTGAGTCTTCGTGCTACCTCAATTGCTTTTTCAAGCCGCCATTTCCGGTCTGCATAGATCGTGAAGATGGGGTCACCCTTGGAGAGGCTGGTGCCATGTTTAGCATGAAGATAGAGCCCTGCTCCATGATCTGCTGGCGCACCTGCGGTCCGTGCAATTGTTATCAGGGAATGGTTGTTCAGATCAATAACATACCCGGTACTGTCTGCACGGACCGTGTAGAAATGCTCTCCCACCGTTATTTTTTCCGAACTTACATCAGGTGTTCCACCCTGAACTGCGATGATATCAAGGAATTTTTTGAGTGCCTTTCCTGACCGCAGTATCTCAAGGGCAAGGTTTGCCCCCTCACCACGGTTTGCTTTTCCTGCAAGTTCCAGCGCAATACCCGCAATTACACAGCTCTTCTGAATGAGTGACCGGGGGGAATCACTTCCTTCCAGAACACTGAGTGCCTCCTTAATCTCCAGCTTCGGCCCAATCGCCCGGCCAACCGGGGCATCACCGTAAGTCAGAGCACACTCAACCCGCATATTGAGCCGTTCTCCAAGATCAATGAACTGCCGTGCAAGTTTTTTCCCTTCTTCTATGGTATGCACCTTGCAGTATTTTCCGACCGGTATGTCGATGGCAACGACATCTGCACCTACTGCAAATTTTTTGGCCATAACACTTGCAATCATCTGACCGATCTGATCAATCTTAAAAGGGTACTCCTGAATGATGATCTTATCATCAGCAGGTGCAATATTCGTGGCACCTCCCCAGACAATCACCCCACCGGTCTTTATGGTCATCTCCTGAACTTCTGATGCACTAAATTCAACCGGGGCAAGAACCTCCATAAGATCTGCTGTCCCTCCTGCTCCGGTAATTGCCCGTGAACTGGTCTTGGGAATTAAAAGACCGCTTGCAGCAATAATGGGAACGACAATAAGTGATATCTTATTGCCCGGCACACCCCCGATTGAATGTTTATCGACGATTGGTCCGGCATGGAATGAGAGCTGGTCACCTGTCTCAACCATGGCACGGGTAAGTGACTCAATCTCATCCATGTCCAGTTGATTGATATAGGAACTTACAACAAAAGCGGTAATTTCACTCGGGGAGAGTGTATCCTGAACAATATCAGCAACAATAGCCCTGATATCCTCACGGGTCAGTTTCTCTCCTTCCATCTTCTTTTTTATATAATCAAGAGAAACCGGACGGTCTGCAACCCTGACCTCGACAACCTCATTTTCGGTAAGGGTCAGTTGCTCATTCGTGTGATGGTACACGCCAATACGGCCCTGGTCGATAAGAGTGCCAGTTGTCTCCACATAATCTACGGTAGCCTTGCCGGTAACAGGAGAAGAGATGACAATCCGGTCACCCGCAAGCACTCCGAGTGATTTTGCATCATTATGATGTAAGAGAATTCCCCGTGCAGCAATATCCACCAGTCGGACGGTAAGTCTCATACCCGGTATATGCAGCCTGATCCTATTTATGGCCGTAGGATTTGGATATAGAGATTTGAAAAAAAGGAAGTGTTAGTTGGTTTAGTTCCGGCGCATTACAAAGAATGCGACTGCACCAAGACCTGCAAGGGCAACCAGTGCACCAAATCCTGGGGACTGCTGGGTCGGCTCAGGGGTTGGTGGAACGGTGGTTGGCTCAGGGGTTGGTGGAACAGTGGTCGGTTCCGGAGTCGGGGTTTCATTGACTACCGGTGCTTCGGTTGGTGCAACAGTTGGTGCTACGGTCGGGATAGCTCCAGCCTCAACAACGTTGAAGAGTGCAGTCTCGACGGTGTTGGTGGTCACACCAGAGACACGGACGATGTACTCATCCGGCTTGAATGTGCTTGCATCAACATTGAATGCCCACTTGTTCAGACCATCAGTGCCCTGCTGGACCTTGACAGTTCCGGTTGCACCGCTGAACTCACCACTCTGTGACTTGTCGGTCGGCTTGAATGAGGATGAAGTTACCTCGACAAGCAGATCATTGTCGTCATACATGAGGTTGGTGGTTCCGGCGATCTCGAACTTGGATCCTACAGCCTGCTCACCGATCGGGTTGATGGTGATCTTGGGCTCCTCAACGAGGAACTGCATCTTGGTGTAGGTATCGTCGACCATTGGAGAGTTGATTGCCTGGATAAGTGCTTCTGCAGCGTCAGTTCCCTGAAGTGCTCCGGATCCGCCAAGCTTGAACACCTGGGAGTTCCGGGTCGGGTAGGAACCATAGACGTACTGTGGCTCGAGCGGGTTGTCTGGATAGACATCAAACTCGTTGTTGTACATCGGGTGCTGGACTACGACGAAGTACTGTCCTGCATAGAGGGATGAGGTCGTTGCACTCTTGATCTCGTGCTCGAATGACATGTCATCGTTCACGGATTCTGTTGCATAGAGAACCTTGTTCTTTCCAAGAATCCAGATTGCGACACCCTTGGACGGATCGCCTTCTGCAGTACCACGGAGGTACATCTTGTCACCCTTTGCAACAACACTTGCAGATGCGGTTGCCTGGATGTATGGCTTCTTGATAACGAGAGATACGGTGTCGTACTGTGCGTCGCTCAGGTGATCCTTGTCACGTGGAGCGCTGACAGCATACACGGTGTAAGTTCCTGCATCAATCTCAAGGTTGGCAGTCTGCCACTTGAACTCGTAGGTGTCGTCATCCTGAACGTCAGCCTGATCAAAGGATGCCGGCTGGTCGTTGTTGACTTCCTTACGTGGAGATTTCAGCATTCCTCCTCTGGAGGGGAGGTTTGGACCGGTAATATACAGATAGGTAACGTCAGTCTCGGAGTTGGTACCGGAGAGTTTGACTTCCTCACCAAGGTAGTAGCTCTGGTCTCCAGATGCAACGATAGTAACATCGCCCTTTTCTACCTTGACATCGACCTCATCAGACTTGTACTGACTTCCGGATTTGCGTTCTACACGGATAGTGTACTTCTTGTCCTTGGTGTCCTTGGAAGTCTTCCACTCAACGGTTCTGGTTCCACTGGAGTTCAGTTTCACAAGTGCGTAGAACTTGGTTCCGTGGAATTCTGGGTCGTCGGGGACATCCTGCTTGATGCTCTTCCCTGCTCCGCCTTCATACTGGTACTTACCGATCTCGTATGGTCCTGCTGCTGCGTCCTGCTTGACATCAGCCTGTGAGGACAGGATCATCGGTGGCTGGTCATCAGGCTGGCCGGTCATTGAGCCGGTTCCCTTTGCCCAGACGTAGTACTCAGCATTTGGTACACCAGTGATGGTTACAGAGAAGGGGTTGCCACGGACTACTGTGTCCTTGTTGGCTTCGATCTTCACCTGGTCGGTGGCGATCTGAACACTCTTGACTGCAGAGATAGTCTTCCCGGTATAATCTGAACCGTCGGGTGCGGTATACTGATCCTTCATGCCGTTGGCGTTACACTCTGCCCAGACGGTGTAGGTACCTGCCTTGTACATGCGGTTGCCATACTTGTCCTCGGCTGCAGTGTTCCATCCATCGTTGGATGCCGGCTCAGTGTGCTTGTTGTCAGGGCTTACCCAGTACCAGAGCTGCTGGTTGACAGCAAGATTCGTCAGCGAAATTTCCTTTCCGTTGTTACCAACAAGATTGGTGTAGACACCACCATCTGCACTCTTTACTTTGATCTTGAAAGGTGCATCTGCAGGCTGGTACCCTGGACGGGTGATGATGCTCTGCATGTTGGTCTCAACGACAAAGTTCCCGTAGTTGCCGACCGGAATTGCCTTACCGGTGACGTCTTCATTCACGGATCCGTCCCAGATCTTCAGGTTCAGGGAGGGTTCCTTGATGTTGAATGCAAGCGGGCCTTTTACGCTGCCGTTCCACTGATACCAGTTGCCGGTCTTTCCGACGAAGATATCAGGAGAAACATAAAAGTTCTGTGCATTGGTAACCTGCTGGATATCGGCAGGCTGTTCAGTCTCGGTGTTGGTACCTGGCTGCCACCATGCGATCTGGCTGGATCCACCGGTTGCTGCAGAAACATCAAGTCCCTTCTCACCAAGGAAGACTTCTCCTCCGGCTGGGATCTTGTTGATTGCTGCAGATGCCGGGAATGCAACAAGTGCAAGTGCAACAAGCACCATCATGACAACTGCAAATTTTGCGTTCATTACATGTCCTCCGAACAAACGTTCGATTCGCATCTATCCGCCGATCAGCCATTGTTATTGGTGACTGTTCACCGGACAGATACTCCATACTCCGAGAAATCGAAGTATGACTAGATATTTGTGAAATGCCTTTTATATCCTTTTTGGTATGGAACCCTTTGAAAATGATTATCAGAGACCTCATTTTTTCATATTCTCAAAATTTCATCAGATTTACAGATCGCCATCCGGATCCAGGTTAACAGAACCATTATGTATCATCACACAAAGGCATCTTTTCGCGCATTGAATACTTCGATGCTATGTGGCATCCCTCAAACGTAAAAACAATTATATGGAAGAGAAGATAACATATAGAGGCTTCAGCCCGATAGTGTAGAGGTCAATCATACAAGGCTCTGGACCTTGTGACAGCAGTTCGAATCTGCTTCGGGCTATCATTTTTCGAGATTATTACATGGAGAATATATTCCCCATACCGCTACATGACCAGTATGGTATCTTTCCAGATCAAGAACTATAGGATCTATAATTCCACCATGTTCTAGTACATTTACCACTTCAGTAATCCTATCCTCTCTTTTTTTATCAGTCCCCATTGATAACAATTTTAAAAAGAGTATCAGATCTCCTCCTCGCTTGAGAAAAATGAGATTCCTCAAAGCTATATCGGCCTGGTCACGCTGGGCAATATCCTGAATGAGAAGATCCACCGGCTCGACGAAGGGAAGATACCGCTCGGGATACCGTGCATCTTCAAATAACGGGATGATGTTTTTTCGTGCCCGGGCAAGGCGGACAAGGTTCCGTACCGGCCGGGGAGAGAATTCCACTGCATACACGACCTCCGCGTAATCAGACAGGAATGAGACCGTTGACCCGGCTGCAGCCCCAAGATACAAAATACGGGCATTTGTAACGGGAGGTTCACCATGTATATGGCATAATGCAGCAACCTTGCTGTGGCCAGGATCCCATATCCGCATGCCATGATACACACGATCTCCGGGCAAAACTGCTCCGGGAGATAATAATTTTCCATCCTGCCAGATCATTCGGGTTTCCCTGCCCGGTATATCTTCTCACCAGCTTTTCGGATAAACTCATCATCAGGAACCCCCCTGAAATAATCTATCCTTGCAGCGATTGCCAGCTGACATGCAAGTACCCTGCTCACCCTTCCTCTAACCCGTCGTTTTGCATGATGGATTCCCTTATACTGATATATAATACCATGTTTCGGGGGATTTGTCCCGCTTGTCAGATGCATAAATAATGATGGTCCGGCTCCAAGTACCTGAAATGATGCAGCGGGCATACCGGCAAGATGGTGTTTACTTCCCGCTCCTGCAAGAAGACGGGCACTCACAAGTGGGCCGCATAAGGCAGACATATTTGGCAGGCATTTTGTTGCGTAATCACGAACATTCTGAGAGATAAGAGTACGGGATTCACGAACCCGCTGGATATTTCTCGCAAGATGACTTATCGGATGCGTCTGATCCTTTGCCAGGCTCTCAATAAGAGAACTGATATTCCGTTCATACCCGGATAGTCCAGCAGGGTGCAGTGCAATATAATAATCTTCAATCTTCTCCGACAGACGCGATATTGATTGATCAATCTCATCAAGAATTCTGATAAGATGGATGAGCGCTGCCTCATCTTTATCGCATCGCTTTTCTAGGTCACGGATAGTCAGCCCGATTGCAACATCCCGAAGGAGGGATAAGTATCCGTTCCGGTCAGGAACAAACCCGGCACTAACTGCCTCTTCCCAAGCCGGCAGGGGGAGTAATTCTGAATTATCTCGGCTCTCCTGAATATTATCAATGATATCCGCCATGGATGAGACAGTCGGGGTTAAAAAATCCGCCGGTCCCTGTTGAAGGGCCTCATACCAATACTGAAATGCCCGATTGACCTGATTTTTGGCCATTTATATCACCATACCCCAAATGAATAGAGTATTACCGGAATGGTAACAACTCCCATGCAGGGAACCCGTGAGACCGTAATCATCTCTGGTATCATCCCGATGGCCGTTGCGAGCATGAGAATGACAAGACCGAAGGGACCGGTCAGAATACCACACACCAGCACAAGAGCGATAGCAACCCCGGTATTCAGATACGAACTATTCAGACCGGATAATGCTGAAGCGGTTCCAGCGAGACAAATTGTAATGACATACGCACCAAGGGCAGCAAGGCATGCAATTGTCAGAAGAAAGAGGATAGGTGGCGTTTCAAACCCGCTGAATGCAGTCATTACCCCATTCCTCATTCGTCCGATGGCAACAAAAACCGCGATACCAATAATACTGTTCGCCAGAGTTGAAGCCCCAATTCCAGCAAGATAATGAAATCTCTCCTGATCATACGGAATCCAGCCGGAGATTACGGTATTGGCACTTGCTGTTGATAAACCGGGAAGCCACCCCACTACCAGTCCGGCAAGTGTCCCGGGAAGAGCAGCACGAGCCACAGTCCTGGTCGGGATTGAGAGACCTGAAAACCGCTGCCTTGGAATGGTCCCTTCAGACGCCGTCAGAAGGAACGGGAGACCAAATAAACCGGTCAAGAGTGGCATAAGGATGCTCCCCGCTCCAAGGGTGTTCCATGAGAGGTACTCAAACCTGAAGGCAAAGAGACCAAGAATGCCAGACACAAGGCAGATGGCACAGAGCCAACCTGCGGCTTCACTGCGCACGATGACCATCCCCATTATCAAAACCAGGAGTGAACCGGTCAGTATATCAACCGAAGACTGAAGAAGGGGAATAAACCATAGTGCTGCAAATGCCAGAGGGATAGCAAAAATGACTCCCCACAGACTCCCAAGGGCTGATATGCGGACTGCTTCTTCTCCTTTTCCATTCAATGTGAGAGAGTGGGCAGGCAGAACCGAGAGAGAGGTTCCGTCATCCGGCACACCCAAAAATGTTGCAGGGATTATTTCAAGGAATGAATGGGTGATGAGCGTGGCAATAAGGATGGCCGCCATCCCTTCCGGACCCAGGAGAGGTAGAAGTGTCGGAGAAAATCCAAGGAGAAGGGCTGCTATCATGTTTGCATGGATTCCAGGGGTCAGACCACTGATTATCCCACACATCATCCCCCCCGTTATACCGGCCAAAACATGAATCATCTGGTTCTCATGGATTTAAGTGTATAGAACGCATAAAATATCCGCATCCGTTCTGAATAAGAGGGGCCAGGGGGATGATATGCGGATTGCAATTACACGTCTGAAAGGAAAAGAGGGAGATGACCAGGCAAGGTGCGCACGAAGGGGGCATGATTGTTACCCGGTCTCTCCACTCATCGGAGAGATGAATCCTGACCAGATTGATGCATTTATTCAGGATGTAAAGGACAGGAAATTTGACTGTATATTCTTTACCAGTGCCCTTCCGGCCCACCAGATTGGACCATATCTGCATGACCTGCCACTTCCCAGGGTCATAGCAATCGGTCCGCAAACCGCGAAAGCTCTCAGAGAATTTGGCATCATGTGCGAGGTGCTCCATGAATTTTACTCACGGGCATTCGTTCCCTTCCTGGGGGACTGGATCGTAGGGAAAAAAATCGGCATCCCCCGATCTGATGCACCAAATGATAAACTCCTCCAGGGAATACGGGATGCCGGTGGTTTTCCAATTGAATTTCAAATTTACGCACTCATCCCGACGTATGAACTGCTCAACCTTGACAAGGCGGAGGGCATTCTTTTTACCAGTGCCTTGTCATTTAAATCGGCTATCTGGAAACGCCGGGAGGATCTTATCCTTATGGCTATCGGAGAGGTAACAGCGGGGGCCATGGAGGAAGCAGGCCTTATGCCTGATGTCGTAGGGGATGGATCTCTCGAAGGGACACTCGATGAACTCAATCTCTTTCTTCTCATGAATCCGGGTGGATAATGGAACGATCCTCTTCATTTCTGGCACATATTGCTGCACACCAGGGATCGATCATCCTCATCGATAAACCCCGTGGGCCATCCAGCCACCAGGTAGCAGCATGGGTCCGGGAGATTACTGGTGTATCATACGTTGGTCATACCGGAACCCTTGATCCCCCGGTCTCCGGAGTACTTGTCATTCTTCTCGGGCGGGCAGTCCGACTTACGACCATTCTGCATCAGGACGATAAGGAATATGTGGCACTGCTCAGGCTGCAGGGAGATGTATCAGATGCAGAACTTGCTGAAGTCATTGAGCACTTCACCGGAAGGATCTACCAGCGGCCACCCAAGCGGAGTGCAGTAAAACGTGCCCTTCGAATCAGGGAGATCCATGAACTGGAGATGCTGGGAAGGGACGGAAGACTTGTTCTCTTCAGGGTGAAATGTGATTCAGGCACCTATATCAGATCACTGTGTCATCATATCGGCATGGCCTGTGGGGTGGGGGGAGCGATGGTTGAGCTCAGGCGGACCAGATCAGGTCCCTTTTCCGAGAAGGATTGTGTCACCCTTCATACCCTCCGCGATGCAGTTGAGCAGGCACGTGCCGGTGATGATTCTTTATTACGGCAGATCGTACGGTCCCCCCTTGTTGCATTAGATGGATTTCCCCGGATATATATGAAGGAATCAGCCGCTGATGCGATCTGTCATGGTGCCAGACTCTCTTCACGGGCGGTAGTCAGTTATGATAAATTCCAGATGGAGGATCTTGTCGTCATGATGACAGGGGATGATTTCATCGGAGTCGGTGAGGCCCTTGTTTCAAGTTCACGGATCGTTCCCGGTGAAAAGGGACTGGTTGTCGCACCCCGGCTTATCATGCAGGATATCGGGGTGTATCCAGCAGTCTGGAAAGTCCATCAGCATAAAAGTGAAAAGTCTTAAAACAACTGACTGCCAACATATGTAGGCATCTTCTGTTTGCTGAGGTAGTCTAGTCTGGGAAGGCGCAAGATTGGAAATCTTGTGGGAGCAATCCCTCGGGAGTTCAAATCTCCCCCTTAGCGTAAATTTTTTACTCCTTTTTTGAAGTCACATACTGTTTTTTTATGTCCCCTGAAGTAATAGTCTTGGAATTGAAAGATTTCCGAACCGATGGTGAATGAGGAAGGGATCCTCATCTTTTTTTTGTAAACCATCTTTTTGTCCTGCTATATTAACATCTGGAATGTCAAAAGAAATTCAGATCTTCCAAAGGGTCAATTTATGATTCAGTCAAATATATAGCAACATATAGTTTATCCCAGTATTAAATCTCCAGTTTTTCGAATTCTAAAAGACAGGTGGTAATTTATGCGCACAAAGAACATGAGTGCGACCCCCTAATAAAAATGAACCCATGTAGGTGATAACCTCGGCAATTGAAGAAAAATAAAAAAAATTTAGGTAACTGATAGACCTGACTGGTAGTCAAACGCTTTTGAAAACTGAATTATCCCCCCAGTTACCTTTGCCTTATCCTTCATTGAGTTCGTTGCCGATGGTTTATTCCATGATGCCCCATCATCACGGGCTTCCATGATATCAGCAGAAAACTCTGTTGCCACTGTCCCGATTGCATACCCCAGACCAGATGCAGGATTTGGAGTCAGAGCAATCCGGTATGAAAGTGCAGACGGAACCGACCCATCAGCGGCAACAATCCTTGCTTTGGCTGACGTTGAGTACTGGGCACTGTTTACGTTGATAAGCGAACTTCGTGCCCTGACCGTATTACAGAATGCCGGAGCTGCAGATGAAGATCCGGATGCAAATACACACCGGCCAATTCCATTCGAATCTGAATAATTTCCGCCGGTGCTCATGACTAATGATTCATCTGCAAAGAGGTGACTGCCATCAATGCTCTCGTATGTGACTACTTTGTCTGTTTCAAAGTTATACAGACCCTTTGTCTGGTTCCGGGAATCAAAATCAAGAGAACTACTGAGCATCAGATGCCCCCCGTTGGTCATCAATGAATCTTTGTAGAGTAAGGATGCCATTGTCTCATTTGATCCAAACATTCGATCTTCTAGTGTTCCGGATGATATTGTCCAGTCGAACGAGGTGCCTGTACTGACGTACCCGATAACGTCTATCAGAGTGGTAATCGATATCAGTTGGTTTTCAGGTGTCGCATTCGGAAGAAAATCAGCACCAATAGGGACTGCAGTTAAAAATAATGCCAGAATTGCAATTACAGCTATACGTATCCAAAACATAACCCCACCCACCAATGCAAACTGTGTAGTTGTCGGGAGAGTATAAGTACCTAATCAGGTACTAAAAAAGTGGGAAGGAGAGATAGTTATGTATAGTACTTCTCTATCTGTGATTCATCAACATCGAAGGTCTTGTTTGTCTCAATAATACGATAGGGCCCGGTTGCACGGACATCATAGGGAGAGTTCGTAGTTGCATAGGGGAGAGTAAAGGTGCCATTTTCACTCTGCTGACGGTAGGTGAAATGACGGCCCTGATTCGTAACGATGGGGACTTCGATGGTCCCGGTTCCGGGAATGGTGTATCCTTTGACACGTTCGAAGATCTTGATGTTGTTGAGGGTTACGTCTCCGGGGAAGGTTCTTGTTCCGTTGGATTCATAGATGAGACGGTAATTTTTGAGGGCGGGAGTGTCGGTGATGGGTGAGGTGTATTTTAGAGAGATAACTTCCTGGTTCTGTTGTTTTTGTGAAAGAAAGACCTGAGTTTGTGACTGATTCAATGGGAGTAAATTTTTCATAACAGGAACTTCCTGGTTTTCGATTGTTGTTATTCGATAAGAAACGACTACGCTTGTATTTGCCGGAATAAAGGAACCATCATTAACATGGAGTTTTACTAGTGTTGTATTGAAAAATGAAGGCCTCATTCCAAGCATTGGTGCGAGTATTTGAGAATTTTCATTAGCCCTATTGTAAAAAACAAAATAATATGGATCAATATCTGGAGTATCGGGCAACCATTTCTGAATCATAGGAAATGAATCGAACAGATCTTTATTTGTCGTTATGATAAATTTGCTATGCAATTCTGATGCATATTTTTCTGCCTGGACATCTGATTCAGAAAGCAAGAACATTGCTACAGGGACAATATTATCCTGAAATGGAGATGTTGCCGGAATATTATGAGTAAATGCTAGAATCCAATGTCCACTTCCCCACCATGATAATATGGTATACACATTAGAAGGATATTTATAGGTTTCTTTCGAAAAAGTAGCATAATAATCCATATTTTCATTAGAACTCAATTTTGCTAACCATTGTAATGATAAAATCCATTCATCATTAATAGATTGTTTGGGTGTTTCAGTTATCGCAACCTGCATGGCAGAAGTAATAGATAACCCAGTGATAATTAAGATTAAAGTTCCAATGACTAAAATTCCATTTTTATTTCGTGATAAAATATTCATGATTGACTGTTCTTTAGATTTAGTCGAGGATGAAGAAATTTTTCCTTGAACTTTATCAAAGAGAACTATTAAGAACACTGCAGTTAAGATAACAATAATTTCCCCTTCATAGTAAAAATACCGGGCTATCATGAGACTGAGCCCTGAATATACCACAATCCAGACTATAACTCCAACGAGAACCGGATTTTTAAATCTATGGAATTGATAAATGACTAAAAAAAACCCAAAAATCCCAAAAATTGCTGCAAAATTAAAATTTTTTATTAATAATATGGGATTAAAAGATTGCATCTCCTGAATTGTAATTGAAGTCCCGCCACCACCAAAAAATGCATATAAAATGCTGATAAATGAATCTATAATAGTCGGGGCAAAAGTGGCTATTAAAACCGATAGAAATCCGAAAAATCCTAACAATATTCCCATATAGATAAAGGGGTTTTGTTTTTTGAGAGAATAAGAAAAAAAGAAAAGTATAAACGATTCAAGAATAATTACCAAGGGAATAAGCAAATGAATGACAGTATACTGGCTAAAGGAATAACCAGATACATTGACACCGTTTATAAAAAATAGAATCATGAATATCCCAAATATTATACAATTAATAATTAATAATCGGAGATAATCTGATTTTTGCTGAAAAACGATGGTCAAAAAAAAGGAAATCAAAAAAACACTTAATGCAATTAGAGTACAGGTGGGTATTGTCATTATAGCTAGATAATATAAAAATCCAGCAATAATAGCATAAAAAAATTCATTGTTCAAAATATTTAAGTTAATTAACAAATGCCTTATTGACATCTTAATAGAGTTACTAGAATTTTTCCCACTAATTTCATCCCTTTTTCCAGTAAATCTGGATAAAATGGAGAAATAACAGATAAAAAAACACGTTGTTAATAGAACTTCCATAATATGATGATCAACATTCCCATAAAACGACCGATATAATGTCTCTCCACCAACAACAGAGATTAGCATTGCAGAAATCCAACCTACCCTGACATCCCAAATAATAGTCCCAAGAATAAAACATAGGGGGATCAGTAAAATACCTAGCAATGGAGGGATCAATGAAATTGTTTGAATTATTTCTCCTTGGGTATGAGCATTACCTATAAATGCGAAAATACTTAAAAAAAGAGGGAAAACTGGCCCCCAATCGACGACTTTACCTTGTGGATAAGACAAGAAGGGATCAAACCAAGCAAAATTTGGAAAATTATAAAGAATTTGTTCAACCTGTCTTACAGAATACCATGGATCCGTTCCCGAAACAATTGGTTGAACAGTTCCTAGGAGATAATCCAACGGAAGTAACCGCACCCATAATCCAATAGTTGCGAAACAAAAAACAAATGTAAACAATAATAAATTTAATCGATTTTTTAAGGAATAGTTCATTATTATCTATAATAAATAGGACTTACTTACTCATGAATTCATCCCTTTATTTTGTCATTGACTAAAATTTATCAAATCAAGAGGCTGTTGCATAACCAAAATGCTATTTCCGCAAGAGGACAATTTCCATTCGAGTGGAACCTAAAATCGGCGATAAAAAAACTGGTTTTCCTCATTGTACCAGCGGTTTAAAATTATGCAACAACATCTCAACTAAAAAAATAATGCAACAATAAATTGTATAAAAAAAGAGAATTAGGATTTTAAGATTTAGAACTTAAATCCTGATTCGTAGGTAAAGGTCTTCTGGAAGTTCTTGATACCGCCGGTGACGGATGCAGAGTCCTTCCAGTTGTTGGTTGCGGATGGAACCTGGTTCTTTCCACGTGCTTCCATAATGGAGCCGCCGAAGAGGGTCTTTACAGTTCCGTCTGCAAATCCACTGCCAGAGTTGCTGTCAGGGGTGACGGCGATCTGGTATGCAAGAGCTGCTGGAATGTCTCCAGTTGCTGCTACTGCACGTGCTGAACCTTTGGTGGAGATCTGAGCGCTGTTGATGTTCACAAGTTCGCTCTTTGCCTTGACAACATTACAGAATGCCGGGAAGTAGTTGCTTGAAGAGGATGCAAAGACACAGCGGATGCTGTCTGCAGTCTTTTCCCAGTTACCTGCGACATCAAGAGTCCACTCTTCTGCACCAACAAGGTGTGCACCTTCGGTGCTTGCATAGGTCAGAACCTTCTCAACTTCAAGGTTGGAAAGGCCCTTGCCCTTGTTCTGTGAGTCGAAGTCTATATTCTTGTTAAGTGAAAGCTTACCACCGTTGCTGCGGAGTGTGTCGGTCCAGGTCAGGATTGCAATCTCTTCGCCTGCATAGAGCTTGCTGTCGTGGATTGATCCAAGAACTTTGCCATCATTTGCAGCGTAGTTTAAATCATCTGCGATAAGAAGGTCACTGACTAAGCTTGCCCAAGTCTCACTGCCCCACTGGAGTTCTTCACCATCGTAGTATAATGGGAGATAGTCATTCATGACTTCTTTTGGTGCGTAGAGGTGTTCAAGGTAGTAAGTACCATTATCATTAATGATTCCAAGGTATGTTGATGCAGCGGTTCCATAAGTTGCTGCCCAGGCATTTGCTGCTGCCTGAAGGGCCTGAACTTCTTCGATTCCCGTGAGCACATACCCATAGGTGCTAATCAAGTTACCAGAAGTGGTATCAAAGATTGCACCTGAATATTCTGCATTCTGTGAATCGATGGTCCACTGCATTTCGCTTTCTTCGCTGACAGCGCCAGTGACATCGATAAGGGTGTCAATGGTAAAGATCTGGTTCTCTGGAACCTGCTGCGGGAGCCGATCTGCTGATGCAAACCCGCTGACTGCAACAAGTGCAACCAGTGCAAGAACAATTGCGTATCCGAACTTCACGTAAATTTCCTCCTACATTTCATGCTGATACTCTCAGCATCAACAAAACAAGGTTGTGAGTATCGTTATAAATAGTTTCCCAGAAAAAATGTCGTTGATTGACGACATGGAGTCCATTTCAACAGTAGGTTGAAATAACCCTCTGCTAAGAATTAAACCTGATTCATGAAGAAAATCTATAAAAATCCTCCCCTTGCCACCGTCGTATACCCTCTGTGACACACCTTTGTCGATGTACTTATTCATTAGTCGCCCCGGTTCATCCCCCATATATTGCTCATGCAAGTGACATGGTAAAAAATGACAACATCAGCAGAATCCTAGCAAAAACCGTTAAATTTTCACAAATATAAATGCTGACCTTTCAATCTTTTTCTAGTGCCAATCTCCTCGTATCCATCAGATACCTACACCCCCACCTTATACGAATATGGGAAGGTTAAATGGATTCCCACAGAAAACCTTTATTGTACATCTGCTTTCTTTAGATATCCGGCCTGTATCATTGCGGAGCGAAGTTCCCTGATTTCACCCCGGATCTCGATTAATTCTTCTGTAAACGTTTTCTGGAAGTCAGAGCGAACCCCTTTTATTTCGCGTAATGTCTCTATTTGAAGTCCAATAACAGTATCCTGTTTTCCAAGCATCTGATCCTGCTTATCTAACATTTGATCCTGTTTTTGATCAATATTATGAAGGTAATAAATTGCAGAATCAAACCTTTCTGCAAATTCCTCCATCATTTCACCCCTCATGATTGTAAATTCTGAATATTTTCCAGAATAGGGGTACTCAGCAACCTCAAGAGATTTGATTTTTACAGGAGGAGGAATATTTCGAATTGACTGGATAAATTTAGTAATTTTTCCCTCTTCACCTTCAATCACGATAACTACATCTTTTGAAGAATGGTTTTGAACATACCCGGTTAATTCAAGACTATCAGCAATATCCTCAACTTTATCCCGGAACCCTACTCGCTGGACTTTCCCTTTTACTGAAATATGATATTGTTTCTTATTAGAATCGGACATAATGAACAAACACCAATTATTTTATATGAACACTATCTCTGCATATATCTTTAATGCATCCTGAATCCACACTCTCTTCAACCAAAAATAGTCATTGAGAATACACAAATCAGACAAACTCACTTCCTCGCAACCGTCAGGTACCCGCTGTGGCACACCTTTGTCGAAGGCCTTGTCCCCCGATCGCTCCGGTCCATCTCCCGCATAATGCTCTCATGGGCAGTAACCTCTGAAAAGAGCTCTGAAGCTGTATCAAACACAACCCCCATCTGTTCAAAGAACGGGGTATAGCAGACCAGGTACCCACCCGGACGAATCAGGGAATAGGCATGGATGACATGCTCTTTCGTTATCCCAAGATCAAGATGCACAATATCATACTGCCCGTCCATCTCCAGGACATCCCGGTTCAACACCTCGATATTCGAAAGCCCGGTCTCCCGGATACTCTCTTCAGCAATCCGGAAAAACTCCTCCCTTCGTTCACAGGTCGTCACCTTTCCGGCAACTCCGGCAAAAAAGACTGCCGCAACCCCGCTCCCGGTCCCGGCATCAAGAACATGATCATTCTTATTCATCCCGGTAAGGCCGATCACCAGCCCGATATCCCGGGGGAGCATGGGTGCCCCGCTCCGTTTTGCCTGCTCAAAAAAGTCTGTTGCCCGGGGGAGACGGATGACCAGCTCCTTCCCGGATTTGGCCGTGATAATATCACCCGGCTCCTTTCCGGTGAGCTGGGAGAGATCAACCATCCCAAGATCGGTCCCGAGATTCCCCTCACCGGCTCGGACAATATAGGTCTTCCCTTTACCGGAGAGGATAACCCGGTCTCCCGCTGTTATCATGAAGACAGACGAAGGATAGCCTCAGCGATATCTCCTTTCGTCTCAACAAGAGCTTCCTTTGCTGCTTCTGGTGTCACATTTGCCTGACCGGCAACAAGCTCCACGTCCTCATCAGGGATGACTGCTGCGGCTTCTTCAAACCGTGGTTCACCGGTGATCTGCCAGGTGACGGTGCCCTGCATCTTCATAATGGCAACCTCGGCCTGGTCAAACACATACCGCCCCTTGGGAGTGGTGATGACAATCTCCTGCACATCTTCAATCGGCTTGATATCCATCCCAAGCTGTTTCATCATCTGTTTCATCTTGCGGGGGTTCATTCCAGGTAACATGATTATTCCTCTTTTTGTATGCCGTGTCTGACCGATACTGCCATCCCGGTTTCACAGGCCATCATCTCTGTGCCGGATACGACAGCCTCGCCAATTGCGATAAACCGTCCGTCTCCATCGATCACAATAACCTCATCACCGGCGTGGATACCCGGATCAGCATCGGTAACATGCCTGCAGAAGAGGTTTTTTCCGGCTGCGATGAAGTTTACCACATCCTCTCTGAGCTCGACCCGACCCGTTTGGCCGGGCAGGGCTTCATGGAGCCGCTTTCCCCCGGCAAGCCCAAGGGTCAGACGACCGTCATGAGCACGAAGGGTTGCAAGGCGTTTTCCATCAAGGAGAACCTGACGGACTCCGCCACGTCTGGATGTGATAAACCTGCAGGAATCAGGAAATAATAGTACACCTATACCCCTGCCAAACTGGAGATCAGCGATGGTCCTGACACGACTGAGCATATTGCTGCGCTAATATTCGGTTGACATCTTCGATAAATGCACGCTCTTCTTCCTTAGGTATAAAGGCTCCGGCAGCGATCCGGTGACCTCCTCCGGAACATCCCTCACGTCCCTCGCATGCCAGAGTGAGTGCCTGCTGGAGATCAACTCCTTTACTCACCACCTCCGGACGGGTCCGCATGGATATCTTCGTCATCGACGGGTCAAGGGAGTCCTCGCACATGATCAGGATAGGTTTTTCTGGATTAAGCCGGGAGAGTGCCATTCCAGCACCTATGCCCACAATAGTATCCGGGAACCGACCGCCTACATGAATGTAGAGCATATGGGAGAGCTCTGTCACACCCGTTTCGGTAATATAGAGCATGACCTCGCGTATCTTGCTCCGGTGATTGCGGAGCATATGTTCCGCCTCCCGGTAGGCAACCATCCGGTCACCACGACAAATAGCCCCTCCAAGCTCAGGTCGCTGCCACCTCCCACATGAATTCAGCATCGTTGCAAATTCTGAGGCATTCCGAAGTGATGCCTGATGCCGGTCCTCGTCAGGGAAGAGATAGTGGTCGGCAAAGAGTCGCCCGGTGTCCTTCCCATGAGCAACCATCTGTTCAATGACTGCACAGCATACCTGCTGTTTCTGATCAAATGAGAGATCCTCCCAGACCGGCCACCGGTTTGGCTGGATGGGGGTAATACCGATCCGTTCAAGAAACTTCCCGGCACCATCCGGGTCCCTGCTTACTCCGGGGATATCCATGTCATCTGAATATGCCAGGGACTGGGGAAGCGGCCGGGTGGATATCCCGTAAATATTGAGATCATGCTCCCAGAGCTCCACAGTACCCTGCCTGACCCCATCCTGCAGGATCTCCCGTGCCGGGCCGGTAAGGCAGAGATGCTCCCTATCCATCATATCACCGATATTACCGATGATTGCAAGCTTGGCAAGATCAGTATTGATCGAGTCCAGCTCCCTTGCAAGCAGATATGAGACCCCCGCAGCACTCATCTTCTCATGTCCATGGTTCAGACAGTTCACCTCGATGAAGGGATCGCCATGTTCTGCCGGCTGGCTGACATGATGATCGATGATGATCGTTCTGGAGGGTTCAAGTCCCTTCTCAAGAAGCATCTGCTGCTGACCGGAGCCGAGGTCGGAGAATATCTTCAGGGAAGAGTCATCCGGGATCTGGTCAAGGGTCAGGGGATCGAGCTGACGGACAAAAGTAGTGGAAACGCGGATGCCATCACGGCTGAGAGCCTGTGCCAGTATAGCCTCACTGCTGATCCCATCCGCATCAATATGAGAGATGATGGTCACCTCCTCACATGAACGGACTGCATCAGCAGCAGCCCTGATATCCTCAAGAAGACTCATTCAGGTACTATATGGAGGTATGAGAAAAAGAGGAATGTGCAGGGAGTAAAATAGTAGAGGAGAGAGAGGAGGATTTCATGACTGTCATCATTCAAGGCAGATCATTTCCGGATGACCTGACACAATATGCAGAATTTATCGGGCAGGGATTATTATCACCGGAAGAGATGCGACGGATTGATCAGAACGCACAGGCCCTTGGCATCAGTGGACTGGAACTTATGGAATCCGCCGGGACCGGACTTGCGATGGCTGCACGCCAGTATCAGCCCGGAAAAATACTCATTCTGTGCGGAAGCGGAAATAATGGCGGTGACGGAATGGTGGCAGCCCGCCATCTTGCAGGTGAGGCAGATATTACCGTCTTCTGGTATGACTCGGGAAGACAGACCGACTCAACAAGAACACAACTTCAGCGTCTTCTCTCTTGCAGTGTCACATCCATCCCATTCCGCAGCAGGGATGACCTGATTGAGCATACCCGGATCTTTCAGGATACCGACCTTATCATTGATGCTCTTCTTGGAACCGGAGGAACGGGTTCGGTCCGGGAACCTGTCAGAACCTGTATCGAATTTGCAAATAATGCAAAGGCACCGATCCTCTCTGCCGATCTCCCATCACCAGGTATCATCCCGGATAGGATCTGTGCATTTCATCGGGCAAAAACCGAAGGAGCACATATCTATGGCATCGGGATTCCTCTTCTCGCTGAAATTAGTACAGGACCTGGAGATCTTCTTATCCTCCGGAACCGGAACCCGGACAGCCACAAGGGCGTGGGAGGCAACATACTTGTTATCGGGGGTGGCCCATACCAGGGAGCTCCCTACCTTGCCGGGCTTGCAGCACTCAGGGCTGGTGCAGATATCGTCCGGGTTGTAAGCCCCCATTACCTGCCTGAACCGGATATTATTCATGTTCCTACAGCCGGTGATCGAATTACCACAGCAGACCTTGCCACCATCATACCCTTGTGTAAACAGGCTGATGTCGTCCTCTGTGGCCCGGGTCTTGGTCCCGAATCCCATGATGTCATCACATCCCTCGCCCCCTATATCAGAAAAGGAGTCTTTGATGCTGATGCATTGAGAGATCCTCTCCCTGTTGCGGGAGAATCACTCTATACACCCCACGCAGGAGAGTTTGCCCGGATGTCCGGCCTTAGCCCTGGAAAGACACCACGGGAGCGGGCACATGCAATAATGAAGGCACAGATATTAGGGACAGTTCTGCTCAAGGGAGCGGTGGATGTCATCTGTGACGGATCACGGGTCAGGTTTAACCAGACCGGCACACCCGCCATGACGACCGGTGGGACCGGGGATGTGCTTGCCGGAGTATGTGCAGCTCTGATGGCTGTTGTTCCTGCATTTGAGGCAGCGTGTATCGGAGCCTATGTCACAGGGCGCGCAGGTGAACTCATCACACAGACCTGTGGGTATGGGATGACAGCCCGTGACCTCCTTACGGCAGTACCTCAAGTATTGTTCAGGAGCACTTCTGAGAGAGAATAATGCCGGTATTTACTCATCTTGATGATGACCGTGCCAGAATGGTGGATGTATCCGCAAAAGGGGAAGTCTACCGGAAAGCGGTCGCTACAGGAACGATAACCCTTCGTCCTGATACCCTGTCTGCGATCCGGGATGGCACTGTTGTAAAAGGGAACGTTCTTGCAACTGCCAGAGTAGCCGCTACACTTGCGATTAAAGATACTCCGCGGCTTATCCCGATGTGCCATGCAATTCCCGTTCATGGGATTGATATCACCTTTGATTACACAAAAACGGGAATCACAGCCACAGTTACGGTCATATCTGCCGGCAAAACCGGGGTTGAAATGGAAGCACTTGTCGGTGTGAGCACCGCCCTGCTCACCATCTGGGATATGGTAAAATCTGCCGAGAAGGATGAGAAAGGGCAGTATCCGGTTACCGGCATCTCTGATATCAGGGTACTTGAAAAAGTAAAACAGGACCTGTAAGGCAGTCATCAAGAGCAGATATATATCCTGTATGAGAGACCTGTAATGGACTTTCGGGATCCGTCCCGTTAGGAATGTAGCCTGATTCAGGCTGAACCTGGTGAACCGCATGACAAAATCTATGTATGCATATGTCAGGGATGCATGGAAGATCCCTGATGATACCGGAGTCAAAGCCCTCCTGTGGGAACGAATGCAGGACTGGCGCCGGGAAGGAAGTATTGTTCGTGTCCGCAGACCAACACGGATTGATCGTGCCCGTGCTCTTGGATACAAGGCAAAACAGGGTATCGTTGTAGTCCGTGTGAAGGTCCGCCGTGGAGGCCGCCGGGCATCCAGATATGTTCGTGGACGTCGTACTGCACGTATGGGTGTAAACCGGAAGACCATGGGGAAGAGTATCCAGCGGATCGCTGAAGAGCGCGCCTGCCGGAAGTACCCAAACATGGAAGTCCTGAACTCATACTGGGTTGGAGAAGACGGACGTCAGAAATGGTACGAAGTTATCCTTCTTGACCCGCATCACCCGTCTATTATCAATGATAAAACCCTGAACTGGATATCAAAACCAGGGCACCGTGGCCGGAGTGAGCGTGGACTGACCAGTGCTGGTGTCAAGGGCCGTGGCATGCGCAGACGCGGGAAAGGTACTGAAAAGTGCCGTCCATCTGTCCGGGCTAATGCAAACCGGGCCAAATAACCTTTTTTAAATGCACGTCTTTGACGGTTGCGTTTTTCCTTATCCTTCCGGAACGGTAAGTATTGCCAGGTATGCACGGGAGCTTTCTTCACTTGGGTTTTCTGGGTGCGTTGCTGCGAGCATGGCACCGGTAAACAGGATATATGACATCCCGGTCTGGACAGCACGATATCTGACGGAGGTTCCGGCCCGTCTTCTCAGCAGAGAAGCAGGAAGATCCGTACAGGTGAATGATCTCGTGTATGTACAGGCGGGAGATGCCGGATATAACCGGAATATCCTCACTACGCAGGGCGTCCATGTCATGACCAATCTGCATACAACTCCGAAGGACGGGTTTGACCGGTACTGTGCACAACTTGCCGCCGAACGGGAGATTGGGGTGGATCTATCAGTCAGACCCCTCATTGAACTTCGTGATGGTGCGAGGCAAAAAGTCATCAGAAGATATGAAGAGATTTTTACGCTTCAGAACCGGTATGAATTCCCGATTGTGCTGTCAAGTCATGCCTCTGATATAACCCATCTAAAAAGTCCCCGGGAAATGATACGACTCTTTTCACTTGTATGGAAGGATGAGAACCTATTATGGGAGTCTCTGGAGAGCATCTGCCGGATAAAAAACCGGACCGGACCGGTTGTGGAGATATAAATGCGTCTTCGCCCGTCCATGCGTGAAAACTTCAGATATGTTCTTGTTCGGATTACTTCGGATTCTGTTTTTGAATCGCGTGATCTGTACCGATCGATTGCAGAGTCGGTTGTCAGCCTGTATGGTGATCGTATCACGGCGCAGATCTGGCCGTCTGTCATGCAGGTATCTGGTTCTTATGCAATTATCAGATGCAGGCGCGGTCTTGAGCACGATCTTGAGACTGCTCTCTGTGCGATATCGCAGATTCAGGGCACACCAGCAGCAATACACCCGCTCAGAACATCAGGAACGATCCGGACACTGAAAGAAAAGATGCCGCTCTGCACCGAGAAACGAAGCGCAAAAGCCGTGATATCAGGAGTTCCCTGTGATGTTGTTGTTTCTATGCAGGGAAGGATAGATCTCAAAGAAAAGGGGATTTATCATGAGATACCACGGTACATAACAGAAGAAGATACTGAGGACCTGTACTATGATGAATAATAATCAGGCCGCATATGATCGCGCCATTACTGTTTTCAGCCCGGATGGGAGATTATACCAGGTTGAATATGCACGTGAGGCGGTCAAACGCGGCACAACTGCAGTTGGAATAAAATGCCAGGAGGGCGTCGTCCTGATAGTTGATAAACGGATCAACTCCCGCCTTCTTGAGGCCAATTCAATAGAGAAAATTTTCAGGATCGATGAGCATATCGGAGTTGCGTCATCCGGGCTTGTCGGCGATGCACGCGCACTGGTCGACCGGGCCAGAATCGAAGCTCAGATAAACCGGGTCACCTATGACGAACCGATCGATGTCGAGACCCTTGCAAAGAAACTTGGCGACCATATGCAGACCTATACCCAGTTTGGCGGGGCACGCCCCTATGGGACTGCACTCCTTATTACCGGTATCTCTGACGGCCAGTTCCGTCTTTTCGAAACAGATCCGAGTGGCACCCTTCTTGAATACAAGGCAACCGGAATCGGAACCGGCAGACCTGCCGTGATGAAACTGTTCGAGGAAGAATACACTCACGAATGTTCCATAAAGGATGCCATTACCCTTGGTCTGAAAGCACTTCATGAAGCAACGGAGGGAAAGTTCGACGTGAACACCGTTGAGATCGGAGTAATTACAAGGGAGGAGGAGCAGTTCAGGAAGATGTCACGTGAAGAGGTTCTGTCCTATATCGGACAGCCACAGTAACTGGAACAGGGAGGCAGACCGGTGATATCACTCGATGATGCAGTTGTTGCAAAACTTGAGAGCCATGGTGAGCGGTTTGAGATCCTGGTAGATCCGGATTTGGCCGCAAAAATCAGGCAGGGTGAAGATATCCCAATTGAGGATGCGGTTGCAGCACTCCAGATCTTTGAGAACGCTTCCCAGGCTGAACGGGCATCAGAGGAGTCCCTCAAAAAAGTGTTCAAAACAACAGAATTTGAACCGATCGCATTACACATCATCCGCAAGGGAGAGATTCACCTTACCTCAGAGCAGCGAAAGGTCCTGACCGCGGAAAAACGCAGACAGGTCATCACCTTTATCGCGCGGAATGCAGTTAATCCCCAGACCGGACATCCTCACCCGCCACAACGGATTGAACTGGCAATGGAAGAAGCAAAAGTCCATATTGATCCATTCAGGAGTGTAGAGGAACTGGTAAAGGACACGATGAAGGCACTCAGGCCTCTTATCCCGATCAAGTTTGACGAAGTCAGGGTTGCAGTCAGGATCCCGCCGGATTATGCACCCCGGGCGTATGGTGAGATCTCAGCCGTAGCTGCCATCGAGAAAGAAGAATGGCAGAAGGACGGGTCATGGATCTGTGTTGTGGTAATCCCTGCCGGAATACAGACCGAGTTCTACGACCTGATTAACCGGATCAGCCATGGGAACGCAGAGACAAAGATCATCAAGTAACTATAAGTGTATTTGAATCCAACAAAAAAGGACATCTAGGTAGGTTTTGAATATGGCCAGAAAAATGGTAAAGGCAAAGGGGAGGGTATCCGGCTCTACGGGCAGATTTGGTCCGAGATATGGTCGGTTTATCAGGAAACGAGTACGTGATGTTGAACTGATTTCAAAAGCAACACACACCTGTCCCCGCTGTGATACCGTTTCAGTAAAACGGAAAGGAACGGGCATCTGGGAATGCAGAAAATGCTCATTCAAGTTTGCCGGCGGCGCATATGTCCCGGTCACTCCGAACCTGAAGGTTGCCCTGCGTACTATTGAGCGGACAGTAAAGGAGGCGTAAAGCTTCTATGCCTGGGTCGTACAAGTGTGCCCGGTGTAAACAAAAGGTCGAGATCGATATGAATGTCCGGTGTCCCTTCTGCGGGCATCGGATCCTTTTTAAAGAACGGGGAGCAGCAATCAAAGAACTCAAGGCCAGATGACTCTGGTCACTACTTCCCGTCGTTCCACTTTGGCAACCAGATCGATAGCCAAGGATCTCGCATTTGCAACCGGGGCCGGGTATCTGTCACGGGGAAAGCACGGACTTCGTGAGATCTCCGATGAGCATGACCTTTTCATCGTATTTGAGCAGCAACGGGCAGGAATACTGATGACGCTCTATCGTGAGGGCGAACCATGCCTCATGCGAATCATCAAAAAGCATGACACGGGTGTTCGTGAGGGGCATCTGTATAGGGGTATCAGAACATCAGACCATGAACTGGGCGGGATTCTCGAGGGGACATGCACCGTTGATTATCTTGATCACAATGATCTGGTACTTGCCTTTGACGGCCCACAGAAACGGTGCATGACGCTCATACTCGGCAGGGTACTGGATGATGCATGAAGCAATCTTCACCTTTGAAACACCCGATACCGGAGTAATTGTCAGGTCGTTGCTACCTGAGGCAGAAACCGATGGAGCGGGCAGATCCTGGGGAACAATAACAGAGACGTCTGAATCATCATTTGAAATCCGCATCAGGGCAGAAGATCTGACCGCGCTCAGAGCGGCTCTGAACACCTGGCTCAGACTGGTTCAGATAGCTGAAGAGATGGTACAGACAACTAAAAAGGCGGGAAGAACAAATGAATAGGAGGAGTTAAGGATGCAGAATATTTCGCCAAAAGTGCAGAACCAGATAAATATGCTTCAGCAGATGCAACAGCAGATGCAGACCATCCTCTCTCAAAAGAGCCAATATGAACTGGCTGCGCAGGAAGCACGAAGAGCGGTTGAAGAACTGAAGGAAACAGATGACTCTGCTGCGGTATATATGAACGTGGGAACTGTTGTCATGCAGAAACCTAAATCTGAAGTCATCTCCAAAGTCACTGAGAAGATCGAAACACTGGAGATCAGGATCCGATCAATAGAGAAGCAGGAGAAGATGCTTCAGGAAAAGTTTGAAAAACTTCAAAGTCAGGTTCGTTCAGAAATTGAGGGACGAAAAACCCCCGACGCAAACTGAATCCATATCTTTTTTGAGCGAGGATTGCCGAGCCAGGTCAAAGGCGACGGATTTAGGGTCCGTTCCCGAAGGGGTCCGGGTGTTCAAATCGCCCTCCTCGCATTCTTCATGAAACTGTGCCAGTTGATATCACTACGTTTTTTATTCACGGAAATCAATACTTCTCCAACTGCTCATTATAGAATTGGGATTGTGGGGATTGTGATGTGGCACATACAAAAATCGGAAGTGTGTACCCGGCAACAGGATATACTCAGAATTGTCCGGGTAATAGTGCTGGGAGTACTTCTTGTAACAGGTATTTTTGTTGGGGTGGGATCTGGCAAACCCCAGGCAAAAGAAACTCTTGATTCAGGGCCTGATGTTGCAATAATTGATGCATCAGTCAAGATGGACATCTCTGAAATGGGTGAGATCACCTTGGGAACGATCCCTGATGAACGATTAATCGTTACCATCACGGTTCAGAATACGGGGAACCGGGAAGCTCCCGGATACAAACTCCGTGCATATCTTGTACGGGTTGGCAGAGAGGATGAGATCGGAACTCAGATCGGGGGTGATATTACCGACACCAGACTTGGCGCAGGTGAGACCCGGACATATACCAAGAGCTGGTCTCTGCCAACACACCTGAAGAGGGGGGAATACCGGGTCATGATCGTCCTTGATACAAGCAGTTATTTTATTGAGCCTGATACTGACAACAACCGCATGACAAGTCAGCAGCCCGTCGTTCCCGGAGCGCTTACCGGACCGGAAGGATCAATTCCGGTATATTCACCTGCAGAGATTACCAAGCCCGGGTATTATGTATTAAAGCGGGACATCGACGGGCGAAAGAAGATGAATGTTTTTGAGATAAAAACATCAGGAGTAACCATCGACGGGGGAGGCAATACTATCAGAGGCTTGTCATCGGGATTTAACTCTGGAATATATATCAATGCAGGAACCGCAATCCGGGATATCACCATCAAAAACGTGGTAATTGAGGGAATGGATGCAGGCATCTGGATGTACAAGGTAAGTAACAGTGTTATTACAAATTGTACAATCAGAAACACTGCTAACATGGGTCTCCGGCTTGATCAATCCAATCAGAACCAGATTTTTGATAATACGTTTGAGAAGAATGCCATAGGTATCGGAATTTTCCAGTCCAAAGATAATCATATCTTCAATAACCTCTTGAAAAACCCGCATAATGCAGTCGTGAATGAAAATGAGCGGAATATGTGGAACACCGATCTCAAATCAGGAACAAATATCATCGGTGGTAGTATGATTGGAGGAAATGCCTGGTTTGATGAGACGGGTGAAGGAGGATTTTCTGCATCCGCTCAGACCTATTCCCACGAAGGTATTTCTGATTCACCCTATTCACTGAATGCAAACAATATAGATCTCTACCCACTCTCCCGGTCACCCTCAAAACCATCGGTTGCTACAACTCCGGTACCAATATATACGCCAATCCCGACAGATACTCCTGTTCAGGAATGGAGTGATTCAAAGTCAGAGACCCCTCCTGAAGAACCAGTATCTGACCAGGTGAGTGAGCCATTAATGCCGGATGTGGTTAATGCCAGTACCGAAGAAAGCACACCTCTACCAGAACAAAGTCAGAATATCCAGACTGAAGAAGCAGGAAATACAGAAGAACCTGAACCAGCCCCTCCGTCACGTCCTCTTTCACCCTATGCAGACATCAGTGTAAAAGAGATCACAGGACCTGAAACCGGCTGTCCGGGAACCGAATTTAACCTCTCTGCAGTTATTGAAAACACCGGCGGGTATGATGCTGATGCATTCCAGGTCAGATTCTACCTGACTGAAGATCGTCAGATAGATGGGAAAGATATCTTTCTTGGAGAGAAGACAGTTCGTAACCTTCCATCAGGGAGCGAGCAGACTCTCACAGAATCTTTTATCATCCCAAAATTGATCGGGCTCAAAAATTATTACCTGGCAATCGTCACGAACACAGATAATTCAGTGTTTGAAGATAAAAAAGAAAATAATAACGGATATTCATCCATTCGGATGGCAATCCGGGATTGTTAATTACTCTTTCTTTTCTGTACTATTCTCTTTTTCAAGAGTGATTGGAGTAATATTCCGGACCGTTACTTCAAAGGTAAGAGCTTTTCCTGCAAGAGGACTGTTCAGATCAAAGGTGACATTGGTTGCATTCATATCAGCAATAGTAGCCTGGAAGAGTTGTCCACCGTCAAAGAGCGTTACACGATCACCAACAGTTGCGTTCTCGCCAGCCGGGATAAATTCAATCGGCATCGAAACGATCTTTGCCGGATCATATTCACCATATGCCTCTTCAGGGGAGAGGGTAAACTTCTTTGTTTCATTCACCTCCATGCAATGAAGGGCTTTGTCAAAGCCGGGGATTGCCCCACCAGAACCAAGTATCAGACTGAATGGCTGACCACTCGTATATGAACTGTCAAATTCTGTTCCATTGTCAAAGGTTCCGATATAGTCTACCTCGATAAGATCTCCGGTCTGTGCACCGCCAGTACATGCAACAGCCTGGGTTTCTGCTGGAGGTATGGTCTGGACCTGTTCAGGCGGGGTTGTTGTACACCCGCAGATGAGTGCTGCTGCGATAAGAAGAATTGCACCTGCAATACCAAGACAGGTACTGCATCCGCTGATGCTGAAACGTTTCTCCATACTCAGCTCTTGGAGGATGGCCGGGAAAAGAGTTCTCTCAAAACCCTGATACTGGTGGCACGAGCATCTGTTAAAAATCCGGGGTGATGATCAGGTCTTCTGGTTCATGCGCAAGGCCGATGGCAGCAAGAGAACCGATAATCCCTCCACCACCATAGGTATAAATCCCACACTCACGGGCACACTGGCGCGCCTCCTGACAGGTAATCAGACTGGTTCGGGCCCGAAGTCCATATTGATATAATAAATCCGGGATCAGAAATCCTGTCTTAATCGCGATGCCCCACCCGTCTGACACACTTTCATCGCCGATAAACCGGACGGCTGCCTTTCTGATAAGGTCGGCTTTTTCAGGAACCACTGCCAGTTCTATGGCACTACAGGAGTTCCCTGCAGTCTTCTCCGGAAGATCCTGCCAAAGCATGGCGATGTGATGGCCAATGGGAAATGTGCCCGACAATTCTGACAGGTAATCAAGAAGGGCTATTGCAAGGGCAAAGGTTGCCCCCTCTTCAAACCGGTCGGTATTGTCAATTCCAATGATAATATGCACGAGCGCCTGCGTTCTGATACAGCCCTCAGTCGCCTGCTCATGCCTGACCGTATCAACGTTGATGACCCCTTCTGCCCTACCCATCATCCCGGTCAGTGAGAATGCCGGACCCCCCACGGAACGGATTCTCTGCACAATTTCATCCCCCTCCTGCCATATCCCGGTTACCGCGACGGCCGATTCTGGCCAGAGTCCTACCGTACTCTCATACTGTCCCATCCGAACAAACTCACGAAGGATCGTCCCCTGACGGATGATCCTGATCTCCGGGTTGGCTTTGGCATGATGCCTCGCACAAAATGCAGCACAGGCACTGGACAGGCACTCATGCACAATCTCCACCATATCACCATCGACAGCGGTGAAGATCCTCCGGCATGCGGTTCGGGGTATGGCACTGACAGCAGCATACCTGCTGGGAGCACGGCCATGAGGCTGAGTGAGCACCGTCAGACATCCCTCATCAGATAACCGGACAATCCAGTCCCGTGCAGTACTCCGGGGGATACCGGCTGACTGTGCAAGATCATCCACCGTAAAAGAACCCTTACGGAGGGTCAGCTTTCGCATCAGCTTCAGATACGAACGTCTGCGCTCAATTACCCCCTGCATACCTGTCACGAATTGAAAGGATATCTCCAAGGACCGCACTTGCTGTCTCAAGCGATCCGGCCCCTTTCCCTGAGAAGACCAGATCCCCGGCAAGATCGGTACGCAGGATGATTGCATTTAAAGACCCGTGAACAACAAGCGGATGATGCCGGGGAATGATCCGTGGTGACAGCCGGTAGAGATTCTTTCCGGGGATTATCTCTCCGATGAGCCGTATCGTTGCATCCTGCTCTTCTGCAAGCCTGATTGCTTCTTCGGTCAGGAGATCAATCCCGGTAATATCAATATCTTCAAGCGTTATCCGCTGGTTCAGGACCGTATTTGCTAATATTACCAGTTTTATTGCAGCATCAATGCCTTTTACATCATACGTCGGATCTGCCTCAGCATACCCCAGAGCCCGTGCCTCGTCAAGTGCCTGCTTATACGACAGCCCCTCTTCAGCCATCCTGGTCAGAATGTAATTGCAGGTCCCGTTCAGAACTCCATACAGGGCCTGCACCTCATTCCCACCAAGTGACTCAAGAAGCGTATGCAGAATGGGGATCGCTCCGGCAACGGTTGCTTCAAACCGGAAGGAAACCCCTGCTTTATCCGCCTCCTGTTTCAGCTCATGATAATGCAATGCGACCGGGCCCTTGTTTGATGTGACCACATGACAACCCCTGGATAATGCAGTCCGGATATAGGAGGTTGCAGGCTCCCCGGTTGCTGCATCTGTCGGGGAGACTTCTACCAGTACATCATAGGGAGCCGTCCGGACAACGTCATCAGCAGTAATGGAGACATCGCCGCACAGTCCGGTCTCTCTCTTGCGGGACAGGAGATCTGACGGTGAGATACCATCCGAATGAATCATTCCGGACCGTGAATCTGCAACACCGGTCAGCACAATCCCGAGATCTTTTCTGGTTATCGCTTCCAGGATACCCCGGCCAACAGCACCGGTCCCGATAAGTGCAATACGGATGGCCATATCAGAACTCCAGGGGCTCTATCATCAGGATATCCTTCTGCTTTGACACATCACGAAGGATTTCAATCGCCTGATCCATATGTTCCCTGCTCAATGCTTTGATGGTACACTTTGCCGAGCTTCGTTCATGTATGGCAGGCATGGCAAGACTCATCCGCGTAACCTCTGCAAAACCGGTACTATCAATCCGATCAACCGTGTCACCGAGGTTTGTATGAATCAGATGGCCGATGAGAATGACCGATTGCTGATAATGCATCCGCTCTTCTCCAAATCTGATGACGGTTATCCCCCGCTCCTGAAAGAGTTTCAAAAGAGCGTCCAGCCGCTCCTGGGGGATTTCAATAACAACTTCCACCCCAAGGGAACCCTTGTCTGATGAAAAGTCATGTTCATGAATGACCGTCTTGATATTTCCCCCGGCATCGGAGATCGGCATCAGTGCTGCAACCAGCTGACCTGGCGTATCACGGATTTCAAGTTTCATCGAGACCTGCATACATCTCCTCCCTGCATTATTAAACCAAAATTCTGCATTTTTTTCACCGGAACGGGGTATTATCACTGGTAATGATCACCGACATCGAAAATCCGTCGCCAAACGGATCTTCATCATACAGTGTTGTAATCTGGGTCCTGTTTGTCCCGTTCACTGATGTATTGTTCCCGTAAATATCCACCGAAACACCTGCTTTACTGAATGAATAGAGCGGATCGCCGAGCGGGATAGACATATCATCCTGATAACTGGTATTACTAAAGACATGAAGACCGGTCTGGCTCTCTATTCCTGCATTTTGCAGATTTATTCCGGCAGGCGGAAGAGAGAAACTGAACGTGGTCTTTCGTTCAGGTGCAACAAAGACCTCCATGGTCTGATTCTGATATCCGGGCTTTCCTATCTCAAGAATGTGAGGACCTGACTCAATTCCGTTCAGGGCGAGGGGCGTTACACCGCGCACCTCACCATCCAGAAGAACGATGGAGTTATCCGGACTGCCGGTCAGCATAAGCCCGCCGGTTGTGCGGGAGGGATGAGTGCCGGCACCATACACCGCTGCGTTATGGACCGGTACCGCTTCGCTTACACTTCCCTGATACTCGGCATTTCCCAGATAGGATACACGTATATATTCAGCAGGGGTGTGATTCCCCCTGAAAAATTCAAATTTCCCTGTCCGGTCTGTCGCATCAACCGCAATTCGCTCAAATGGATATGCCGGATCACCATCAGGAGAAGACTCCAGGCTTACCCGTTTGTTCCCAAGAGGAGAGCCGGATGCATCAGTCAGTGTTCCGGTCACGGTAAAGGCGTACCCTTCCGGAGGGTTTTCAGGTGTCACTGTTATTGATATCAGTGTCTCCTGTTTATCTGCGGCTGCCCAGGAACATATAAAGCACGTTACCAGAAAGAAGATGAGAAGCGGGATAGAGATCCAATGCCCTGAACATATCCCCGAATAGTTCCCCATATCAGATTTCATGAACTGAGGGATTATTTCGTGGCAAAAATCATGAACATACCGTTCTGAAGATCAGTGCCCCAATCCAGGTCTCTTGAAAAAATTTAAAACGCGAATCCTGCTTTGCCACTTGTTGGTACAAATTCAGGATTGCCCTTCTCATACTTTATGATGATGGATGCAAACTCCTCGGCTGCCTCAAACCCCATGGCAGTGACGATCCTGTCCTTATATACAACCGGTTTATTCTGAATGATTGCATCCTCTTTCATCATCTCACGGACAGTAAGACCAGGGGCCACTGTTGCAATCTTCTTCTTTAGTATTCCTGCTTTTGCAACTACAATCGGAGCATTATCAATAGCCGCAACGACCTTCTGTCTGGTATTGAAGATCGTAACTAATTCGATGAGATGCCGGTTATTCCAGAGATGTACCTGGGTTCCCGGGCCTCCGACGATCATCAGGGCATAATAATCATCAACACCGGATAGCAGAACATCTTCAAAGGTCCGGTTTACTTTCGCCTTCTTGCCAAGGACGCCCATTACCACTCCGACGTGCGTCGATGCAAGTTCATACGTCACCCCGGCCTCCTGAAATTTTTTAACCGGAATCAGGAGTTCCTCATCTCTGAACTTTTCAGGAGGAATCGCGATGAGTACCTTCATATCATTATCACTGTTATCAGAAGCATATTAACCATATTGAATCCTTCTGCTGAAACTATCAAATTCACAGACAACGCTTAGATACTGATGCCAAATCTCAATATCGCCTACCTCGGACCAGAGGACCTGGTAAAAGAACTGGGGAAAAAAGGCACTTCAACCGACATAACCTTCTATAACATGAAAAAAGGGGGAGTAACATTAACGATTATTGAGCCCTCCCGATACCCGGAAAAGTTGTCATCCCTCTTTTACACGGCATCCCTTGCAGATCTTGCTGTACTGGTAATTGATGCCCTGAGCGCGAAGCTGGGAGAGATAATTCTGATGCTGAACGCGGCCGGGGTGAAAGACGGTGTGTTCATCCTGAGAAATTACCTTGACAAGGGACAGATTGCACCGCTCATCCGGGGTACTGTCCTGGAACAGTATACAGAACTTCCAGATGATCCGGTCGTGCTGCGTGAGTGGTTGTGGAACCGTGCAGGAGAACAAAAATCTGCGCGGAATACTGAAAAGGGCAGTGTTCCCATCGATCATCACTTCAATGTGAAAGGAATCGGGACTGTCATTCTCGGATGTGTGCAGGAAGGGACTATAAGGCGCCATGATCAACTGACAGTCCATCCCTTAGGAAAGCAAGCCCAGATACGTTCAATCCAGATGCATGATGATGATGCAGAGGAGGCATCTGCCGGAGACCGGGTCGGGTTGGCCCTGAAGGGAATTGAGGCTGACGATCTTGACCGCGGATTTGTTCTTTCATCAGATCCACGAATCATCTCATCTCTGAAGATCACTGGAACCGCAGATATCATCCCCTACTGGCCACAGCCATTGAAAGAACAGATGGTTTTGTATGCCGGACACTGGATGCAGTTTCTCCCCTGCAGGGTATCAGCAGTGAGTGATGCAGGTGATTTCAGAAAACCGACCCTCACCCTTGAGTTTGAGCGGGAATTGATATACCTCCCTGGTTCGGTCATCATCCTCCATTACCTTGAGAGTGAAAAACTGCGGATTGTCGGGACCATCACGATAGGCTGACCCTCATGAAACACCCCAAGCAGCCTCATTTTTTACCAATATCCCATGAGGAACTTCGGGTACTCGGTATCGATCAGCCGGACATCATCATGGTATCTGGTGATGCGTATGTTGACCACCCCTCGTTTGCAGCAGCGCTTCTTGGCCGTGTTCTCTGGGATGCCGGATTTTCTGTTGCGATAATACCACAGCCGGATCCAAAAAATCCGGAGACATTCCGTGAGTTCGGAGAGCCAAGACTCTTTTTCGCAATCTCCGGGGGGAGTGTTGACTCCATGGTGAGTAACTATACTGCTGCACGAAAGAAGCGGTCAGATGATGCCTACTCGCCTGGCGGTATACCACGAAGACCGGATCGGGCAGTCCTCGTTTATACCGATATCATTCACAGGCTGTTTCCCGATATACCCATCATCATCGGCGGGATTGAGGCATCACTCAGACGGTTTGCCCATTATGATTACTGGTCTGACTCTGTCAGGCAGTCAATCCTGGCAGATGCACCTGCAGATCTTCTCGTCTTTGGAATGGGGGAGACCGCCCTGTGCACTATTGCCCAGCATGCAGATGCCGGAGAAAAACCTGGAGATATGCATAATATACCCGGGACTGTCTGGAAAATTCCCCCTAAACAACTCCATGCTCTTCATATACCTGATCTGTGCACTCTACCGGCATATACAAAAGTTCGTGAAAATCCCGATGATTTTTGTCTGGCGCATACCCTTATATCACAAAATCAGAACCCTTTTGTGGGCAGGCCCCTTCTGCAGCAACATCCAAAGACAGTAATAATCCAGAACCCTCCATCACTCCCGTTGAGTCCACATGACATGGACCGGATATATGATCTCCCCTATACCCGGGAAAAGCATCCCTCGTACCAGGAAGATATTCCTGCACTCACTCCGGTCAGGTTCTCAGTGATTTCACACCGGGGATGCTATGGAAATTGTAGTTTTTGTGCCCTTTCCATGCACCAGGGAACAATCATTCAGAGCAGAAGCCGCAAATCCATTTTGAAGGAGATTGCATCATTTCAGAACATGCGTGGATTTTCAGGGATCGTCAGTGATGTCGGTGGACCAAGTGCAAATATGTACGGGGATTTTTGTCAGAACTGGGAGAAGAATGGTGCATGCACCGATAAGGAGTGCATCCGCTGCCCGGTGGTCAGATCAGGCATTCATGACTATCTTGACATGCTTGATGAAGCTGAAAAACTCCCCAAAGTAAAACACGTATACATCGGCTCCGGGCTCCGGTATGATCTCATCCCCCTTGACACAGACTGTTTCAGGCAGATTTCCCGACATATATCCGGACAGATGAAGGTTGCACCTGAGCATATCATAACGACAGTGACCGGGTTGATGAACAAACCAGACCAGGAATGTTTTGACCGGTTCAGAATATTTTTTGAGAAGAATCAGAGGGGGAAACAGTCACGGCAGTACCTGATTCCGTATCTGATGTCAGGCCATCCGGGCTGCACACTTTCAGATATGATCTCCCTTGCCGAATATCTCCGGGATACCGGCCTATACACTGAACAGGTCCAGGACTTTACACCAACACCCATGACTACCTCAACCTGCATGTATGCAACCGGACGTGATCCCAGGACAGGAAACCGGGTACATGTTCCAAAAGGGGAGGAGAAAAAGATCCAGCGAGCCATTCTTCACTGGAAAAACCCTGCAAACTATTCACTTGTTCTGGAAGGTCTGACCCGTGCCGGGCGAAAAGACCTCATAGGTAATACGGGCAGATGCCTGATTCCGGCACGAAAAACGGGGGAGATTAGGGCGACGCGAAAAAAGATCAGTCCTTATGAGCATTATCAGGGATCTTCACCCCGCAACTGATGCATTCCTCAATCGTATCTGAATAGGTCCGGTATGCATCAGCAAGTACGGTAGACTGGGACGTGAGTCCGGCAATCATGATGGCTTCAAGGATCTCATCAGGATTTGCACCTTTCCGAAGAGCTGCCTGGACATGATAATCAGTACAGTGATTACAGCGGAGGGCAGCAGATACAGCAAGACTGATGAGTTCTACAATCTTTGGATCGAGTGTTCCGGTCTTCAGAACGGAGTTTTTATACAGCAGGTGGGAGATGAGCACTTCAGGCCGCTCTGACATCCGTTCAAAGATGAGTGGAGCCCGTCCGTAATCCTTGCGGATCGCCTCAACCCATCCCTGTGCAGTTTCGGCAGCCCCCTTTTCGAGGACCTCTTTGATGATTTTTTCAAATCCGTTTTTTGGTTTACCCATAGAAACAGCCTGACCAAAGGTCTGTCCTGAGAGATGTCATACTTACCGGTCATCTCATTCTTTCAGGATAATAATTTCATTACAGCAGGTGGATCTCTTATACTATGAATGGAAAAAAGAGCCTCATCCTCATAGTACTGGTTCTGACCTGGTGTATGTTCCTGGCCGGGTGTACCAGTTCTCCCCCTCAAAAGGAGCCTGCAACACCATCTCCAACAAGTACCCCGACCCCGGCTCCGCTCCCCCCCACAGCTGAAGAGACACCGGTTTCTGAACCAGTTCCCGAATATACCATCTTCGATGGTCCGGTGGCTGAGCCTCCTGCAGAACTTGAGGTATCAGTATCAGCACGAAAAGATCCGGTGTATAACCTTATCACGGTTGTTTTTGACGGTGGCAAAGGCCAGCAGCTGGTGCAGTCCATCAATGTCCGGGTTACTACTTCAGATGGGATCGTGACCGAACTACCTCTTCCGCCAAACCGGGGTGCAGAGATCGAATTTACCGGTTCAAAAGCGGTTGATCGTGTGCAGGCCGCTGCATATTACAAAAACGGGGCATCCTACCTTATTCTTGACCAGAATGTCGGACAGACACGGGCAGGTATTTTGACCGCAACACCAACGGTGCCAAGTGCCCCTGAAACCTCCTCGAACAGCTTGTATGATGGTCCGGTAACTCAGCCACCCAAGAATCTGATGGTTCAGGTGGATGTTATCAAGGATCCCGTGTACCGGGTTATTACCGCAACATTCAGGGGAGGTCACGGGCAGTCCCTTGTCAGAACAACTCAGATACATGCCCTGCTCTCAGATGGATCAGAAGTAACCAAAGACCTTGCCAGCAATATCGGGAGCATCGCAGAGATTCAGGGGACAGCAGGAAATGATAAAATTCAGATCGTGGTCTTTTACAAGAACGGTGAACAGTATAAAATAAGTGAGAAGGTATTCGGCCCAAGAGGCTGATTATCTCTTTTTTCGAATGAGTGCCACACCACCAAGGGCGCCAATCACTGTGCCGATAAGCAGGGGACTTTGTGTCGGTTCGGGGGTCGGTGTCGCCTCCGGAGTGGTATTCACCGGTTTCGGAGTCTCTATTACGATCGGAATTAACGTTCCAAACACCGGAACAGTCTGTCCGATCATGACAGAGGTTTCACCATTCCAGTCCTGATATCCGGGAAGTGTGAGTTGTATCTGGACAGGTCCTGCCGGGAGATCCGGTATGGTAACCGGCGTGATTCCCACGGGAGCACCATTCAGGAGAACATTTGCCGAAGAAGGTTCTGATGAGACCTGAAGTGAACCGGTGGTGATCGGGGTGAGGGTCACTCTGATCTTGGTGTTCATATTTGGCTCAACATATACCCGTTCAAACCAGTCCTTGTATCCAGCCAGGGTTATCTGGATGTTACGATACCCGGCGGTGATGTCACGAAGAACATGTATGCCTGACTTGTCGATAAAACCGGATGAAATACCATCAACAATAACCTCCCCGCCTGGCGGGCTTACTGCCAGGGACAGAGTACCAGTCTTTGCCGGGGGAAGGGCAGTCAGGGTACCACGGATGATATTACTCTTTCCTGGCTTTGGAGCCTGAACCAGTGTCTCATTGTATGTGGTATATCCGGGAGCGGTGATCATCAGCTGATAATTCACCGGGCGGTTACTTGTTTCGGCCTCAACAAGCAGCGAACCTTTCTGGATGGTACCGACAAATTCACCATTGAAATACACCGATGCATTCTCTACATTTGACCTGATTTCGTAATACGAGGTCATAGCAGGAGATTCTTCAGCAACTCCCGGACAGAAGAGCGTGAGTAATCCTGCAATCAGGAATAAAAATAATATATTGGATTTTTCCATAGTCATTCTCATAGAACTTTTCCTCACCATATTTCTCCTCAATCTACCATGAACCCTTATCTCCTGCGTATCTGCCCATATGCAACCATAACTCCGGCAACAATGAGAAGCATTGTTACCAGAACCGACGGACCACCTGAAGCAGAAGAAACCGGTGTTTTGGATACTGGAACCAGAGTTCCTGAGAGGACAGTTGTCTCCCCGCCGGCAACGTCAGTTTGTGTTGACCAGTCCTGGAATCCGGAAAGACGTAACAGTACCACATGTGATCCGGCCTCTACCTCAACTACTGCGGGAGTAATGCCCTTGTACAGATCATCCACATAAATCTGCACATTTGGAGGAGATGACGAGATATCCAGTGATCCCATCAACTTCCTGCTCAGGTCTATTCTGATCTCGGCAGGGAGACCATCTGGGACATTTACCCACATCTCCTGGCTTGCATACCCTGGAAATGACCCTGTTACGGCATGTTCACCAACTGTGATATTATCAATGATCAGAACCCCTGACTCCGGAACCTGTCCAGCCACTCTGCCATCAAGGGCGATATCCATGCCGACCGGGCTTCCATCAACATGCAGGGTTCCGGTCGCCTGATAATCCCCACCGGTCAGTTCTGGAGATGCTATCCCTGCTACCGGAAGAATAAGATGAAAAAGGAGAAAGCAGGAGAATACTCCGGCCATCACAAGAAAATGAATGGATCTCATTGCTTTACAGGCTCCGTCACATCTGCTGTAACCACCGGTTCAGGTGCCGGAGTGGAAACAAGGACTGCCTCAACTGAACCCAGGCTCCCCCCTAGCACAGACACATTGGCAACCCAGTCCTGATACCCGGCCTTCCTGATCATGACCGTATGTTCACCGGTTGTTATGTCTTTCATGCGTAACGGAGTCAGTCCGACCATCCGGTTGTCAACAAAGATCTCTCCCCCATCTGGATTTGAGTAAACATTCAATTCACCCAGCGGTGAAGGGATCATCTCAACCCGGTAGGTTGTAGCGGCATTGTCATCTACATAGAGCTGATCCGTGATCGTCTGATCACCCGGTTTTTGCGCGTTGACGACATACAATCCCCGTGGCACCGTGTATGCGATCAGGATTCCTGAATCAGGAGTTGTACCCATACTTTTATCATTTAATAGAAATTCAGCTCCGGCAGGTTCGCTGATAAACCGTACCATCCCGGTGCGTTCATATGAGGTCTTACTCAGGTCTATCTTGTATGCAATCGTCTTTCCAGGCTCGGTCTGGACATATGGCCCTGCATAGGGCAGATACCCGCTGTACTCCATCCGGACATTCTTCCATGACGGTGCAACCGTCGTATCGACCGGGATTGTTAATTTCCCGTTTGATATAAACCCCATATAGAGGGTATCAAAATAGACCCGGGCACCTTCCAGATCTGATCTGACTTCAATATAACCGATTCCGGGAGATGAAAACCGCTTCTCATCTCCGAGTGCCTGACAGCAGAATATGGTGGAAAAGAGCACCAGACTTGTCAGTAACATATGCCAGTTCACTTCACATCAACCCCTTATATGTGAGCATGGGCGATGAACGCTCATAATTCTTTGGAATAGTCATCCTCATACAATAATCATGCAGGGGAAGAGAAAGAGGAGGTTTACGGATTTAAAAATCAGAGAAATTCAGATAATGCATGACTTCAAGCTGGTCCAGAAACCGGTCATCAGATTGTACCAGGTCAGCGATGGCACTGCCTGGTTTATCTGATGATACTTGGGCGGGAGATTCTGTCGTCATGGTAAGAGCATGGAATACAGGTAAATCCAGAAACCCGGACTGGTGCGGGATCACGGTCTTGGAAGGGGAGTACCACACAGAGGGAACATACGGAGCATCAGTGTAGGAGGACATGAATGACTGCATTATATTTCACCTGTGTTTTTTTGAGGAGGATACGGAGGTTCGGATCATTCGATCCTGCTCACAGGTCTTCCTGTGACATCACCATCGTTGGCTGAAACTGCAGATAAGGGTTGAATAAGAAATTCTGTTGAATCCGTTCAGACTGATTTCGATACGGATGATCCTGACCCGGAGGGATCATGCAGAGAAAAACATTCCGATTGCTGGATCAGCACATCTGTGCGGGTTGAAAATGACTGAAACAGGTCACAGAATCCATCTAGATCTTTGAGCCATTAGAGAAGGTATTATCTCGAAATGGTAAAGTAAAAACTATCAAAAACTGGTTGCAACCAGTTGCAACACCATAATTTTTGATTTTTTCAAGAGCGGATATTCTCCTTGTGCGGAGGTTAAAAATAATTATCACCTGAAAACCAGACATGATTGTATGACGGAGGAAGTCCTAAAAATTCAGTCAGTGCATCCCATCTCACTCATACAATGCCTCATACCTTTTGGTGCCCTAATTGGTATGATCTCGGGAATTTTTCTCACACTTTTTGGTTTTGGAGTTTTTTGGCTTCGTTTTCCATCCCATTTGGGTCTCCAAGAGATTTTTGATCCTCTCATTATCTTTGGGACGATAACCGGGGCATTTTTTGGTGTTGTGATGGGTGTGATCAGTTCAATAATCCTTGGATCGATAATCGCCATTATATTCAATCAGACATGCCGAATAACTGGTGGGCTGATATTAAAGGTAAAAAGGGGAGAGGATCTAAACGAGCATTCCAGTCTCTGAAAACGGCTTTACTTTCAGCAAAATATAATCCCGCATTCTGGATGGCCGGATATCACAGACATCGGCAATTCTGATCCCGGCCTCAATCTCGATCTCCCTGATCTCTGCAGCATAAGGATCATACGGAAGTTTTATCCTTGTGCCGTCCATCTGCACAACAACCGGAATAGGCGAGGTTACTTCATGGATAGCAGGCACGTTCTCAAGGATGATATCCATCAGTCGGGCAGGTGTGACTGACAGGGGATCTTTTGCAATGCCGATTCGCTTCTGATCAATAACGCGGGAGACCTCCTCTACAATCTCATCAAGTCTGGCCAGCTCATGCGGTTCCTTGGTCCGGTGCATAAACCTGCCAAGCCCGCCGATATATCCGGCAACCGGTGGATCTATTATCTTCATCAAGGTTTCTTTTGTCGGACCACCACAGACAACAATCGGCACCTGTATGCCCCGCCTGAAGGTAGGCATCTTCTCTTTAATACAGGTTTCAAAGTTGCCAAAGAGGTATATTGCAAGATCATGCTCATTGATGATATCCCGCTCCTCATCAGACAACAGACCGATTCGTTTGCCAAATCCGCGTGCAAGCCCGATCATGTTGGTCTTTGCACCGGCTGTCCGGAGATATTCAGCAACATCACATGAGGCATGAGGAAGATGATGAATCTCAAGTGACATCGAGACTACTGCAATCTCAGTCCCGACAAGCGGGGCTGGTTTAACCTCGCCGGCAAGGGGACGGGAGACTGTTTTTAAAACCTCAATATCTTCCTTCGGGATTAGAGCCTGGAGAACGACTTCCTGGGCAATCATATGTTTCTGAATGATATACCCGCCCATATCCTCGATAAGGTCCAGGATCTCATCATGACGAAAGACGCCCCCCTTGTAGGTTATAGGCACCAGGATCATGATGCAGCCTCCATTATCCTGAACTGCTCATCAACAAGAGGGGTGACATCTTCAGGCAGAGTATTTTCACTTGCGACAAACCAGAACCTGCCATTATGAAAGTTCTGCTTTTTCACCCGGAAACCCTCCGGACAGATGACCTGCATGGAATAGATGAGATCCTTAAAGAGCCCCTCGGTCGGATCTGCAACCGCCAGATCTTCAATGCCGGATGAGGCGGCATCCCCAGAGGTCAAAATCTCGATGGTAAACCGGTCCGGCTGTGATACCTGATCTTTTCCATAACTCTTCCAGAGGATTTGCAGAAGATCTGCAAGGAACGTCTCATCTGCGATTGCCAGAGTAATCTTCTGCCCATCATAGGTAATGCCGGCAAGATCTGACACGGTAATGGTCCGGGGCACAGTTCGTGTGATCCCCACCGCAACAAAAACAGGAACAGATGGATCTATAAAAATCCGAAGTCTCTCCAGGACTTTGAGGAGATTGTGATCAGTGATGACCGTTGAAGCGATTCGCCGGTAGAGCTGTCCTCCAACCGGTTCGGTTGAGTCTACCTCAAAATACTCCAGCGTCGACATACCAATCAGCTCTTCTCCACAAATCCTGAAGACAATAATGCGGCTCCGACCGAACCGATGTACTGGGAATGATGAGGAACAACAATCTCGGTCTGGAGCAGGTTTCCCATGGCCCGGACAAGACCCTGGATGAGTGACGTTCCTCCGACCATGACGACCGGTTCTTTAATATCTATCTCCTGGAGTTGCTGCTCAAAGACCTGTTCGGCGACAGAATGACAGGCGGCAGCGGCAACATTCTCTTTTGAGTGACCTTCTGCAAGGGCATTTACCAGACTCTGTGTCCCAAAGACGATACAGTAACTGTTCATCGGAACATCTTCTCCCATCCCCTTCATGGCTAATGGGCCCAGCTCGGTAATATCTACTCCCAACCGTTTTGCCGTCATCTCAAGGAACCGTCCGGATGCCCCGGCACAGATACCTCCCATGGTAAACGTGCCCGGGATACCATCAAGGACAGATATGGCTTTGTTATCCATACCTCCGATATCGATCACAGTTGACGGACCATGCTGACAGTCGGCGAGGAAGACAGCACCCTTACTGTTTACCGTCAGCTCTTCCTGAATAAGGTCTGCCCCGATACGCTCCCCTATGAGGAACCGGCCATACCCGGTTGTCCCAACAGCATCAAGATCCTCACGTGTGACGCCGGCTTCTTCAAGTGCAAGAGTGATGACCTCATCTGCACTGGTCAGTACTTCAGTTGTCGGACGCCAACCGGTTCCGATGATCTCATTGTCCTGCATGATCACCGCCTTTGTTGTGGAGGAACCGGAGTCTACCCCCATGGTAAGACCGGTCTGACGTTCACGGGCTAGAAGGGCACGCCGCCGTGCGATCGTCGTCAAGGCCTCCATCCTCGTAAGAAGGGTGCCGGAGGTTGTCCGTTCGGTGAAGGAGTAACTGACCACGGGAAGCCTCGAGTGTTCATGGATGTACCGTCGGAGTTCATTCCTGACAATCGCCGCCTCCGCACATCTGAAACATGATGCAATAAATACCGCATCTGCTTCTGCTGAACCTTCAACCAAGGCAACGGCACGGGCGATGGCAAGTTTCAGATCACCGGATTTGACATCAAGTCCGAAATCCCTGAAATTTCTCCGGATATCGGACAGTGAGAGATCAGGGAAGAAGACCTCTGCCCCGACGGCCTCAGCTGCTGTGTAAATCTCTTTCTGGACTCCTGAATACTCAGGTCCGCAGGATAACTGGGCAATACGGACAGTCTCTTCCTTCATGATGAACCTCCAAGACCGGTGAGGAACTCTTTGACCCTCCGAACAAAGATGATCCCTTCTTCCTCATCGGCAGGATAGTCAAGTTCAAGGATGGGGACCTTCTTTTGTTTCACAAGGAATTCCACCAGTTCATCGGTTCTGGCACATCCCATACACCCAAAAGCAAAATCCGGATTCCTGACAATAATGGCCGCCTCAGCCCTGTCAATCAGGGGACCAAAAAGAGACATACGCCCCCTGACACCGGATGGCACTTCAACAGCAGCCCACCGGAGCCCCTTCTTTGCATCATCAGGAGTCATCTGAAGGGGCGGAGAATCAAGACCTGCTGTCTGGATACGTTCCCGGACCGAAAGAGCGGTTCCCAGAGGCTTATGACCAAACCGTGCAACAAGATCTGAGAGGATAAGACTTGTTGCCGGATAGATAAACACCTCTGCCATTCAGGCCTCCTGTTCGATCAGTTCCATCAGTCTTTTCACCGATAATCCTTCCGTTTCTTTTTGTTCTGATTCATGAACCGGCCTCTCAGATGGCGATTCCAGCTCTTCAAGTCCGATTGCGATTCTCCTGATAAAACCCATCTCATATTCATGTCCAAAATATCCTGGTCGTGCTCCCCCGAGATTTGCCCGGCACCGGCGGGGATCACCGGGTGGAAAACCCCGGTCCTTTACATAGATATGTGCCGGATCAAGCGCTCTTATATGTGCGATAACCCGTTCCACCTCCTCTTCTTCGCCGGTGATCTGCAGGCCAAAGCAGGTCTCTTTTATCATCACCCTGCCTGAGACCTCATAGGCCCGTGCTGCAATGTCATCGGGTGTTGCCTTATACGATTCAATAAAGACGTATTTCGTAACGGTCCCGGCATACAGTGGCGGAATTGTTCCCTTCATGGCCTGACCTCCCTGAAGAACACAACCTCTCCTTCTTCCAGCCCTGCAATCTTTTCCATATCGATCACGGTACCGATGATATTTGTTCCGGAGAACGGTTCAGAAGTCGGACCGAACTCTGATGAAGGAACAGACCTCACCCCGACGATTCCAACCCCCTTACAGGAATCATTCGTCATCGCAAGCACACCTGCTTCAACTGATGAAACTGGAGTGTTCTCAGGGATCACATTTGTCGTCTTCGGAATTTTTGCTTTAAAAAGGGTGACTTCATCAAAGGAGAAGAGCATCGGAAGTCTTCCGACTGCGTGATACTTAAGGCCTGAGAATTCCCTGAAAATTTTACAGGTCCGGGGGGCATTCACATCATCAAGAGTGATAGATATAACCTGTTTGTCAGGTATGGTCTCGACCTCTACAAGACCCTGGGCAAGTACCTCAAGGGTAGTCGCTGGTTTTTGTTTAATGACTACACGGTCAGGACCGTCAACATCAGGGGTGAGCGTAAGATGAAGCGCTTCTGCCCGTTCCCGTGCCATCGCAAGCGGCAGTCCAATCAGGTCGACCTGTGAGGGTTCAATCTGAATGCTCAACCGGTCACCCTCCTGCGCAATTTTACAGAGTTCGATACCATGGACAACATGGCCGACGACGGTATGAGCAAGACTTCTTGGGAGATCCTGAGTATAGATATAGAGTGATCCGCGGTTTTTCCCGGATGTCCGCATTAACACTGTTCCTTCCCGTCTGCCTGAACATGCTTCACAGGGAACATCAGTCCCTGTCAGGACATCGCATCTGATATGAGTGCTCAATCGTTTGTCAACAATAAATACCCGGTTCAGGAGAGCGAGAAGCATCCGATCAACGCTGACCGCGGTTTTTGGATCATACCCATCAAGAGTTTTTCCTTCGGCCTGAACCCTGATATGCGTGATGATGTGCATTCCCTCTTCAAGAACAACTGAACCATCCGTTGTTGTTCTGGCGTCAGAAGACTCAGCAAACGAAATAACCGGCTCAATGGATATAATCTGATCCGAATCACTGAGCCGATCCAGAACACCCATCCCGGAGATGACTTTTGCAATTATCCCATTCTCTACAGGACCGCCGTGATCTGCGGCATGTGTCTTTTTACAGAATACCAGAAATGACCGTGCAGGGTCATATCCTCCGCATCCGAGTGCCAGATCCCCGCGTTCATACCGGGAAGGTTTTCTGGAAGGAGTAAAAGATGAGGGGAAAGGACCAAAACTTGCAACCTGCAGATCATGCCAGCCTGATTGTATACCGGAAAGACCGGTCAGGATCTCCCCCGCACAAGTCCCGGGCATAGTTTCCACAACCACTTCGCCGGCGGTTGTTTTCATAAGAAATTCTTTCGTCTCTGCCTGACTGACGGTGACCGGCCGTAGTATGCCAATGCTAAGACTCCGGTCACGATCCGGCAGGAGATCATCAATTGTGAATCCGTCTGGTACTGTAGTGATCGTTCCATCAAAATGGATTGTAGGCATTGCCACTCCTGTTACTCTTGTGCCATCCGTTCCCGTTCCTGCTCGGTAATCTCTGCAAGTACCTCAGCAGTCGGTCCAATCTTTACGATCTTTCCAAACCGCATAAGGGCACACCGGTCACAGATGTCCCTGACAAAATCCATGTCATGTGAGACCACGATGAAGGTCTCTTCCATCTCTTCCCGTGCGTGCATGATGGAATGCTTGACATCGACCTTGGTAATCGGATCCATCGTCCCGGTTGGCTCGTCTAATACAACAATATGTGGTTCACGAATAAGAACCTGAGCCAGAGTAACCCGGTGGCGCTCACCCTCACTCAGAGTTGACGGAAGACGTTCCAGTACCTCACGAGCTTTCTCCTCTGTAAATCCTGCCATCTTCAGAGTTATGATGGCTTTGCGCATTGCAAGTTCCTTTGGAAACTCAAGCCCGATTGCATCGGTCAGATTATCGAGAATGGTCCGGTGGGGGAAGAGATCATACTCCTGGTGCAGAAGACCAATATACTGTTTTGCACGTCCACGAAGGTCAAAGCCGGGTTTTGTCATATCAACCCAGTCTTCTCCGACAAGAACATTAAGTTCACCGGCTGTCGGTTCAATAACACCTGCTATCATCTTGGAAAGAGTGGTCTTCCCGGCACCTGATGTTCCGATAATTCCAAAGATCTCCTTGTGATATACTTCAAACTGGACCGAATCAACGGCTTTTATAAGCCCCCGATCAACGGAGATGTACCGTTTTGAAAGTTCACGTGTCTTGAGGATCTCCTTGCCCAGTTCAATCTGACAGAACTTTTCAAGGTCAGAAAATCCTGCCATAAAGACCTCTATAACCTCATCAGGAGTCCCTATCTTTTTTATTGCCCCATTTTCAAGGAGAATGGCCCTGGTCACCACATCCTCAAGGATCTGGGTGAAGTGAGAGGTTACAACCATGGACATATCCGAAGCTTTGGCAGCAGCTTCAAGCATATTATGAACAAGATTTGCCGTTTTGGGGTCAAGAGTTCCTGTCGGCTCATCGGCAAAGAGACAGAAAGGTTCCTTTGCAAGCTGACGTGCCAACACCACCCGTTGTTTTTCTCCCCCGGAGAGATCTCGTGCGATATGCATCATCCGGTGTGAGAGATGGACCTGATCAATAAGATCTGCAGCACGACCTACAGATTTTTTCGGAGGATATCCGATATCCTCAAGGGCGTGGAGAACATTATCAATGACCCGGTCGTTCCCATACAACGCAAAAGTCCGCTGAAACATGATCGCATTTCGTTTCATGATCCGTCGTTTCAGCGCTTCATTTGCGGGATCCCAGAAATCAATATCCTGGGGAGTCATTGTCCCGCCACACACCGGACATGGCTCTCCTGCCTTACTCTGTATCCCGACATATTCACATGATTCACAAAGAGCCATGTGGTAGATGATCTTTCCAGAGGTGGGAGGCTGATCCACACCCCGGAGCAGGTGCATGAGCACTGTTTTTCCAGCACCGCTCCTGCCGATGATACCGAGTATTTCTCTTTCCTCAAGAGTAAAGGAAATATTTTTCAGGACCTCCTTTCCGTCGAAGGCCATAGTAAGGTTATCAACCGTGATCAGGGGTCTCATCTTGCAAACACCTTTCGTAAGGTATGGTTAGCACTGATGCGTATTACATCTTTATTTCTGCATGTGAATTTTCACGATCGGCAAATCCCCTTCAGGATTACGACTTTTCCAGGACATCATACACAATATCAGGAACCATCCGAAGGTCACGAATACAGTAATCGGCCTCGGAGATCAGTTCATGAGGTTTAACTGAAGGTTGTTGATTACTCAAAATCGCAATGTCTGCAGCACGCATTGCTTTCAAATCATTGATGGAATCACCTACCATCATAACAATATCGTATTGCTGTTTCAAATCACGGACAATCTTCTCCTTGATCGCAGGAGTTGCCACCCCGAATACCCGGTCCCGTGGAATACCCAGATAATCTGCCATGCGTTCCAGCTTCGCCTCCCGGTCCCCTGATGCAATGTACGTAAAAACTCCCCGGCGGTGAAGAGCACTGATGGTCTCCTGTGCTCCTGGAAACGGAGTTCCACCTGCCGTCACACAGAATTCAATGATCATAAGACCGGTATGAACGATGAGGCCGTTATTTAATGCAACTATCTCCTGCTCCTTGATTTCTGACCAGATAATCCGCATACATTCCTGCATATCTCCGATTTTCGCCTGCCTGTCATCATGAAGGATGGTTTTCACAGCCTCTTTTTCAATAACCTTCCTGGTGCAGGAGATCCCAAATGCGATATCGTGATCCCTGATGAAATCTGAAACCAGAAGGTCAGGAGATGCCTTCATAAAATCCCGGGAATGGCCATGCAGGACGCATAATACGCGATCAGGATCTGCATAGGTAAGCATGGTGGTCTCGACGTCTACGAGCAGTTCGCCGGTCCGTACATCCTTTGCAATCCGGTACGTCCGCAGCAAAGTGCCGGCACTATCAAACACAACAGCGACGTGCATGAAGGCTCTATCAGATAATACAGAAGGAGAACAGATAATACCCGATGGCCAGATTTAGGATCTGCAAATGTCAGGGATATGCCAAGAATTATTCTGATAAGAAAAGATAACAAGAGATATGACGCTTGAAGAGACTGCCGGAAAGATCAGATCCATGGAAATAAGGGGGGCTGGCAGGATTGCAAGGGCTGCTGCGAGAGCTCTCTATGAACATTCCATGGAAGCGGAAAGCGCAGATCTCGCCCAATACTGTCAGAGGATGTATGCAGCTGCAGACCTTCTTGTTTCAACACGACCGACTGCAGTCTCACTTCCCAATGCAGTCAACCTGGTCATGAAGCCACTTAAAAATGAATCCGACCTTTTCACCGCCAGACATAATCTGGAGGAACGGGCCCTTGCATTTATCAAACGTTCTGAAGAGGCAGTCTCCCGGATTGGGACCATCGGAGCCAGACATATCAGGGATGGTGATGTGGTCCTGACCCATTGCAACTCCGAAGCTGCGCTTGCCTGCATTCTCAAGGCCCACCAGCAGGGAATGAATATCGAAGTCTATGCAACGGAGGTCAGACCACGCAACCAGGGGCATATCACCGCTAAAACCTTATCTGATGCAGGCATAAAAACGAACTTCATCGTTGATTCTGCAGCCAGATATTTTATGAAAGAGGTGGACATCTGTATTACCGGGGCAGATGCAATCACGGTCAATGGTTCGGTCATAAACAAGATAGGGACCTCACAGATAGCTCTTGCCGCCCATGAAGCACGGGTGAGTTTTGTGGTTGCAGCGGAGACATACAAATTCGCCCCCTGCACAATTCTTGGAGAGCGAATCCTCATAGAAGAGCGTTCACCAGATGAGATAATCTCCGGAGACATGAGAAGACAACTTCCGCATGTCACCGTGAGAAATCCTACCTTTGACATTACACCAGCCGATTATGTAGACCTCATCATCACTGAGGCCGGAGTCTATCCCCCGGAGATGGCATATACCGTCATTAAAGAACAACTTCACTGGGATACCGAGGATATGAGTTCAGAGCTACCCTATTGCGAGGAAGAATAACATGACCGACGTTATAGCAACATATTATTTCAGACCACGGGAAGGAGTCACTCCTGAATGGGCTGCACAGGCGATCGCAGAAGAACAGACGACCGGAACCTGGACCGACATCTCCACACGGCAAAACTATGTCCACTACCTGGATGGCGTTGTGGACGAAATTCATCCCAGTGGTGGCGGGTACACCTGCACAATTCGGTACCCGTCAGAGATATTTGAACCTGGAAATATCCCCCAGTACCTCTCGGTTCTTGCAGGCAACCTTTTTGGTCTCTCCCGGATAGCAGCAGTGCGACTGGTGGATGTGGAGTTTTCGCGTGACATTGTCCCCTTTAAAGGACCGAAATTCGGGATAGAAGGGGTCAGAAAACTGGCAGGCACTGTTGACCGGCCTCACGTGGGAACAATCATAAAACCTAAGGTTGGTCTGAACCCGAAAGATACGGCCGCAGTCGCATATGAGGCTGCGATTGGTGGCGTGGATCTGATCAAGGATGATGAAACCCTGACAAATCAGACTTTCTGCTCTCTTGATGAACGGCTTCCTCTCATTATGGAACAACTTGACCGGGTGAAGAGTGAGACAGGACGGAATGTCCTTTATGCCGTAAACATCTCTACTGCAGGTGACAAAATCGTCCAGCGGGCACGAGAAGCGGCGAGGATGGGTGCAAACATGCTCATGATTGATGTCATCGTGTGCGGGTTTGATGCCGTCAGGGCAGTCGCACAAGAGCCTGGAATCAATCTGCCCATACATGTTCACCGGACCATGCATGCGGCAATTACAAGAAACCCGGAACACGGGATTGCTATGCGCCCCATATGCCGGCTTGTGCGGATGCTTGGCGGGGACCAGCTCCATACCGGAACGGTTTCAGGTAAGATGGAGCACGATGTCACGGAGTTGCGCGGTGATAACCTGGCACTGACCGAACCGTTCTTTGATCTGAAACCAACCTTCCCTGTTGCTTCTGGCGGACTCCATCCGGGAGGGGTCCATAAAGAGGTCAGCATGCTCGGACGGGACATCATTCTCCAGGCAGGCGGAGGAATTCACGGCCATCCGGACGGGACACGGGCAGGTGCAACAGCAATGAGACAGGCAGTTGACGCCGCCGTTGCCGGTATCTCCCCGGCGACATATGCAGAGGATCATCCTGAGCTGAAACGGGCACTGGATAAATGGGGAATTGCATAACTAATATACATGGAAATACCATTTGTCAAACTCCACGGAAACGGGAATGACTTTATCCTGATCGACGAGTACGCAGGTGAAAAAATACCTGATGATATGAAAGGTCATTTTGCTGCAGTGTACTGTGACCGGAAGTTCGGGATTGGTGGGGATGGTGTTCTGTTTCTCCTGAAATCGGACGATGGTATCAGGATGCGCCTCTTCCAGCCTGATGAGAGTGAGGCAGAGATGTGCGGAAACGGCATCAGGTGTCTGGCCAAATACGCCTTTGACGCCGGGTATGTGAAAAGCCCCTGTACTATCCAGACTCTTGCCGGACCGGTCATGGTCAGGATGGAGTATGATGAGGACGGGGACTTTATGGCTGAAGTGGAGATGACACCACCCATATATGAGAGTCCGGGGATACCAGCCAAAGGGAAAGGTGACTTTCATGAGATAATCAACGGGTACGAAGTATTTGCCGTCAATACCGGTGTCCCTCATGCAGTCATCTTTGTCAGGGATCTCGACACCCTTGATCTTATAAAAATGGCTCCTCCAATCAGGCACAGCCAGTTCTTCCCATCCGGAGCAAACGTGAATTTTGTAGAGATAACCGGAGAAAATTCGATCCAGATCCGGACCTTTGAACGGGGCGTCGAAGCAGAGACACTCTCCTGTGGGACCGGTGCCACGGCCTCAGCTGCAATCGCGTATCGTCTCTCCAAAACCGGCCCTGTTGTCGAGGTGGAGACTATCGGCGGGCCTCTTACCATCACCATAAAAGATGGAGCCTTTATGAAAGGTCCCGCAGATACAGTATTTACCGGGACGCTTCATCTGGATGGGTAATTTCCCCTCTGTTTTTTCCACAATACCCTGCAATTTTTCCAGCCGTAAGTGCCAGAAGTAAAAATCCGCATACAGCACCGATCATGAGCAGGACTGTCGTCAGGGAGGATGAGCCAAATGAACTCTCTCCCCCGCGGATAAGAAGTAAGACGCCTTCAGGTATCGCTTTTGCAAAGGAACTGTGAAGGAGAGCAGGATCATACACTGCCGTTCTGCCTGCCCATCCGGAGAGATGCAGACTTGTCCCAAGCATGATCCCCCCGGTCATCAGCAGGGCGGTTGTTCCACTTAAAATATCCATTATCCCACCTTCAGAGGTTACCAGTTCCTGAAACAGGTATCCTGCCTGATGACCCAGGAAGAGGAGCAGAAAAAACTCTGCGGGCAGAAAGAGAGATGATGCCGCCGGCCAGACAGACACCCAGAATGTCTCTGTGGCAATCAAAGCCAGTATGCATGAGAGTAAAAACCTCCGGCGGTTGCCCCTCATACCATATATGCCGGTGATAAAGAGAAGTGTGAGGAATATCAGAATTACCGGCCGTGATGATGGGTCAGAGGGCAGGACTGGCACAATGATTACCATCGGAATAAGTGCAAGGAATAGTATCGGCAGATCATGCCAGACTTTTCTGCTGCCTTTCGATGTATTTCCATACGTATCCGGATTTTGCCGGATGATATCCATAACAATATTTTTTCCTCTCCGAAGATGAACCACACGGAAGAATTGATGAATATCTTTAATGCACTCTGCGGGCAATCATGTGATACCGGAATCAGGATGATCTATGGTCGATACTATCAGTGACAAGGAGGCAGAACGCTGGAAGTCTGAAGGTATCCGTTATGCCACAAATCAGAAATTTGAAGACGCAATTCACTATTTTGAGAAGGCATCCGCACTAAATCCGGTTGATGAGGAGATATATTTCCAGAAAGGCCTTGCGTTTATGAACCTCATCCGGTACCAGGAAGCAGTTGAGGCCTTTGAGGAAGCCCTCAAATTAAACGATAAAGATCCCCGGTACTGGCTCTATATGGGAATAAACTACTTTTTTATGGGTAGGTATAGTAAGGCTATTCCCTGTTTTAACATGGTCCTTGAGATAGATCCGACCAATCTTCATGCATTAAGCAACAAAGGTTCCGCTCTTGCGGAGATCGACAGGCACCAGGAATCTGTCGAGTGTTTTAACCGGATCCTCGAACTTATACCAGGGGATGTCAATGCACTTTTTAATAAAGGGATCAGCCTGATGAAACTGAAAGACTATAAATCTGCAATCGGGTGCTTTAAAGAGATATTAAAGCAGGACGCACAGGACTCCGATGCATGGTTTGAACTTGGAAATTGTCTTTCAAAGACTGACAACTGCAAAGAGGCTATCAAGTGTTTTGACCGGGTTATCAGGATTGAGCCTAACCATGCGGAAGTGTATGATGCAAAGGTGGAATGCCTCCGAAGTCTTGGCCTGAATGATGAGGCAGATGAACTCATTGCAAAACGTGAGATGGATGACTGGTAGGTCCATCGATCACCCGATAATCTAAATCTTTATTTCTCCCGTTCTCCTATGCAATAGGTTGGATGAGTTGTACAATAATCGTGGGCGGGAACTTTGGTGATGAAGGGAAAGGAAAGATTGTTTCTCATGTTGCTCACCAGGATCGCCCGACAATAATCACACGGGGAGGTGTTGGTCCGAATGCGGGACATACTGTTATGGTCGGCGAGAAAAAATTCGGCGTCCGCATGTGTCCGTCCGGATTTGTCTATCCTGATGCCAGACTGATGATCGGAACCGGTGTGCTCGTAGATCCGCGTGTATTCAAACATGAAATTGAGGTTCTCGGAGTGGAGGGACGGATATTCCTGGATAAGCGGTGTGCAATCATTGAAGAAGCACATATTCAGGAGGATAAAACCAACACGCACCTGTCGAAAAAGGTCGGATCAACCGGCACCGGATGTGGCCCTGCAAACCGGGATCGTGCCATGCGGGTTGCCAGACTCGCGCGTGATATTCCTGAGTTGAGTTCATATCTTGTCGATGTCCCACTTGAGGTGAATACCGCGCTTGACAATGATGAGAATGTTGTGATCGAAGGGACACAGGGGTTTGGAATTTCTCTCTACTTCGGCCATTACCCGTTCGTTACCAGCAAAGACACCTGTGCTGCACAGATGGCGGCAGATAATGGTGTCGGGCCGACCAGAGTGGATGACGTCATTGTTGTGTTTAAGGCTTTCCCGACCAGAGTAGGAGAAGGTCCCTTCTCAACTGAGATGTCCAGTGAAAAGGCACATGAAAAGGGCATTCAGGAGTTTGGAACGGTTACCGGCAGAGAACGGCGAATTGGAACCTGGGACGGGGAGATGGCCAGATATGCTGCTATGATAAATGGATGCACCCAGGCAGCTATCACCGGAATTGACCACGTGGATCCCTCCTGTTTTGGTGCTACCCAGTACTCACAGTTGACAAAGACTGCGAAGGATTTCCTGAAACAGGCCGAAGATGACATCGGTGCACCGGTAACACTCATCTCAACCGGACCTGAACTCTCCCAGATTATTGATATACGGGCTGAATACGAATGAAACGCGAATTATACGATATACTCTGCTGTCCGGTCTGCAAGGGCGACCTTGAACTGAAAGTGACAGAAGAGAATGACATTGAGATCATCACCGGGTCACTCATCTGCCACGCCTGTTCAGTTACATATCCGATAGAAGACGGGATTCCAAACCTTCTTCCCCAGAACATCTAATACAGATGATAATCCAACTACCGGTCCTTTTTTTTGCACTCCTGATCGACCGGGTGTGCGGTGATCCCAAGACCTCCCTCCATCCAGTGGCCCTGATCGGCCAGGTCATTGGCTGGTGGGGAAGACCGGAACAATATCCGAAGCCATTGCACCGGTTTATTGGTGTTATCGGGTGGCTTGGGACTGTAATTCTCTTCACTCTGCCTTTTGCTCTCTTCCAGATGGCTGCACCATGGTATGTATACCTGATAGCCGGCCCGTTTCTCCTCAAAATCTGCTTTGCCTGGAGAGCACTTGAAGAGCATGCCAGGGCGGTTGCACAGGCAGCATCCAAGCAGGAACGGGCACACCAGGCCTCTCTTTTGGTATCCAGGGATACGTCAGTACTGACCGAGGAGCAGATCCTCTCTGCCGCCTATGAGTCAGTTGCAGAAAATCTCAATGACAGCATCATCGCTCCCCTCTTCTGGTTTCTCATCCTTGGCCTGCCAGGTGCTGCGATGTACCGGGCGATCAATACCATGGATGCCATGCTGGGGTATACTGATGAGCGGAAAGACCTGGGCTGGTGTGCAGCCAGAATGGATGATATCTTCTCCTTCATTCCTGCACGAATATGCGGCCTTCTGCTTTTCATCATGTATGCTATGAAGGGAAGAATCAAACCAGCTTACTCAATCTTTATTCGTGACCGGAAAAAGAGACCTGGATTTAACGGAGGCATCCCTATGTCCCTGATAGCCGGAGGGGAGGGGATACTCTTTGAAAAACCCGGGATGTACCGGATAGGAGAGGAGATTAAGACCCTTCGGGAGGCTGGCCCCTCGATAATCCGGACGGTTCGTCTTTCAACCCTCCTTTTTTGTTTGTTTACCGGTATCGCACTAGTATTATTGGACGGTGCGCCCAACATATACGGAATATGATACTTGAAGACCTCCGGTTCGGCACCGAACTTATTAAACGGGGATTTGCGTCCATGCAAAAAGGGGGCGTAATAATGGATGTGGTATCTGCCGAACAGGCCGGTATTGCAGAAGACGCAGGAGCAGTTGCGGTTATGGCACTTGAGCGTGTTCCTGCCGATATCAGAGCAGCGGGCGGTGTTGCCCGGATGGCAGACCCAAAAAAGATAATCGAGATCATGGACGCGGTCTCCATCCCGGTCATGGCAAAAGCTCGGATTGGTCATTTCGTTGAAGCACAGGTGCTTGAGGCACTGGGTGTTGACATGATCGACGAATCAGAGGTCCTGACCCCTGCTGACGAAGAATACCATATCGATAAGACTAAATTCACCGTCCCCTTTGTCTGTGGTGCACGAAATCTTGGTGAGGCACTGCGCAGGATAAACGAAGGAGCAGCCATGATCCGTACCAAGGGAGAAGCAGGTACAGGAAATGTTGTGGAAGCGGTGCGGCATAACCGGACCATCCTCTCAGAGATCAGAAAACTCAAAGGGATGGAAGAGATTGAACTCGTGAAACGGGCACGGGAACTTGAAGCCCCTGTTGATCTTTTAATTGAAACCGCAAAGCGTCAGCGTATTCCGGTTGTAAACTTCTCTGCAGGAGGTATTGCAACCCCCGCAGACGCAGCACTTATGATGCAGCTCGGAAGTGACGGAGTATTTGTCGGTTCAGGAATCTTCAAATCTGAACAGCCTGAACTCATGGCAAAAGCTATCGTTGAGGCAGTAAACCACTACAATGAACCTGCTGTGATAGCCGAGGTTTCCAAGGGGCTGGGCAATGCAATGCGTGGTCTAGACATCCATGCCCTCCCACCTGAAGAGGTGCTCTCAAATCGTGGCTGGTAACGCTGCTGTTGGTGTCCTGGCACTCCAGGGAGATATTTCCGAACACATCTCGGCATTTGAGTCGGCAATACAGAACCTGGGACTGAACATCCCGGTTGTTCCCATTCGAAAAGCAGAGCAGATTCCGGATCTTTTGGTACTTGCAATACCGGGTGGTGAATCCACCACCATCATGCGGCTCATAGATCAGAACGGAATGCGAAACATCATTCAGAATTTTAAGGGAGGTATCTTTGCAACATGTGCGGGAATGGTTGTGTCTGCACGGGACCTTATCAACGAAACCAGGTTTACCCCTCTTGACCTGCTTGATATCACCGTTAACAGAAATGCATTCGGGAGGCAGCGCGAATCATTTGAAGCGGACCTTCAGATGTCAGGATTTGATACCCCGTTTCATGCAGTATTCATCCGGGCACCGGTGATTACCAGGGCAGGGCCGGATGTTACCATCCTTGCAGAGATTCCACAAGGGATTGTGGCGGCAAAAAAAGAGAAGAAACTCATCCTCTCCTTTCACCCGGAGATCAGCCATGACCTCCGGATGCATGAGTACTTCCTGAAAGATGTGCTCGGCTAAAAAGAATTACTTCGCTTTTCCCTGATTTTTCACCGCTTCCATGGCGGCCTTTACCTTCTCCTCATCGCCAAGATAATAGGATCTGACCGGTTTGAGGTTGTCATCCAGTTCATACACCAATGGTATACCGGTCGGGATATTCAGATCAGGGATGTCAGTATCTGATATATTGTCAAGATGTTTGACCAGGGCCCGCAGGCTGTTCCCGTGAGCCGTTATCAAAACCCGCTTTCCTGATCTGATAACCGGAGCGATCTCGTCATTCCAGTACGGGATGAACCGTGCTACCGTATCCTTCAGACACTCGGTCATCGGCAGATCGCTTCTCTTTATCTCCTGGTACCGGCGGTGATAGGATGGATTATCGAGGTTATCCGGAGTATAGGCCGGTGGAGGGATATCATAGCTTCTTCTCCATATATGAACCTGCTCTTCACCATACTTCTCCACCGTCTCGGTCTTATTCAGGCCGGTCAGAGCACCATAATGACGCTCATTCAGGCGCCATGTCCGGATCACCGGAATCCACATAAGGTCCATCTCTTCCTGGATAAGCCAGAGTGTCCGGATAGCACGTTTCAGAACTGACGTATACGCAAGGTCAAACTCAAAACCCTGCTCCCTGAGCGCTTTGCCTGCAGCCCGTGCCTCATCAATGCCCTGGGGGGAGAGATCAATATCACGCCAGCCGGTAAACCGGTTCTCCCGGTTCCAGAGACTTTCTCCATGACGAATCAGAACCAGTGTATACATAATAAACCATCTGTACGTTGGTGATACAATCGGTTAATTCATCTGGAAAGGTTTTATGGGAACGCTCTCCAATCATCAGTTATGACCATTCGTACCGGATGGCTGCTGATGATACTGTTCCTTGCCGTTATGCTCCCGGCCCATGCGGCAGTGAATATTACATCAGAGGGATTGATCGTGAGTGAAACCGGATATGCGGGCGGTTCGCTTACGGTGATTGAAGTTGTAAAAAATGCAGGAGATGATGAGAGCGGGCCGGTGACCATCTCCTATTATCTGGTAAATGAAAGCGAGGGGAGTGCAAAAAGGGTTCCGATAGGATCCGCAGATCTTGAGTCGATCACTTCAGGAGGGGATTATTCAAGCGTAAAGACGTTCCTTTTGCCCCTTGACCTTGCCGATGGTGCATATAACTTTGTCAGGGAGATCATGGGAAAAGAGACCACACAGGTTCAGCAAAAAACGATTCATATCTCAGATCCACTCCCTGATGGCAGTGATGCAGACCTGGTGGGGTCTGGTCTTATCATCCCCTCACGTGCCGGACCCGGGGATCAGATCCGCGTTATTGCCGCGGTGGAAAACAGGGGAGGAACTGATGCTGGTAAGTTCTATGTTGATCTGTACCTGACAAACCGGTCGGTTCAGTCAGCTGAGCCACTGCTTCTTGGCACGTGGGAGGTGGGATCAGTACCGGCAACCGGACAGGCGAGCACCACCCGGACCTTTACTATCCCCCGTGATATCGTAGCAGGGACGTACGGCGTACTCATGGATGTGGATCCGGGCAATCTTGTGCCGGAGCGTGATGAAGCGAACAATGACTGGTACCGTGACGGGATGATCCGGATCATCGCCGGAGGGCCGCAGACCATCGCTCCTCCTGTTCTTATGAACACCACTACATCTATTGTCATGATCAATCAGGACCAGAACTCTTCTGGCCAGTCCTGATATCATCCTTTTTTCCACATCCTCTCTATGCACCAGCGTATACTTTATACTGAACCAGGTGATACATTATAGTGGTAAATTGAGTCAGCAGTGGATACCTTCCGTCAGCAATTTATTCTTCGCTCCTTTTTTCTTCGTGTTTAGATAGGGGGTCGGCTCTTTCCGGTCCCCGGTATTGATATTCACTGACAGTTTACCGGAGGTTCGATAAACATGTTCTCAGTATTTGGTATTACAGACCCTGCTATCTGGATGGGGTACGCATTAGCGATAGGCCTGGCCATAGCCTGTGTTATCTACGGAGCTCTGAACTGGAACAAAGGAGGACGCGATCATGGCAATTAACCCGGCGGTTACGATCATCCTTGTCCTGGTGTATGTTGTAATCACTTTGGTGCTTGGATACCTTGGATACAAAAAAACCATTCATGCAGAGGACTATCTGCTAGCCGGACGGGACAGTCATCCGGTGATCATCGCCCTCTCATATGGTGCGACGTTCATCTCAACATCAGCAATCGTAGGGTTTGGCGGTGTTGCAGCAAACCTTGGTATGGGACTTATCTGGCTGACGGTTTTTAATATAGGGGTAGGAATTCTTCTGGCATTCGTGCTCTTTGGAAAGAAGACACGGGAGAAAGGAGCAGAGACCGGGGCGATTACATTCCCAGACCTTATGGGCAAGATCTTCAATACCCCAAAACTCCAGTTCATCAGTGGTATCATCATCCTGCTGGGGATGCCGCTGTATACCGCTGCGGTTCTGATTGGAGGGGCACGGTTTCTTGAGACGACCTTAAGTATCTCCTACACCACCGCCCTGATTGGATTTGCAGTCATCGTCGCTCTCTATGTCATCTATGGCGGCCTTATTGCGGTGATGTATACCGATGCGTTTCAGGGAGCGATCATGCTCATTGGGATGACAATTCTTCTGGTGCTGACCTACATATATGTCGGTGGCGTGACTGCAGGCAATACGGCTCTTGCTGCCATGTCAGACCTGGTTCCCGAGACACTTGCCAGTCAGGGAATGACCGGGTGGGCATCAATGCCTGAACTGGGATCACCCATCTGGTTCACTCTGATAACCACGCTTGTTCTTGGTGTAGGTATCGGTGTCCTGGCCCAGCCCCAGCTCGTGGTCAGGTTCATGACCGCACGGGAGAACAGGGCATTAAACCGGGCAGTACTGGTCGGAGGCCCGTTCATTCTGATGATGACCGGAGTGGCATTCACGGTTGGTGCACTGACAAATGTCTATTTTTACCAGCACATGGGAAAGATCGCCGTCGATGCAGCGGGTGGGAACGTAGACTCAGTCATTCCCCTGTATATCAATACCGCCATGCCTGACCTGTTTGTGATCATCTTCATGCTCACGCTCCTGTCAGCGGCGATGTCCACCCTTTCATCACTCTATCATACCATGGGAACTGCTCTGGTCTGTGACCTCTGGGGAAGGGGACAGACATGTGCCATGTCACTTCGGGCAAATCAGATCGGGTGTATCGTGATGATGATCCTGAGTGTTGTTCTGGCTCTTGCTATGCCGGCGAGTATTATTGCCCGGGCAACTGCGATGTTCATGGGCCTGTGTGCATCGGCATTTCTCCCGGCATTTGCAGTGGGGGTGTACTCCAAACGACCTTCACGGGCGGGGGCGATGGCCAGTATGTTAACGGGGGCGTTCATCTGGTTCTTTTACACGGTTTTTATCCATACCGCCGAAGCAAAGGCCCTCGGGATCTCCCAGTTCCTGACCGGATCAGTAACCATCTTAGGTGCACCCTGGACCGTTATCGATCCCCTGGTTATTGCATTGCCGATCTCACTCATCGTTATGATAGTGTTTCAGCTTCGTGAACGGAGCATGGAGGGAAAAAGCCGGGCGTGAGTATATATATATTCAGGTTTTTGGATACGCCAATCTTTTTTCTCTTTCCCTAGACCGTGATATGTGATAGCGAGATTCTCCCCTTTTTAAATCAGAAAAAGATTTCATCTTCGAGAAGTAATATTCGGTCACGAGTAATCAGGAGGGTATAATATGAACTTCAGACTATGGCTTTCCCTGCTCATTGTTCTGTCATTTTTTATGATCCCCGTGTTTGGAGAAGAACTTACCAAAATATACGGGAGTATCCCAAAGAACGGCATAAATCAGGTCACCCTTGACAACTCAGCAAATGAAAAGGAAGCAGTCGTTGTCTTTAAAGAGATGAACTGGCCGATACCATTTGCGGTATACCTGGCACCTCACCAGACCGGAGTATTGAAACTTCCCTCTGAGTCATATCAGGTGTTTTATACACTCGGCCGGGGCTGGAATGTTGCTGAAAAGCGGTTCCATAGCGAGCCGGAGTACTACATGATGACGGGTGTATTTAACCCAGGAGAAGCGGGTCTTGTCCATGAAGAAAAACTTCGCCCGGCGAGGGTTGTTGATGATACCTGGGATCCTGATGCATACGTCCCGAGTACGTATGGTGAGAAGATTGATTATGCTGAATGGAAATGGGCTGAGAGCACCATCCCGCTCTATCAAAATACCGGATCTTCTGATACGCGGATACCTGTTGATGAGAGGGATTTTCCTCTCTCATAATTTATTACGGGGTATCCTCCCCTGATGAATACGTGCTGAAATGATGTGGGTAAGTGATGAATGCTCTTCTGATATCCATACCTGAAATGTATGTATATTTGATGTTGGAAATCACGAGTAGATAAGTATAGAGTATACCAATTATTGATTACTACATTATACGGAGGAAGGGTAATGGAAAATAGTCCGCCTGAAAATGAATCAGTTAACACCTATACGGCTGTAATTATCAAAGAAGAAGAGTGGTGGATTGGATGGATTGAAGAAATTCCAGGCGTAAATTGCCAGGAAGAAACCTATGAAAAACTCATAGAGAGTCTGAAAATTACCATTCGCGAGGCTCTGGAATTTAATAAAAGCGAAGCACTAGAGATAGCAGGGTCTGGTTATCGGGAAGAGAAAATCAGGATAACTGCATGAAAAGGCGTCTTTTCATTAAACATCTCCAGGATAACGGGTGCTATCTTTTGCGGGAAGGTGCATGTCACTCATGGTTCATCAATCCGACAGAAAATAGAAGATCAACAGTTCCGCGCCATTATGAAATAAGTAATGTACTCATCATCAAGATTTGCAGGGATCTGAATATTAAACCCCCAAAATGATCCTTTTTTTCCAAAGGATGAAGAAAAAAATTAGATATAGGGGTTGCGGAGACCCTTTCCGACACCGAACGATGCACGGTGTTCGACTTCTTTCTGGTTCTTGGTGATCTTCTCGGTTGCAAGCTTGGTGACGAGTTCAAGACCTGGCTTGACACTCTCAATCGGCTTGGTCTCAAAGACACCAGCGGCGACTGCCTTGTTCCAGATATTTTCTCCATTGTTGTTCCGGATAAACACAGTGGACCATCCGTCAGGGGATCCGACTGAACCGGTGGAGATATCAGCAAGGTTTGCCACGTAGTCAAGACAGACATGGCAGCCTGGCTGTTCGTACTTGTGAGTGAGTTTCAGCGGGATCTGGGAGACTGCACCACGGTTAGTGTATGCCCAGTACTTCCCCTTTCCGATATCGGTCTTCTTGAGTGAGTGCAGATCGACATTGCAGTGGTCCTGCACGATCTGGGTCATGCTCTGGTATGAGAAGTTCTCCATACAGAAGATACCCATTGCAAGAGCAATCTTGTCACAAACGTCACGAAGTCCGATTGGGTAGAGCTGTGCTTTTCGGAGAGCCTGGATCTGACAGGGAGTTCCGACAATACCGACCTTGTCAAGACCATACTTGCGTACAGACTCTTTCAGGACAGACATGTTTGGACAGACATTGTATCTGGTTCCCCGTGAAGATAGGATCTCCTCTGGAGTGGTTGCCACAATCGGCTTTGGCTGCCATGGCTTCTCTCCCTGGCCTGCAACGATTGCACCATCAATGATACCCTCTTCAAGAGCGTAGAGGAACATTGAGGTGACAATCCCGCCATCCTGGGAGCAGCGCAGAACTTCTGCACTGGTGCTGCGGGCAGCGACTGCGGATTTATATTTGCCAAGATAATCCATGATTAGTTCCCTCCCGGGTTCATGGCACCATCAATAATACCAAGGATGTTTTCGTACTGGTTCACAACATCAAAGCTGAAGAATGCACGTGGGCAGGCTGCATAGCAGGCTCCACACTTGATACACATATCACGCTGGATGTTAGGCTTGCCTTCTTCCATGGTAATGGCGAAGACCGGACAGGACGTGGCACAGGTACCACAGCCCATACACAGACCCTGGTTAATAACCTTGGTCATGATGTCACAGCCACATGCCTCACTTGAAGTTGCCTTGCTTCCCTCACTGGCAAGTGCCATGAGCGGTGCAAGGTATGCTTTTGCAAGTGCCTGCTGCTCGGGAGTTCCCTTCAGGAGCAGGTATGCCATGACACAGACATTTCTGATCTGCTGCGGGCATGGAGCACAGCCGGGGATATACACATCCACATCGATGACATCACCGATTGGGACAAATCCCTCATGCTGTGGCTGGTTCCACTGTCCACCACGGCAGAACCGGGTGATATTTCCATATGCAGCACAGCCACCGAGAGCAACAACAACTGCTGCTTTCTCACGGGTTTCTTTAATCTCTTCTACTGACAGTTCATCCTGCAGACAGACTGACCCCTCAACCAGTGCAACATCCATCTTTGGAATGTGACGTGCATCGGCAAGAGTTAAACAATATACGAGGTCAGCGTAATTGTCAAGGATGGTGAATAACCCCTCGTAGTTGTCGGCGAGGGAGACAAGACATCCTGTACACCCACTCATGTGTACATGTCCGACTGTTATTTTGTTAGCCACAGGCCTTTCCTCCTTCTTTGGTTCTTCTTTCGCAATCGGTTTAGATACTGGAGCCGTAGGTTCCTGCGATTTCGGAGCAGGTCCCTTCTTCTCCTTTTTCCCGAAGATCAATGATAGTAGTCCCATGATTTACCCCAATCATTTTCAGCACGAGCTGTACTGTCCTTGGGATCGCTTCTGTTACCTCTTCGGAGAGTCCTATCTCAAATTCTGGTTCAGAAACCCGCTTCGGCTGACACCCGATGATATCAATCTTCACCCGGTTTTTCAGCTGGTGAATGGGTTCGGTTAAATCCCAGGAATGAGCATCCCGGTATTTTCCCGGTGGCAGATCATCAGGGCTGATGATTGCAATCTCTCCAGGTTTTCCTCCGAAATCAGCAATATCTATGATGAAGAGGTGTTTGACCGGTTCATCCGATTGCGCAAGAAGGGTAAAGAGGAAATGCGGACCGCCAAGGCCGGCATCTATTACCTTTACATTCTCGGGCAGGTCGAGTTTCTGGAGTTCCTCGACTACGGCAGGGCCAAACCCATCATCCGCAAAGAGCGGGTTTCCGCACCCGCAGATTACGATCTCCTGGAACAGCATGCGCAGGGCACTCTCACTGGACGAGCTTCTGGGCGACAATCTTCTTGCTCTCGTCAACTACCAGCATGTGGGTAGCGCAGGACACACAGGGGTCATATGCACGCATGATGACCTCGGCAAGCTGCCATGGTGCTCCCTCGAGAGCCCGACTGCAGGTCGGGAAGTTCCATGTGGTCGGAACAAGAAGGGTGTACTCCTGAACTTTTCCATCCTTGACACGGGCAAGGTGAACGTCACAACCACGTGGTGCTTCATTTGCATTCCATCCAAGACTGCCGTCACCCTGTGGGATCTCATCAGCAAGCACTGAACCATTGCAGTCAAGTGCATCAAGTGCCTCGATCATGGTGTAGAGACAATCCGGATATTCCATCTGCCGTGCGATCTGCAGACCTATGGCACCCTTGCGGTCATAGTTCTTGAACTGAACCAGACGGGCACGGGGACCGACTTCGACCGGCTGACCATCATAGAGCGGGACTGAAGTACAGGCCTGCATCTGTGGCCAGGTCTTGGTTCCTGCCTTGGTGGTTCCACCGACCGGGTAGTCTGCATCTTCAAGGCTGACCTCGAGTTCTCCCTGGTACCAGTTGTATGGTGAAACATCAGTCCACCGGTCAGGGTCCCACTTGGGTTCAAAGTCAAGGCTTGAACTGTCAAATACCGGATCTACTGCCATGTACCCCTGGTCATGGTATCCGAACTTTGCCGGAATCTCGACTTCAGATTTTCCGACAGTAACGGTGCTCCGGTTCTCCCAGTTCTTCAGGACAGCGATCATGAAGTCCATCTGGGCGATGGCAAGGGGAAGGGCCTCCTTGGCAAGGTCGTAGATCTTCTGTTTTGCCTGTGGGGAGATGTTGTAATACATACCACCGACCCGGGGGTTGCTCGGGTGAATGGCTTCTCCACCGGCAATCTCGCCGACGGTCTGACCGATCTCACGGAGCCGCTGGATCCGCTTTGCAACGGTTCTGACCGGCTCTTCAGAGGTGAACGGGTTGATCTTGGTGTCTGTTCCTGGGATGTACATATCCGGCAGAGTCAGAATATTGTGAAGTGCATGGCTGTGCAGCCTGTTTGCACACTGAAGGATTGTTCTGAGCAGATATGCATCCTGCGGAATTTCACAGCCGACCGATGCCTCCATGGCGCCGATACCTGCGAGGGTGTGGGCAATCGGACAGATACCACATACACGGGATGAGATCTTGGGTGCCTGGTGCATGGTCTTGCCTACACACAGTTTCTCAATACCTCTTACCGGAGTGATACTCAGCCAATCTCCACGCTCAATTATTCCCGCATCGTTGACTTTAAGGACAAGCTTGGAGTGTCCTTCATGTCGTGTGGTTGGGGAAACTTCTACTACTTTGGACAAGAGAATCGCCTTTGATATTTGTTTGTTCGCAATGCTGTACAACTCATATCAAGAGCCCTCAGGAGATCTGAGGGTATGACCGTACCATTGTACGACAAATGGCATTTGGCTATAAGATATATCTAATTTGCCATTTGAACGGAAATCATGTCACAATTGTGGGCCGATATCCAGAAGAGATTAATACGAACATACATTTTTTCACAACCAGTATGATACAGAATGACATGAGTCCATTCTCCTCTCCCTGCAATCAGAATATAAATAACTCATTATTTTGAGAATTTGAAATAAAAAGGCCTTAATTGAACCAAGATGAAAGCCACCATTCTCGTTTAAGAATTCATTTTTGTGTTACTGAATCAATCGGAAAATTTTGCTAGCGCCTTTTGGAACGGTTTCGGTTTTTTAAAAAAAGACCGAAAATAGTCATTTTTACACAAAACTGATGAAGGATACTGCTTCGCGCTCATACATCTCCTTGAGCAAACCTATAGCAATCGATATATTCCGGAAAAAAGACACGTACATGAGTTATTGGACATGCCTCACGGAACCTGTCTATTTCGATCCACTGCCTGCCAGTCCATACTCTGTGACATCAGGCACTACCTGGAAGATGCCGAAAGTATCTTTAGAAGGAAGGAGCGGTTTGACCAGGACAGGAGGGATTTTTATGCACGGACCATGGTCCTTTTTGCTTTGACAAACCGACTTATGGATCTGGCACGTGAAGTCAGCCTTATCCGGGGATATATCAGATCCGAAGAGCAGGTGAAAAATAAGGTTTTCTTTAAACGACTCCATGATCACGGGGTTATCTCATGGGAGATGCGTCAGCAGATGATAGACCTTGTCAATTTCCGTAATCAGGTCTCGCATCACTTTTATGAAGTAACAAGAGATGACATTGCAAAAGTCTGGCAGACGATGCCGGTCTGTTCTGAGTTCGTCAGCATCATGGAGCAGGAGCTAGCCTCTCATGATCGTGTAAAAAAGGGCATGGTAATTATTGCCGGAACTGCACTTATCCTGCTGGTTCTCGTGCTCCTCTGGTATTTTAGCTGACATCAAGATTTTCACCATTGATCTCATCTGCAAGCTCGGCAATAGTTGCCTGCCGTTCTGCAAACGCATCATGCTGGTGAATACTCTCTTCATTATCCTGTGCAATGGTAACCACGGAATCACCGGGAAGATCGCCAAACTCTGCATGGACACGGCGTGCCATCTCTCTGACACAGTCCTCTACGAACCGCGGGTTCTTATGAGCCGAAAGAACCACATGACCCTCATCACCACGCTTTAAGAGTTCAAATATCGGCGTGGACATAGACTGCTTGAGAATCATAATGATCTTCTCTAGTTTTACATGACTCTCATCATCGGTCTCGATAGAGAGGAACCCTCTCCCCCGCTGATTATGCGTCGCCATGGGAACTTCTTTGAAGAATGATTCTATCTTATCCTTAGCAATATCCAGGTTTTCCATAACCTCCCGTGCCCGTTCCTGCATAATATTCTGGGCACACGGACACGCAGTCATACCCGTAACCTCAGCACCGATGCTCTTCCTGACGATAGGGTCTTTAAATGTCCTCTGTGCAATCGCACTGGCAAACACCTTGACTACCTCCTGGCAGAGTGTTCCGGTGACCGGTGTTTCTCCGGCGACCATGAACTCAGACCGCATCTGCACTTCGGTCCGGTCTGCATACTCATGCTTATCTAAAAGCCGCCGTGCAACACGGGAGCAGAGCTGCTCAATCTCTTTTACTTCTCCTTCTATCGCAGATTGTAAAACCTCGTCGATAACCTCAAAATTTCTGGAAAGGTTTGCTCCTTTGAGACTTCCGGGGAGATCTACAAAGATATCAAAGTTGGAGATGAAGATAACCGGACGTTTCCCTGGTCTGGTGACTTCGACCAGTTTTTTTACATTCTTTACACCTACCCTGGTCAGGTTAATCCTGACATCAGGAAGGGTGGACTGCACATCAGGCAGTTCACGGGAAAAACCCCTTTCAGATGTTTTTAGCAGAGACATTGCGCCCTCGGAGAAAAATATTGAGTGGTTCCCATAAGTGGGATCCGAAGTATACTAAAACTTTTCAGTTGGGATTCTGATTATCTCCTACTTCATACCCACAGCCACCGGTACACCATATCATCTCAACCCTAAAAAAGGGATATTTAATTGCGGTTGTGAAAGAAATTATGAACGCATGGTCGAATCATACGAGACCCTTCTGAATAAGGCATACGAGGAGGTGACAGAACCGTCAGAGGATGGAGAACGCTGGTCATACCCTGAACCCAAATCAATAATTGAGGGGAAGACCACCATCCTTGAGAACTTCTCAGACATTGTCAGTGCTCTCCGGCGCGATTCTGATCACCTGATGAAATACCTGCTTGGGGAACTTGGTACAGCAGGAAAGATCGACGGGTCACGTGCAATTTTCAATGGAAAATTTGAAGATTCACTCTTCTCCCCGATGATCCGCAGCTATGTCGATGATTATGTCATATGTTCCGAATGTGGGAAACCTGATACCAGGCTCTATAAAGATGACCGCATCCTCATGCTCAAATGTGAGGCCTGTGGAAGTCACCGCCCGGTCAGGAAGAGAAAGTCCAAGGTTGAATCCGGATCCTCCGGTCTTGAACAGGGCAATATCATCGAGGTCAACATCGAATCCACGTCCCGGCGTGGAGACGGAGTAGCAAAAGTCGGGAAATATATCGTGTACGTTGCCGGTGGTCGCCCGGGCCAGAAGGTAAAAGTGAGAATAGCAAAGATATCAGGGTCAATTATCTTTACAGAAAAACCCTGAATCTACTTTTGTACTGATTGTTCAAGCGAGGATAAGAGTTCCTCGCACTGGCCGGACAGGCGCCTGCATGCATCCAGGACTGGTTTTACCGGGTCGGCCTTATTGTGAGTGGTAACGGTCAGGACCGGGTCTGAAAACTGAAATTCAATGACATAATTTGCAACGTCAACCGTAGGATCAGTAAGAATCTCGGTCTTTAATGCGTTCATGAATGTATGTCCCTGGCCGGCAAGAGAAATCCTGACCTTATCCTCACCGAGTTCGAGAACCGTAATATTCATTTGTACTTTGTTAGAGTTCAGATCAGATAAAGGTAGAGCGCATAAACAGATTAAAAGGTGAATACCTCTCCGTCATGACCCTGTCCGGGTGCATCAAACGGAATGATATGACTCATATGCACAATACGGAAATCCTTCACCTTCAGTTCTTTCGCAAGCCGTATCGCCTCTTCGTAGTTCAGGTGCTTTTCAACCTTCTTATATGAGTCGGTAAAGAGACCGTCAATGAAGAGCATATCCACGCCCCGTAGCAGATCCCAGGACTTTGGCGGGATATGTTCATTGGTATCGGACGTATAGCCGATTCTGGTCCTGCCATCTGAGATGACGACCCCTGTGGTAAAGATATTCGGGTGCTCAACCCTGACCAGCGTAACCTCAAGCCCGCAGGTGATAAACGGCGTGTACACCTCAACCGGCCGCTCTTCCCCGATGAGAAAGTGAAAGACCGGGCTGCATGACGCAAGGACCTCAGGTGCAGCATACACCGGGGGGATCCGCTGAACCCGGTAAAAATCACCAAAACCCATGAAATGATCATAATGCCCATGGGTCCAGATGACCGCATCAATCTTCGGCGATCCGGCCTGTAAGAGCTGCCGCCTCAAATCAGGTGTTGTATCGATGATGAGGTGACGGTTTTCGTTCGTTATCAGAAGAGATGTCCGAAGCCGCTCGATTCCTGCCTCTCGTGCATATGTACAGTTTTTACAATGACACCCGACATGCGGTGTCCCTACGGCATCCCCGGAGCCCAGGATTCGGATATCCATCAGATCCAGTTCCTGGCTTTATGCTCATCTCTGGTTTTTATCAAAAGCTCTCCCTTGGTGATGTCATCACGTGAGAGCTCGGTCCGGCCGTCGGTAAGCGCAGAGAGGATCGCCTCACGGACCAACATCTTCAGATCTGCACCTGAGAACCCTTCGGTCTGCTCTGCAACCTGCGATATGTCAACATTGGCTTCAGATTCAGTAAGCAGGCGGCGAAGGATTAACTCACGGGTCGGAAGGTCTGGCAGGTCAAAGGGGATGACTTCATCAAACCGTCGCCAGGCTGCCTCATCCAGAAGCTGGGGGTGATTGGTTGCACCGATAAGGAGGACCCTGTTTCTAATCAGGCTGATCCGGTCAATATTCTTCAGGAGCGCATTCACCGCCCGCTTCATGGCCCCGTGGTCATCCCCGACTCGACTCTTGGCCAGAAAATCAAACTCGTCAATGAAGAGAATACAGGGAGATAACAAGCGCGCCACATCAAAGATCCGGTCAATATTCTTTGATGTCTCTCCCAGATACTGGGATGTAACCATAGAGAGCCGGACTTCAAGAATCGGCATATGAAGCACTCGTGTCAGGGCAAAGGCTAGTGAGGTCTTCCCAGTACCCGGTGGTCCGATAAAGAGCAGTTTTCCAATCTCATAGACCCGCCGGCTTTTCAGGAACTCAAGGTGTTCAAGCGCAACCTTTAGTTTGACAATCCGGCTGAGCTGATCAACAGAGCAGATGATGTCGTCAATCGTCTGCTCCACCTCCTCCGGTGCACTGATAATGATAAGATCAAGACCTGATCTGAGCTTGTCATCCTCGGCAAGCATCCGGGAGATCCGCCGATCCAGATAGATCCTGCTGTCCTCAAACCGGGGGTTTCTGTCCCTGACCTCTTCATATGTGATACTGAATGAGGGATCCTGCTCCCGGGCAAACCAGGCAAGGGCAGGGTTTTTCTCTATCCGGGCCCGCCCGCCATTCTTCAAAAACCAGGTCAGACCGGCAGGAAGTGAGGTTATCCGAAGCCGGTGTCCGAACTCTTCGTATAACGTGAGAGGATGCTTATCCAGCCTGAGGTGCGCATCAGGAATACCAAGCACTCGCTGCAGGGCACTCTCGGCAACGACAACCGGAGTGCGTTCACCGTCCATAGAATGGATCCCATAGACTTCACGGGCAACCGGAGTCAGATCGTTGACGCTCAGGTTAGAATACTGATTATAAACCTCAGCAGTCAGGAGCAGTTCTATCAGGTCCAGGATCTCCTCATCACGGGTCATTTCGATAATCCTTATACTACGTTTTCATCACAGAAGAATCGCTATCATGCAGTGGTAACGATACAAGCATCGCCGGTTACGATCATGGTGTGTTCAGCCTGCGACACATAAGAGCCGGGAACATCAGACAGAACCGGATATGATCTGATGATGCCATCATGTATCAGACGGGAGAGGGCAAGATCTGCTGATTTCACATGAACATGCCTTCTGGCAAATGGCATCCCATTCCGGCTCTCAATTTCCTGTAAGATCTTGCGGGCAGCAGGGAGCCTGACCGGACGACGTATCTGCTGGGAAAAGATCTCTTCTCTCCTGCCATCATGCACAAAACCGGTACCGGTGGATGCAAAGGGTTCGATTGCAAGGACCATTCCTTCTTCAAGTACCGCACCACCAGATCCCGGAATATTGGGAACATTCGGGCCTTTATGCAGGCAGTATTGATCTAATCCATGACCGGTAAGGTTTGCAACCGGCAAAAATCCGCGGCTCTTAATCTCATGTGCAACTATGGTACCAAGGGTTCCGATCGCAACACCTGGCCGTACCGCTGCGATGGCAGCATCACGCGCAGCAATTGAGGCCTCACACAGGAGCGGCTGATCCCCGAGATCTACCGTACAGGCCGTGTCAGCGATATATCCATCAAGATGGACACCGAGATCCAGTTTTACCATATCCCCCTTTGCAAAGGTCCGGGTATCATCAGGCGAAGGAGTGTCATGAGCTGCCGCCTCATTGAGGGAGATGTTTACCGGAAAGGCAATACCAAAACCCTCATCCAGAATGGAGTTCTCAACAAATTCTGCTACTTCAAGGAGCGAGGCACCAACCCGTATCCGCTCTGCTCCTTCACACAGGATTTTCTTTGCAGCTGCTCCTGCCTGCATATACCGGTCAAATATCTCTTCTTTCACAAGACCATCTCCAGAGGATAATTCGTAATTCTTGAAAAACCGGTCTTTTCCACAACTCCCAGGTTTTCTATCCGGACACCACCCGTGTCACGGTAATAGAGACCAGGTTCAAGCGTGATGACATGCCCTGCCCGCAAATCTCCACCAGTCCCGGAAAGGGACGGCTGCTCATGGATCTCCAGGCCGACACCATGACCAAGACTGTGAATGAATCCTTCGGTATCAGACTGATATCCAAGTTCTGCAAAAAAGTCACGCACTGCCTGGTAACATGCTGCTCCACTCGCCCCTTCCTGTACCATATTCTCACTCATGAGCAGGGCATCCCGAACCGTTTCATAGAGTTCAGTCACCTTTCCGGACGGTTCTCCTCTGCTGACTGTCCGGGTCATATCTGCGTGGTACCCAGTTTTGTTATCACAGGGAAAGACATCGATCACAATCGGTTCATGTGCTTTGAGTACTCCGCTTCCTGTGCAATGGGGCATCGCCGTCTCCAGGCCACATGCCACAATGGTATCCTGTGCGGTGCAGTCATAGGCAAGCATAATCTTGTTCATTTCATACCTGACCAGGTCAGATGTGAGTGGAGCATCCTCATACCAGAGCATTCCTGACTTGACATCTGCATGCCGTATCATGCTGACTGCTCTATCCATCGCAGCCTCTGCAGCCCGTTGTGCATTGGTGATCCATCCAATCTCTTCAGGAGTCTTTATGGCGCGATGAGCGGAAAGTCCTGATGAGGAATCTACAATGACCGCATTATAGGGCTCAAGAGCACGGGTAAGGGCGGTTGGAAAATCCGGAGGGACAAGGTACGGACCCTCGGAAAGACGGCGGATCATCTCTGCCTGGATCTTCCAGGGATCTTTCTCATACTCAAAAATCTCAAGATACCCTGCCTGTTGTCGGGTAAGGATTTCTGCAGGAGATTCTCTCTGGGCCCGGTCGGCTTCCATGAGAGGAACAATCATAAGAGGGGGATTATCGGGTCTTTTTAGTATTGTGACCGGATCATGGGTTACAAACCGGGTCATGTGCCGCATTGCTGCATTCTCCGATGATGCATACAGACAATATACGGCTGCGCCGGCATTCCGGATCAGGTCATCCAGGCTGTCCATCTTATACAGGTTTTGAGTCAGACCACAAGTACTTTTACGCGAAACGTGATGTATTTATAATGGATGATGCTTCGAAAGAGCAGTTCAGATGGCGATTCTGGCACCTTACCGTCATACTGAACGGAGTGATCCTGTTTTTTGCACTGGTACCGATTGCATTGTTTCTCTTTCCAGAGGCATACAAAGTCCCTGGAGCAGTGATCAGCCTTATACTGGCAGTAATTCTCACTGTAATCTTCACACGCAATTATCACAAAACAAAAGCCTGGCTGAGTGAGCATGCATAAAAGGGGCAGAAGAACCGATGCTTGAGAAGATCCAGGAAGATATCAGCCTTGCATCACGTCATATCGAGGTTCTCAGGGCTGTTGCAGATCATCAGCCCATCGGAATCATCAAATTATCCGAACTTCTAAACGTCCCTCAGCACCGGATCCGGTATTCCCTCAGAGTTCTTGAGAGCAGCGGGTACATTCGCGCCTCAAGTGCCGGAGCCATAGTGACACCAAAAGCAGAAGAGATGTTCATGCATCTGAATGAAGATATTGACGAGATAATCCGGATTGTCAGCATGATGAAGCAGCCCTGATCACCTTTGTCCGGCCACCTCAACATTTATTAATAATTACATCACACGTATTAGAGCACATCTGAGCCGCCATAACTCAGTTGGTAGAGTGACTGGCTGTTAACCAGTTTGTCACAGGTTCGAGTCCTGTTGGCGGCGTCTCATTTTTTGGGCCTGTAGCTTAGCGGTGAGAGCGCCCGGCTCATAACCGGGCGGTCATGCGTTCGAATCGCATCAGGCCCATGACCTGTATTTTTTAAGTAGAGATGATTATGTTACTTCAATGAAGTGTTCCTGTTGTGGTGAGAACCATATCATCTGTCCTGGAGATATCACTTCACGCCCCTCACAATTTTTTGCACCCTGTCCCCAGTGTAATCCGACGCCACGGCCAAAAGACAAACCAGTCTCTTCTGGGGAGGATATTCCAGGACCCTGTCAGTGTAACCGCCGGTTTATCGATGATGTGATGGCAGATATCTACCAGATCCTGCAGAAAGAAGGAATATTCCATGGCAGTGAACCCCTCTCATCCATTGGAACCCCTCTTATCTCCCCCGGCCTCTTCCTCCGCCGTCCCCCGGTACTCCCTCCCCGGTCTCTTCTGATTATCTCTGATCTCATACCAGTACCAGTGGCTGAAATCGCATACCGGAACGTGCCCGAGCTGCTGGGTATCGTCTATCATGCCCATGAGATACCCGGTCCCGGTGATGTGACCTATGGACAGGAACCAACAATCCATGAAGGGATCCTGGTGTGTGGATGTGACGTCAGGGCAGATATCTTTCTTTCCGGAAAAGGTCCCGTGGTTGTGATCAAAAAACAGGCTGAGATGCATATTGAATTTCCGAAAGGTATCGACCCAAAGATCTTCAGTGTTGAGGAGCAGGTCAGACGACTGCATCCGGATGTCTTCATTGATGCCTGCGCAGGACCAGGAACACTCGGCCTTACCGCAGCACTCTTTGGTGTGCCGAATATCGTGATGTGTGATGTCTGGCATGCATCAGTCTGGAGTGCAATCCAGACGATCAGAGTAAACCAGAAAAAACTCGGAATTACAACGATAACCCTCTACGATGATGTGAAGAAGAGACCGCCAGTCTGGACAGGAGAACCTGCCCTCATCTGTTCTGCCACCGGAAACGGAATCAATATCCAGCTCTACCATGGGACATACGAACTCCTGGGAGCGGATCTGCCTTCTGGAAAACGGCTGACCGCATTCGATCCCTTTGATAAAGAGTCTTTCAGGAGAAATGATCTATTTCTGACAGCATGGAAAGAAAAGATAGGAGGGGAAGTTTTTATTCCGTAGCTGCAGCATAATTATGGGGACTAGCCCGGGTGGATCGGCGTCACTTGTGACCTGAAATCGTCGGAATGCAGGGGGCGAAGTTTGAGGAAGGTTGGTACATACGGCCTGTATCTGTCGTGTTTCCGACGTAGAAACCCTGTCCTGTGAGGTCGGTGGCCAGGTATCACACCTTCGGAGGAAGGAACGACCTGTTGTCGCGGGGACCGGTTCAGGCCCGGAAGGGAGCAGACTTACCGTGAACATTCGGCGCCCACGGGGTTGCGGGGCGGAGAAGGAGACCCTTGGAAAAGGCTGCAATGACCGATCGACCGATAACATGTCCCTATTATTCTGATTTATTCTGATTCTTATGGCAAAAGTTGCGATTGTCGGAGCAACCGGAAAGGTAGGCCAGTATGCAGCACTCTCAATATCCCGTATTCCGTATGTCAACGAGGTCCAGCTCTATGGAAGACCTGGTTCAGAATCGGTGCTTGACGGAGTGGCCAGGGATCTCATTGATTCATTTGCTGCAACCGGAACAGACAGTCATGTCAGCTGGAGCTGCAATATTGAGGATCTGAAGGGATCTGACATCATCGTCCTGACCGCTGGCGTTGCACGAAAGCCGGAGCAGAGCAGACTTGATCTCGCTGTCGAGAATGCGAAGATAGTCGCGGATTTTTCTCATAAGATAGGAAAAATTGCCCCGAACTCATTTCTCATGATGGTCACCAATCCGGTTGACATTATGACCCATGTTGCACTCAGATACTCAGGAAAAAAACCAAACGAAGTCTTCGGGCTTGGAACACATCTCGACTCAATGCGTCTGAAATCAGCTATCGCGTCATTTTTTCAGGTTCATGTCAGTGAAGTCCATACCCGTATCATCGGGGAACATGGTGATAGTATGGTACCACTCTGGTCTGCAACAACCATCGGGGGAATACAGATATCGAATCTACCCAGTTTTGCACAGGTACCTATTGATGACATCATGCAGCAGGTCAGATCCTCTGGTCAGAAGATTATTGCATCAAAAGGTGCGACGGTCTGGGGCCCGGGAGAAGCAATTGCCACACTCATCCGTACTATTCTTGGAAATGAAAACCGGATTCTTACGGTATCAGCCTACATAAAAGCTGAAGTCCATAATATCGGAGATGTATGTATCGGAGTGCCGGCACGGATAAACCGGAGCGGAGTGTACCCTGTGCCGATCCGCATTGAACCCCTGGAAGTGAGGAGCTTTCAGAATTCGGTAGAGAAGATTCGTGGTATAACCCGTGAAATTTTCTCCGTTCTTGAGAACGGGGAGTAAATATCCCCAGTATCAGGAGAGTTAAAAGCCTTGTGCAGATTTACACAAGGGTTGATTCTACAATTTCTGCCCGCTCAACACCATCGATAGCATTGAGGGTAGCTTCAATAGCCTCTGTCTGACCTTCAGCATCAGGAACAACCAGCGCGACTTTTATTGCGACAAGGCCAAAGCCGATGGGCTCTTCCCTGATATCCTGAACGCGGGGGAATTTCTCTTTTATTGTTGCAACAATCGTTTCCCTGTTCACTTCTGGTGATTCAGGCATCACCTTGATGATGAGCGCTACGTCTCCCATACTCTCAGGGTCCCCGAAGGCCACAGGTCGGGCAGATGTACTCAACGCTCTGTTCTCTGCACCGGTAACACCGGCGTATGGTGGCCCCGCATGCCGGGCAGCCGAACTCAACAGAGCCCTGTTCTGCCATTGGGCCATTACATGACGTGCAGTTTGTTCTACTCATATTCAGACTTCCAAAAAGCTGCTTATCTGGTTTATTCATCAACACCTTAAATGGTACCGCCAAAGTATGTTCCCGGTACCTCTTCACCATTGAGAAATTCTGCAATTCTCGCATGATCAGATCCCCGGAGTATGAATCCCCTGACCTGCTTCTTCGTAACATAGGGGATGAATGCAGGATCGAGATCACCGGTAACCATTCCAGGCATAAGTTCGGTCACCGGACCGTCAGATGTCCGGATATGATCCAACGATTTCAGAATGACAAGAGGCACTGAGAGCAGAGCGGCATAGAAGGCACTGATGGTATCTGATGTAATATCCCACGAATGAGGAAGCGGATCAGCATCCATCATATGGTGATAAGGAAGAAGAATTGCAGGGGAACCACTCATATGCGGAGTCCAGGTTACCGGCAGTCCATACGTGGACAGGAGCCACCCGTACTGATCCATGGCTGCGATAGCCATAAAATGCGCTGCTGTATCTGAAATCTCCTTTTGTCTGACAATATCTGCAAAAATCCCCCCACCAGGAATTACCAGAATATCTCTTCCACTCTCTCTGATAGTCCTGACAATCATCGGAGCATGCTCAATCAGACTGCCTCCAATCTTGAGCACCACTGCCTGATCCCGGCTGATCACAATGCAGTACGTTCATGTAATGATGACCAATAAACCCTGATCCTCATGCACCCCCTTCTCGTTATCCTCCTCTTATGCGTATTCATGACCCCAGTATCTGCCGGGCCATACTTCCTTGAAATTTATCCTGATACCTGGTTGAATGGGGATGAGGATGAATACATAACCATAGGATGGGATCACCCACCCGGTTCCTGCACCATTTCAGACGGAGAAGGAACTATCACATTTTCGCCCTCAAACTCCGGATCTTCCACCTGCACTGTCGCGCGGAATGGGGAACAATACAACCATCTATGGGGTCGGTATCCTTCCTATGAGATACTTGACAGCACCCCTGTTGTTCCACAGGTAACCGTACAGGGCCGGTTCCAACTGTCTAATAAAAAGGACGAACTGACTCTTACATGCGATGGCTGCACCTATGACACGGTAACATGGCCTGGGACGTTCAACCCAAGAAAAGGTCAGATACATTTCAGGTCGGCTGATGGAGTCTGGGATTTTAGGGTGCTCATGGCCGGTGGAAGCAGACTTGAACCCCGGACCTTTCAGAACATTTCAGGCACGGTATTTGTTTCTCCTGACTGCTCAAGACAGATTCTGGAAGATATCATCAGCAATGCAAAGAGCTCCGTTCTTCTCAATGTCTACGAATTTACAGACCCTGGTCTTGCACAGATCCTCTGTAATGCCAGCAGGCGGGGGGTAGCGGTATCGGTGCTCCTCGAAGGGGGGCCGGTCGGAGGCATTCCACCTGAGGAGTTTCCTGTCATCTCCGATCTGATTCAGGCAGGAGCTGATGTCAGGGTCATGGAAGGGACCGGAGAAGATCATGCCCCGTACCGGTATGATCATGCAAAATATCTCGTGACTGATGGCAGCCGGGTATTTCTGACTACAGAAAACTTCAAGGAGCACTCCTTCCCTCATGCCGGGTTTGCCGGGAACCGTGGCTGGGGAGTCGTGCTCGACTCAGCTGATCTTGCATCCTGTTTTACCGACGTATTCCAGGGTGACTTTGACGGACCTGGAGTGTCGATCGCAGAAGGCAGGACTGGACCCGCCGAACAACCGGTGACAAACCCATACAATCCGGTATTTGCTCCCCTGTCTTTTTCAGGAGCAGTGGTAACCCCGGTCTTCTCCCCAGATACCAGCATCCTGATCGCAGATCTCATCAATGAAAGCAGGAGCAGAGTATGGATTCAACAGGCATACATCACCGAATACCCAAAAAACAGGACAAATCCCTTTCTCGCAGCAGCAGTAGATGCAGCACGACGGGGAGTTGATGTCAGGATCCTGCTGGACGGATACTATTACAACACCGAAGGGGATGAGGACAATGATGAGATGGTAACCGCCCTGCAAACCCTGGCAGCACGTGAGAACATCTCCCTTCAGGCTCAGGTCCTCTACCCTGAGAAGACCGGTCTTTTAAAAGTTCACACCAAGGGGGTTATCGCTGATGATTCGGTTCTGATATCGAGCATGAACTGGAATGAGAACTCAGCCTGCTTTAACCGGGAGGCAGGAGTCATCATCCACAGCAGGGATGCCGCTTCATACTTCGCCTCCGTCTTTTTGCTGGACTGGGCAGGAAAAAAAGAGCGGCAGCCGGTCAAAAGTCTTCCCGGAAGCGATACCAGGTTTATCCAGATGGTTTCTCTGGCAGGAGTGGTGATCATTTTACTCCTCGTCTACCGCAGATATCACCGATGATCAGAGATGTTCTTTGAGGAACACGAAGAGCAGATAATACAGGGCAACCATCAGCATCAGGACCCCGGCTATCCGGTTGATGAGCAGGTGATGTGTAGTGAAGAACCTGATACAGGTCCTGCTCCTCTCCAGAGACAATGCTGAAAGGAACAGGAGCGGACTTGCCATCCCAATCCCGAAGAGAACAAAATTGACAAAATTTGCGATGAAATCTGCAGTCGTCGTGGATATCGCAAAGAGCAGTATGATAGAGCCTGGATTGCAGGGAAGTGCAACCAGCCCGAAGAATGCCCCAAACAGGATGGCAGTAATAGAGGGGGTTTTTCCAACCGGCGTAGATATCATGGGGAAAAACCGACTGATGTCAAATCCTGCAATCATGGCAATACTCATGATCGCAAGGATGCCATAAACAACCGGTCCGAGTATCTCGATGACATCCCCGGTGGACATCTTCAGAATGGCCACAAAAAGAAGGCCAAACGAGAACATCGCAAGCAGCACCCCCGCCGTCACGGCAAGGCCCAGAGTGAGGGTCCGACCTCCCCCGGCCTTTGTCCGCCCGGCAAGGAATGCCAGGTACCCGGGGTAGAGCGGCAGGACACACATGGCTCCAAGCGGGGTATAAAGGCCTGCCAGGAAGGAGATGAACCAGGTTTCAGGTGTGATATCCATATTATGAGCAGAGTTCATCCAGTGCACGTTTCATGTTGTCTGCACTAAAGACTCCATCTTCAAGATAGGTGGCAGTCTTACCACAAATGACTATTGTCTGGGGGATTGAACGGATAAATCCTGGCCCATACGCACTGACAAGGCTTCTGGTGACATCGGTCGGGGCTGTGGTAAATATCCCCTTAAAGTTGTTTGACTCCTTGTGTCTCTTCACTTTTTCGGCATTATCATTGGGATCAACATCAAGTGCCACGACCAGGTATTTATCCGGATATGCAGTCTGTAATTTTGTAGATTCTAAAAGCTGCATGGAACAGCCCGGACACCAGACGGCAAAACTGTGGATGATAACCGGCTTTCCCTGCTCGGCAAGATCTTTTATGGTGAACCGCTCCCCAGTTGCAACATCGGTCATGGATGTTGTAATCCAGGCAAGTTCAGGAGACGCTGTTTCAGAATATGCAATTTCAGGTGATTCCTCACTTGCCAGACATCCTGTACACAACAGGGTCATGACAAGGAGACCAAAGACGACCGGGAGTATTGTCCGGTTATAACTCATGCAACATCATCTGAGACTCTTTGTTCATATACTTCAAGGAAAAAAGGGGCGTTACCTGACCGGCATCAGGAACTGAATAAGAAGGGCACATAAATAGGTTACGATTCCAAAGAGAATCTGCGGGACGGTATACCGTCTGAACACAGTTTTCACATCATCCCCGGTTGTCCGGTGTAAGAGCCAGAAATAGGGATCGGTCACGAAACAGATGAGACCCGCACCACCGATGATCATGAGGAACAGGGCAAGCGGGTTTAACATGGATGGAATAACCGTCGTCGCAAGGACCTGGGCAGTCAGGTACGATGTAACAATTCTGGACCCCTGGGCAGTCTGGATCAGAGCGGCGAGCACGAACGGGAAGAGGAATATTGGCAAAGATGTTGCGAGCAGAATAGAGGCATCAGCCGGAAAGCTGCTCTGCTGGATGATATACCCAAGAGCCCCTGCTCCACAGATGTCAAAGATGACGACTCCGCCATGCTTTGCTCCAAGAACCCAGCCACTCCACCGGACCTCCTGTTTTGCAGTAATTACCGCGGTGGCCATTCCGGCGAGCATGATAAACTGGAGAAGACCTGCATGAGTAAGCCCGAGGAGGAGATACCCGACGGGGATGGCAAAAAAGATCACCAGAAACGGTGCCCATGCCCGAAGATGAAAGGAACCCTCTTCGCGCTTGTATCCTATCTGCTCATGGGTGATGTCAGCAAAATCACACTGTCTTCTGACATACCAGATCATGGAACCGACAAAGAGCAGAGAGAGGGGGATTGCGACCAGGTTATAGATGAGAGGGGAGTAATCCGGTGCAAATGCATCAAAGAGGGTGTAGGTGACCGGCGTCGGGTATACATACGCAACCCCGAGGACAGACCCGATGGCGACAAGATAGATAAGAAGTGACCGCTTTCGTTCATCTGACGTGAAGAACTCGATGACCGGTGTGAGAATAATAAACGCAGTTATGGGACAGGTGGAAGGAACTGCAATAAGATATCCTGCGATTCCGGAGAGGGTGGGCGGCCGATTTAAGAGGGTCCGAAGGTCAGAGACGATCTGCTGGATAAGTCCCTGCTCGGCAAGATATTTTGCGATAACCGACCCGGCAAGGATAGGGATACCAAGACTGTTAAAAATACTGGCACATCCCAGCGCAACCTGCTGAAAGACTGTATCCGGAGATGACCCGATCATCAGACCAAAGGCAATTGCTCCGCCGACCAGAGTGAAAAATGGTGGCAGTTTAAATTTGAACCCGATGACAGATATTGCCACCATCACGATAAGGAAAATCAGGATGGTACTCATTCCTTATTCTATCTGCAGGTGATCATATCAAAGGCTCTTGGTCCCATGACCCCATGTCTCATAGGTGAGGACATAAAACCTGTAGGAGATGTTTGTCCTTCACCATCAGGAGAAGACTGCCATTGGAATTCTCATCCTCGTTACTTTGGTCTGCCTTGCCGGGACTCTCATGCTGGACGAGATGGGAAAAGAACAATTTTCAACCGAATATGAGACCGGAATGACAGATGGAACCTTGGTCAGATGGGAAGGAGTTGTTGGTGAGGTATATCACGCGAAGGGAGGCAGCGTTATCATGGACGTCTCCGGAGTCAGTATCTTCATCCCGTCATCCGCAGGAGATGTACCTGAAATCACACCAGGAACGTCCATCCGGATCATCGGTACCGTTCAGCACTGGAACGGAAAAGAGGAGATATCAGTCAAAGATGGCAAAGATATCAGGATTCTTTCATGATGTCAAGAGAAAAGTCTGCATTGATGACCGTGTGGGTGAGCATCCCAAGACTTATCCGATCGATGTTCAGTGCTGCATATGACAAGAGAGTATCTTCGGTAATCCCTCCTGACACCTCAAGAATTACCTTCTCCCGAAGGCCGTTCTCAGACAGGAGAGAGATAACCCGTGAGACCTGGTCAGGAGTCATGTTGTCAAGGAGGATGATATCCGCCCCTGCCTGTGCAATCCTAAGAGCCTCATCAATCGTATCTGCTTCTGCTTCAACCCGGTGATAAGCCGAAAAGGCTTTTGCCCGCCTGACTGCCTCATCCACACCGGTCAGGACCCGGTGATTGTCTTTTATCAAAACGGCATCGGAAAGGGAGAACCGGTGGGGATCTGCCCCTCCAATCATGGCGGCCTTTTTATCCATAAGGCGCAGTCCGGGAGCGGTCTTTCTCGTGGCGGCAATACGGCACCCGGGATTTATTGCAGATACCAGATCCTGCATCTTCCTGGCCCTGGTTGCGATGCCACTCATCCGCCCGAGGATATTAAGCAATGTTCGCTCCAGAAGAAGGATGGTGTGAGCCTGGCCGGTCAGGGTGACGATCACATCCCCTGCTTGGCGATATAATCCGTCTGAACATGCAGAAGAGGCAGCCAGACCATACCATTCAGAAAGCCGGATGACTTCTGTAAGACCGGCAAGAACAAGGGATTTACGTGCTGAAATGACCGCAGAGCAGATCTGTGGATCTATCACCGCCTCTGAAGTTATATCACCAAACGGGCAGTCCTCTTCGACATATTCGATGAGTTTGGTGAGCGGTATATTAGGGAGTTTATTCATGGCACATTAATCATGTATTCAAGTGACCGCCGGGCTCCTTCCATAACCTCTAAAGGCACGGTCACTTCACCGGAGAGATCACGCAGACATCTGACCAGTCCATGGAGCGTGGTCTTTTTCATATCAGCACAGATCGCATCCTCATTCCCGATGAATGACTGGTCAGGGCAGAGTTCGCTGAGCCGGTCGAGCATGCCTGCTTCGGTGCATATATACCATGAAGATCTGGTCTTTGCTATCTCAGCCATCCTGCCGGTTGAGGCGATATAATCAGCAAGAACACGAATTTCAACCGGGCATTCCGGGTGTGCCATCACCGCAATACCGGCTGCCTTTACCTCCCGCAGATCTTCAGGATCAAACCGCATATGCACATAACAGTGACCCCCGTCGGGAATAGGAATAATCTCCTTCTCCGGAAGAACCGACTGTACATATGAGGCGAGGTTGGTATCCGGACCGAAAATAATCTGTTTATGGGGGAAAGACCTGACTACCCTGACTGCATTTCCAGAGGTGCATACCGAATCTGCGACGGCTTTGCATGCTGCAGTACTGTTGATATAGACGACTACGGCTGCTTCAGGGTACTGCTCTTTTCCCTTCAGGAGTATCTCCGGCGTGAGAAAATCTGCGAGCGGACATCCGGCATCAGGGTCAGGCATCAAAACCTTTTTATCAGGGTTCAGGATATGGGCAGTTTCTGCCATGAACCTGACACCACAGAGGACAAGAATGGGTTCATTGGCTTTTCTCGCTGCCTGTGCCAGTTCAAGACTGTCGCCAATAATATCCGCAACAGCATGAATCTCGGGGAGCTGGTAATTATGGGCCAGGATGAGTGCCTTTTTTTCTGATTTCAGACGAAGGATATCGGCTATGAGATTACGGTTGGTCACGATCCGATCACCAGGGGACTGTCAAGGTTTTTCAATAACGAGAGCACCGAAAGGGCTGCAAGATAACTGGTTGCCGGGTTATCCGGACTTGGATGGTTGACAACCCTGATACTTGCCTCACCGAATTCACCGGAGACAAAGATATCATGAATATTTCGATCAACGTCCGGATCTGCCCAGAGCTCTACATCCACATCATGATGTACAGCCAACGACAGTGCTACTGATACGTTGATATTTTTGGGAAACTGCTTTATACATTCATTCGCCTTCCCACGAAATGCAAGGGTTCGGTGACTGACCTGCATCCCAAGACTTTCAGGGCTTTTTGTGGTCCTGAGAAGGACTGAATCTATCCTGCTGATACACCCCACCTTCAGGTTATCAAGTCCCATGATAGCACCACTCGGGATATGGATCTTTTTTCCCTGTGCCCGTGCCACATCAAGAAGGATTTTTCTGAAATTCATATCAGACAGGGCACCAACAGAGAGGATGAGGATATTTTTCCCGTTTTCAAGGATCTTCAGAGCATATTCCCTGACCGCAAGGACCGATGCAGCCTCCACGCAGATATCAAAATCCTGTGATATAAACTCCTGAAAATCCGCGTATGCAGGAGCACCACAGATGCGGGCAAGTTCCTCTGCATGGTCCGGTAGGCGGTCAAAAAGCGCCTCAACCGTAAATCCATCCTGATGGGCTGCAATAATCCTGCCTACATTACCGCACCCGAGGAGCCCGATTCTGACCATTGCCTACATATATGCAGAATATCTTTTAAGCCGTTTGGTTCCTGAATGGTGAGAGCTGTACCCATGAACATAGCAGATCAGCCCCCTGAAAAGAAGAGAAGTGCCCTGTTTCTTCCGGAAGAAGAATGGGTCAAAGCGCTCTCGGGTCGCCTGATATGCATCAGAACCTTTGGTTGTGCATACAATGTCGGAGATTCTGATCTCCTGGCAACGGTTCTCACAGCCTCCGGTTCGGTGATAGTATCAGATCCCGATCTGGCGGAGGTGATGATCATCAACACATGCATTGTCATCGCCTCAACCGAGCGGAAGATGCAAAAGGAGATCTCATCATATCCGGACCATGAGGTGTATGTGACCGGGTGTCTTCCACTGGCACTGCCCGAAAGTCTTCAGAGCCATACTACCGTGAAACTGATACATCCTGATTCTATTCACCGGGCAGCAGCCACTGTCCCCCATGATCAGAAAGGGCCGGTATCAGTGGTCCAGATTGGACCTGGTTGTGTCGGATCATGCCGGTATTGTATCACCCGCTGCGCCCGGGGATCAATCAGGAGTAATCCCCCTCAACAGATTCATTCACATATTGCCAGCTGTGCCTGGGGGGGAGCCGTTGAGATCCGCCTTGCCGGACAGGACCTCTCAGCATATGGGCATGACACCGGTCAGTGGTCACTTGCCACTCTTCTTGAGGGCATGCCTGCCCTGCCAGATACCTCTCGAATCCGACTTGGGATGATGAACCCTGCAACCCTGAAACCGATAGCACAGGGAGTCGCACGGGCCATGAAAAACGGGCCGTTCTTTTCATTTCTTCATCTGCCCATCCAGTCCGGATCTGACCATGTGCTTGACCTGATGGGACGAGGATACACGGTGGCTGATGTTCAGAATATCATCGATATCTTCAGAGCAGAGATGCCTGACATAACCATCGGTACCGATATCATCACCGGGTTCCCAGGTGAGACGGACGATGACCATGAAGAGACCGTGCGTCTTATCCGCCGAATCGCTCCGGGAATGGTGAACGTGACACGATATTCATGGCGGCCCGGTACCGGAATGAGCCGGGATCATGAACTCCCTGACCGGATACGAAAGGACCGGTCGCGTGTGATCATCCGTGAATCCTATACCATGTTCCAGAAGGTAAATGAGAAGAAAAGGGGAGCAGTGATGACAGTAATCCCGACTGAACAACTCAAACCAGGTTCAGTCATGGCTCGTTCCGAAAGGTATGAAGGGGTGGTAATCAGGGAAGAGTGCCAGCTGGGCATACCCTGCATGGTGACGATCACCGGTTCCACCCCCCATTATCTCATCGGTGAAGTGGTCAGGGACTGATCAGACTTTTCTTTGCCTTTCCGGATGACCTGTATACTCATCATGGAAGAGATCATTGAACTGGGTTTTAACCGGCTGGTTGAGGTAATAAACCTGCATGATTCATCAATAGATGCCTATTCGGAAGAGATCCGGACCCTTGATGCAGAACTCCTCGGCAGAATGGCTGCACAGGTTACCGGAGTCATTGCAAAAACCGGTATTGAACTTCTTGAAAAGGGAAAGAAAGACAATCAGGGTGAGATCTATGACTCCCGGCATTATCCCAAAAAGATGATAATCCTGGGTAAGAGTGCCGACCCGATGCCATACCGACCTGATAACATGTCAAGGGCCGTTCAGGACCAGTTCTGTCTTCTCGGTGAGGATGGGAAATTTTATGAGATCATGTACAGTGCTGATGATCTGATCATTGACTCATATCTTGCAGAGATCACGCCTCGCCAGGTTATTGAGCTGTACGGATATGAAGCTATGTTTATGTTGTACAAAGCAATGCAACAATACATGCATAACCAGGAAGAACTGCTCTCTGCCCTGGAAAAGACTCTGAACTTTATCCGATCATAAGATCGGCTATTTTCCTTTCCAACCAAACAACGGGAACATCGGTTTGAATGGATCCTGTTCTGGCTCGAACTTCCCCAGGCTGAATGCCTTGCTTTTCCGGGGGCTGTCCTGAACCTGATATGTCACTTCGACGATGAGGGACTGAACCATCTTCGGAAGGGTCAGCCGGATCGGAGTGTCAGGTTCAAGACGATCTATATGCCAGGGTTCATCAATACCAGCCGCTGTTATTTCTAACTTCTCCGCAGCGCTCGTTCCGGCGTTTTCCAGGATGATCTCCCGGTGATTTGGAGACAGATCAGCCAGAATCAGCGGGCGGGCGTTTTTTGCTGCATCAAGAGATATCATGGCACTGAGCAGCAGGGTTCCGGATATAATAATGACAATACCGGCCAGAATCTGCTGGTTCATAAAATACAAAAGAAGCGTAAGTCCTGTTCCTACAAATGCGATAAGAAGGATATGATAATTCTTTGAATTGAATGGTAGAGACAACATAAAACAGAAATGGGCCCGATGCGATTCGAACGCATGACCTCCCGGTTATCAGCCGGGTGCACCACCTGGCTATGCTACGGGCCCGAGGCTCTTATCAGGTGGATCCCGCTCGTTAATAATACTTGTGATACCTCCAGAACGGCCGGATGACAAGAACAGAACATGACTCATATCAGAACAGGCAATATACATAGAAAATCAGATCCGGGTTTCTATATGGTTGTTCAATATCTCCTGGGAAATGAGGCGATTGCGCATGGATGCCTTGAAGCAGCCGTCGATGTCGCCTGTGGATATCCGGGTACGCCCTCTTCTGAGGTGATTGATACCCTGCGGATGGACCCTGACCGCGCCTGCAAGGTCGAATGGTCAGTAAATGAGAAAGTAGCATTCGAAGAGGCACTTGCGGTTTCATGGTGTGGCCTTCGGGCTATCTGTACGATGAAGCATGTCGGCCTCAATGTCGCTGCCGATCCCCTGATGACCTCGGCGTATACCGGGACAAAAGGAGGATTTGTCATTCTGACCGCCGACGATCCCTATGCCCATTCATCACAGAATGAACAGGATAGTCGGTGTTATGCCAGATTTGCACGGATACCCTGCCTGGACCCCTCAACCTTGCAGGAAGCTCATGACATGGTTCGTGATGCATTCGCCCTCTCTGAAGAGTTTTCTCTCCCGGTTATGTTCCGCCCGACGACCCGGATTTGTCACTCGAAAAGTGATGTAAATCTGGGCGATATCGTTGTTTCTGAACGGACCGCATCATTTGAGAAAGATGTCAGGCAGTATGTGGTCATACCCGCGCATACCAGGATCCTTCACCAGAAGCTGAACCAGAAACAGCCCGCATTAAAGAAACGGCTCGTAGAACTCGGGTACAACCGATATGAACTGAAAGGGAAGACGGCCGTTATCTGTGGCGGAGTCGGGGCATCATATGTCAGGGAGGTTATCGGTCCGGATGTGTCTGTCGCGATAATCGGTGCATATCCAATTGATGAGGATTGGCTCAGGGAGTTTATCAGTCATCATGAGAAGGTGATGGTGATCGAAGAACTCTCACCGGTCATCGAAGAGGTCGCACGACAGGTCAGCGGAACCATCCCGGTGTCTGGGAAGATGACTGGCCATGTCCCGTACGAAGGAGAACTTGCTCCTGACCGGGTTGCAGGGTACCTGAAGGCTGCGGGATTTGCCCTATCGGTCACCTATCAACCGGCAGCACCCCCGGCTGCCCTTCCGGTACGGCCGCCTATCCTGTGTGCCGGATGTATGCACCGGACCGCGATGTATGCCATGAAAAAGGTCTTTCGGGATGCGATATTCCCAAGTGACATCGGCTGTTACACCCTTGGTATCCAGCTGGGAACAGTAGACACGACCATCTGTATGGGTGCTTCAATAACAGTAGCCTCCGGGATGTCTCTTGCCGGAGAGAAACGGGATATCGTCTGCACGATTGGTGATTCAACTTTTCTCCATACCGGAATACAGGGCCTTATAAATGCCGTATACAATGGCGCAAACATAACGGTGGTCATCCTTGACAACCGGATCACTGCCATGACCGGACACCAGCCAAATCCGACAACCGGTCTGACTGCATGCGGCGTTGCAACCCCGGCAATCTCAATTGAAGCAATCTGTCGTGCCAGTGGTGCAACTTTTGTCGAGACGGTCAGTCCGAATGACCTGGTCACCTTCATCGATGTCCTGAAGACTGCAAAAGCCCTTCCCGGTGTAAAGGTCATCATTGCACGCCAACCCTGTGTAATATCTGAAAAGCGGGCAAAAATTGTTCGTGGTCGCTACACTGTTCACCAGGATCTGTGCATCGGATGTAAAGCCTGCATAAAATTCGGATGTCCCGCGATTGAACTGAAAGGCGGCCTTGCATCCATCACCGATCTCTGTTCAGGCTGCGGGGTATGTATGCAGATCTGCCCGGTTGGTGCCATCGGCAGGGAGGTGAAAGAATGAGCTTTGACGTGATGATTGTTGGAATCGGAGGACAGGGGACCATTCTTACCTCCAACATTCTCGGAAAAGCCTGTGTTATAGAGGGCATTCCGGTCAGGGGAGCCGAGACCCATGGCATGGCCCAGCGGGGGGGATCAGTCGAGAGCCAGATCCGTATCGGACAGGAGTTTGGCCCCCTGATTGCTCCAGGCAGTGCAGATATGCTCATCTCTTTTGATCTCATGGAAGCGGTCAGGGCAGCTCACTGGTTAAAGCCGGAGGGGCAGATCTACTCAAGCAATGAGTATGTGGTGCCAACCTCCGTCTTCATGCAGGACTTACCGGCACCAACCGAACAGATGCTGAGAGAGATGCTTGGTGACCGACCGGCAAAAATAATTGATTCACGGGCATTGGCAGAGGAAGCAGGAAATATCCTGACACAAAATATCGTAATGCTTGGAGCCGCTTCACCCATGCTCCCCCTGCAAAAAGAATCGCTCCAGGAGGCGATCAGGAAGACAGTTCCTCCAAAGACGATTGACCTGAACCTTAAGGCATTCGAGATGGGAATCGCAGCAGGGAAAAACTAAATCACTTTTTTTTCAATCAGAAATACAGGGACCATCACTCCGCCATTGACGATCATGCACCAGAACTCGTATTTGATTTATAAATAAGAGCAGTTGTGGTGCAATATGAAAGGATGCCATTGCACCAGAGACCCAAACCTTAATCAGGGGGGATGAACCATGTGTATGATCATGTCTCAAAACGTAACCGGGACAGGGAACGTCGTACCCTCGGGTGCGGCAGGTCGCTTTCTCCAGCGATAAGCAGAGCAGACGAAGAATTACTGTTTTCGACACGACACTCCGTGACGGGGAACAGACGCCGGGTGTGTCATTTACGCCTTCAGATAAGATCGAGATTGCCCATCAGTTATCTGATATCGGGGTCCACGTCATCGAGGCGGGTTTTCCGGCATCATCAGCCGACGAATTTACCACGGTAAAGGCAATCGCAGCAGAAGGGTTGAATTCCATAGTGTGCGGCCTGGCACGTTCTGTACAGTCGGATGTAGACCGGTGCATCGATGCTGGCGTTGACATGGTGCATGTCTTTATCCCGACCTCTGAGGTTCAGCGGGTTCATACTATCCGCAAAAGCCACGAGGAAGTGGTTGCCATCACAGGAGATATCGTCAGGTATGCCCGTGATCATGCAGACAAAGTCCTGTTTTCAGCCATGGATGCAACCCGGACCGGCATTCCAGAACTGATAGAGGTGTATACCGCTGCGGTTGAGGCCGGAGCGACTGCCATCAATGTGCCTGATACGGTAGGCGTTGCAACACCGACCTTTATGCAGGAGATGATTCGTGCATTACGCCCGAAGATTCCGGTCACCATTGATGTCCACTGTCACAATGACTTTGGTATGGCAACCGCCAACACGATATCCGCTGTAGAAGCAGGTGCAGATCAGGTTCAGGTGACGGTGAATGGCATTGGGGAGCGGGCAGGAAATGCGGATTTAGCATGCACTACTATGGTAATAGAGTCCATATTCGGATATGATACCGGCATTACCACCGAGCGGCTGGTTGAAACTTCACGGATGATCTCACGGTTCTCCGGCATCATGATCCCGCCGACCTATCCGGTGACGGGAGAATTTGCCTTCTCGCATGAGAGTGGTATCCATTCACAGGGAGTCATTGAGAACGCCAGTACCTTCGAACCTGGCATCATGACACCCGAGATGGTCGGACACCGCCGGCGACTGAAACTGGGCAAACACGTGGGCAGACATGCAGTCCGCGAGATGTTAAGCCAGGTTCACATACAGCCTGATGATACCCAGATGGATGAGATCATCAGTCGGATCAAGCAGATCTCCTCAAAGGGGAAGAAGGTCACCGAGCATGACCTGTATGAGATTGCCGAGACCGTGACCGGAACCTCTGCAGGCGGGAAGTATATCGAGCTGGTGGATATCGCCATCATGACCGGCAACCACATGATCCCGACGGCAACCGTGCGGGCACGGGTAAACGGGGTTGAGGTAGTATGTGCACGAACCGGCAATGGTGCCGTGGATGCTGCAATCAGGGCATTGATCGGGACGGTCCCAAAACCAGCCACATTAAAGGAGTTTAATATCTCTGCAATATCTGAAGGGAGTGATGCAATCGGCCATGTCACGCTGGTGGTTGAAGATGAGAAAGGCAGGCTGTTTGATGCCGCCGCATCAGGTGATGACGTGGTCTTAGCGTCCACGGAGGCGATGATAAACGCATTAAATATGGTGTACCGGAATGGCAGGAACAATCACTGAAAAGATATTCTCCGCCCGGTGTGGGAAGGAGGTAACGGCAGGCGAGGTCGTCATGGCACCCATCAGCGGGGCAATGATCCATGATATCACCGGCCCGCTTGCTATTGAGAAATTTTACGAGATGGGTGGCGAAAAGGTCTTTGATCCGGCAAAGATCATCATGCTTTTTGACCACCAGGTGCCGGCTGACTCGCTGAATGCTGCAGAGATCCAAAAGAACATGCGTATCTTTGCAAAAGAGCAGGGCATTCATAATTATGACATCAAGGAAGGGGTCTGTCACCAGGTAACTCTGGAGAAAGGCCGGGTCTCTCCTGGTGATATCGTCATCGGCAGTGATTCGCACACCTGCATGTACGGGGCAGTCGGGGCATTTGCAACCGGCGTCGGATCGACCGATATGGGGTTTGCCCTCCGGTACGGGTGCCTCTACTTCCGGGTCCCGGAGAGTATCAGGGCCCATGTCACCGGCAGATTCCAGGAAAGGGTCGGGGCAAAGGATCTCATCCTCAATATCATCAAGGATATCACGGTGGACGGGGCGACCTACAAGGCGGTTGAGTTCACCGGCGATACCATCGAATCACTGAACATGGCCGGCCGGATGACCTGCTGTAATATGGCGATTGAGATGGGCGGAAAGGCAGGTATTGTTCCTCCTGACCAGGTGACAAAAGAATACCTAAAAGGCCGCGGTACCTGGAGAGAGGAGAACCTTGCAAGTGATCCTGATGCCGTGTATGCTTCGTGGCGTGACTATGATGTCTCTGACCTTGTACCACAGGTGGCAGTCCCGCATAATGTTGACCAGGTGGTTGATGTAACCGAGATTGCCGGAACCCCTGTAGACCAGGTCTTCATCGGATCATGCACGAACGGGAGATTTGAGGATCTAGAGGAGGCTGCTCTCGTCCTCGGGGACAAAAAGTTCTCCGATGATGTGAGAGTCCTCGTCATCCCCGCATCAAAGACTGAGTACCTGAAAGCTCTGCGGGCAGGACTTATCGAGCAGTTTGTCGAGGCCGGAGCCCTGGTCGAGGCACCCTGCTGTGGTCCCTGCATGGGAGGATCCTTTGGTCTTATCGCATCAGGAGAAGTATCCTTCTCAACATCCAACCGGAACTTCCGCGGACGACAGGGATCGGCAGAAGGAAAGGTCTACCTGGGATCTGCCGCAACCGCTGCAGCAACTGCCATCCGGGGAGAAATTACCGATCCACGGGAGGTGCGATGATGCAGGTCTGGAAATTTGGCGATAACATCGACACTGACGCCATCATCCCCGGACGGTTCCTGACCATTAATGATCCTGCCGAGCTCGCAACCCATGCCTTCGAGGGTATCAGGGATGAGTTCTCAAAGCAGGCAAAGAAGGGGGATATCATCGTCGCCGGCAGAAACTTCGGGTGTGGGTCATCACGGGAGCATGCCCCCCTCGCCCTGACCGGTGCCGGGATTCAGATGGTTGTAGCCCAGTCCTTTGCCCGGATATTTTACCGAAACAGTATCAACGTCGGCCTGTTACCGGTCATCTGCCCCCGTGCATCGGAGATCAGTGAGACGGATCAGGTTGTGCCCCATCTGAATGAGGGATATCTTGATGTATCAGGCAAGAAACTGCCCACTGAGCCGGTTCCCGAGTTCCTCAGACGTATTATCGACGCCGGAGGGCTTGTTGCCTACGCAAAAACAATACGGAGTGAAGATCTGTGCATAAAGTAGCAGTAATTGGTGGAGACGGAATCGGCCCTGAGATCATCGAATCAGGAAAAACCGTCCTGGAGGCAGCAGGAGAGAAATTCGGGTTTGATATCGAATGGACCGGATTTGACATAGGAGCAGACCGGTACCTTACAACCGGCGAACTCCTGACCGAGGAAGACCTCAAAGAACTGGAGAAGTACAAGGCCATCTACTTTGGGGCCATCGGCGATGACCGGGTAAAGCCAGGTATTCTGGAGAAAGGAATCCTCCTCAATCTCCGGTTTTACTTTGACCAGTACATCAATCTCCGGCCAATCCGGATGCTTGCCGGAGTGGAAACCCCGCTGGCAAACAAGAAACCGGAAGACATCAACTTTGTCGTCGTCAGGGAGAATACCGAGGACTTTTATGTCGGGATCGGGTCCCGGCTGAAGGGTCATGAAAAGAAGACCCTAGAAGTGAAACGGGATATCTATTCGGTAAAATTCGGACTTGATGTCGAGACCGATTCAGATGAACTGGCATACCAGATCGGAGTCATCACCCGTGAAGGTGCAAGCCGGGTCATCTCCTATGCCTTTGACCTGGCACAGAATAGAAAGAAGAAGGTCACCTCGGTGGACAAGGCAAACGTGCTCTCTGACGTGTATGGTCTCTGGCGGGATGTCTTCCTCGAGACTGCAGAGAAGTACCCGGGAACAGCCCACGAGTTCACCTTTGTTGATGCCATCACCATGTGGTTTGTCAAAAACCCGGAGTGGTTCGATGTGGTCGTGACACCGAACATGTTCGGAGACATCATCACCGATCTTGGCGCCATGATCCAGGGAGGACTTGGTCTTGCTCCGGGCGGGAACATCAACCCGACAGGGACCAGCATGTTTGAACCCATTCATGGATCTGCACCCAAATACAAGGGTCAGAATGTGGCAAATCCTCTCGCAACCATCTGGGCAGGCTCCATGCTCCTTGAGCACCTGGGTGAAAAGGAAGCAGCAGATAAGGTTCTCCAGGGCATTGAAGCCTCTATCCGTGAAAACGTGGTAACGAAGGATATGGGCGGCTCAGCCAGCACCAGTGGTGTCGGCGACTGGATTGCATCGTGGATAAAGACCTCATAATCCCGTCACCACTCTTTTATGAGCAGGACCGTCTTGCGTATCTCACGGATGGTCACTGAGATCTGTTCTATTGCCGAGAGAATACCATACATCACGGTCCCTGATTCATCATCCGAATCAGCCATCTTCCTGATATGCATGCCATAGTGCTGATTTACCCGATCCCGGAGAAGGGAGTCATTTGCCCGCATAGTATCATCTGTGGCTTGTGATAAAGACGGGAATGATTCGGACAGCATTGTCAGGTTTTCAAGAACCGGTGCGGTGATGGTGGTAAAGCTCTCTACAAACTCTTCAGAGATTACATCAGGATTTTCACGGCTTTTATGAATCTTCTCGCAGAGGTACCATATCTGATCTGCGAGCTGATGACTGAGATCGGAGATCCGAATGAGCACCGCGATCTTCCCGGCATCGTCCTGTGAGAGATCCATTTTAGAGACGGTGATGATGGCTTTATGAATCTCTCCGGTGAGATAGTGGATGTACTCATGAAGGTGCTGTATCTCACCCTTCTCTCTCTTTCCGGTCTTTTCAATCTGGAATACCTGATCCATCATCCGGGCATTCTTCTGAATCAGATGGCCGACCTCCTCCTGAATCAGACTAAAACAGAGTTTTTTATCCGAAGGAAGAGGTTTTGTCAGGTAACGAGGCAGGAATACCACCTCTCCATACTCTCCGGGCACCACCTTCACGACAAGAGCCGCAAATGGTCCGAGAAGAACGAGGAAGATGATGGCACAGATGACGTTAAAGATGAAATGGGCATTCGCAATCTGCTGTGCAGGGCTCCCTCCCAGGTCGGTGATAAGGGTTGAAAATGGTCCCATAACCGGCATAAAGAGCAGGACCCCGATCAGGTTAAAGAGGAACTGGGCAACAGCAGTCCTTTTTGCAGCGGTATTCATTCTGAACGCAACAAGAAGAGCCGTTGTCGGAGTACCAAGGTTCGCCCCAAGGACGATTGGAATTCCTTCAGCCGGGGTGATAAGGCCGTTCATCGCCATGATGACAATCAGACCTACAGCCACTGAACTAGACTGAAAGATGGTGGTAATAAAAAACCCGGCAAGGACCTCAAGAAATACATTGTCAAGTGAGGCAACAATGCTCACCAGCATGGGATCATTCTGGTATGGGGCAAGAACTGCAGAAACCAGGTTGAGACTGAAAAAGACCAGACCAAAGTAAAAAACCGGTTTGCCAAATGCCCTCCACCGGCCCCCGGCGATGCTGATGAGAAACCCGATGACCATGAATACCGGCGCAAAGGCGGTCAGTTTGAATGCAACCAGCTGGGCGGTTATGGTCGTTCCGATATTGGCCCCGAATATTATCCCTAATGAGCCGATAAATGACAGAGTACCGGCATTCACAAGACCTACCGTGATCACCGTCGTTGCTGTGCTTGACTGAACAAGTGCCGTAACCAGTGCGCCCAGAATGGTACCATGGAAACGGGTCCTGGTGTACCGTTGCAGGAAATTCCGAAACCTCTTCCCGGCAACATGCTGTATCTCGCCTGAAAACTGCTCTATCCCATACAAAAAGAGGATGATGCCTGAGAAGAGCGCAAAGATAAATTGCCAATCCATAATATTTCTATGAAATTTGGGAGTTGTTCATCCGTTCAGGGTAAACCGGAGAGATTATCAGGAAAAATCTCCTTTCTATCCTATATATTATTTTTTCGGGATGAGAGTAATACTCCCGGTCGGGCAGACCAGGGAACAGAGACTGCAGGCATCGCACCGATCCCTATCAAGAGTAACCCCGGTTTTAGAGAGACTCAAAGCAAGATATCCTCCGTCCCGACATGAGATGATACATCTGCCACACCGGGTACAGGTATCCTGATCGACTTTTGGAACCATTCTGCTCATTCGTGAGAGTTGCTCATGACCGGTGAGGTGGGAAAGTGCTCTGCCTCTTATATCATCAGGACTCTGAAATCCTTTCTTCTGCAGATATCCAGCCATTCCGTCACTCATCTCCCTGATGATTCCTACACCCTGCCACATGACCGCAGTGCAGACCTGAACCGCTGATGCACCAACCAGCAGATACTGAACGGCATCCTCCCACGAACTGACCCCACCGATTCCGAGAATTGGAACGCTGGTGTTTTTGGCAATCTGTGATACCACCCGAAGTCCGATTGGTCTGATCCCTGGTCCTGAATACCCTCCATAGGTTGAATACCCGGCAACGGAGGGGGCAGGTTCAAACGTGTCGATATCAACCCCCATCAGGCTCTGAACCGTATTGATAGCCGAGATCATATCAGCCCCACCCTCTATAGCTGCCTGTGCAACCGGAACAATATCAGTCACATTAGGGGTGAGTTTGACGATGATAGGTATGGAAATGACTTCTCTCACAGAGCGGGTGAGGGTTCTGACGAGATCTGCATGTTGCCCGATTGCAGCACCAAGACCCCGTTCTGGCATCCCGTGCGGACAGGAAAAGTTCAGTTCAATAGCATAAACCCCGGCAGATGCGACCTCTACCGCAAGGCTCTGCCATTCCTCCGGATCCATTCCGGCCATGATACTTGCAATAAGTATCCGATCTGGAAACTCTTCCCGGATCTTTGGAATTTCCCGAAGCCAGTATGATACCGTCTTCTTGCTCAGGAGTTCAATATTTTCAAACCCGAGCAGACCTGATTCCGAATCCTTCCATGCGGCAAACCGGGGAGATACATCCTCGATGACCATCCCGTCGGGTCTGATGGTCTTAATGACTGCCCCTCCCCAGCCAAGCGAAAATGCATGCCTGATCTGATCCGCACTCGCTGTCGGAGGCCCTGATGCAAGAATAAACGGATTTTCAAGGGATAACGGACCAAGAGTTGTGGGAAGATGATGAACAGGTACCATACCAGATGGTCACCGCGTATCCATAAAAAAGAAATAGATTTGTGAAATTAGTAAGTAATTACCATCTCACCCTTCTTCATCATCAGACCGGCGATAATACTGATGATACCAAATACCAGACAGTAGATACCAAGCAGGATGATAAGAACCAGTGATCCGGCGGTCGGGATTGGAGCAAAGCCGATAAGGATACCAAAGAGCACACCGATAAAACCATTCACCCCAAGAAGTGCACGGAATGGGAGTTCTTTGAATGAAAACGCTATGAATAATTCAGTAATACCTGTGATGATCGCCCATGCTGCAATGAGAATGGTGATCGCAACAACCATTGAGAACGGGGAGATAAAAGTCAGAATAGCAATAATTACTCCGATGACTGCAAGGATGAGAATCGGCCAGCGTCCTGGCTGGTTTGAAGAGAGACTGATACCACCGGTCATCAGAGAGATGATAAGAAGGAATATACCGACGATATAGGCGATGACTGCTTCCATCGCAAGCGGTATGGTAAAACAGAGAATTCCGATGATCACCGCAAAGATACCACGGGCAAGGAGACTTCCTTTTGTGAGGACTTCTGGTTCCATGCGGTATTATTCGGAGATTTTCATATTAAAGTTCACCGGTTAAGAGATAAAACCGCATCAAAGCCTGAATTCTGCAAGATCCTCTTTTAATCTGACTGATCGGTCCCTGACTTCAGATGACTCTGCCATGACTTTCTCGAGTGACACACTTGTCTCTACGGCGATTGATGCAAGACTGGACATCTTATGCTCATTTTCCTGTGCAATGCCACTGATAACATTAATTCCGCCACTTATCCGTTCAATCTCCACAAGCTGGTTCTCATTGGCACGGGTAATCTCACCAATACCGGTAGCGGCATTTCCGATATGACCGACGATCTGTTCAAGGGCATCAACCGTCTGCCTGACACTTCCAATACCGGTGACGATCTCCTCAAACACATTCTGCATCAGGCCGGATGTCTTCTGGCTCTGCGATATAATTTCGGAGATGACCTGTTCAATATGCTCAGTTGCACGTCTTGACTCTCCGGCAAGGTTTTTCACCTCTCCTGCCACGACCGCAAATCCCCTTCCTGCCTCACCTGCACGGGCAGCTTCAATCGCCGCATTCAGGGCAAGCAGATTGGTCTGGTTCGCAATGTCAGCAATTACCCTGACAACTTTTGAGATGTCCGTAATCTTCGCATTCAGATCACCGATCTCATCAACCGCTTTCCGGGAGATGAGCTCTACTGACTCCATCTTCTTTGAGGCTTCATTCCCCTGGACCAGAGCTGTCTGACCAGACGCTGCCGCAGTATCTGCAAGGTTCATTACCTCCTGTGAAGTACGTGCTATCTCTTCAAATGAGGCAGAAAGACCCTCTATACTTTTTAAGAGTTCGGATATTGCATCGACCTGTTCCTTCATCTTCACCGCAGTACTGTCTGCAGTGCCAGCTACCTGTTCCGCACCCTTTGCCACCTGGATCGTCTCATTTCCGATGGTTTCCATCGATGATTCAAGAATATTGACCTGGTTTACGATCTCAGTCAACGTTCTTCTGATTCGTGACACCGCCTCGTCAAGGTCATTCTTTACTTCGCAGAGCGGATCAGAATCATCACATGAGACCGAGATCGTCAGGTCCTTCTTTGCAATTTTGGCAAGGGCTCCAGCGAGATCCTGAATACTTCTCTTGAGCATCCGGTCAGCATTCCGCTCCCGGGTCATGTCCACAAGACAAATAAGGACATCACGTGTATTTCCCTCCTCATCCACAAGAGGAATAGCAAACAGCGCAACTTCCCGATCTCCGGACGGGAACCGGTAAATAGCCTCACCGGACCGGTTTTTCTGGTTGTTGAAGACCTCTATGAGATTCAGTGTGCATGGACTCACTTCAGAAAAATTCCTGAAACTAAATGATTCAAGCTCCTTTTCAGTATAACCACTTAAACTGAGAAATGCATCATTTGTCTGAACCACCCGGTACTGAGTATCGATAATTATCATCGGGATGGGGTTTTCTTTGACTATTCTTTCAGCCCTTTTCTGCAGTTCGACAATCTTTGATATGTTCTGAACTACCTCAACATGTCCGATGGGATTGTCCTGCTTATCGCGAAGATATGCCACATCAATCTTAAAATTTTGACCATGATCTTCAAAATACGTTTCAGAGATTCCTTGGCGGAGTTTTTCAATACCTGCCACATTCCCGCACTTTTTACCAACAAGTTTTACCCGTGACGTCTTTTTGAACTTCTCAACAGCTGAATTGACATAGGTCCATATCATATCAGGATCGGTAACCGATATGGGGAAGGGAATGGCATCGAGAATGGCTTCATACCATACTGTCTTCTGATTTAGTTCCTGTGCAAGATTATCTGCCCGATTCTTCTCTGCAAACTCTTGTGAGCAGTCACGAATCGCGCATACACAAAATGCCCGGTCATCTCCGTACGGGGAGATTGTCAGCTCAGCAGGGAATACCACTCCGTCTCCTTTTTGCATGAAAAGAACTACACTCTGATTATATCCATTCAATGCCTTCCGGATGATCTCTGAAATCTGTTGGCTGGAAGGAGAACCATCCGGTTGCCTATCAGGAAAAAGAGATGATATTTGAATATTATTCAGAGAATCGGTGACAAGCAGTGACATTGCAGCTGGATTTATGTCGGAAATAATCTCCCCGGAAAGAATCAGAAGTGGCACCTGCACTGAAGAGAACAGCGCAGAGGGATTTTTCTCATAAGGGAATAAATTGCAGGTTTTCTGGTCAGGGGAGGAGTCCATAAAATTCAAGGAAAATTACTCACCAACCAATATCAATAATTCGGGTTTATAACCGGGACCAAAGAATAGTTCTTTTCTTTCCAGACAACTATTCACACATATGGGCTTTGATGCTTCCAAATGTGATTTCTCCCGGTGCAAAGGTGAATGCCTGACAAAGTGCCCCTATGTCTCGTATGATGAGAAAGAGGCAAAAAACCAGATCAATTCCCTAATCAAAGGTGATATGACACCTATCCTCAAAGAGTGCATCACCTGTGCCGCATGTAATGAGTACTGCCCGCTCGGTGCAAACCCCTGGGACCTCATTCTCTGGCGGCAGGAACAGACCCAGGTACTGGGAATCCCAATAGATGCAAAACCTGCATCAGACTGGCTGGTAAAACCAAAGATGGTCAGAACTGGAAAACCCGGCGGAGCACTCATATCACTCTGTGGTATTTATGAGGTTGTTCCCCAGCAGGAATTCCTTACCGGCATGATGTTTGATGAAGCCACCCTCATCGGTGGAGGGGAGTATTGTTGCGGGTTTACCGAGACCCATCTCGGACGCGGTTCCAGACCATATGAATTCCTCCCGACCCTGGTCAGAAACCTTGCCGATGCTGCGAAAGAATACGGGGTATCAGAGATCGTATTCACCCACGATGCCTGTTATAACGTGCTGACAACCATAGCGATGCAGCAGCGTATCGAGGTTCCATTCAGGCCAATTCATATCCTTGAGTACATCAGAAACTGGCTGCTTGATCACACGGACAAAATTCGCCCTCTCAATATGAAGATAGCCTATCAGGGAGGATGTACAACCCGGTATGCGGCAAAGGGAGGTGAGACCTGGAAAGACTGGCTTATAGAGATCCTAAAACTTGTCGGTGTTACCTGTGTTGAGGACAAGAGAAAATATACCGGGAATAACCGGCTGTGCTGTTGCTGCAGTATCTTTCATACCCAGCATGACCGGGCGATGAAATTTCAGCAGATGAACATACAGGACGCCATTGATGCCGGTGCTGAAGGGTACTGCTTCATCTGCCCGGCTTGTGTCTCGGTTATGCGGATGACCTGTAAAGAGATGAACCTGACACCCTATTACATCACCCAGCTCGTCAAGATGGCCCTTCACGAGGATTTGGGCAAAGCCGGTACTGCTGCTTTTGGGTACCCCGTGAAGTAGAGAGAATAAAACCGGTAACTATTATTTTTCATATGCATAGTATCATGAGATACTGAGACGGAGGATTTTCATATGGTCACGTTTACCAGTGAGATGAAAGATGCCCTGAGGGTCCCGGGAAAAGGTGGAAGCCTTATCCATATGGCGACGAGCAGTCTTGATGGGAAACCGAACATCGCAGCCATGAGGTTTGTGGCAACCCATGGTGATGACAAGATCCTGATATCCGATATGTTCCTCCTGAAGACCAAGATGAACCTGAAGGAGAACCCGGAGTGCTGTATTGCTATCTGCCATCCGCTTGATTCCGGAAGAGACTGGGTCTTTAAAGGAAAAGCAATTGACATCGAATACGGTTTTCCCCCGGATTTTAACTGGTACGGGGTAACAGCAAAAGAGATCCTGGACAAGTGGGGAGACTGGGCCACCCTTGAACCACCCAAAGAGGTTCCGCCTGACATTGTATTTCCAAAACCTGCCCAACGGGGCGTTGTCGTTCTCCATGTAGAGGAGATATATTCGATTGAGAAAAGAAAAACCGGGGAGCGGATCCAGTGAGGTGAAAAGGATGGCAATTGTTTTGACTGAGCGGATGAAAGGATGGATTGAACTGATGGGATGCCACCTGTGTGTCGCAACGCCGGAAGGCGTGCCATGGGTGACCGTATCACGGTTTGCAAAAGTCACAAAACCTGACCAGATCTCCTTTGCAATGGAGAAGGGTGAGATCGGCGTCATCGAGGCTGCCCTATCAAAGAATCCCTGGGTGGCAATTGGTGTATCCAAGCAGGGAGGTATCCGTGCGGCATACCAGTTTAAGGGGAAAGGAAAAGTGTTCAGATCCGGCGGTGAGTTTGACGCTATCAAGGGAATGGCAACAGGTATAGCAACCGATGCAGTCCTCATAGTTGACCTGACCGAACTCTACTGTACAAAGCCCGGAGCAGAAGCCGGACAAAGGCTTGATGTAATGGCTCCTGAAGCGGTCGATGCCTGGGAGAAAGCCCGCTGGACCGATATTCCGGGTAAATAGACAGATTTAAAAACATCTTTTTTCAACATTTCCCCGAAATGGGAGAAGAAGACACCGGGAAAACCCCAAAAAAATTTCCCTGGTTTGAACCCTTTGCCTGTGAAGGGTGTGGAGACTGTATTTCGGTATGCCCGACCAGTTCAATCGAACTCCTCGATAACGAGAATCAGAAAGTTCCCAAGGCATGGGTAACGAACCCTGACACCTGCATCGGATGTGGCAAATGTGCCAAAGCCTGCATCGTTGGTGCCGTGCAGATGACAAGGTACGTGGATATGGCGAAGAAGCGATACAAGGAAGAGGAGAGGCCGGTTTAGACCCGCTCGTACGTCGCCTGAAAGGATTCGAGGAGAATTTCCTCGTTTAATCTGCCATAATGATAGATTTTTCCGGTGGTACAGTCATTTACTGTCAGTTCTGCCGGTGAAAATCCAAGATATGAACCAATATTGACAAAATCGTAATTTGCATTTCTGAAAAGTTCATAAAAGGGACGCCCGTACATCTCTGAATTGTCAGACGTTATCCTTGAGAACTCATCCGAATAGAGCCGTGTGGAGATAATGACCGATCCATAATAGATATTACAATCATTGGTCACTCCCAGCGCCTGTTCAAACGTCCGTTTCACCGGGGCAACCGGGGATCTTCCTGCTGCATTGACAATATTGGAGAGATCATAGCCCATATCCTCAAGCTTGTGCATGGCCATGGTGACTATCCGGCCGGATATCTGAATTGAACCGACAATACTTCTGGTGGAGGCAACAAGGGCATAAAGACTGGATGGTTTTACACCGCACTTGTCTGCTATATATTCACAGATTTCTGCATCCGGAAGCACACCAGCCTCAAGGGCAATAATGGCGATATCCGATGTGTCATGGTACTGAATCGACTGGTAGGTTCCTTTTGGTTTTAACGCAAGTGCACGCGCCGGTCCTGACCCCATCGCAAAGAAACGGTTTCTTTTAATGACCCATCCTGCCTTCTGAGAACCAAGACAGGCGATGATCGGGTGCTTAACCGTCAGGTGGACAAAAGGAAAAATCTGTCCCGCAATTGGCTGGTGGACAATGGCAGGCTCGATTAATCCCCCGGCACAGACTTTCAGGAATTGCAGTCCGGCTTCATGGCACCCGTTTTCCATCACGCCACAGTCAATCACAGTAGCGCCGTTCTCTAGGCTGTGAACTTTGATGCCCAAAATCTCTGCGTTGCGCATCATATCAAGCACAACGGGCAGGGCATAGGTATTTACACTAATCATAAGAATCAGAACAAATATCTATCGGAGTAGTGGTTCCAGGATGATAACCCCATCGGTTTTCTTATAGGCACGGTATTCAATTGCGAAATCAGCATTAGATATACAATTTCGCAGTTATTGTTCAGATTCAAACCGATACATCGCTCTTGGGACAGAGATCTCAAAACGTGCTCCTTTCCCATACTCACCGGTCTCGGTGATGGTAATACCGGTCATTGCCAGGACCTCTGAAATGAAGTAGAGACCAAATCCGGAGTTCTTTCCGTACCCAAGGATAAATATCCGATCTTTTTCCTCCGAAGGAATCCCCACCCCATTATCCTCCCATATGATCCTGATCCCCTGCTCGTCGGTTTCCATAAAGCAGGATATCTCGGTCACATCACCCCCATGATTGATCGAGTTATGATAGAGATTGGCAAAGACATGATCCAGCATGGGATCTGCATACAACGCCAGATCCTTTGGAATCATATACCTGACCGGGATACCGGAGGCATGAATGTGCTCGATCAGATCGGCAATATTCTGCCAGGTTGGAGAATGGACCCCTATCTGCTCATATTCCCGTGAAAAATGAATCAGATTCTCAATCCTTTTTAAAAGCCCGATAACGGTAGTTGAAATACGTTCTTTCTCAGCAGGATCTTCAAAATCATTGAGCAGATACATGTATCCCCTGATGGATGTTACCACATTCATCACATCATGACGGGTTATTGACTGAAGAAGCCGGAGTTTTCTGGATATTTCAGCAATCTTCTTCTCATTAACCACATTTTCAGTAATATCCTGACAAAACCCGAGAATCTCTCCGCCTTCAAGTAATATCGCATCTGCATCAACATGTATATGATTCTGGTTTTTCCCTACCAAAGTCAGTTTTTTATGAGCATACCCTCTTTCAAGAAGTTTATGAAAAATTACCTGTGTTTCTTCCAGATCTTCAGGTAATATGAAATCAAATATATTCATCTGAGTAATCTCTGCAGATGTGTATCCGGTCAATTGCTCTCCGGCCGGGTTTGTATAGGAAATATACCCGTTCCGGTCAAAAATAAAAACAAGATGCGGAGCTTTTTCAAGGTAGAGTTTAAATTTCTCCTCGCTTTTTAAAAGCGCTATCTCAGCTTCCTTTTCCCTGGTAATATCAGTAATAATCCCTATGATCTTCGATCGCGTATCAGGGGCTGGGTCAAAGAACCCCCGGATCTGAATCCAGATATACCTGCCGTTTTTATGCCTGATCCGGTATGAGAGATCAAATTCCTCTGATTCTGTAACTGCCCAGAGGAAAGTATCAAAGGCATTCTGGTAATCATCCGGATGGATAATGTTCAGCCAGAGTTCCTTTCCATTCCTGAGCTCATCCGGAGTATACCCGATGACATGGCTGGCACTCTCATCCAGAAGAAGGATATCATTATCAATGTCATATTCATACGCAATCTGCCCGGTCCTGGCAGTTAACTTCTCATACCGCTTCTTCCAGGAAAGAGCCTCATTTCGCACCCTCTTCTTCTCGGTTACATCTTCACCGATACACATGTACCCAAGGAACCGTCCCTTCTCATCACGCAGGTCAGTATTGATGATATCAAGGTCACGGATCTCCCCTGACCGGAGGAGGATCTTCATCTCTTCATGCTGGGAGATGGATTCCTTTGAAACAGCCTCCTTATACAGGCGTTTTTTCATTTCACGAAGGTCAGGAGGTACCGCTACCTCAAAGAAGTTCTGGTGGAGAAATTCATCCCTTGTCCAGCCGGTCAGGGAGAGCAGGTAATCATTGCAGTACTGGACAATCCCGTCTTCATCCAGGTGAAAAGCCACCATATGGATCCGGTCAAGGGTCTTTCGGAACCGTCGCTCATTCTCCCGTGCCAGATTTTCTACCGCGTTCTTCTCATACAGAGATCGTATCTTGTGAATCAGATCGGTGAACTGGCTGACAGGATCCCCACCCTTTTGCAGATAATAATCCGCCCCGTTATTGATCGCCTCAATGACCACCTCTTCCCTCCCCCTCCCGGTAAAGAGAATAAAAGGAAGTCTTTCATGCCTCTTCCTCACTTCCTTGAGCAGTGAAATTCCGTCCATCACCGGCATCTGATAATCAGAGACAATAACATCAAATGACTCCTGCTCAAGGATCTCAAGAGCAGCATGAGCGGTAGAACAGAACGCGACAGAAAGATCGGCTTCTCTCTCAAAGAATTTGGAGACAATGATGTGGTAATCAGTATCATCATCAACATAGAGGATGGAAATAGTCATCGATTACAGGATCAATGGTTAATCTGATGGACGATAAAACTGGTGATATGATTGAAGGGTTCTTTGGGGGACCGGACACCTTTATTCTGCTTTTTATCGACATTATCTCACGAATCATCGAGATATTTGCGGTTCTCCTCATCTTTGGTTCGGTGATCAGGGGTTCGGTCAGGTATTTTCTTATACAGGACTCCTATACTCCCGATGATCTCCGGAAGTTTACCGGATTCAGACAATATCTCGGCCAATGGTTACTCCTGGGGCTTGAACTCCTCGTTGCAGCGGATGTCATCAGGACGGTGGCACTTGACCTGACACTTGAACGGGTTGCAGGTCTGGGACTTCTGGTCCTTGTCCGGACATTTCTCAGCTGGGCTCTGGTAGTCGAGATGGAGGGACGATGGCCCTGGCAGCCGGCATCGTAAAAAGAGAATTACCTGATAAAGGTAAACGCTGATTTCGGCTCTTTACAGATTGGGCATCTCCAGGTCGACGGAAGGTCTTCGAAGGATGTTCCAGGAGGGATGTTCTGGGTTGGATCGCCCTTATCTGGATAATAATACCACCGGCAGGGGTCACACCGCCATATTCCTTCCTTTTTAGTCGTGCTCGATACAACACGCTGCATTGCATATACTTAGGATTTCTGAGGTAATGACCTTTCAGGCGGATTTTTAAGGTATCATAGAATATGTTCTATCATGACTCGTCCGGACGCAATTACACGGGCACAAATGCCACCTTCATCCAGAGGAAATCCACTCACACCGGTGATAATAGGAATCATTGTCGTGATCATATTCCTGGCCCTGCTCCTTCTCTTTACCATTGTCATCCCACGTACTGCAGAACACGGAGCTGAAAAGCGATCTGAAAGATTTGATACCGCCGTGAATAATGCCGTGAACCAGGCGATGGAAAATGTACATGAGAACGGGACAATCTTTCAAAAAGAACCATCAGTTCCCATGAGCCCAGGCCTGCTTGCAATAGAAAAGCCATTTGAGGAGAAGCAGGAACTGGAAGCACAGAGTTGAACGAATTTATCACGTCTTTTCGTCTCCGGATAACTGAGACCAGAACAGAACGTACTCTTCCTGCGTTATATACCCCTTCTCTTTGAGTTCATCAAGTTTATGCACAAGAACGGGAGGGATCTCCTGACTTTTTCTCTTCATTTCGATGTTTTTCTGCCGTTCCCGTTCTTCGATAAATCCGGTCGCCATGATGGCAGAGGGAAGGGCCAGGACAAGAACCCCGGTCATGGTGACGACCGCGGCAATACACTTTCCAAGCGGAGTGACCGGAATAATATCCCCATATCCCACGGTTGTCACTGTCATCACCGCCCACCAGAGGGCCGCAGGAATACTGGAGAATGCATCAGGCTGGGCAGGGTACTCGACAACATACATGATAGTTGAGGAGAAGAGGATGAAAAATACCAGGAAAAAGAGCATGATGGCAAATATCTCTTTTTTCCGTACGAGTACCCGTCTGAGCTGGAGAAGGGAGTGAGAGTACCGGGTAAAGCGACCCAGTTTGAATATTGATACCAGACGAAGGAGGCGGATGAGCATGATGTCATGGGGGAAAAGGAACGGAATAAATAAGGGGAGAATGGATATCAGGTCAATAATCAGGTATAGGTGGAATGCATATCTGACCCGGTCGGTGACCATGCGGACCGGATTGTGCGTATCGGTGCATGCCCACATCCGGAGAACATACTCACAGATGAACACCACCATGCAGACATTGATAATGACTGTCAGGATATTGCCCAGGTGCTCTGCAATCGGGCGGACGGTTAATAAAATAATAGCAATGGTAGAGGGTGTTGCACAACTCAGATCCCCCCATAATTTTTTAACTAAGGTCAATCAAAAGTACTTTACCTTAGTACGTCCAACATATACTCAATGTATAATACGATAGGTCGGGATTTTGAACAACTTT
>Ga0228535_1000238_pt1 | contig 178576 bp, 161 predicted proteins | sample SJ1metagenome_FD_168457 | JGI IMG/M metagenome (GOLD analysis project Ga0228535, IMG submission 168457) | Enriched culture of PCE-dechlorinating microbial communities from Ithaca, New York, USA - SJ1 | ecosystem: Engineered > Modeled > Simulated communities (microbial... > Unclassified... | reverse complement strand
ATGCCAACAAGACGGCGACGAAGATCTTCATCGTCTACTTCCTCGCCCCGATGTTCCTCGCCGGCGCCGACACCGGCCTGCTGTGGCTGGTGACCGACACCGCGACGATCATCGGTGTCGTGGCGACCATCGTGATCATCTGGGCGACCCGGAAGGAAATCCTCCGCCTCCACAACGACTTCTACGGCCGGTACCTGCCGGCGTTGGAGCGGGGCGAGAAACCGCCGATCGTCTCCTTCGTGACCAAGCCGTAAACAAACCAGACAGAATCCGAGGGGCCTGCAGCGCGCAGGCCCCTCTTTCACGTCACCGCTTTCCTTCGCCCGTACTGCCCCGGCCAAATAATGGAAAAAGCAATTATCCGGCCAATAATGGGCATACTGTAAAAGCACCGCTCCTTATATTTCCGGCGGCGCGAAGGAGGTGCAGCTGATGAGCCTGACCGGCGGCAAAAATACAAAGGGACAAAAACCCGCCAACGCGGAGGAAATAACCGAGGTCACCAATATCCGGACCTTTACCCCGGAAGCATCCCTGGACGAAACCAAGCCGGCGTTCCGGACCGGATCTACTCAGAACAAGGGTAAACGCTAAAAGAAATAAGCCGGCAAATTGCCGCACCAAAACAAAAGGAACAGCCACCCACTCCTCCGGCCGGCTGTTCCTTTGCAGTTGCGGGAATTTTTGCCGTTACTCAAATACCCCGTTTGCCGCTGTCCACGGGCAAACGGAAGCGGGTGCCGGCGGCCCGGATATTTTCCGCCCCATTGCGCATTCTAAAGAAAAATCCGATTATGACAGGAGGTTCTCGTCATGCTGTCATTGGAAACACCCGCCGCGGCGACTATCCCTGCGGTTTCGAATTCTTTCTGGCTTGCCTCGACCCCCGCGACCGATTACCCCGCCCTCAGCGCCGATACAACCGTTGATGTGGCGGTCATCGGCGGAGGGATGGCCGGCATCACCGCCGCCTATCTCCTGAAACAGGCCGGTCTCACGGTTGCGGTCATCGAAGCCGACCGTATCCTGCAGGGTACCACGGCGCACACCACGGCCAAGATCACCGGCCAGCACGGGCTGATTTACCACCGTCTGAAAACCAGCCTGGGCCAAACCAAGGCGCGACAGTACGCCGATGCCAACCGCGCGGCGCTCCGCTTCATCGCCGACACGGTCGAGAGCGCGCAAATTGACTGTGATTTTGCCTGGCAGCCCGCTTACGTCTATACCACCGCCGCCAAATCGGTCCGGCGCATCGCCGACGAGGCGGAAATTGCCGCCGATTTGGGCTTCGCCGCCCATTACCTGACGGAGATTCCGCTGCCATTCGCGGTCAAAGCCGCCCTGCGCTTCGACGAGCAAGCCCGTTTCCATCCCCGCAAGTATCTCCTCGCGCTGGCGGCAACCATTCCCGGCGCCGGCAGCCACATCTTCGAGCAGACCCGGGCCGTCCCGCTGGAGGCGGGGAACCCGTACATTGTCCACACTGACCGCGGCTTCCGGGTCAACGCGGAGAAGGTCATCGTCGCCACCCATTATCCGTGTTTCGATGATTACGGCATGTATTACGCCCGGGTTTACCAGGAGCGCTCTTACATCCTTGGGGTGAAACTGCGGGAACCCTTTCCGGCCGGGATGTATATCACCGCCGAAGAGCCGACCCGGTCCCTGCGCTCCCATCCGGACGAGGACGGCGAACTGGTTCTCGTTGTCGGTGAGAATCACAAGACCGGCTACGGCGGCGACACGACCCGGCATTATGAGCACCTGCGCGATTTTATCACCGGCGTCTATCCGGTGGAGACTATTCCTTACCGCTGGTCGACTCAGGACTGCCATACCCTTGACAGCGTCCCGTACGCCGGCCGGATTACCGCCGGGCTGCGCGACTGCTATGTGGCTACCGGCTTCGCGAAATGGGGCATGACCGGCAGTACGGCCGCCGCCCTGCTCATCCGTGACCTGATTGTCGACGGGGCGAGTCCCTGGGAGGAACTTTACCGTCCCGCCCGCTTCACCCCGGCCGCCTCGGCCAAGACCTTCGCCGTGCAGAACCTGGAGGTGGCGGCGCAATTCGTCACCGGCAAGCTCCTGCTCGACACCGCGGCCGCCGACGTCGCGCCGGGGGAAGGCAAAGCCGTCGTAATTGACGGCCAGCGGGTGGGCGCCTATCGGGACGAGGCCGGCCGCCTCCACCTCGTCGACTCGACCTGCACCCACCTCGGCTGTGAACTGAAATGGAACGCGGCCGAGAAAACCTGGGATTGCCCCTGCCACGGCTCCCGCTTCACCTGCGACGGCAAGATCGTCGAGGGACCGGCGCTCCGGCCGCTGCGAGAAGAAACCGGCGCGGTGCCGCCCCGTATGTCGAAACCGTAGGGGACGCATTGTATGCGTTCCGGCTCCAACGGCTTGGCCTGAGCCGTACCTGGGTAGGGAACGACGCCCTCGTCGTTCCGGGCAGCAGTGGTTGCTGCAACTCCGCATAAAATTTCCTCCGCTGCCTCAGACTAGGAGGTGTAGACTTGACAGCAAACGAGCAAGGCGGTGAAGAAATATGCGTGTTAGTATTTGGCGGCGCCTGCTGCGGCGTTTCCGGCAGGCAAAAACCGAAAACCGGGCGGAGGAACCGGCGCTGCCGGACTTCGCCAAACTTGACTACGGTGGTCGCCTGGACCTGCTGCGGCAGTACTTCGCCGACTGTGACGACGCCGTCTTCACCGAACTGCCGTCGGGCGACTCGGCCCGCGCCTGCCTCCTGTATCTCGATACCATCACCGACAGCCAGGCGATTAACGACCGGATCGTCCGCCCGCTGCTCGATTGTTCCGGCCGGGAGAACAATTTCGCTTTGAACCGGATCGTTGACCTGCTGTCGCGTGCCGGTATCCTCTCGGCCGACTTCCGCCCGTGCGAATCGCTGCCCGATACGGTCGACGCCGTCTTGTCCGGACACGCTGTCCTGTTCGCCGAGGGAGTCCGGGAGATTTATGCCGTCGCTGTGCTCAGCCAGACGACCCGCAGCCTCGAACCGCCCCAGACCGAGCAGTCCATCCGCGGCCGCAAGATCGGCTTCATCGAAGACCACAAGACCAACATCGAACTGATTCGCGATATCATCAAGTCAAGCCGCCTCAAGGTCCGCAATCTGACCGTGGGTGAGTATTCCCGGACGCGAGTCAGCCTGATCTACCTCGCCGACCTCGCCCCGCTCGACGTCGTCGCCGACCTGGTCGAAAAGATGCAGGCCATCAAGATCGACAGTGTCCTCGGCAGCTCGTATATCATGGAGATGATCGAACCGGCGCCGCTCAGCCCTTTCCCCCAAACCCTCGTCACCGAGCGGATCGACCGCGCCATCGGCTGCCTGATGGAAGGGCGGATCGCGCTGATCGTCGACGGCGACCCGTCGGTCCAGATCCTGCCGGTCACCTTCCCGCTGCTGATGCACGTGGCCGACGATTATTTCTTCCGGCCGGCTGCCGTGTTCGGATTGCGTCTCGTGCGTTACGCCGCTTTCTTCCTCGCCACCAGCGGCAGCGCTATTTATGTCGCCGGCACTAATTTTCATTATGAAATCATCCCCTTCCGCCTGTATCTCATCCTGGCGGAATCGATTGCCCGCATCCCCTTCTCCCCGGTCATGGAGGCATTGCTGCTGGAGAGCGCGGCGGAAATCCTGCGCGAATCGAGCATCCATCTCCCCGGCCCGGCCGGGCCGATGATCGGCATCCTCGGCGCGGTCCTGATGGGGCAGGCAGCCATCACCGCCGGCCTCGTCAGCCCCGTCCTCGTCATTTTCGTCGCCATGTCGATTATCGCTTCCTTCGTTATCCCGAACCAGGAACTGGCCATGGCCACCCGGGTGATCAAGTTTCCCCTGATCATCGCCGCCGGTTTCCTCTGAGGCTTCGGTATCCTGTTTGTCTGGATGACAATCGTTACCCACCTGTGCACTCTCGCTCCTTTCGGCGTGCCTTACCTGTCCGGAATCGCTCCCTTCCAATTGTCAGCTTTCAAAGACCTGCTTTATCGGGCGCCCCGGGGCAAAATGGTCACCCGCCCCCCTGAGATCAGAAACAAGCCGCGCCTCCGCCCGCCGGCAGCGGGAGATGGACGACCATGAGCAAAATCAGCCGAAACGATAAGCTGACCTCGTTTCAGGTTTTCTCCGTTCTGGCGGTCGGATTGATCTCGATTAACGGCTACACGCTCGCGCGCGCCGTCGGCGAAGCGGCCGGCGCCGACGGCTGGATCTCCGTCCTCCTGGTCGGGGTAATGACGGCGGTCGGGGCCGTCATTGTCATCAGCCTGGGGCTCCGCTTTCCCGGCCGGACCAATTACGCTTTCAACAAACTCCTGCTCGGCCGCTATCTCGGTACGGCGCTGAATACTGCCCACATCATCTACGACATCCTCGTGGTTGCCGTCGTTGTCCGGACTTATCTCGACCTGTCGATTTTCGTCGCTCTGCGCCAGACCCCGCCCGTTTTAATCATTGCCATTTCCCTGGCCTTAATCGTCAACGCCGTCTGGCAGGGACCGCTGACCGTCGCCCGGCTCAGCGAACTGACTTTGCTGCTGATCACCGTCCTCGGTTTCACGCTGACCGGCCTGCTTTCCCACACCGACCTGGCCACATTTCTGCCCGTCGGCAGCGGCGGCGCCGCCAAAATCGCGGCCGGCCTCATCCCGGCGCTGCCTTCTTTTCTCGGTTTCCATCTGCTGTTCGTCTTTTTGCCTCTGCTGCAGCAACCCAAAACCGTAAAAAAAACTGCCCTCCTGAGCGTCGCCTACGTCACGGCCTATAACACCGCGATTTTCCTCGCCATCGTCGGTTTTTTCGGGATCGAGCGGACCCTCATGCTGACCTGGCCGTCCATAGAATATGTCAAAACGATTGCCCTGCCGTTTCTGGAGCGGGTAGATATTCCCATCATCATCGCCTGGGTGGTGGTCATGCTGGTCTCCGCCGCCATCTACTTCTACGTCGCCCTGACCGGCTTAACGGCGACCCTCGGCCCCCGGACCAGGCCGTACGCCGCCGCCGGCCTGGCCCTTGCCTGCTATTTTGTCATCACCCGCCCGGATAACCTTGTTGATATCAAGGCGCTGACCGATATCGCCGTTGTTTTCGGCATCGCCGTCGACTTAGTTCTGCCGGCGGTTCTCCTCATTCTGGCCGCCGTCCGGGGAAAGGGTGAGACGTCATGAAGAAGGAAACTCTGCTCTGCGCCATCTTCCCGCTGCTTCTCCTCACAGCCGGATGCAAGGATGACCGAAGACCGGTCGATGAGCTCGCCATCGCCGCCAACCTGACCATCGTTCAGGCGGAAAACCCGGCTGACGGCATCCGGGCCCAGATCGTCCGTCCCGTCTTCGAGCCGCACCGCGCTGCCGATGCGCTCATTACCCATGGCGCCGGGCAAGACCTGGTCGCAGCAATGCATGACATCCAAAGCAAAGAAGTGAAGCGGGTCGTCCTGGGCAAACTGCGCACCGTCTTTCTCGGACTGAGTCTGGCCGAAGCGGGGATCTATCCCATCCTGCGGCAGATCGACGAGATCGCCGACTTTGACGCCCGGGCTCATTTCGCCGTCTACGAAGGGCAGCTCGAAGACATCGAGAATACTCTTCTGCCGGAAAACACGCGCATCGGTCTGGTCTTCTCCGATACATTCGAGATGGCGCGTGAAGCCCAACTCATCCCGTCCACCAATTTCGCCGAAATAATGAAAGTATTGGCCAACCCGGGCAAGGAGCTGGTCCTGCCGCTCGTCCATATCGATGCGGAGGGCCGGGAATTCCACATTGGCGGGCTCGCCGTCTTCCGCGGCGGACGGATGGTCGGACGGCTGGGCAGCCGGGAAGTTGCCGCGTACTTTCTTCTCAGCGAGCCCGTGAACATGCTGAGTGTCGACATCCCGGCCGAAGAACTTGCCCTGCCGGAATATCGGCGCCTCTCCTTCACCGTGCGGGGACTGCGGCGACAGGCTCGGGTCCGCCTGGAAGACGGTAAGCCGGTCATCGACGTCCGACTGCGTCTGACGGTGGACCTGGCGGTCAACCTCCCAGAAGCAATCGAAGCGTCCGATAAGTACCAAAAACGCCCGCTGGAAAAAGAACAGATCGACCAGTTCAGCCAGGCGATCGGGCTCTATGTGGAAAAGATAACACAGCAGTTGGTCGACCGGGCGCAGCAGGAATTCCACTCCGACCTCTTCGGGTTCGGCAAGGCGGTCAGGGCGCAGCAGAATCGCTATTTTCAAAGCGTCGAATGGTCCGAAGAATTCCCGGCGGCGGAGGTATCCGTGGATGCCGCCGTCACCATCCGGCAGTTTGAAGCATATGGTCTCTGAGTTCGCCGCGCCCGGCCCGCAGCAAAACACCGGACTGTCTCTATAGAGACCGTCCGGTGTTTTAGTTTACCGTCGTTCATTCCACAAACAGCGGCAGATATTCCAGATAAATGATGTCGTCCCGCTCGGCGGCGTCCCCTTCGGCCAGAATCGCCGTCTGGGCGACTACATCTGCCCCGGCCGCCTCCACCAGCCGCCGGAGCGCGGCCAGCGACTCGCCGGTGCTGACGACGTCGTCGACCAGAATGACCCGCTTCCCCCGGATACGGTCGCCGTCCGCCCCATCCAGGCACAGGAGCTGCCGGTCCGGCGTAGTGATCGACACCACCGCGTCGGCCAGGGGATTCTGCATATACGGCTTGATGCTCTTACGCGCCACGACGTACCGCGGCATGCCGAGTTGGGTGGCCAGCGCAAAGACGAGTGGAATCCCCTTCGCCTCGGCCGTCACCAGATAATCCGCCGGCGGCAGACGGGGCGCGAGCTCCCGCGCCGCCGCGTTGACCAGCTCCGCGTCGCCGAGAATGACAAAGGACGCGATGGCCAGCCCCGGCTGCAGCCGGATAACCGGCAGGGAACGCCGGACCCCGGCCACGGTGATATCGTAAGACTTTCCTTTCATCCCGCCCTCCCCCTTCTACCAAGCTACTCTTTACCCACAACGCTGGAAGGTTTTGGCGTCCGTTCTCCTCGTATCCTAAATGTACACATGGTCCGGGCGCAAGCGACCTTAGTAGCCGCCGGCATCATTAGAAGATAGCTGACTCTATGCAGTAACCCATTTGCATTGGAAGCCGGCGGCTGCATCGTGCCGTGTCCGGCGAAAGTGAGGCTGAAGACGAGGCCGAGCCACGGAGGGCGAGGCGACAATCACGGCACGGACGCCGTGTTTGTAAGTTTACCTCGTCTAAAACCGAAACTGAGATGTTGACACGGCCGATGCGAAACTATTGAGCTAAGACCGGACCATAGAAAAAGCCATCCCGCGAAGCAAAGCCGCAATTCCTTTTCCTGCTTGCCCTTCGGCTGTCTCCCTAAATCATAACCGCCCGCCCGACTGCTGTCAAGAATCTCCCCGGCCGGCTCCATCCGTGCCGACGGGTTCCCAGACCGGGCGGCAAATGGTATAATCAATACAGCAAACAGACAAACCGGCGCTTTAGTTCGAAAGGGATAAAGGAGGATGCAGTAATGTTAACCGGTATCATCGGAGCCATGACGGAAGAAATCGAACCGCTCAAAGCTGCCTTGGAAATTAAGGCGACCCGGACGGTCGCCGGCATTGAATATTACACGGGGACCCTGGCCGGAAAAGAAGTCGTTCTGGCCGCCAGCGGCATCGGTAAAGTCAATGCCGCCATCTGCGCCCAGATCATGGTGGACAAGTTCGCCGTCGACCGCGTCCTGTTCACCGGCGTCGCCGGCGGCATCGCGGCCGACCTCGCTATCGGCGACATCATCGTCTCCACCGACTCCGGCTATTATGACATGGACGTGACCGCCCTCGGGTACGAGCTCGGCATGATTCCCCGCCTGCGGGTCCGCTTCTTCGCCGCCGATCCGGAGCTCGCCGCCGGCTGCCTCGCGGCGGCGGACAAGCTGCCGCCGGCCGAGCGGCCGGTCAAAGTCGTAGCGGGCCGTGTCCTCACCGGCGACTCCTTCATCGCCGATCCGGGCCGGGCCGTCCGGCTGCGCGAGACACTGGCCGGCCACTGCATCGACATGGAGAGCGCGGCGGTCGCCCACGTCTGCGCCCTGAACCAGATTCCCTTCGTTATCATCCGGTCGCTGTCCGACCGGGCCGATACCCGGGCCGACGCCGACTACAAGGCGTCCATCCGTCACGCGGCCGCCAACGCCGCCGCGCTCACCCTGGCGGCGATAGGAACCATTGCGTAACGCATTGCCTGCGTTCCGCGCATTCTGAGTATTCCCGTCCCCGTCCGTAGGGAACGCATTTCATGCGTTCCGCGTTCCCTTTGTTTTTACTGTCCAAAACCGTAGGGAACGCATTGTATGCGTTCCGCGTTCCCCGAATATTCCCGTCCCAATCCGTAGGGAACACATTGCATGCGTTCCGCGTACCCTGAGTATTATCTTCCCCGTCCGTAGAGAACACGTTGTATACGTTCCGCATTCCCTGTGTGGGGTGATTGAATGGACTGCTCGAGGCGAAAACCGTTGCGTCTGCAAGAATATAACTACAGCGGAAACGGAAGCTACTTCATTACAATCTGCACCCATGGGAACAGGTCCCTCTTCGGCAGTGTATCGGGTGGACAAATGCACCTAAACATTCATGGCTTTGCCGTCCAAAAGCATATCCACCGCCTGAATAGTTTGCATGACGGCATAGAGGTAGATAAGTATGTCATTATGCCTAACCACCTGCACTTGATTATAACAATTTGCCACGATAGTATTAACTGCTCGCAAATGCCTTCCCCATCCAAAGCTCAGATACCCAAGATGATACAAGCATTTAAAGCGGCGGTAACCAAGGAATTGAGCCGAATCACGGAAGGCGGAACGCATGCAATGCGTTCCCTACAGTTTCCGGTCTGGCAGAAGTCTTACCATGACCACATTATCCGCACGCCGTTGGAATATCAGGAAATATGGCAGTATATCGATACGAACCCGTTGAAATGGGAGAAAGACCGTTATTATGACGACGGCGTACTTGATTAACGTTCCGCACATCTGCCAAAACTGCACGGAACGCATTAATGCATTCCGCGTATCCTATGTATTCCCGTCCCAATCCGTAGGGAACGCATTGCATGCGTTCCGCATACCCTGAGTATTCTCCCTAACCGTAGGGAACGCATTGCATGCGTTCCGCGTATCCTATTTATTATTCCGTACCGCAGGGAACGCATTGCATGCGTTCCGCCCGTTCCATTCTTCCCATAAAAAAATTGGGAGAGGCAATTGATTGCCTCTCCCAATCTCATTCCTGCCCTAATACGCCTTGCCCCAATACACCAGATGTTTCGCCGGCCCGCCGCAGCACACGCAGGTCGCTCCGACCGCCTCCTGCTCGAACGGAATACACCGCGCGGTGGCGCCCGTCTCCGCCTTGATCCGGTCCTCGCAGGCCCGGTCGCCGCACCACATCGCCTTGATAAATCCGGGCGTCTGCTCGAGCGTCGCCGCGAACTCCTCCAGCGTTTTGGCCACGTAAGTCTTGCTTGCCAGCAACTGCCGCGCCCGTTCCAGCATGTCGGCCTGCATCCGGCGCAGGATTTCATTCACTTGGTCTTCCAGCCCGGCCAGGGGTACGAACTGTTTTTCCCCGTTGTCGCGCCGGACCAGAACGCACTGGTCTTTGGCGATATCCTTCGGTCCGATCTCCAGACGGATCGGCACTCCCCGCATCTCGTATTCGCTGAACTTCCAGCCCGGCATCTTGTCGCTCGCGTCGATGCCGACCCGCACCGTCTTGGCCAGCCGCGCTTTCAGTTCATACGCCTTGTCCAGGACCCCTTCCTTGTTCTGCTGAACGGGGATGATCATCACCTGGATCGGCGCGACCGGCGGCGGCAGGACAAGCCCGTTGTCGTCGCCGTGCACCATGATGATGCCGCCGATTATCCGGGTCGAAATGCCCCACGACGTCTGGTGGACGTATTGGAGTTGATTGTTTTTGTCGAGATACTGAATCCCGAACGCCTTGGCGAACCCGTCGCCGAAATTGTGCGACGTCCCGGACTGCAGCGCCTTGCCGTCGTGCATCAGGCTCTCGATCGTATACGTCGCGTGGGCCCCGGCGAATTTTTCCTTATCCGTCTTCCGGCCCTTGACCACCGGAATGGAGAGAGTCTTCTCACACATTTCGGTGTAAACATTGAGCATCCGGATCGTTTCCTCCTGCGCCTCTTCCGGCGTGGCGTGGACGGTATGGCCTTCCTGCCAGAGGAATTCCAGGGTCCGCAGAAACGGCCGGGTCGTCTTCTCCCACCGGACGACCGAGCACCACTGGTTGTACAGCTTGGGCAGGTCGCGGTACGACTGGACGATGTGGGCGTAATGCTCACAGAACAGCGTCTCCGACGTCGGCCGGACGCAGAGCCGCTCCGTCAGTTCTTCGCTGCCGCCGTGGGTGACCCAGGCGACTTCCGGGGCGAAGCCCTCCACATGGTCCTTTTCCTTCTGCAGCAGACTTTCCGGAATAAACAGCGGCATGTAGACATTTTCATGGCCCGTCGCCTTGAACATTTCGTCCAGCTTCTTCTGAATCAGCTCCCAGATCGCATACCCGTACGGGCGGATGATCATGCAGCCCCGGACACTGGAATAATCGATGAGGTCGGCCTTCTTGACGATATCCGTATACCACTGGGCAAAATCCTCATCCCGCGCCGTGATTTCCTCGACCAGTTTCTTTTCTTTCGCCACCGGCAGCACACTCCTTTACGTATAGTATCCCAATCCCGGCCTGACTTATCGTTCTCAGACTTTCGGCTTTGGACTTTGAACTCGTAAATAACAAAACCCCCGTCCCGGCCAGGGACGGAGGTCAATCCGCGGTACCACCCTAATTGGCAAATAGCCCGACTCGTCCGGCCGCTAACGGGGCCGGCCCGGCGGCCTCGTCGGCCGCTTCTCGGAGGCGGGAAGAAAAGTTAAGTCCGGAAGCCTCGCAGTCAATGGGCTTCGTTTCCTGGGGACATCCCTTTTCGTATCCTCTTCATCGAAATACTTTTTCAGTTACATTTTAATATATACCACAAACGCCGGCTTGTCAATGCGTTCATTTTACCTTAATAGACTGTCCGTTCGGGCGGTATCTATGCAGCCGCCCGGCGCCAAAACGCGGGCAACGGCAGCCAGCGGCGGTGGCCGTTGGTTTCCGTACCCGTTCATCTGTGGTAAGGATACGCTTGCCGGCAGTTATCCTTGCCGGGGCGGCACAGTGGCCGCCCCCTACGTTCCGTTCAGGCAATAAATTCCCGCCAGAAGCCTTGCCTCCGGCCGCCAGTATGATATATTATTCGTAAGGCGCTCATGCCGCACAAGCGACACCAATTAAAAGATAAGGAGCTATTTTCAGAGCTGAGGTATGAAACCCGAGATTGCAGAACATGACTAGGGACTATTATGGCGATTAGTCTTCTGGCGGAACGGGCAATCACTTGACCGGCGCAATCGTTTTAGCCATCATAATATCCGGTTTCCCGATCCCGTTCGCATCCGGAATGACCCCGACGATTTTGTAACCGGCCTTTTGATAAAACTCATAAGGGTGCCGATTATAATTCACCACGTTTTCTATTTTGGCATATGTGCCCACATACAGGTCGGTGCCGCTCAATGATGTTCTGGCGAACTCGTCATCCGTACCGAGATAAAGCATGACGCCACCCTTTTTTAAGCACTCCTGCTCCAAAGCCTTAATCAACTTGGTCCCAATCCCCTGCAACTGATACGATTCCTTAACTGCCAGAGGGTGCAACTCCCAGCCGGTTATTCCATACTGGGAAATCGCCCCGCCGAAGCCGACTACCTACCCGGCGTCCAGCGCGACAATGGCGATTCTGTCGCCAGCAAGGCAACTTTCCGCTTCCTCCGTCGCACAATCCCGGTAGGCGTGCGGAAAGCTCTCGCCAAGCAAATTCGCAATCGCGGCGGCATAATTTTTCCTGTCCCGGTCCAGTATCCGAATTTCCATAACCGTCCCCCTCTCCATCCCGTTCCGGTCCGGCCGCAGCTTTGGCGGCGGAGCAACAGTCAGCAATTCTCCCAAACCCGGTCGAAACGATTTTACTGCCGATGAAAGGAAGTGGAACCATGCGCATCAAAGTGATCAACCCCGACTACGGCATGACCCCGGAAGCCCTGCGCTACCGCGAACAGCTTCTCGCGTCCATCGCCCGCCCGGATACCGAGATCTCCATGGACTGCGTCACCGCCACCCAGGTCGAGATCGACTCCGCCACCGACGTGGCGCTGGCCGCACCCGAGATTGTCCGGCGGGCCGTCCGGGCCGAAGCAGACGGTTACGACGCCGTCGTCCTGTACTGCCTCAGCGATCCGGGTCTCGTGGCGTGCCGCGAGGCGGTCCGGATTCCGGTACTCGGCGGCGGCCAGACTTCGATGCTCGTTGCCGCCGGCCTGGGGTACCGCTTCTCGATTTTGACGACTGCCGCCGTCCGCATCCCTGAGAAGGTGGAATCGGTCCGCAGCTCCGGCGTTGACCCGGTCCGCCTCGCTTCGGTGCGCAGTGTCGACATGTCCCTCGGTGACACGCGGAAAGACCTGCAGGCGTCCGTCGACCGTCTGGCCGCCGCCGGCCGCAAATGCGTCGAAGAGGACGGCGCGCAGGTGCTCATCATCGGCTGCCTGAGCTTCGTCGGAATGGGACCGGCCGTCGCCGCCGCCGTCGGGGTACCGGTGGTCGATCCGGCCTACGCCGTCATCAACATGGCCGAACTCCTCCACGCCCAGCGGCTGGCGCACAGCAAAGTCGCCTACCCTTACCCGCCGGCCCGCCCCAGGTCCTGGGAAAGCGGAAGCATCGATATCGGGTAGATTATCAGGGTTATCGCTATCACTGAACGGTTGAGCGGAACGGCAATTGCCGTTCCGCTGTTTTTCGTCCGCCCGCAGAGGGCGGCAATCCCAGACTGCGTATTGCGCAGTCTCCCGCCGTCACACCTTCTTCTCGAGCCACTTCATTCCCGTTCCCCGCTCGGCCCGCAGACTGTCCGCCCCGCAGAACGCGAGGAAAGCCCGGAAGCATTCGGTCAGGGCTGCCCGCAAATCGTCCGTCCGGTCCGTTCCCGGCTCCCACCACCAATTCCGGATGGTCAGAGTCCGGTTTTTTTTGTCGCGGACCAACTCGCAGCGGGCGACGAATTTGTCGCCGTACAGCACGGGCAGGACGTAATATCCGTACTGCCGCTCGGCCGCCGGCTTGTAAACCTCCCAGCGATAGTCGAAATCGAACAGCGCCGCCACGAGCCGCCGGTCCCAGAGGAGGTTGTCGAGCGGCGCCAGCACGGCGGCCTGCGGCGCCGGGTCTTCGGTGAGGGCTCGTTCCAACTGCGGCAGGTCCGTTTGGCGCAGGTAAAACGGCGCCGCCAGGTCAGCCACGACCACCTCGACCACCTTGCCCTGCGCCAGGAGGCGGGCAAAAGCTTCGCTCCGGCCCCGGCTCCCGATCTCCCGGAGCCCGAGCCAGGCGTCGCCGGCTTTGTCCCAGAGGAGACCAACTCCCCCGAGGCGCCGGAGGATGTGCCAGTCATGCTGTTCCGCTTCCGTCCGGTTCGGGTCGGGCGCCGCCAGCAACTCGGCCGGCAGATGCCGGGCGGCGAAATCGTAGACCTTGCGGGTATTCACCTTATGATGCACGATCAGTTCGCCCCAGAAATACATGCTTTCGAGCGCCGCCCGGGCCAGTCGGGTCGGCGCCCAGGCCCAGTCGACCGTCGCATTGATTTCAAGTTCGAGGGAGGACAGCGGCCCCCGTTCGGCGAGCTCCCGGCGGACTTGCGGAAGCACGCCGACTACCGGCCTATCCTTGCCGCCGTACCGCTGCCGGGCCGCTTCCCGCCGGCGGCTGAAGTATGGCCAGTCCTCGGTCCGGTAGATGGCCATCATCTTATCCCAGCCATCCAGCAGCGCCCGGTCCCGATACAGCAATTCATCCAGCAGCGCCGGTCCGAAATCCCGGACGCGGGCCTGCAGGACGAGCTCCGGACTGCGCCCGGCGATATTCAGGGGGTCGAACTGAATGCAGCCGACGCGCCCGATGTATTCGAGGACCCCTGCCTTGCCCGCGAGCGACCGTGGCGGCAGCAGCCCCTGATGGGCCAACAGAACGCGGCGGGCCTCCTCCTTCGTCAGCTTGATTTTTGCCGCCATGTCTATTGCCCTCCCTGACTGCCGCTCAAGCCGAGCAGAACTTCCTCAAAATCGTACTGCATTCGCTCTTCGGCATGGATAATGCCCCGGCTGCGGCCGCCCGCAAACGCGTGCCAGAACAGGTCGACCTTTTTGCCGTTGAACACAACCGCCAGCAGATTATTGATCGCGATGCGATGCCAATGGACCAGAGCGGAGAGTTCCGGAACGAATTCATCGTCTTCCCGGGCCAGAATGCCGTATTCGTCCCAGCGTTCGTTCCCGGTGATGTAATTAGCCAGATAATAAGCCAGCAGACTGGCTCCCAGACGACCGAAGCGCTCGTGCCCGAGCGTGAACCGCTCCAGGAAATAACGGTAAGTGCCTTCCTCCACCGCAAAATCCGCGGCCGCCGCCATCCGGGCGAAAAGACTGTCGCGAGCGGCTTCCAATCCGACGCCGGCGACATCCCTCCGTTCCACCATCCCGTATCCGGCCGCCGCCGCCTGCCAGCTGATGAGCGCCGTTTCACAGCCTTCGTCCATTCGGCTCACCCGCACCGCCGTCGGCGCGGTTTCCGCCACCGTGTCCACGCAATACTTGAAAAAAATCCGCCGGATTGCCTGCAGCGCCTCCGCCAGCCGGGCGTATCGCCGGTCCCAGTCGACCCGGAAAGAAAAGAACAAGGGATATCACCTCCCTTACCGCCTGGATTTAGCTTACCCTGTTGCCAAACGTTCCACACCCCGCGCTTTTTTCCTGCCACAGGTCCCGGCGGATGATCGATTGAGCGGCCCCGGACAATCCGGTTGTCCGGGCGAAGGGATGTTTTCTGTCCCTTCGCCCGCAGCCCGAAGGGAATTGTGTATTGACCGCATCATTGGGAAGCGTTGGCCGAGATGGACGAAGAACAATCAGGAGAAGGGATTGCGGCTTTGCTTCGCAGGATGGCTTTTTCTACGGCCCGTTCTTAGCGACGTAGTTTCGTATCGGCCGTGTCAGCGGCTTGCCTGCGGCCTCATGGGCAGACCCGACAAACACGGCCTCCATGCCGTGATTGTCGGTTACTCCCGTCCTGCTCGCAACTGTCCCTTCGACCTTGTCTTCGCCGGACACGGCACGATCCTCACTAGGTGTCGCTTGCGCCCGGGTCGTGTGTGTATGGGGTACGAAAACAAAGATTGAAGTTTTGCCGTATATTCTGTCTCAAAAACAAACAGTGTCATTGCGAGGAGCCGGTGCTTTCCCGGCGACGCGGCAATCTCGGGTTCCGTATCCCTACCCTGAAAATAGACTTCGCCCTCCATTGGTACCGCTCAGCGGCAAGGCGGTCTGATGCGGCCGGCGGCTGCAATCCCTACGCATGTACCTACGGTAAACGAAAATACCAGCACGGTGCTTGCGATACAATGGACGGGGTAATCCGGTTCAGGCCGGTAAGGATGAGATCCTTCGCTTCGCTCAGGATGACACTACATTACACCTTACGCGAGGTAGGGAACACATTGTATGCGTTCCGCCCGTGTAATTCGTTCCTTGTATCCCTGGCAGGGGCGAGTTTCCACGCCGGCCAGGCTTGAGAGTATTTGCCGGCAATGAAGAGCCAATGGAAAAGGACAAAAACCGGCTCACCCTGCCGTCTTTTTGCCTTTACCGCTTGACGCATGACATTTTTAGCGCTATACTTGAATACAATTCCATTTGTCAAAAGACGATGATGGGAAAGAGTAAGCACGGACAGCGGGGGATACAGAGAACGGGCCCTTGGGTTGAGAAGCCCGTCCCCGGCGCCGCGGTGAATGGCTCCCGGAGTTGCCGGCCGAAGGACACGCTGCGTAGGCTGGGACAGGCGCTCCTGTTACAGAGCAAAGCCCTCGGTGCGGACGGAACCCGTCGCCGGCAGTGTCGCAAACGACTGCCGACGGTACTGGCCGTTCGTCGAACCGGCGGCGGATCAGACAAGCTTGCCTGCCAGGGGCAAGTCAGGGTGGTACAGCGGAGCAACTCCGTCCCTATGGGGACGGAGTTTTTTGCTTTCCGGCCGCCCGGCGCCCGGCCGGATTTGCCTTTTCCCCCGCCCGGAGCACCGGCGGCGGATAACGGCCGGTCCGACAAACCGGTCAACGCAGGGTGGCACAGCGGGTCGATACCCGTCCCTTCCGGGACGGGTATTTGCTTTTCCCCGCCGGTCACCTCAGAAGGAGGTGTTGTCGTCAAGCGCCGGGCAACCGGCCAAAAACCTCGGCTGGCGGGACCAAGCCGCCGTCAGCCATTACTTACGAAAGCGGCCATAACCGGACCGCTGGGAACGCCCTGTCTGCGTTCCGACAGAAAGGGGATTGGGAGATGTTGCGAAAAAATAAAATAATCGGGTTAAGCTTGCTGCTCATCGCTTCCCTCGCCCTCACCGGCTGCCGGCCGGCCGGGCCGGCGGGACCGAACGACAGCATCGTCATCGCCCAGGGCGTCGACGCGACGACCTTGGATCCGCATCTGCACAACGAAACGACTTCGGCGAATATCACCCGCCAGATTTTCGACGGTCTGCTCCGGCGCGGGCCGGATATGCAGTTGGAGCCGGAACTGGCCTTATCCGTCGAACCGATCAGCGACCTGACCTGGGAGATCAAACTCCGCCCGGGCATCAGCTTTCACAACGGGGAAGTGTTTGACGCGGCGAGCGTCAAGTTCAGCATCGAACGGATCCTCGACCCGGCGACGCAGTCGCCGCAAATCTCGAATCTGAGCTTTGTCGACCGGGTGGAGATCGTCGACCCGCTTACCGTCCGGCTCACCACCAAGCAGCCTTATCCGCTGGTGCGGGAAAGGCTCGTCCTGCCGATGGTGCCGCCGGAATATCTCCGCGAGCACGGCACCGAGTATTTTGCCGCGCACCCGGTCGGAACCGGCCCATATAAGTTCGTCAGCTGGACCAAGGACGAGTCCGTTGTTTTGACGGCCAACGCCGACTACTGGCGCGGTCGGCCCGCCATCCGGCAGGTAACGTTCCGCCCGATCCCCGAGAACACCGCGCGGGTGGCCGAGCTGCAAACCGGGGCGATTGATTTGATTACGAATATCCCGCCCCATCTGGCAGGGAGCCTGGCGGCGGACGCCGGCATCCAGATCTCCGAGACGCCAAGCAACCGGCTGATCTTCATCCAGCTCGTCACCGACCGGGGCGGCCCGCTCGCCGACCCCCGCGTCCGGCAGGCGCTGAATTACGCCGTCGATGTCCAAGCCATCATCGACAACGTCCTCGGCGGCTACGGGCGGCGCTCCACCCAGCCGCTGACCCCGCAGGACTTCGGGTATAACCCGGTGCTCACCGGCTACTCGTATGACCCGGACAAGGCAAGGCAGTTGCTGGCCGAAGCCGGGTATCCGGACGGCTTCGCTTTTTCGCTCGACACCCCGTCCGGCCGCTATGCACTGGACAAAGAAGTCGCCGAAGCGGTAGCCGGATACCTTGAAGCGGTCGGTATCCGGGTGCAGCTGAATGTGAACGAATGGGGCATCCATACCAAAAAAATCCTGGAGCGGCAGATGGAAGGCGGCTACCTGATCGGCTGGGGCGGCAGCCTGTTCGACGCCGATGCGACCCTGTACCCGAATTTTCGCTCGGGCGGGCGCATCTGTTTTTATCAAAACCCAACCGTCGACCGTCTGCTCGACCAGGCCCGGACGACGCTCAGTCCGGCCGACCGGGTCGCGCTGTACCATCAGGCGGCGGAGCTGATTACCTCTGACGCGCCGCTGCTCCTGCTGTACCAGCCGACCGATATCTACGGAGCGGACCCGCGGCTAGTCTGGCAGCCGCGGCCAGACGAGTTCCTCTCCGTTTTCGACATGCAATACGCCGACTGACGGCAAAGGCGCCGGGGATCATCCCGGCGCCTTCCTGCGCTCCCGGAGCCGGCGCGGCAAAGCGTTACCGCCGGCCGGTTAATGGATAACACCCCGCCGGCGAATTCTTTTCCTGAATTACCGTCTTGCTTTACCGATATTGCGATATATCAAAAAAACAGACCCTGCGGGTCCGCAGAGTCTGTCGGAAAAGTCTTGACGGTATGGATTTGCTCGTTGCGTGGGAGACAAACCGGAGTCAATTGCCCGTCCCGTCCACCGCCCGCCGCTACAACAGCCGGACATCTCCGTACGGGGAGCAAAACGGGCAGACCGTCAGGCGGCCGAACTTGGTGCCGGCGTATTTCTCCAGCGACGCGGTGTCGGCCGCGCAAGCCTTGTAATAGTCTTTCGGTGAATAACCCTCCACCCGCGGCGAATTGATATTCCGGCAGGTGGCGCGGTGCAGACGCGGAAACTCTGTGTTTTCCGGCTGGTAACAGCAGTTGAGAACGAAACCGTCCGGATTCACCACCAGCCAGCGCCGGTACTGGAAGTCATCACTCATAAAAATCACCACGGCAATTCCCCCTCATCCTTCTATTCGGTGCAGGGGTTAAATCTCCTTCCGGGCGGTTCCGCCGCGCCGCAAGCTATGCAAAGCTAACCCTCACCCCCGACCCCTCGCCCAATTTTGGGCGAGGGGAGTAAAGGAGAAAGAAAGATGAGCTATGGCCAATGTATACGTGTCTCAAGGAGGTTGGTATGCGTATGCAAGAAGCGTTAGCCGAGCCGCGCCCCGTTCGGCACCGGCCGCTCCGGCTGGGCCAGCGCCGGCAGAATTCCGTCCGCGTAACCGATGTCGAACAGCATCCCTTCCGACACTTCCCCCGCCATCCGCCGCGGCGCCAGATTGACCACGAACAAAGCTTGCTTGCCGACTATTTCCTGCGGATCTTCCCGCTCTCCTTTCATGCCGGACAGAATCGTCCGGGTGAAATCACCGAAGTCCACCGTCAGTCGCAGCAGTTTTTTCGACTTTTCCACGTCTTCCACCCGGAGGATCGTACCGACCCGGATATCGACCTTGTCCAATTCGTCGTAAGTAATCTCAGGCTTGACCGGGGCACCCATCGCACATTGCTCCTTTCCTGCCGGGCTGCGCTTCCGGCCGCCAACTGCGGCCAGGCAGACCCCGGACAATAAAAATATCCCTACGGCCGGTTCCGTCTGGGCGGCCGGCCGCTTTCCTGATACAATGGAAGTATAAGTCAATCGTACCTAGCATATGTTTTTAGATGAACCCGCCGAACAACTCCGGGGGTGGTCAATTTGCAGACAAGCATCTACCTGACCGTTGTCATCGTCATGCTCGTCGTCGCCTTCGCCTACACCTTCGACCGGGGCACCACCGCGCCGCTCATCGATACGGCAGCCGGTCTGCTGGCCCTCGGTCTGCTGTTGTTCGCGCCGCGGCTTTTCCGGCGCAAGTAGGGTGGCATTGGTATAGAAATTGCCATAGCGGTCGGAACAACACTGGATCGCTCCAGACGGATCCCCTGCCATTTGAGGTGACATTCCCTTTCAACAAACTACGCTTTATCCGTATTACTGGACTAAGCGATATCGCAGCGGGATAATAGAGCAATTCACATGGTTAAACCGTACTGCCGTCTTCCATTGCATATGGGTTGCTGCAAGCATTAGGCTGTTTTTATGGTTATAGGTGGTAGGGGCGACCATTGGTCGCCTGCTCTTCACTCCGTTCCTGTAGGTCAGCCACCTGATGATCTGCCTGGTCTGCGGTCCGTCCGCGCTTCAGTATTTGTCTTTTTACATCATAGTGGGCTTTACAGTAAACCCGCCCCTACAAATACTGCAAGTTAGAATATCTTACCATGCATGCCAGCCAAGCCTTCGCAGTCAGGCGACCACTGGTCGCCCCTACGGCCGGGAGAAACCGGGCAGATGACGACAATGGCATAAATCAATGCAAAACCTAAGCAAACATTATTTAAGACAGGAGGTTTCGGTATGGACAGCAGCCCGGTGAAAGAATACGCCCGCCAACTCGGGGCGGACGCCGTCGGCATCGCCGACCTCGCCCGCCTGCGGGACCTGCCCGTTACCCCACCCGACCTGCTGGACGGCTACAGCCGGGCCGTCAGCGTCGCCCTGCGCCTCTCCGACGCCATACTCGACCAAATTATCGACGCTCCCACACCGCTCTACGGTTATCATTACCAGGTTGTCAACCGTGAATTGGACCGAATCGCCCTTTATCTTACGCAGTATCTCCGGCGGCAGGGCGGACGGGCCCTGCCCATCCCGGCCTCCCAGACCCTTGACCCGGTCCGGAATATCGGTCATATTTCCAGTAAAGCCGTGGCCAGAGCCGCCGGCATCGGCTGGCAGGGAAAAAGCCTGTTGATTATCAACCCCGACTTCGGCCCCCGCTTCCGCCTCGTCACCGTGCTCACCGACTTGCCGATCACGGCAGATGCGCTGCTTCCGAACCGGTGCGGCACCTGCACCGCCTGCGCCGACGCCTGCCCGATCGGGGCCATCCACGGGCTCAGCTTCGCCGACCACCCGCCCTCCCGCGAGGCAGCGGTGGATATCCGACGGTGCGGCGAGCACCTGCGCCACGAATTTGCCAAGATCCACCCGGCGGTCGATGGCGTCTGCGGGGTCTGCGTCCGGGCCTGCCCGTGGGGAAAGCCGAAAACAAGTCCGGTTCCCGCTGAAAATGCTTCCCTCGCACCATAACGTCCACCAAACCGCTCCGATATAATGTATTGGAAACGGTAATACCTTTCTGAACGTTTCCACCCGTGAAACTTAATTTGGAAAGGAGGCATCCACATGGGCGGATTTGGTGGTTGTGGCGGCGGAAGCGACGCGTTTTTCCTGTTTCTAATCCTGCTCCTGTTAATTGTCAGTCTGTGCTTCTGTGGCTTTGGCTTTCCCGTCGACGTCAAGAAGTAACTTTACCGCCGGTACGGTATTCACTGCCCGGGAGAGAGCATCCGCTCTCTCCCGTTCGCTTTACCGCCGGCGCTCCGGCTAAGCTCCATCGTCTCGTTTGTTCTCCCGGTTGAACACGAGCAATGCGGTCGTTCCTTCCGGGCCGGTGGCAAATTTCAACCTCGCCCCGTGGCGGGTTGCGATGCTGTAGCAGGTTGCGAGCCCCAGCCCGGTGCCACTCTCTTTGGTGGTAAAGAACGGTGTCCCGAGCTTGTCCAGCACTTCCGGCTCGATGCCCGGGCCGTCGTCGCGGACGGAAAGGGTGACTGTCGCAGCGTCGGCCACGGTGCGGATGGTAAGCGTCCCTCCCGACGGCATAGCTTCCAGGCCGTTACGGGCGAGGTTTAGGATGACCTGGCGGATCTCCTTTTCGTCGACATTCAGGACCGGGATATCGCCGTACGTCACGCCGACGCTTTTTCCGGCCAGTGCGGCGTCGGCCTGCAGCAGCGGCACCAGCGAACGGACGATGGCGTTGAGGTCCCGGCAGGCGAAATCAGCCGTCTTGTCCCGCGCCAGATTGAGGAACTCGGTGATTATCCCGTTCGCCCGGTCCAACTCGCCCAGCATCAGCTCGAAATACTCCTGATCATCCGCGTATTCCTTCCGGGCGGAAAGCAGCTGCAAAAAGCCACGGACCGTGGTCAGGGGGTTGCGGACTTCGTGCCCGAGGCCAGCCGCCATCTGACCCACGAGGTTCAGGCGCTCGAGCCGGGTGATCTCCCGGGTGAACCTTTCCTGCTCGGTGATATCCTGGGAAACGCTCAGCACATTCGGCCGGCCGCCGACGGAAATGATCTCCCGGGAGGCGATGGCCGTCCGGGGGGTGCCGTCCTTGGTCCGGTAGTTGTAAACCAGGCTGGGCGGCTCATCCGGCACCGGCGCGTCCGTCCGGTAGAAATCGGTACCGAGCAGCAGCGCCAGCGCCTCCGGCGTCTTGCCGATCACCTCGTTCCGGCCGTAGCCGGTGTGGCTGCACCAGGCCTCGTTCACCTCAACCACGACGCCGTTGGCCGCGTCCTGCAGCAGCATCAGGCTCGGGCTCAGGCGGAACAATTTCGCGAACCGCTCCTGGGAAAGCCGCAGTTCCTCCTCCGTCCGCCGGTAGCGGGTCTTGTCTTCCAGCGTGGCGAAAACATACTCGACCCCCTGGCGGGAAGGAATAACCGGGGTAAGCGTATACTCAAAATAGCGATAGCTCTCCGGCGTCGAGAGCCAGAAGCCGCCGAACTGCATCGTACCGGAAAGAAAAACGCGGCCGATCTCTTCCCGAAATTCCCGCAGCATCCCGCCCGATGCGCCCAGATCGGCGATATCCTTGCCGATGATATCTTCCCGGCGGAGTCCGAACAAGGCGGCCGCCCCGAACGAAACATAGGAGCAGCGAGCCGCCGTATCGAACATCAGGAGCAGATCGTGCGTATTCGTGTTTTCCCGGTCGGCGGCAAGGGCGATGCCGGACAGCCGCGGCGTCCCTTCCAGCCCGGACCGTCCGGCCGCCTTCCCGTCGCCCGCGTTTGACTTGTAACCTGACAGCATAATTTCATCTCCAGCCGGCTGATAAAATCATCTAAAGCCCCCATATCTATTGATACTGTGCTTACCGGCCGAATCCTGTCAAATTATGACAAACATTTTTCTACTTATTTCGACAATGCGGTTGCCGGATCACCGTCCGCACAATTTTTCCGTTCCGGCGGCCTATGCCTCCGTCCCGCAGAACTCCGCGGCGCAAGCCGCCAAAACGGCCGCCGCCTCGCTGATAGACGCCAGGCCGGCGTACTCCACCGCCGCGTGCGCCCCGTCCCCGGCCGGTCCGTACACGAGCGACGGAATCCCCGCATCCTGCAGGATAGCCGTATCGCACCACCCGGTACCGCCGATCAGCACCGGCTCGCGCCCGGTCCGTTCGCGGATGAGGCGGGAGAGAAGCTGAAACACCGGCGAGTTTTCCAAAAACTCCAGCGGCTTGCGCTCGAAGGTGACAACGCATTCGGCTTGGAAATTCGGGTCTTTGGCCGCCAGCGCCTCGATGAGGGCGACGATTTCCGCCCGACAGCTTTCCGCCGTCTCTCCCGGCACGGTGCGCCGCTCCAGGCTGATCTTGCAGAAGTCGGGATAGGTGCTGAGTTCCTTGCCGCCTTCGATCAAGGACGCATGCAGGGACGGCGGGGTAAGCAGGGGATGGTGCGGACGTTTAAACAGGACATTTTTCTCAAACTCATCCATCGCCACCAGGAATTTCGCCGCCTGTACGATCGCGTCAACCCCGTCGCGCGGCATGCTCCCGTGGGCCGCTTTGCCGGTAACCGTGACTTCGAGCCAGACAAATCCTTTGTGGGTCGCCTCAATGGTCCCGCCGGAAGGTTCGCAGACAATAGCACCGTCCGCGGTATAGCGCTTGGCAACATCTTCCGTGCCAATGCTCAGGTATTCCTCATCCGCGACTCCCGTAAACAGGATTTCCCCTTTCAGTTTGACGCCGGACCGTTTGATTGCTTTCATGGCGAGCAGCGCCGCCACGATCCCCGACTTCATGTCAAAAGCTCCGAGGCCGTAGACCCGGTCCCCTTCGACTTTGGGATTAAACGGCTCGATCCGCATGCCTTCCGCCCCGACCGTGTCGAGGTGGCCGTTCAGCATCAGGCGGCGGCCGCCCGCCTCTCCGCTCCCGGTGAGGCGTCCGATCACGTTCGCCCGGGTCCCGCCGAGTTCAATGACTTCGGCCGGAAAACCCTCTCGCGCGAGCCAGGCGGCCACGAAGCGGGCGATTTCCAGTTCCCCGGCTCCGTCCGGCACCAGGCCGGGACAGGTCGAATCGATGCGTACCAAATCGCACAACAGTTCTCGCGCCTCATTACCGTCGATGAAAGCGGAAAAATCCATTTTTATCCCTCCCGTACTCCGTTTGAGAAGTAGTTTCGCCGCCGTCCGGCAATTACCTTTCCAGTGCAGTGGGAAGATTTCCGAATTTTACCGCCCGCCGGGCCAATCTGCTGCCCCGGTCAAACCGATCCGGGGCCGGCGTGCCGCCCGCGGTTATTTTCCGGCCGCCGGCTTATAATATGGATGAAAGAAGCGATCCGGCCGCCGGAAGCGTCTGCTTGCCTGGCCGGACCGCGCATGTCACGCGATGGAAATTGATTTGTCCGTAAAGGCAGGTGCCCGTGATGCAGATTCTGAAGCCCGGCCTGCCCCGCCGCCTGCGGTGGGCTCTTTGGCTGCCGGCGGGTCTGCTGCTGGCCGGCGCTGCCGCCAGCCGGCCGGCCCTGGTCGAAACCTTGTATTCCCGCGGCCTGTACCGCTGGCTCGCCCAGCCGCTCAGCCGCCTTACCGGCCGGGCGGCGTTCTCGGTCGCCGAGGCGCTGCTGGGCGCGGCCATCCTCTACAGCGTCGTCCGGGTCGGCCGGGTTGTCCGGCTTATGTGGCGCCGGCAGCCGGACGCCGGTCGCGCGGCCGTTCACCTCATAACCGGCGCCGCGGCCGCGGCCGGGGTCATCTACTTCGCCTTTGTCGCCGTCTGGGGCCTGAACTATTACCGGCTTCCCCTGGCCGACACGCTGGAGTTCTCCGTCCGGCCGGCGGCAACGGACGAACTCGCCGCCCTCGTTGCCGAGCTGACCGACCAGGCCAACTCCCTGCGAGAAGGTCTGCCCGAGGACGCAACGGGGGCGCTGCGGCTGCCGGCCGGCACGGCCGACGCGCTGCGCCGGGCCGAGGCGGGCTTCGCCGCCGCGGGCGGAGAATACCCGTTCCTCGCCGGCCGCTACGGCCCGCCGAAAGGCGTATATCTGTCCCGGCTCATGTCCTATACCGGCATCTCCGGCGTCTACTCCCCCTTCACCGCCGAGGCGAACGTCAACCTGGAAACCCCGGCGGCCCAACTACCCGCGACCATCTGCCACGAAATGGCTCACCAGCGGGGTTTCGCCCGGGAGGATGAGGCCAATTATCTTGCCTATCTCGTCTGTACCCGGCATCCGGACGGCGACTTCCGTTACTCGGGCGTTCTCCTCGCTCTTCAGAACGCCGCCGCTGCCTTGCAGGCACACGCACCGGAGCAGTATCAGGAACTGCGCGCCGCTTACTCGCCGGGCCTGGAGCGCGACCTCGCCGCCATCCGCGCCTATCAGGCGCGCTACGCCGGGCCCGTCGAAAAAATTGCCGAGCGGATCAACGACGCCTATCTCCGCTCCAACCGGCAGACGGACGGAATAGCGAGTTACGGCCGGATGGTCGACCTCCTCCTCGCGGAACAGCGCACCATTGGAGCGCCCTGAGCTTCCGCCCTCCGGACCAGTTCACTATCGCCGGTTTTAGCCGTCGCGCTATCCCCGGTATTCCGGTCCGACCGATGGGCGGATCCGGGCCGGAAGCCCAAAATACCACAGCAGTCCGACCGCCACGGCCGTGGCAAAAATCGATCCTTCGACCCCGTACACCCCGCCGGTGAATATCGCCGGCGCGGCGGCATTCCGACTGAGTGCCAATAAAGTGTGGCTTGTCTGCGCCGGTGCGGTAGCCACTGGGATAATATCGTATTGCACCCAGTTCCACATCAAATGGAAACCGACGGCTGTCCAGAGATTGCCGCCGCGCAACGCCATCACCCCGCAGACAGCGCCAAAGAGAAACAGGTTCAGGATGACAAGAGGTGAGAAATATCCGATGTTCCGGTGGTGCAGAAGGCTGAAGACGGCCGCCATAACAAGAATCGCCGCTGCCGAGGGAAGCTTGCGGCGGAGCGTCTGCAGCAAATAACCGCGCATAATCCCTTCCTCGCAGACGGCCACGGCTACCTGCTGGATAAATCCGGCCAGCGGATAAACCCAAGCCGCCGGCCAAGCTGCCACAGCCCGCAATAAGCCTCCGTAACGCACCGCCCCACTGGCTGCCTGGGCAGCAACCGCCGCCGTGACAAGGCCGCCGCCGAGAACGAGACCGAAAGCGAGCTGCGGTACAGGCAAAGGGAATGAAAAACCCAGTTCGCGAAACGGCCGTTTGTCCAGGCAGCACTGCAGCAGATACAGCAGCAGCAGCGTTGCCCCGATATACTGGACGGACCGGTATAGCTCCCCGAATGGCGGCTGATTGATCAGAGCGCCCGGATCAGGGCTGAGGGAAAGCGTATAAGCCGCCGCGGCCACTTTCACCGCCGCGATGGTCAGCACGACCCGGCCGAACAGCTGTGGATAACCGATAGTCGTTTTCTTCTTCATCTCGCTGCCTCCGATAACAGATAATCAACTACACAGATTATTACGCGCCCGGCAGCGGAAAGTTTCACAGCGTCGCCAATAAAAAAGCCGACAAGTGTGCTTGCCGGTAGAGCCTGTCGACAAAATGAAAAATGGCATTGCTATGAAGCCGATGCGATTCAAGAATTCCCCTTTACCTGTGCTGACGTCACTGTTTGCTCATCTGGGGCGGACTATTTACCGTCTCCTGTTCCGAAGGGAGGCGGCAGCGCAACCGCCCGGGGGATTCGTTCCTGCCCATTGCGCTATCCCTTCGGAGCAAATTGCCTCCGCCCGGCTTGCCGAGAAGTTCCGGTTTACCGGAACATCCCGGCAATATCGTTCACCGCCCGGAAACCGAAACGGGCGGCGAAGAGGAGCAGTACAACCCCGGCGATGCCGGCAATGTACCGGAACATCCCCGGTTTCAGATATTTGCGGCCAAGGCTTGCGAGGTACGCAAGAAATGTGAACCAGCCGACCCCGCCAATGGCCGCCCCGGACACAAAAGCAAGCGCACTAGTCCCTGCCCCGGCGCAAAAAAAACGGGTCGGACGAACGACCCGGGCCTGATTCAGGGAATGAAGCCGATGCTGCCTTCCCAGCCGCCCGCGGCAGACTTTCTGCCTCGTTTCGCCCGTACCCAACACCCTCACTTTTCCATATTTCTCCAAAGAGATTCGTTCCTCCTGCGTCTCATTCCATTAAATGGGATTTATTTTTCGCATGTTACGCAGCCTCTCGGCCCGGTGGGCTGTAAAACTTCTTGCTCCCGCCCGGCCCGCGGGCAGCCAAATCCGCCCGTCAAATACAAAAAAGGCCGGCGGCCTTTTTCGAGCGGGTCAAATCAAATTATCGATATCCCGGATACCCGACCGCCGTTCCTCTTCCGTCATCTCCCGCATCACGTGCTGCGCAATGTGCAGCATGACGAGCTTCAGCCGCTTGTACGCCTCCCGCTCGATGCCGATGCCGTCGTACAGGCGGTCCATGACGCCGGTGAGGTAGCGCAGATACAGCAGCGGATTTTTCAGATCGGCGATGGCGAGGGGGATATTAATTTCGTTTTTTCCGAGATGGGTTTCCCGCAGTTTCTCCTCGCATTCGCCCCGGCAGCAGACATGAACGCCGCTGATCCACGTCGCCGTGTCCGTATCCTTGACCAACACCAGGATACCGTCGTTTTCCAGCACATCCTTGCCGCAGACGGCACAGGCGAGCGGGTGATACTTTTTATATAAACCGGCCACCGCGATCCCTCCTCCTGCTGTAAGATTCGCCGTCCGGCCGCCCTTCCCTGCCGGACGGGCAAATTTCCCGCCCCCGCCCGGCGGCAGGATTAATCACCGTGGCGCCGAATACTTTTCCAGGCAGAAATTGACATACTTCGAGCCAAATACGCTTTCCTGTCATCCCCAGTAACCTGTATCGGAGGTAAGAGTATTGCCGACCGTCGACCGGCGGATAACGCGACCGACACATCCGGGAGGGTTCCGCTTTTCGCTCATCAAACAATATTATATCCAAATAACTCTGGTGCTTCTTGCTTTCGCCGGTAGCGGATTGCTGGTCGGTACCTGCCTCAGCCCCGCCCGCAATCTCCAGTACTGCGTCTTTTCCGGACTCTTGCTCGCTTTGTTGGCCGCCTTGGCGGCAGCCTGTCTGGTCCGGTCGCTGTCGAACCGCCTGCGGAGCAGCCTGAGCCGGTTCGTCAGCGCCGCCGTTGCGGGAAACCCCTGCCCGGCGGACGCCTTGCCCGAACTGAGCCCGCTGCTGACCGCTTTGCAGGAGCGCACCCGCTCCCTGGCGGAGTCGGAGGAAAATTTCCGCAAAGTCTTCGCCGCCAACCCAAGTATGCTCTCCATCCGCTCTTTGCCGGAACGCCGCTATCTCGCCGTCAACGACAGCTTTTTGCGGGTGACCGGCTTCGCGCGGGACGAAGTTATCAGCCGGACCATCGAAGAACTCGACATGCCCTTCGATCCCGTTACTGCCGAACTTAAGCAGGTTACCGAAAGCGGGAAGACTTACAGCAACGCGGAAATCAGGTTCCGGACGAAACAAGGCCGGGTCCGCACCGGTCTTTCCTCGACCGCCATCGTCGAGTTAGGCGGCGTTCCCTGTGTCGTCACCGCGACGAAAGATATCACCGAACTGCGGGAACTGGAGCAGGAACTGGCCCGGTTCGATCGTCTGAATCTGGTCGGACGGATGGCGGCCGGGATCGGCCACGAGATTCGCAATCCGCTTACTACCATCCGCGGTTTTCTGCAAATCCTGGCGCAAAACGAAACCGAAGCCGGCAAGCTCGAGTATTTCGATATCATGCTGGAAGAAATCGACCAGGCTAACCTCATCATCTCCGAGTTTCTCAGCCTCGCCAAAGATAAGGCAAACGAACGGAAAGCCGCGAATCTGAACGACATCATCGCGTCCCTCCTGCCGCTGCTCCGGGCCGACGCCGCCGCCCGCGGCCACACGGTCGGCACGGATTTCGGCGAATTGCCGGACGCCTACCTCGACGCGAAAGAAATCCGCCAGCTGCTCCTCAATCTCGCCCGCAACGGTTTTGAGGCGATGCCGGAGTATGGCTGTCTGACTATCCGCACCCGGCAGGAAGCCGGCGAGGTTATCCTCGCCGTGGCCGATACCGGCTGCGGCATCGACCCGGCTATCCGGGCGCGGCTCGGCCACCCTTTCGTCACCACCAAGGAAAACGGTACCGGCCTGGGCCTTGCCATCTGCTACCAGATTGCCGGACGGCACCATGCCTCGATTGCCTACACCACCGGCGATAACGGCACGACATTCACCGTCCGCTTCCCGGCGGCAACGGCCGGAAAGCAACCGGCCTCCTGAGCAATTTCCGACACCTCGGCAGTTCCCAGCCGGGGCGGCCGGGAAGACAAAAAAAAGTCCTCCGCCATCTGGCGGAGGACTTTCCTTCTGCTTAGTAGGAGCGAATCTTACGGAAGCAGTCGCTGCAGTACACCGGCTTGTCACCGCTCGGCTTGAACGGGACCATGGTTTCGGCGCCGCAGGCGGAGCAAGTCGCCGGGTGCATTTCCCGGGACGGGCGGCCGCCGCCGCTGGCAGCTTTCCGGGCTGCCCGGCACTGCGGGCAGCGAGCCGGTTCGTTTTGGAATCCCTTCTCAGCGTAGAACTCCTGTTCCGCCGCCGAGAAAATGAATTCGGCGCCGCACTCACGGCAGGTCAAAGTTTTGTCCTGATACATGAAAAACCCTCCTCGTAATGGATTGCCCTTCGGCTTAGGGTTTCTACGTCACTGTACCCTTGACCTCGGACAAAACGAGAAGGATTACGGACTAAATCTCCCAATCACCGGATAGGCTTAGCTACATTATATCCTGTCAAACGGAAAGTGTAAAGAGTTTTCTTACGATTTCCCCTACTTTTCTCGTCTTTTCTGCTCCGGACATTGTCCCGGGGACAAGAACAAAGCGCCGTCCGGCGCCATAACGCCCCCGGGGGGTTCCCCGGGGGCGTTATGGCGCGTGAGAACTGCCGCCTATTCTCCCTCGGCTTCCAGATCGCTATACATGGCATCGATCCGTTCCTGCAGATCGTCTATCGAAGCTTGCAAGTTCGCTATCTCCTCTTGCTGATCTTCCGCCTCGGCATCTTCTTCGTCAATTTGCTCTTCCAGGTTACCGAGTTCATCCTGCAAGTCATCTAAACGTCCCTGCAGCGCGTCGATATCCTCTTCCAGTTCATCATACTCGTCGGTATCGCCGGCCTCGATGGCATCAGCCAGATCGTCTTCCAGGTCACCGATGTCATCTTTCAGTTCATCGATAGCCTCTGCCAGTTCTTTCTTCGCGGCTTCCCACGCTGTCAACTCTTCTTCAGCGTGTTCTTTCTTGTCTTTCAGCTTAATCGTCTTGTCGGACGCATCCCACTCCACACCGATGTCCAGCTTCTCCAGGATGGCCCGCAGCGGCACGACCGTCCGGCCGTTCATCGCCGTGGGAGCGACATCCAGCACTTCTTCGGTGAGGTCTTCCTCATCGGCGTCGGCGTCGCCGTACAGCAGGGTCAGATCTTCCAGTCTCAGGATAACGATTTTTCCGTCTTTGACGATGCGGATTTCTTTATCCTCGGCAATCCAGTCCACATCCGCCCCGAACGCCGCCGCGATCGCCCGTACCGGCACCAGCACCCGGCCGTCCTTGATCACCGGCGGGGTATCGAACTTCAGGTTCCGCCCGTAAGCGTGCACGTTCTCCACCGGCAGGACTTCGATGTTCTGGTAGCGGGCCCGGAGTCCGAGCGCGAGGCCGTGGATGGCGCCCAGTTCCGCCTCGGTGTAAGTCCCGCGCAGCAAGGTCTTCATTTCTGCTTTCATCTCAGCCAGATCCGCCTTGTAATCAGCCAGTTCGGCTTTCATTTCGGCCAAGTCCTCGCGCTTTTCCGTGAGGTCCGCGAGGTATTCTGCAGCCGCATCTTCATCTTCGTCTTCTACGGCTGCCTCGTACAGTTCTTCCAACTCTTCGATTTCCGCCTCGAGAGCTTCGATGTCCTCTTCCAGGGCGTCCATCTTCGCTTCCAACTCTTCTTTATCGGCTTCTAGTTCGTCCTTCTCTTCTTCCCAACCTTCGGCCCGTTTACCTTTGCCCCAGGCGTTACCGGCCCCGTCAGCTTCGTCTTCCTCATGGCATTCACAGTCACAGACTTTCTCACAGTCGCAGTCGCAATCCTCGCCGCACTCACCTTCACACGGACAATCATCGCCGCATTCTCCTTCGCAGTCGCAGCCGCAGCAATCGCAAACTTCTTCCTCTGCAGCCTTGGCCGGCTTCCCGTTGCCGTTCCCGGCCGCGAACACGCCCGCGATGCCGCTGAGCAGCATCAGCAGAGCCAGTGTTACCGCTACCCATACCCGTGCTTTCCGCATTTTCCTACCTCCCGTTGGTTTCGGACGGAGCTCCCGTTCCGATTTTCCTTTCGTAATAAGGATTCGAAAACCCGGTTCGGTATATGGGGGTGCCGGCAGGCCGAAATGCAGGATTTCCCCAATAATTATGTCAACAATTTTGCCGTCGGCGTCTCACACTCAGTACCCTTCGTACATCCGGCGCATGAACGCCAGCATGGCGCGCCCGCCTAGGCCCGCCAGCAGCCGCTTCCAGCCGGCGATGGACACGGGGTAGTAATAATCCGACTGCATCCACCACTTATCCTTCCAATATGCGTAATCCGCTCCGCTGTCGTCCTTCGTGGCTGCCGCCGTCAGTTTCCACATCTTAAACCAGAGCAGGTCGCCGACCCCGGGAACCCGCGGCGCCTTCCGTCTCAGGGCGGCGGAAAACTTTGCCGCGGCTTCGTCGATGCTCTTCCGGACTTTCGCCTGGTACGGTGGCTTCAGAGCTTCGAAATGGGGAACCCCGAGCTTGGCCGCCGGCGTCATCCCCCAAGCTTTGGTTACTTCGGCCAGATAATTGAGCGTTGAGCTGAACTGCGCGCCGCCGCTGGCGACGTACATCGCCGGCTTACCAAAAAAGCGTGGCCGGTGATAGAGATAGGAGAGTTGATCGACGAACCTCTTCATCAGCGCCGACACCTGCTGAGAGTAGACCGGAGTCACGAAGATTACCCCGTCCGCCGCCTCGATTTTCGCAATAATCCTGTCCCGGGCTTCTTTGACGGGGCAGAACTCCTCCCCCCGCTGGATGCAGGCATGGCAACCAACGCATTCACCCAGGCCGGCTTCCCGCAGAAACAGATATTCAAACTCCACGTCGCCGTCAACTGTAAGCTTTTCCTCCAAGCTCTTGGTTACCTTGTAACTTTCGCCCTTCCGGGGGCTGCCCATGATTGCGAGTACTTTCATAATCCTACCTCCATCCTGCCTTATGGGTTCCGTTTCTTATTCTAACACGGCGGCAAGGCAAATACCATTAAAGCCATATGAAATCATAAGGTTTATCTGCCGCGATCTTATCCCCCGGCAGGTATCATCCGCCGTGTCCGCGAAAATAATACGCACAAATGATTGCTAAGGAGGGGAATCCATGCCGACCATCCGAATCGACATCACCACCCTGACCAAAGAGCAAAAAGCGGAACTGGCCGCCCGGCTCACCCGGACAGCCCACGAAGTCTTGCCGCATATACCCGAATCCGCCTTCACTATCTATATTAAGGAGAACAGCCCGGACAACATTGCCTTGGGTGGCACGCTGCTGTCCGACCGGAAGAAGTAAAGTTCTGCATAGAGCAAGTGTACACAAAAAGAGGATGCATTTTGCACCCTCTTTTTGTATGATCTGTTTAGCTTAATTTTTCATTAAGCTATGAGATATCTTGCTTAGTCCAAGTAAAGGTCAGCTTCGGATACATCAGTTCCTACGGGATAGAAGCGTACCTGCAGCAATTTCAGATTGTTGTTGTCGTATTCCCAGTATTCGTTCGCCAGCATATCATCAAATATCGGGACACGAATGTATCTGATCTCGGTAGTCCCGTCGGCCAACATCACTTCAACCTTAAAGACAATTGTTAACAGCTGTGCGGTAACATTTGTGAATGTCGTTTTACCTTTAGTTCTCAGGGTGATTTCCTGACCTACCTGCTCAATCGAAGCATAACCACCGAAGGCGCCCGCCCTATTAATAATCCTTACTAAATCTCCGGGGAGAAGACCTGCGAAAGTGCTGTCAAGTAGATCGGCGCAGGTGGTAATCGTAGCCCAGCCACCAGGTTTGCCAAGAGGCCGAACAAACACTGAATAATCGGAAATGGTGTCAACATCGGTCATGTCTCCGCCGATGAGATACGGGTCAAGTCCGGGATCGGGCAGCTGGAATATGGCCGGGCCGTCCGTTGCATTCGCATCCAGGACCGCAAAGCTCTCGCCTTCCGGCGCTTCCTGCAGCTGGATTTGAGATTTTCCAGTTATAGGAACAAAAATCACGTGTCCGTTCGACCCGGTCATATCCGCTGTCTTGGCGTTTTGTACACCGATGATGTTCAGATTGTAATGGGCTCCGCTGGGAGCGCCGTTACCGGCGAATACCGCGCTTCCCGCCAGCAGGCAGACCATCGTGACTACCAGTAACTTACTGAACTTCTTCATTAATCTTTCCCCCTTCTTGATTTGAGTTTTTCTAACACCCACATACCGTTTCCTGACCGACATATCCCCTATCTTGTCGCACCACCTCCGTCCTGATATCTCCAGAACTAGGCATTGTATCCTACTAATCCCTTTTTTTCCTAGTCCTATGTTAAACCAAAGCGGGTGTCGAAGTAATGTCGAATTTACCTGCTTTTTGCATTTGATAAAATTTTTTCCAATTTTGGCTGCTTATTGCAGTTATCTCGGCTTGTCCGCTCAAATTGTTGCCGGTTTCACGCCGCTTCTTTGCCGGACGGCCAGGCCGCCCTGCTGCTGTATCTTAGCCTCGCCGGCGTCAACCTGCAAACAAAAACCGGCCACCCAAACATCACGTCTGATGACCGGTTGCACTATTGGCTCCCCGCGCCCCAAGTGCCCATCTAGGGGTCACGGCTCACTGCCTTCATCATAGGTAAGCTATTTGGTTTTCGCCGGAAATAAATAACCGGCCGCCAAACATCGCTGTTTGATGACCGGTTGCACTATTGGCTCACTGCAATTCAAGTGCCCATTTAAGAGTTGCAGGTCCTGGCCTTCATCATCTACCTATCCTTATTAGGACATTCGGACCTACTTATGGGTTTTTGGGGGTGAATTGCAAAAAAATATTTTATTTTTCTCCGGCGCGAGATTGCCGACACCGTTGCTGCCTCCCGTTTACTGTCCATTGCGGATTATTGCATAATTTCTGCTGCGCCGTTCTCGCCTCTACCTTTTCCTTAGTAATTCTGTATTATACCATATTTTTCCTCACTGTCAACCCTTTTGTCGAAAAATTTCCAAACTTTTCTTAATTTTCTTCAGCGCTCTCTTTCTGACATTTGCTTCCGGTTTCGCCGCCGTGCGGCCTCTCCGCTTGCCGTCCGGTTCGCTCCGGGCGCCGTCGGCAAGGCAGGAATTGGCTTCTCTTTCGTACCGGTGAATATCTCTCCGGCCTCATTCACAACATTGCCCGTGTTTGCCCCCCTTGATATTCGTCGCATACCTGCCGTATCCCACTTGCCGCCATCGGTGCCGAATGGTAAAATTAAGAAAAACAGGAGGTGACCGGCATGTGCGGCCGTTTTATGCTGGAGGTTGAGACGGACGAGATTATCGTCCGTTACCGGATTACCGAAACCGGGGTGATTTTTCGGCGTGCCCCGGAAATCTTTCCGACCGACCAGGTGACCGTCATCCACGGCGGGGCCGGCCGGGAAATCAGCGATATGCGCTGGGGCTTCCCCAATCCGTACGGGACCAACCGAATCATTAACGCGCGGGGCGAGACGGTCGCCGGTAAACCCATGTTTCGTGACGCTTTCCGGCGGCGCCGGTGCCTTATTCCCGCGAGCGCCTTTTTTGAATGGCAAAAGACCGGCGGTAAAAGTGTCAAATACCGGATTGGCTTGCCCGGCGGTTCCGTCTTCTCGCTCGCCGGCCTGTACGGGCTGTTTCCCGAGCCGGACGGCGTGTCCCGTCCCGCCTTCACCATCGTCACCACGGTCGCCAATGCGGCGCTGGCCCCCATCCACGACCGGATGCCCCTGATTATTCCGCCCGCGGACGAAGCATTGTGGCTCGGCGGCGAGTCGTCGGACCTGAGCGCCGTTACGGCGCTTATCCGTCCTTTCGCGGCGGAATTAGCGGTCGTGCCTGCGGCTTGACCCGGCGATAAAGATAAAAAAATTTCCGCCCGGCGCGCATATTTTCTTCGCGCGCCGGGCACCCTGAAACTGGAGAGTTGGTGGTTCCAACTGCCAGCATTCTCACTTTTTCCCCTTTGGGACGGCCTGGCCAGCAGGCCGTCCTTATTTTTTTCGGTAACCCATCAGCAAATTTCGGCAATCATTGACATTCTATGTCGAATTTAGTAGAATATCTATGTACCTACTAACTCCCACATTTTACCTCAGCGGCATTTTTTGCCGCTCTTTTTTTTGCCTCCTCAGTGTCTGGTTGGACCGCTCAAGCGAGAAAAACGAGTCGAAACAGGAGGGAAAAGGGCGGAAAATTATTGCCTCTCTTGCCCCTTTCTGGCAATCTTTTCCTGCCCGTTTAACGACCAATATAGTGTAATGGATTTGTGCGCCAAACATCAAACGCATGTTCGGCAAAGGGGGAGGACGATGGATGGTGATGGTCTCCGGAATGGAAGCCTTGCCGCCCCGGTCCCGGCCGTGTTCTTCCGCCGGATCAGCGACCGGCGGGAACACTGCAGCGTTACCAATGCTCGTTTGGCGGCAGAAACAAATACCGGATTGCGTCGCCGGCGGCGGACCGCCGGCCACCGGTGCGCCGCAACCGCCGGTGGCGTTAAAAACTGAACTGGGGCAAAGAAATTCCGGACACGGTCCGTCATGTCCGGAATTTCTTTGCTTTATTGCCTGATATTCTCACGCTATCTGCCGGGACTTTTCGGTACCCGCTTCCCGATCTATTCGGAATCGCCCAGGCGTTTTTTCAGTTCGGCCACTTCCTGGCGCAGCCGCCTTACCTCCTCCTGCAAATGCCCCTCGTCCCCATCCGCCTGCGGCCGCCTCCTGTAACCGTAATAACCGTACGGATGCCGGTGCCAGCCGCAGCCGCCGAAACCAAAAAAGGCCCGAAGCAGAAAGAAAATCAGGATAATCCCCAAAAAACCGAACCACGGCGAAATGCCGTACAGCGGCCACCGGCCGAGCCAGCTTCCCATCATGTTGACCACCTCACTCCATAAGCTGATTTGATTATACGCTTGCATTGTCAAGAAGCGTTGGAGTGATTGTCAAAGAATTGTTAAGATTTCGGCCTGGCACCGATGTCTCCGGATAATTAACTCCGGGCTTGCCAGTGCCGGCCCGCCTTGCCCGTGCTTTTCTTCCTTCAGCCTCTGCTGCGTAAGGCGGGCTTACTCTTCCCTCTCCGCTCCCCGCGCGCACGCAAATACCCGGCCGCCTGATAAGCCGCGCAGCCGATGCCGGCGCCGACGGTATTCAGCAGGAGATCGTCGACATCGAAACTGCCGGCGCCCGTGGCGAACTGGGCCAGTTCCAGCAGGAGGCTGAACGCCGCGGCGCCGGTGACGACATACCGGTCCGGCCGGCCGGGCCGCAAGAGCGACAGCAGCAACCCGAACGGGACAAAAAAAGCCACATTGCCGATCAGGTCGATCCGGGCCGCCGCCAGGCTTGGCGCCCGGAACAAATACGTGGCGATCGTCCGCAGCGGAACGAGATTACTGCCGTAAGCCAGGCGCAGCCGCAGCGCTGCCGCGTCTACACTTATCAACTGCTGCCAGAGCAGGGCCGGCGGATAACGGAACACGGTCAGCTTGGCAAGCCAGGCCAGATACAGGATGAATATCGCCCAAAGTAGCGGCCGCCGAACGGAGCCGCCGGACTTTTTTCGCTGCATAGCCAAATTTAACCTTACCCCCATCCCCTCACTCGTTCTGCCCGCAGTTGCCGCTGACCCGATTGCGGCCGGTGATTTTCGCCGCGTACAGCTCGTTGTCGGCGCGGCGGATCAATTCTTCCGCCGTTCGGGCGCTATTCGGATACCCCGCCACGCCGATGGAAACAGTGATACGGAGCTTCCGGCCGTCCGGCAGGACGAAGCTGTGGGCCGCCGTACCGGCCCGGACGCGCTCGGCCACCTCGAGCGCCTTCGCACAGGTGCAGCCGGACAGCAGGATGGCAAACTCCTCGCCACCGTACCGCGAAATGATATCAAAGGAGCGGCAGGCCCGGGCCAGGACGCCGCCCAAGTCCCGCAGGACGACATCGCCGGCCGGATGCCCGTATGTATCGTTGATCCGCTTGAAATGGTCAATATCGATAAACAACAGAGCGAACCGCTCCCCGTAAGCAACCATCCGGTTGATGGCCGCATCGAAACGGCGGACGTTGTCGAGTCCGGTCAGCCAGTCTTTTTCCGCCATCTGCTTGTATTGATAGTAATTGGTATTGGATTCATAAATATATTCCGACAAAGAATAAGCGATCAGCAAGGCGACCAGAAAGAAAAACGCGTAGAGAAGAAAGATCGGAGCGCATTCCGGTTCCCACGCCGGATACAGCGGCACCGCCGCCAGCAGAACACTCGCTCCGGCCAGCCAGAACCATTGACAGCGCCGGTTCGGGCAGCGCCGCCGGACCACCGCGCCGAGGCCCGTCAGCAGCAGCAGGCTTATCCCCGGCAGCAAAGCTGCCGGGGCCGGAAAAAAGACGTAACGGACAACGCTGATCAACAGCGTTGCGAGCAGGGCGACCGCCAGGTTCGCTCCGTAGACGGCGGCGATGATAACCGCAATCGGGGAGTAATCGAGCAGACCGCCGGACCGGATCGGCACCCCGAAAAACAGCAGGAGCACTCCAAGGATGCCCGTCACACCGCCGAGCAGCAACTTTTCCCGCCGGGTCGCCAGCGGATTCCCGCGCTGCAGGTGCCCTCCCAGAGAAATGAAAGCGGTTACCGCCAGTACGCCAATCAATAAATCCCTTGCCATCGCCGCTCCTCGCTTCCGGTCACCCTTTGCCTCACAAATGTTCGATCAGCACTTGTATCTTTCGACCCTTCCCGACCGATACCTCTTCTCGCGCCTTGAATTTGTATCGGCCGGTGGCAACCCGGACCTTGGCAGTACACAGAAAATATGTTATCTTGAAAAGAGAATGCCGAAACGGAGGTAGCCTGATGGCAAAGAAATTTATCACCCTGCTGCTTCTCCTCTGCCTTGCCGCCGCCGGCTGCGCGGCAAAGCAGCCGACCGTGCCTGTCGATACCCCGCCCGCGGAGTTTCCGACGATCGAAATCAGAACCGAAACGGTCCGGTACCGGACCGAGTATATCAGCGTCAACCTGAACTATCCGATTATCAACGGCCTGTCTGACACCGCCCGGGAGGAGGAACTGAACGCCTCCTTTGCCGCCGCGGCCGCCGCTTTCAAAGACAACCTGGAAACAGAAGCGACGGCCTGGGCGAAGGAAGCGGCGGCCGGCGGCTACGAGTTCCGCCCTTACGCCGCCGACATCATTTACGACGTCCCTTACAACCAAAACGGCCTGCTGAGCCTCCGCGTCACCTACGGGAGCTACACGGGGGGCGCCCACGGCGCCGCCTTCCGCGAAACCCTGAACCTCGACACAGTGAACGGAGAAACGCTGCATCTCCGGGATTTCTTCGCCGCTGAAGCTGACTACTTAACCCTTGTCCGGGAGGAAATCGCGCGCCAGATTGCCGCCGCGCCGGACAGCTTCTTTCCCGGTGTCGCCGAAACGCTGGCAGTACCGGAAGACCGGTTTTATCTGACCGACGGCGCGGTCGTCGTCTACTTCAGCGAGTACGAACTTGCCCCTTACGCCGCCGGCCTGCCGGAATTTACGGTGCCGGCGCAGCGGCGGCTGTAGACCGCCGGAATTACGTATCCCATAAGCGTCCGCCCTGACTGGGCGGACGCTTATTTTCATCCCGAGGGGAGGACCGCTGTCCGGCCCATTTTTAGTACGCCTTCCCTATAGCAGCCCCGGCTGGTAAGCAATAAAATACACTGAGAAAAAAATACCACCCGGCGCCCGGCCCCGCGCCCCAGCCCGACGCCGTCCGACACCGCAGGAAAGGAGGTTGTCATCTTGCCCGACTTTTTTTCAATTGATGAAAAGCATGTCAATTTACTGTCCGCTTTACGACCGTTTATACCGGAAGATGCGGGTGATTTTATCGAGATGTTCGTCGGCTACACCAGAATGGCCCGCAATAATCGTCTCGACCCGGAGAGCGTGAAAGCGTTTGCCGACACCATGAACAAGGTGCAGGAACGGCAGGCGCTCCGCATCGCCAGGGCACGAGAGGCCGCAGTCGCGGCGACGGAGAAAAGGCCGAACCGTTAATTATTCTGTTGCTTTCCCGCTCGCACCGTCCGACGTCCCAACCTATCGCGTCAGGAGAGGTGAGAAACTTATCGAGAGGACCGGCCGCCATCGCCCCGGCTCTCTTTTTTTCGTCCGCCCCGCCGGAGCCGTCCGGTTTCCGGCCGCCGCAGCTGCTAAGCGTTATCCGGCAGCGCCGGAAGCCGCGGTACGGGGCGCGGGTTAATCCTGTCTATACCAACGCATCCACCAGGCTCTCCCAGTCCGGCGGCAAGTCCAGCCCGCGCCGCCGGACGATCGTCGCCAGTTCCTGCCGAGTCGCCTCCCTGATCGCAGCGCCGTCGAGTGCCAGCGCCTCCCCGAGCTTACGGCAGATGGTCCGCGCCAGGGAACGCTTCCAGGGCGTGAACGGCGGCGTGTACGTCAGGGCGTAGGCGGCCATTCCCCCGACGTCTTCTTCCGGCCGCCCGGGCCGGCAGGCCTCCAGGTCGAGGCCAAAAACCCGGTCCCGGACAATAAAATTGCGGAAATTCACATCCCCGAAGACGGTCGCCTCCCCGCTGATCGCGGCGGCCGCCGTGTAAAACGCTCCGAGCCAGTCTCCCAGTGCGGCGATAACGTTGCCGGTCGCCCGGCCGACCGCGGTCGCGCCCGCGTCTTCCGGCGCCAGCAGGACATCGAGGAGAGTCGGCCCGTCCAGATATTCGAGCAGCAGGTAATCCTCGCCTTCCTCCAGCAAGCGGGGGACGGCAACCCCCCGTGCCGCCAGCGCCGCCAGATAAGCGGCCTCTTTTTCGCGTCCTGCCGCACCCCGGCTGAAGCGTTTGCAGACCGCCGCTTCCCCCCACGGGTCGCCCGGCGGCAGATGAACAAGATATACTGCGTTTCGCCGGCTGATAAACTTTTTAATCACCTCATACTTGTCCGCTTCCGCCGCCAATTGCTTCCCGCCTTTCCCGCTCTGTCGGTCCCGGTCAGTGCCATTATACCACGGGCCACCCGAAACGTACATCGTTCCGGCACCTTCCGGCCCGGCGGCTGCCGTTGCAACTTTCTGCCAGAAGGATTACGCCGTCCGCCGGCGAACTTTTTAGGTTATGACCGGCGGCAGAGGCAGGCCGTGCGTCTGCCGCCGCAAAAGAGGTGACATGATGGATTTCCCCGGTATCATCCTCAATATCAATCTGTCCGACCGGACCGTCCGGCGCGAAACAGTGCCGGACGCTGTCTGGCGTTCCTATCTGGGCGGACGGGGTCTGAACGCCTGGCTCCTGGCCAACCGCCTCACCGGCCGGATCGACGCCTTCGCCCCGGAAAACCCGCTGCTCATCACCCGGGGCCTGCTTACCGGCACGGACGCCTTGTCGTCCGCCCGTTTGCAGGTCACTGCCGTCTCCCCGCTGACGGGACTTCTGGGCAACTCCAACGCCGGCGGTTTCTTCGGCCCGGAGCTGGCCGCCGCCGGGATAATCGCTCTGGCTATTACCGGCAAGGCTGCGGCACCGGTTTATCTGTATATCCGGGACGGCACCGTCGAGTTCCGTGACGCCGCCGCCGTCTGGGGCTTGGAGACCAAGGCAGCCCGCGCCGCCATTCAGGCCGAGATCGGCGACCCCAAGTCCCGGGTGGCCGTCATCGGGCCGGCCGGCGAAAAGCTCGTCCGGTACGCCTCGCTCCTGTTCGGCCCCGGCGACGCGGCCGGGCGAACCGGAATGGGCGCCGTCATGGGCGCGAAAAACCTAAAAGGCATTGCCGTGAGCCCGCACGCCCGGACCGACCCGACCCGGACCGCTACCGTCCGGGAAATTGCCGCCCGTCATTTGGCGGAGATCAAAGCTTCACCCGATTATGAAGAATGGTCGACGTTCGGCGACTCCGGCCAGGTGAAATGGCTGGATGACTTCGGCGCCGGCCCCGCCTATAATTACGGGGAAGTCCAATTCCCCGCCGTCGATACCGCGAACGGTTACAGCTTCCGGGGCGCTCCGACCCGCTACTCCAGTTGCTACCGCTGCCCGGTCCGCTGCAAGGCCGAAATCGTGAGCCCGGCCGGGCGGCATGCCGGCTTTGCCGGTGAACGGCCGCCGTTTGAGCCGATGGCGGCGTTCGGTCCCAAGTGCGGCAACCCGGACGCTTTTGAATCACTGTACCTTCATACCAGGTGCAACGACTGGGGGATGGACTCCATCGAGACCGGGAGCGTTCTGGCGTTCGCCGTCGACCTGTTCCGGCGGGGCATCCTCACCGACCGCGACACGGAAGGACTGCAGCTCGACTGGGGTGACGCGGCCGGCCTGGAAACCCTGACCGAGTGGATCGGCGCGCGCCGCCCCGGACTGGGCAACACGCTGGCCGAAGGCATCCGCGGCGCCGCCGCCATTATCGGCCGCGGGGCGGAGCGTTTCGCCTTCCATGTCAAAGGGATGGCTATGACGAGCATGGACCCGCGCGGCTTTAAGGGCACCGGTCTCGGCTACGCGGTCAGCAGCCGGGGCGCCGACTTCTCCAATCCTTATCCGAGTCTGGAATGCGGCTATACGCCCCGGCGGGCGGCGGAAATCTTCGGCGACGCCGGCATCGGCGACCGCCGGAACGAGGCCGGCAAAGGCCGCATGGTCCGCTACACCGCCGGCGTCAGCGCCGTCCTCGACGCCGCCGGCCTGTGCAAAATCCCTTATCTCAGCATCTTAAACAACTTCACCCTCACCGCTCCGGCCGAACTCATCACCGCCGTCACCGGCGAACACTTTACCCCGGCCGGATTGCTCACCGCCGGCGAGCGGATTGTCACGGTCGAGCGGTTAATCAATCTGCGGCTCGGACTGCGGCGCTCCGACGACACCCTCCCGGCTAGGTTCCGGCAGCAGCCGGTCGCATCCGGCATCTGCAGCGGCCTGTTCGTGCGCGTCGACCCCATGCTGGATGACTTCTACGCCGAGATGGGCTGGGATGCCGCCGGGGTTCCGACGCCCGGCCGCCTGGAGAAACTCGGCCTGACCGATTTCCCCGGCTGACCGCCGCCGACGCTCCACGTGGTCGCAAACCCGCCGTTATTCATGCCAGGCCGGTTTGCCGGCAGGCCTCCATGTCGTCATTCCGCGCATGGCGAAGAAGCGTAATTTCATTAACAGCGGTAAGCTTTTTCGCTGTTTCGGAATCTCCATGCGCGCACACGATAATAAATAAAAAACAAGAACACATTGCTATGTTTCCCAGGCTGCCGGCAACAAGAGAAATTGTCATTCTTAGATAGCAAAAATCAGCGAAGAATCTTACTTCCGCTATAAGTTTAAGCTTTTTCGCTGCACTCAGAATCCCCACGCGTGCACACACCACAGTGAACGAAAGCGGTATAATCCTTAGTCGGGAAGAACCGCTTAAGCCGACAAGAATGAGCCCCTTCGCTTTGCTCAAGATGACCATATATTACGCTTAATGCAAGATAGGGAACGCATTGTATGCGTTCCCTTCGGTAAGATAAGATCATTCGCTCCGCTCAGGCTGACCCTACATTACGCTTACCGCGATGTAGGGAACGCATTGTATGCGTTCCGCCCGGGTAATTCGTTCCCGTATCCCTGGTAGGGGACGCCGCCCACGGCGTCCCGCCAGTTCCCTATCAGTATGTTTTCACGCTAATGACACAATACGGGGATTTGTCTACAAGCTAAGCAGCCCGTAGTGGCTGCATACCGTTCAGATAATCCGTTTCCCGTAACCTCATTAGGGAGCGGTGCCCTCACCATTCCGCAATTCCCCAAGCCTTTACCGTCTCCAGATTGGAGAAATCATTTTGTCGGGAGCGACGCCCTCGTCGTTCCCAACCCAGATACGGTTCAGGCCAAACATGCAATGCCGGAACGCATACAATGCGTTCCCTACGCATGCGATATAAGCCGACCATGACTCGGAAGGGACGGTTTTCCAGGTCCGCCTAGTCGGCAGTCTTTCCGCCATCTCCAGCCGGTCGTAGGGGATGCCGCAGGCGGCATCCCCTTGGCCTGTACCTTTATTGCAATGCCATTTTTCGCTTTGTCGACAGTATGACCCGCCGTTAATCACGGCGGGTCAGCTTTTTCCGGATAGGAATGGTTTTTTCGTACCGTTCCTTCGGCCCGCCGCGGACATAGAATGGAATAGCGGAAAGCCTGCGCGCCGCGCAGGTCTCAGTCTTTTCCGGCCCGTGCGCCGGTCGGTTGGTTCCCTGCGTCTTTGCTCATACCTGAAAGCTCCCGGCTTAATTAAGGAGGCTGATACTATGTATCCCAACCCGCCCGTGCCGCCCGGCGGTCATGTCCTGCCGCCGCTCCCATATCCCTACAATGTCCTTGAGCCGGTCATCAGCGAGCGCTCGCTGCGGATTCACCACGATATCCTGCACCGGGGTTACGTGGAAGGGCTGAACCAGGCCGAACTGGAACTCGTCCGGGCCAGGCAAACGAACGACTTCTCCCTGATCCGGTATTGGGAACGGGAACTCGCTTACAACGGCTCCGGCGATATCCTGCACAGCATCTTCTGGACCGTCCTGACCCCGCCCGGAACGGGCGGGCAGCCGGGCAACTGCACCCGGCGGCAAATCGAGTATTACTTCGGCAGTTTCGCCGCCTTCCAGGCCCAGCTCACCGCGGCAGCCACCAGAGTTGCCGATTCCGGCTGGGGAGTCCTCGTCTGGAACCCGGCCTGGCAGCGCCTGGAGATCCTGGCGGCGGAAGACCATCAGGACTCCACCCAGTGGGGCAGCATCCCCATCCTCATCGTCGACGTCTGGGAGCACGCTTATTATCTGGATTACCAGAGCGAACGGAACCGCTTCGTTCAGAATTGGTGGCAGATTGTCAACTGGCCGGCGGTGGAAACCCGCCTGCTCCTGGCGATGCAAGGGCAGATGCCGATGACTCTGTGAAGCAGGGAGTCACCGCTGCATCTCAAGCTATTTATTGACCACAACGCTGGAATGTTTTTGCTCAACTGCATACAGATGGTCTATACTCCAGGTTTTCGTACCCCTACTACACACACGGTCCGGGCGCAAGCGACCTTTAGTGAGAATCGTGCCGTGTCCGGCGATGGCGAAGGTTTCAGACGGGGCCGAGCCACGGATGGCGAGGCGACAATCACGGCATGGAGGCCGTGTTTGTAAGTGGAACCCCGTCTGAAACCGAGAATGAGACGCTGACACGGCCGATACGAAACTACGGAGCTAAGACCGGGCCGTAGAAAAGATCATCCTGTAAAACACAGATGCAATCCCTTCTCCTGAGTACTCTTCAGCTATCTCTACCACCACTTTCCAATGATATGGGCAATGTATAGAACATCAGGGGAGGAGATGGCCACAACTCCTCCCCTGACGCTTAGCCGACACCCCGCAGCAGACAGGTTTCGACCAGGCCGCGGATACCCGCCGCTGCCGCCGCGATATATTCGGGCGGATGGGGCGGCAGGGTGAGCCTGGTGTCTTCCCGTCCCGTCGCCGGGCAGCGGTACTGCTGGATGACGTACCGCTTCGCCCCCCGCACCCAACGGGCGATGGCCGCGATATCCGCTCCGGTCAGCGCCGGAGCGAACGTCGTCCGGAACTCGTAATCCACCCCGCTGCCCGCGAGCAGGGCAATACTCACAGCGATGGCGTTCACATCCGCCGCGCCGCCGCAGATCTCGGCGTATTTCTCCGGCGGCGCCTTGACGTCCATCGCCACGTAATCAAGCAGGCCTTCCGCCAACAGCCGCCGGAGAACGTCCGGCCGGGTCCCGTTCGTATCGAGCTTCACCGCGTAACCCATTTTCCGCACCCGCCGGAGAAAGGCGGCGAGTCCCCGCTGCAAGGTCGGCTCGCCGCCGCTGATCACCACTCCGTCGAGGAAAGAAACGCGAACCGACAGCTGCCGCAGGACCGCCTCGGCAGCGTATCCGCCGTCGCCCGGCCGGGCGGCCAGCAGGGCCGGGTTATGGCAGTAATAGCAGTCGAGGTTGCAGCCGGGAGTGAAGACTACGGCCGCGAGCTGCCCCGGAAAATCGAGGCAGGAAGTCCACTGCAGGCCGGCGATCCGCATCTCAGCTCCCCGCCAGCGCCAGAGTCTTCCGTTCGGCGTACTCTTCCCGCTTGCCGGCGTTGAAATTGGCCACCGGCCGGAGATAACCCGTCACCCGCGACCAGACCTCGGCCGCCGCGCCGCACTGCGGGCAATTGTACTGCTCACCGCGCAGATAGCCGTGCACGGGGCAAATGCTGAACGTCGGGGTGAGGGAAAGATAGGGCAGCTTGTACCGGGTAAAGACCTTACGGATCAATTGTTTGCACACTTGCGGATCTTCCACGCTTTCCCCCAGATACAAATGCTGCACCGTCCCGCCGGTGTACAGGGACTGCAGTTCGCTCTGCAGTTCGAGTATCTCGTACAGGTCATCCGTATAGCCGACAGGCAACTGGGTCGAATTCGTGTAGTAAGGCTCGGCCCGGCCGGCGGTGCGGATGTCCGGGTAGCGCGCCTTATCCAGCCGGGCGAGGCGGTACGCCGCGCCTTCGGCCGGTGTCGCCTCCAGATTGTAAAAATGCCCGGTCGCCTGCTGGATGTCCAGTAGCTGCTCGCGCAAGAAGTGCATTATCTCCGTGGCAAACGCCTGCCCGGCCGCCGTGGTAAGGTTCTGGCCGAACAAATTCGTGAGCGCCTCGTTCATGCCGATAATGCCGATGGTGCTGAAATGGTTCGCCCAGTAATGCTCCGTCCGGGCCCGCACATCCCGCAAGTAGTAGGCGGAGAAGGGGTACAGGCCTTTCTCCGACTGCTGCTCGATGCACTTCCGTTTGATCTCGAGCGCCGTCCGGGCGATATCGACCAGACGGCTGAGGCGGGCCTTGAAATCGTCCGCGTCCGCGGCCAGATACCCGAGGCGCGGCAGATTGATGGTCACCACGCCGATGGAGCCGGTGAGAGGATTGCTGCCGAACAACCCGCCGCCGCGCCGCCGCAGTTCGCTCACGTCAAGGCGCAGGCGGCAGCACATCGAGACGGCGTCCTCCGGGGACAGGTCGGAGTTGACAAAGTTGGCGAAGTAAGGGATGCCGTATTTCCCGGTAATCGCCATGAAATCGTCCACCACCGGACTGTCCCACGGGAAATCACGCGTGATATTCAGGGTCGGAATGGGGAACGTGAACACCCGTCCTTTCGCATCCCCGGCGAGCATCACCGCGCAAAAGGCCCGGTTGAAGACATCCATTTCCGCCTGAAACTCGCCGTACGTCTCCGGCCTGGCCGTGCCGCCGACGATCACCGCCTGATCCCGCAGGGCGGAGGGAACCCGCAGGTCGAAAGTCAGATTGGAAAACGGGCACTGGAAGCCGACCCGGGTCGGCACGTTGATGTTGAACACGAACTCCTGCAGGCACTGCTTCACCTGCTCGTACGTCAGGCCGTCGTAGCGGATGAAGGGGGCGCAGTAAGTGTCAAAGCTCGACCAGGCCTGCGCGCCCGCCGTCTCCCCCTGGGTCGTGAACGTCGAATTGACGATCTGACCCAGGAATGAACGCAGGTGCTTCGCCGGTAGGCTTTCCACCTTCCCCGCCACCCCGCCGAAGCCGTCCGTCAGGAGCTGGCGCAGGTCCCAGCCGGTGCAGTACGGTCCGAAGAAACCCAGATCGTGGATGTGCAACTCTCCCGCCTCGTGCGCTTCCCGCACCTCGGTCGGGTAGATTTCGTTCAGCCAGTACTGCTTGGTGAACGCCTCCCGGACGTAATTATTAAGCCCGTTGATGCTCTTTTGGGTGTTGGCGTTCTCCCGGATCTGCCAGTCGCGGTCGCCGAGATAGTCGGAGAACAGCTCGATCGTCGCCCCGATCAGCGCGTTCATCTCCCGGGCGCCTTTCCGTTTCTCCCGATACAGGATGTACGCCTTGGCCGTCCGGGCGTGGCCGTTTTCGATCAGCACCTTCTCCACCAGATCCTGGATGGCTTCCACTTCGGGCGTCCGGCCGCCGAATTCGCGTTTGGCCAGAGCCAGCACCTGGCTGGTCAGTTCCTCCGCCCGGGCATAATCCTGACCGCCGCAGGCGCTGGCCGCCTTGAAGATCGCACGGGAAATCTTTTCCGGGCAAAAGGCCTCCTCCCGCCCGTCCCGTTTCCGAATCGTTTTCCACATTGTCATTCACCCCGTTCGCTTGGCTTACGCCGAAATAACCGAAAACCCCACCCGGCGGGGTGGGGCAAACCAAACAAACCCTTTCCTCACCTCCTGGCGCCGCAGGATTAATGCGAACAAACGACCGGGGCAGGTCTCCTGGCTCAGGTTCCTCGCTCCGCCGCGCCTTCCCGGTTTCCCGGTGGCCGTTGCGGCTTCGCTCCCCTTCACAGTGGCGGGCCCGCGTGGGATTTGCACCCACTTCCCGATTATGCCTTATTCAGGCACCCCGATCAGATTATGCATTTGCTACCATTATACGCCAGAATTGCCCCCGTGTCCAGCCGGATTACCGCCGCCGGGCAAATCCGTATTCGAACAGCTCCACCGGGTCCTGCCACTGGCCGGCAGGGCGGTCTTCTCCCCGCTCAATTATAAACCGCCGGGCAACAAATGCAAAACCGGTCCGGCATTATCTCCCGCCGGACCGGTTTCCCGTCTTTGTCTTCTGTCTGCCGCCACTTACCGTTGCCGAACTCATTTTCCGTTCAACCCATCGCCTATGACGGATTTTCCTTCTTCGGCAGCCGCCGTTGGTAATAAAGGAATACCGCCAGGGGCACCACTATCCAGCCCAGGCTCTTGATGAGCGAGTTCTTGGCCCGCGCCGTCTGCAGATCCTGCTGTTCCTTCACCATGGCGTCATATCTGATCCGCAATTCTGCTTCTGTAAGCGTTTGCTCACCGGCGCCTTCCCCGGGAGTAACCGGTTTCTGGATACCGTAATTCTTGAAATCCTCAAAGGTCTGGTAGTACGGCGCCGGGGCGACGATATCGGCTATCGCCATAAACGTCCCCACGCTGCCGCCGATCGTCATCATCAAGGTAGCAAACAACACGAGGTAAACGTAAACGTTTTTAATCACATCTTCACCCCCCTTTTGCGCATCACCCCGGATTCCGGCGATCAGCATCACCACGACCGCCAGGACGACTACCGGTACAATGTACGCTACTACCATCAACTCACCTCACCTCCCTGTCTTCCGCACCCGATCAGGCCGGCCGGAAAACGTCCGGTTACTCCGAAACGGGCGGCACCACCTTGTCGATAGAACCCAACCGGATTCCGTCCGTTGATTTTAAGACGCTCTGGCTGAGTAATATGTTCCGCTTACGGCAGCCACTCACCTGCCACAAGCGGGCGAAATCCTTGCCGCACCGAAACTCATCCGGCAATCCGCTTCCGGGCTGTGATGGCAAGAACAACCAGACTGGCCAGCCCGGCAACCGCCAGCAGATAATTATTATTCACAACCACCGCGGTCCCGCCCGTTTCCGGCACGACTGTACCATCCCTAAATGAAGCAGAGTAACGGGCCGTTTGGTCAGCCGAGTCCCGCACACCGAATTCGATCCGGTATTCCTTCCCGGATTCCATCGTCACCCAGTAAGCCGGCTCGGCGGTGTAGCCCGTCCCGGTGAGCGGCATTTCATCCTGCAGGTCGGTAATCTCCTTTCCATCCTCCGTATGGCTGACCTTGACGTCCCAGGCGACGAAGTCGCCGTTCGGGTCGCTCGCGGCGGCGGCAATCCGGTACGATCTGCCGCCACCGCTCTCCGCTGTGATGGCACTAATAACCGGCGGTTCGTTCGCGATTGCTTCGGCCAGCAGGCGGCCGGCGATATACATAGCTTGGATAGGGTCATTTGCGGCGACCGCCGCATCGTACACGGCCCGGATCTCCGCTGCCGGTGCCCCGGCCAGTTCCGCGACCTTCCCCTCCATCTCGTCAAAATCACCGATTTTCTCGGCAATCTCGGCCTGCACGTCAGCCGAAGCCGTCGCCAGGAATTCCGGGCTGTAGTGCCAGGCGTCGAACATGATTTCCAAGTCGTACCTAGGCTCAAACCCCTCCCGCTCGAAGATAAGCTTGCTATCCTCATACCGGAAGCAATTCGGATAAACTCGGGTTATCTGATACAGTTTGACATTCCCCAAGTCGAACGTGACTCTGGCCCGTCCGATCGGCCCCTGCCAGAAGGCTCCCGTCCGCAGAACGTAGCCAGCCACAGCTTCCCCGTTGGAATAGTACAGGTTTTTCACCGTATAGGTATTCCGTATCTGTTTCGTCTCCCCGGCGGCAAAGGGCACGGTAAAGGTGAACCACTGATCGTACTCAGTTCCCGACGGCAGGGTTATATGTTCCGGAGCGCTGCCTGCTTCCTGCCGCACCGCCGCCTCCGTCCCGTCGATGTAGGCGTGAAAGTCTTTCAGTTCCAGGGCGCCCGGCTCATCCTCCAGCTCCGAATAAACCTTCTGGCTCGCCGGGAAACCCAGCAGGATTTCTCTCGCTTCCCCTTCGTTGCGGAATGTGAACTCACAGGTCACGGCCGCTGTTGTTCCGTTACCCTCCAGTCGGACCGTGATATCCTCCGCTTCCATGACCACCGCCGCATCCCCCATCGGGTAAACTCCGTCCGGTGTCCGCCCCAGGCTCGCGTCGTCGGCGCGGACCGGCAAAGCGGCGGTAAGGATGATGATGGCCGACAGTCCATAACCTACCCTAAGCCTCGTATTCTTGTTCAAATCGCTTCACCCCCAGCGGAACTCTAAATCCCGGCGGCATTTTCTACCATTAAGACGCCGTCAGGCGGGGAAAGTTCCTTCCCATTCCGGCCTCTCTTTACGCCGTCACATAATCGACCCGGCTGCCGCACCAAGTGAGGAACCGGATGAAATCGTCGAACGAAATGATTACCGTCGCCGTGTTCGTATTCGGATGAAAGCCGACCTCCGCCGCCCCGGCCAGGTCGCGGTCCACCAGCACCCGCACCCGCCGTTCCCGGTCGTTCAGGAGCCCAAACGGGGTCACCGAGCCGCGCCCAAGGTCAAGATACTGCCGGAGCTTTGCTTCCGAAGCGAAGGTGAAGCCGCCGGCCCCGGCCTGCCGCGCCAGGCCCGCCAGGTCCGCGCGTTTGTCACCCGGCAGCACGACCAGATAATAATCTTCCCGCTTCTTGTCCCGCAAAAAGAGATTCTTGCAGTGCTTGCCGGCAATCTCCCGGTCGACCTTCTCCGCCTCCGCCACGGTGTACACGGCGATATGTCCGTACCGCTCGTAGGGAATCGCGAGTTCGTCCAGGACGGCGTAAACCTGTTTTTCATTCTCATCCATCGCCGACCGCCTCCTTCGGCAACATTATACAGTATCTGGGCAGTCGGCGCAATTTCCGCGGCGGCACGGAGACCGGCGCGGGAATTTCATTCGGTGTCAGCGACTCCGGTCGTTTCCTCCGCCAGGGAGATGACCTGCCACGCCGTCTGGTCCGCGTGGATAAAACTGAGCAGGGTTTCGGCTCCGAAGAATATTTTGCGCGGCTTCCCCAAACCGGCGAGCGGCACGGCCACCTCCACCGTCTTTCCTTCCATCCGGCTGAGAACTTGCTCGCCCCCGGCGAGAGCGCCACGCACCGTCGCCTGCCCCGGCAGGCGCAGATAAAGGTCGACCGGCCGCCCTTCTTCCCCGCCGTCGGTCCCGGCCCGGCCGCCGAACAGCCGCAAATGCAGGGAATAGATAATGAAGCGCGAGAGGCGGCCCCGCATTTCAAGGCGGAAATAAAGGTTACTGGAATCCCGTACCGCCGAGACGCCGGCGATATCGGTACTGCGCTGGACCCGCCGGATAATCGTGTCCCCGCCCGGCTCGGCGATCAGCGCCGCCACGCCTTCCCAGTCGTCCCCCCGCCCGTCCACGCTGATCCGGCCATCGGCGACCGCGGGGACGGATATTGGCGGCAGGAGCGCGAAAATCTCGTTTCGCCGCGCAAAACTCACCATATATTTCAGCATTACCGCCACCTGGCTTCGGTACTGCAGGATCGCCTTATACTTGGCCAGGACCGTCTCCGGACTCAGCTCCATCTGCACCCACGCGGTGTCGAGGCCGGCGAGTGAGCGCGGTGGTGCGATTTCCCCCCGCTCCAGCAGTCCTTTCGGATACGGCCACTTGCCGCGGTGCACCACATAATGGTACAAAGTGACACCGTCGGTCAATTTCCGGTCGTCTTCCCGGATATCCTCCAGTGCATACCGGACGAAATTATACGTCGCCCAGTGGTCCGGATGGGCGTCATTCGGGTGCGGCAGGAACAGCATGGTCGGCCGGACCGCCCGGATAATCCGGCCGATGTCTTCGGCCAAAGCGGCCCCGCAATAAGGGGCGTCCGGCCGGTAACTGTTCGGGTACGGCGACGCGGTAAGCTTTGTGTAATGCGATTGGTAAGGTCGGTCGTACCCCCAATTCTCCAGCCACATGGACGCGATTCCCCGGTCGGGATAACCGAGGAAGATCACAGACTCCGGCTCGAGGCCGAGCGCGGCAAGAGCGGCAAGCGACTCTTGCTGGCGGATTCCGGCCAGTTCGATATATCGTGCCGCCGAGAGAAGCATCCGTCGGAACTCCACTCCGGCTGCCGCCGGAAAACCGTCTCCGTTCGTCACCAGGACGACGTGCACCCGGCACCCGGCTTTGACCGCCTCCCGGATAAGCCCGCCCATCCCCAGTACTTCGTCGTCCGAATGCGGGGCGAAGACCAGAATGCTGTCTTCCGGGGACAGAGCAATCTCTCCGCTGAAGACGGTCGGCACCCCGGGCACTCGCCCGGCCAAAGCGATATAGACAGCGGCGGCAGCCAGCAGAACGACCGGATAAAGCCACAGCCTCGCCCGTACCTTTCCAGCCAACGCTCCCACTCCGTTCTCTCTTACTTCGTCGCTGCTCACTCAGCCGGGCGACCGCCCGGTCGGTTGTCTGACTTAATTCGACACGAAGTGACGTTGTTTCCTGCCGCTTTTGGCCCGGCAGTCTCGCCGGCCGGCGGCAGCCCACTAGTATATACGCCGCCGGATGGGGAATAATTCACCTGAAGATACTCTAAGCTTCAGACGGAGGCAATATGAACAGTGCATCGCCGCGGCAGCGGCGCCGCCCCAAAGGGACAATGAGTTCGCTCAGCATCAACCACCTGCACCGGCGCACCCCCTGGGTGGCGGCCTGGTGGTCGGCGGCCTTCCCCGGCTTCGGCCAAATCCTTTTGGGTAATTTTGCCAAAGGCTATCTCCTCTTTATCTGGGAGGTAATCGTCAATAACCAGGCCCGCCTGAATACCGCCATCCTTTATTCTCTTACCGGCCGCTCTGCCGAAGCCGCTGCCGTGCTTGACCGGCACTGGCTGCTCCTATACTGTACCGGCTACGTTTACAGCATCTGGGACAGCTATCGGACGGCGATTATTCTGAATACCTATGCGGACCTGGCCGATTGGGAAAAGTCGCCTTTGCTGCCCGTGCAGGTCAGCGGCTATTCCGTCAACTTTCTTTTCCCCCGCCCGACGTGGCTGCCGGCTTTTTGGTCGTTTGTGATGCCGGGACTGGGCCAGACCTGCATCGGCCGCTACCTGACCGGCTTTTTCCTCTTCCCCTGGTGGTTAATCGTGGTATACCACTCCCACCTGCTGCCGGCGTTCCACCTCACCGCCGTGGGTTCTTTCCGGGCGGCTGTCGCCGCCGTTGACCCGCAATGGCTGTTATACGTGCCGTCTCTGCTCTTATTTGCCGCTTACGACGCCTATGTTCATACCGCCGAGTATAACCGCCTGTTCGCCGTCGAGCAAGCCCGATTTTTGCGGCAGTATTATCAGAGCCCTGACTTTCCGTTACCATAAACTGGAGAGATGAACCGCATGTACATTTTCTCTTCTTTTCCGCAATCTGTCCATCTGGAAATGGCTATCAGCGAGTTGGAACAGGCCGGGATCGCCAGGGACCGGATCCTGGCCGTGCCCCTGGACCGGCGGCCGTCGGAGCCGTCCCGCCGCGATCCTGCCGTCCGGACCGATCGACTCAGCCTGGTGGACGGTGCCGCTGTCCTCGGGACAGCCGTGATGGTCCTCGGCGTCATTTATGGTTTTGTCCTGCCGGGGGGGCCGATTATCTGGGGGATCGCCGGCTTGCTGGCCGGGGCGGCCGCCGGCTTCGGCCTTGACTATTTCCGGCACCCGCGCCGCACTGTCCCCGGCGGCGGCAAGAACAGCGCCGGCGGCGTCGTCCTCCTCGTCCGCTGCGGCCGGGAAGAAACTGCGACCGTCACGGCTATCCTCTGGCGCAACTTCGCCGGCGGCGTCGGATGTCTGGAACGCTAGCCGGTTTCGCTCCAGCTAAAACGGGCCGGCAGTCACAATAGACTGACGGCCCGCTCGTCCACCCGCCTCATTCAATTGTCCCCGGCAAAATGCCGGACGACCGCCATTATGGCCCGGACGCCGACGAATGTACCAAATAGGCCGATGAAGGTCGACACCCCGCTCCAGCGCAGATAAGAAATCAGCAGCGTGTTCCGCTCCAGCCAGACCTCGATTCCGGTCATCCCGGCGCTGTACAGAACGGCCTGGCCGATTATCCCGCCAAGCCCGGAGCGGTAGGTCGTCTGGTTGTAATAAACGCACAGGACGGGAAAAACAAGCAATTCGAACAGGACACTCGTTTCGAAATGCCCCGCCAGCAGCCTGACCGGATAGGCGATTAGTTCCCCCTCCACGATGAAAACACTGAGAGTGATTGAAATATAGCCTTTGATAAAGAAGACGAGCAGCCAGTCTTTCAGCGGCGGCCGCCGCAGCGCCAAGATCAAAGCGACGATGAAGACTGCCACTGCCGACCATAGAATAAACTGTTCCAACTTTATTCCCCCTGCTTCAACGCACTCCAACATTCAGCAAAACACTAATTATGATGTGACCGGCACGGAATTTCTATGCAAATTCTCGTCAGCCTTGCCCCGCCCGCTGCTTCCGGTACAATCGGGTTATTGCCCGGTGCCGCGGAGAGTCTCCGCCGCATATCGTAATTATGAATGACAACAGTATCAAAGAACCCTGCGAATTCTGTACGATAGCGGAAAGGAGTAATGAAATGAACCGGACGCCTGACTGGATAGCTTCCGGCCGGCCGGCGGCCCGCAAACCCAATGTCCTGATAATTATGGACGATGAAGAAAGATACCCTCCCGTTTATGAGACCCCGGCCATCCGGGCCTGGCGGCGGCGTTATCTGCCCGCCCACGAATTCCTCCGCTGCCGCGGCCTGGAATTCACCCGCCACTACGCCGGCAGCACCGCCTGCGCACCCAGCCGGACAACCATCTTTACCGGCCAGTACCCGTCGCTGCACGGTGTTTCCCAAACCAACGGAGCCGCCAAAAGCGCTTATGACCCCGACATGTACTGGCTCGACCCGAATACCGTCCCTACGCTCGGGGATTATTTCCGCGCCGCCGGCTATCGGACCTATTACCGCGGTAAATGGCATATCTCGGCGGCCGATATCCTGGTTCCCGGGACGAAGGACGCGCTCCTCAGTTACGAAGCCCAAACCGGAGTGCCGAAGCCGGCGGTCGAACAATACTACCAAAACGCCGACCGCCTGGAAGATTTCGGGTTTACCGGCTGGATCGGCCCGGAGCCGCACGGCCCTAATCCGCATAATTCCGGCTCGTCGGCCCGTATCGGCGTAAGCGGCCGGGACATCGCCTACGGCGATGAGGTCGTCGCCCTGCTCCGGGAGTTGGACGGCTCGGATGACCGGACCCCCTGGCTGCTGGTCGCTTCCTTCGTCGACCCCCACGATATCGCCCTGTACGGGGCCCTGAGCCGGGCCCATCCCCAATTTGAGTTTTCCGTCGATCCGACCGTGCCCGACGTGCCGCCGCCGCCGACCTTCCGCGAATCGTTCGCTACCAAGCCCCGCTGCCAACTGAGTTACCGCCGGACGTACGGGGAAGCCTTCCAGCCGCTCGTGGAGACGGATCATTACCGGCGGCTGTATTACCAACTGCAGAGCAATGTCGACCGCCAAATGCTCCGCGTGCTGGATGCCCTGCAAAGCTCGTCATTTTACGAAGACACGATCGTGGTTTTCTTTTCCGACCACGGTGAACTTCTGGGCGCCCACGGCGGCCTGACCCAGAAGTGGTATTGCGCCTATGAAGAAGCCGTCCATGTTCCGCTCATCTTCTATAATCCGCACCTTAACGCCCGGCCAAGGGCAGTCGATATGCCCACGAGCCATATCGACCTCCTGCCTACCCTGCTGGGACTGGCCGGGATCAACGTCGCCGCCGTCCAGGGAACTCTCCGGGCCGACCATAACGAAGTGCATCCCCTGCCGGGTCGCGACCTTTCTCCCCTCATCCGGGGCGAAGACTGCCCGGTCCGGGCCTGGGAACCGGTTTACTTTATGACGGACGACGACGTCACCCGCGGACTCGGGCAGCAGAACTTCCTCGGCTGGAATTATAATTCCGTCATCCAGCCGAACCACGTCGAGACGGTCATCACGGCTCTGCCCGGTCCGGCTGGTCCCGAAATCTGGAAATACTCCCGTTACTTCGATAATCCCCAGTTCTGGACCAATCCGGGACAGTATGACGATGTCCTGCGGGAATTCGGTCCGCGCGGGGTCGCCTGGGATAACATCTCGGCCGCCGTCTGCTTCACGACCCAGAAGAACAACCCGGTACCGGAAGAATACGAAATGTACAATCTGACCGCCGACCCGCTGGAGACGATGAACCTGGCTGACCCGTATTACGCAACGGCAGCTTCCCGAGTCATACAAAGACAACTCTCAGTTATGCTCTACGAACAGTGCCGCCGGAAACGGATTTACCCCTCCGGCGGAGCCGTACCCGGCGCGCCGGCCTGCCGGTGATTTGCCTCAGGCCAGGGCAATTCTGTTCTCTTGACCTGTCAGCCTGAGCACAGCGAAGGATCTCATCCTTACCGGCCTGAACAGTGTTATTCTGCCCGTCGTATCGAAAAGCACCGTGCCAAAAAGGAAACGGAACGCATTGCCTGCGTTCCGTTCACAATACCTCCGCTTTGAACATTTTCCGTTCCCAACCGTAGGGAACGCATTGTATGCGTTCCGCCCATCTCAATCTCCTGCGCGTCCTGTCCGTTCGCAACCGTAGGGAACGCATTGCATGCGTTCCGGCTTCGATGGTTTGACCGGAGCCGCACCCGAATGGAATTGCCTGCGTTCCGCCCGTACAGTACCCTACTTGTTATGCTTGCCGGTCGCTGCCTCCACCAGTGCCTTGAATAACGGCAGGACTTCCGGGTGGCGCTCCAGCATCATCTCCGGATGCCACTGCACCCCGACGACGAAAGTATGCTTCTCGCTCTCGACTGCCTCCACGGCGCCGTCCAGCGTCCGGCCGGTGATTTTGATGCCCTGGCCGGCATCTTTTACCGCCTGGTGGTGGTAGCCGTTCGTCCATAGCCGTTCCGTCCCGTAAATCTTCGCGATCTTGCTGCCCGGCTCGAACACCACTTCGTGCGTCGGGTGCCATTTGGGGGTGATGCCGATAACCGGATGGAACAGTGCGTCCTTGATCTGGGCGGTGGTGTCCTGATACAAGGTTCCGCCGGCCGCCACGTTGATGATCTGGTTGCCCCGGCAGATGCCGAGGATCGGCATATCGCGCTCCAGCGCCATCCGTGCCAGGGTCAGGTCGAACGTATCCCGGTCCGGGCTCGTCGGTCCGATGCGCAGATGGTAGGTTTCTCCGTATTCCTGCGGGTCGATGTCTTCGCCGCCGGTGAACAGGATCGCATCGATCTTGTCGAGCATCGCCGCCATGGTCGCCGGGTCCGTCGTGACCGGCAGAAGTACCGGGATGCCCCCGGCCTGCTCGACCGCCGTCGGGTAGTCCCGCGGCGCGTAGATTGCTTCCGGGAACAGGGCGGCCATCTTTGGGTCGAACCCGCTCGCATAAGTGTTCATGATGTTCGAGGTAATGCCGATCAATGGTTTCATTTCGTTTCCTCCTTTACGATGTTCCGGAGCGGTCGGGTCCGCTCCGCTTTGTATACATACATACATTCCATATCAATATATTCTTCGTGCTTCGACAGAATCCTTGTCCGCGGTGAGAAAACCTGCCGGCCTGATAAATTAATCGGCACAGCGAAGCGGGAGCCGTCCGGCTCCCGCTTCGCCTGTTCGTGTTGTTTACAAACTTTCCATGCCGCTGCCTTTGCAGGACGGGCAAACCTGCATTCCGGAACCGCCGCACTTGGGACAGCCGGCTTGCGCCGCCTTAATCCCCTTGCCGCCGGTGCAGTTGCACTCGACCTTGCCGGTCCCGCCGCAGTTCTTGCATTTGCCGGGCATCGCAAAACCTCCTTGCGCAGAATTTGGTTCTCCGTTTAGGTTTTGCGTTTAATGCTCGTTTGATACGCCGCCGCAATCCGGCAATGTCCCGGCAGTTTGTTTCATGGCCCGCCTGATAACGAGTATGGCTGATAATATCCGCCGCCCACAGCAAGATAAATCACTGTCGGAGTAAGCCGATGGGCTTGATCGGTCCGATAGAGCCGTTTGCCCGCCAGCAAATTAAGCGAATAAATCGGATACAGCCGCTCCCCTGCTTCCGGCAGGACTACAGCGCCGCCTGACAAATTATACCTTCGCCCGTAACAGGTTATTCTGACCGGAAGGATGAAAGGATTCCAAGTACCGTAGCAATACCGCGCTACTGTAAGCAAGGCAAAGATTAGAAGGATAAGCAACGGTATTGCTTGTTTTACCTTTTTCATTCCATCACCCGCTCGCTTCGCTTTTATACCCGGCCGACACCTGTTCGCGGCAACCTAGAAAACGTTGTGTCCTTGCAAAGGTCATGCCCTTATTCGGATTGTTGCTGAAGACGCTCTTTTTATTATTACTCTTTTTGCAAAAAAACGCAGACCCGCTTGCCGGAGAAATGTTAATCTCCCGACGGATCTGCGGTTGATTTCCGTTTGGCGTGACGGACGAGAATAAGCGCTTATGCCTCACCCCGTAGCCGCTTGCGCGCCGTCACGACGGGCTGGTAATAACCGGTCGCCTCCGGCGGATGCCATTCGACGTCCGCGAAACCGGTGCCTTCCAGGATAGCCGTCAGCTCTTGGCGCGGCAGCGCCCGGTACAGGGTGGCCGAGTGCTTCGTCTCCCAGCGCCCTTTCGTCTCCCGGATGATAAAATGGTTGATGGTGTAAATACTCTCCTGCTCCAGCCAGTCCCAGAGCTGAAAGACGATCCGCTTGCCGCCGTCGTACACGCGCGGTTCCGTCGTGCGGGGCCGCGCGGCGAGCAGGCGGTCGTAGTCGCGAAGGCTGATGAGGAGCAGTCCGCCCGGAACGAGTTTCTGCCACATATTCTTCGCCGCGAGCCACAGGTCGGCGTCGGTCAGGAGATGCGGCAGGCTGTTGTCGCAGGTGATGACGACATCAAAGCTTCCGGCCACAGTCGTTGCGAGTGACCGGAAATCGGCCACCCCGAATTCGACCGCGACGCCCGCCGCCGCCGCTTCCCGCCGGGCGCGCTCCACCGCCCCCGGGCTCAGATCGGTGGCCGTCACCCGGTGACCGAGCCGGGCGAGGCCGATGGCCTGCGTGCCGATGCCGCAGGAACAGTCAAGCAGCTGTACCGCGTCCCGGCCCGTCTTCTCCCGAATGAGCCGGTGCAGGATATCGCCCTGCCGCCGCACCGACTCCCGCCAGTCGGCGAAAATCAGGTGATAATCATCCGCCAGTTCGTCGTAAAACCCCTGGACCTTATCGTCAGTCAACTCCACCGCCCCCTAACCTAAATTTGATTCCCACGCAAATAATGCTTGCCGCCGGCCGCAGGCATAGAGACACGAAACCCGAGATTGCCGCGTCGCCGTCAACGGCTCCTCGCAATGACCCTATTCTTCACTCCTTGTTTTCGTCCCCCTACTGCACACACGGTCCGGGCGCCGGCGACACCTAGTGAGCAACGTGCCGTGTCCGGCGAGGGCGAAGGATTCAGACGGGGCCGAGCCACGGACGGCGAGGCGACAATCACGGCACGGAGGCCGTGTTTGTAAGTTTACCCCGTCCGAAGCCAAGGCTGAGCCGCTGACACGGCCGAGGCGAAACTACGTTGCTAAGACCGGACCGTAGAAAAAACCAGCCTGTGAAACAAAGCCGCAATCCCTTTTCCTAGTAGTCTTCTGCCTCTGCTATCGCTTATACACCAATGTATTGCTGTTATAGTAGCGAGGTCAGGCGCTTTATATGACCCCAAGTTATATTACCCCAGATACCGCCCGAACCACTCCGCAATCGCCTTCAACCTTTCCACCCGCAAGGCCGGCTTCCCACTCCGCGACAACTCGTGACTCGACCCCGGGAACCGGAGGAACCGCACCGTCTTATCGAGCCGCCGCAGCGCCACGTACAACTGCTCGGCCTGTTCGATCGGGCAGCGGAGGTCCTGCTCCGAGTGGATAATCAGCAGCGGCGTCGTGATGTTCTGCACATAGCTGATGGGAGAAAACTGCGCCAGCAGCGCCGGGTCGGTCCACGGCGTACCGCCGAGCTCCTCCTCCGTGAAGAAGAAGCCGATATCGGACGATCCGGTGAAGCTCGCCCAGTTGCAAATGCTGCGCTGTGTCACCGCTGCCCGGAAGCGGTTCGTCCGGGTCACGATCCAGTTCGTCATGAACCCGCCGTAGCTGCCGCCCGTCACTCCGAGGCGGGCCGGGTCGATCAGCGGATAGCGGCGGATCGCCTCGGCCGTCACGGCCATCAGATCCGCGTAATCCATCCCACCGTAGTCACCGCAGCAGGCCCGGACAAATTCCTGCCCATACCCGTGACTTCCTCGCGGATTCGCATACAGCACGGCGTACCCGAGCGAGGCGAGTAATTGGAACTCGAAAAAGAACGCCTCCCCGAACATCGTATGCGGGCCGCCGTGGATTTCCAGAATCGCCGGGTATTGCTGTCCCGGCCGGCAGCCGATGGGCGGCAGCATCCACCCCTGGATTCTCCGCCCGTCCTGACTCCGGCTGTCGAACGCCTCCGGTCTGGACAACTCCAGACCGGCCAGGAAAACCGTATTGATTTCCGTCCGGCGCCCGACTGCCCCGTCCGGCAAGTTCAGGCTGAATATCTCCCCGGGCGACAGCGGGTCGCCGGCCGCCGCGGCTCCCTGCCGGCCCGCCCGGTCGAGGGAGAAAGCATAGATTGCCCCATTAAAATGAGTGACCGCCGTAAACTCGCCGCCGGCCGCCGGAATCCGGTAGATGTTCGTCTCGCCGGCCGCCGACGCCAGCACATAGATATGTCCGTCCGCCGTCCAAACCGGCGCCGCCGGGCCGACCCCGTAGCGCGAATCACTGTTGGCGGTTACGGCCAGCCCCAAATCCGGCTGCGGGGTAAGGCAGCGGCCCGCCGTGCCGTCCGGACAGATGGTGCAAAGCTTCGGCAGGGTCGCGAGCTTATAGCTCAGGTCGTTCCAGAGATAAGCGATCTCCCGGCCGTCCGGCGACCAAGCCGGCTGTTGCGCCGCCCCGTCGCTCCGGGTCAGGCGGACCGGTTCCCCGCCCGCCGCCGGGACGACATACAAGTCGGCCACCGTTGGATACCGGTCCGGGTCGGCCAGCCGGTTGCTGACGAATGCGACATACCGACCGTCCGGCGACCAGGCCGGTGCCTTAATATCACCGTCACCGTCGGTCAACTGCCGGATGTCTTTCGTCACGACGTCGATTACCCATAACTGCGCCGTCCGCGGCGGCACCAGACCGGCATCGTCCTGTTTATAGTGCAGGCGTTCCGCTGCGTACGGCCGGTCCTGGCGCTCCTTGCTTTCTTTTTCCTTCTCCTCTTTGCTCATCTCACGCCGGAGGGTGTCCGCATTGTCCTCCGGTGCCGTCGGGCTGAGAAACAGGACTTCCCGGCCGTCCGGCGACCAGGCCGGTTCGCTCGCGCCGTACCGCATGGTCGTCAACTGCTCCGCCTCGCCGAAACCGTCCGCCAGCACCCAGATCTGTTTCGTGCCGCTCCGGTCGGAGACAAAGGCGAGCCGTCGTCCGTCCGGCGACCAGGCCGGCCGGGCGCCTTCCTTCGTTACCCGGTAATTTTGACCGCCCGCCGCCGCGGTCAGCCACAGCTCCGTTTTGTACGTCCGGTTTTCGGGTTCGATCTGGGTCAGGCTGTACGCTATCCACCGCCCGTCGGGCGATATCCGCGGGTCCGCCGCGAACCTAAGCCGCAGCAGGTCTTCCGCCGCCACCGGCCGTTTTTCCATCGCCGCGCCCCCTTCCTACGTGTCTCCGTATTGCCATTATACTTCGCGGGCTTGGCAAATAATACCTGCCCACCCCGTTCTGCCCGAAAACCGGCGGTCAAAAGGGAAGGGGCTGGCCAATCGGCCAGCCCCTTCCCTTTTAGACAGATCCCGTATTATCATTGCTGAGCAAGCATGCTGACTAAGTGACGATCGGGACGCCGTGGGCGGCGTCCCCAAATTAACCCTCACCTCTATCTCCTCTCCCACCGCCGACAACCATAGAAAATAGCCGTATACCTACAGTAACCTGATTTCAAAGGAAGTCGGCGGTGCACATCAGGAGAGGAGAATTAGCAGTGCAAAGGAGCAGCAGGGTACAACCCTAGCCGCTCTATTCTTCATCGACCGGTGCTTCGGCTACGCATAACTTCATTCTTGGTTTTCGTACCCATAATACATACACGGCCCGGACGCAAGCGACACCTAGTGAGAATCGTGCCGTGTCCGGCGAGGTCGAAGGCTTCAGACGGGGCCGAGCCATGGAGGGCGAGGCGACAATCACGGCAGGGAGGCCGTGTTTGTAAGTTTACCCCGTCTGAAGCCGAGACTGAGACGCTGACACGGCCGATGCGAAACTATGTCGTTAAGACCGGGCCGTAGAAAAACCAGCCTGTGAAACAAAGCCGCAATTTCTTCTCCTATACGTTTCTGCTATCCATACCATCACTTTCCAATGCTATGGTCAATGGATAGCCGATGCTCCGAGAGGGGTTAGTGGTGAGGGTAGATTCCCGCAATCATCCAAGCACCGTATTTTGCTTTGCCCCAACGCTGAGTTGCTTCCTCCCCTTGATGTGAGGGGAGTCATTTCTCATCAACTTACCGGTACCCCGGCAAGGAAGTATGCAGAAGATTGATCCCCTCGGCGGTATAGACCGGTTCCTCCCGATATCCTTGCTCCGCCGCGTTGTAAGCCGTCTTGCTCAGGCGTAACCCCGCCCCGGTCGATACCAGCACTGTGATGTCGACCGTCTCGCCTTCGGCCGGTTCGGCCACGGTGAAATAGACGCTGCCCAACTGGACGTATTCGTCCAGCAGCGGATAATAATTATCTCCGTCCGTTACCAGCAGCAGCCAGGGCTGTCCGTCGTCCCACATGATTTCCCCGTCCGGGGCCCGCTCGGCACCCACCAGAAGCTGCAAAGTCTCCGCAATTTCGTCGCCGTCCAGATCGCCTTCGTACTTGCTCACCTCGGTCCAGTTTCGTCCCGGCCGCGGATCGGCCTGGACTGCCGCAATCAGACGTCCTTCGTCTTCCCCGCCCGGTGCCGGCGCCCCGCCGCCCAGGCACCCCGTCAGTCCGACCGCCAACAGGCACAGTATCAAAAAAATTCCCCATCGCTTTGCCAATTCGAACACCTCCGCAGATAATATTGGCTGGGCAAAACTTCGCTTGCCTTATCAGACGGAACAACCGGCCGTTAGGTTCCTCCCAGCCATCCGTTCGTGCACGTAAGGCCTTTTGTTTCAATGGGGCTTGTTGCCAAACCGGCGACGGATGGGACAGCTGTGACGGAACCCGAGATTGCCGCGTCGCTGTAAATAGCTCCAGCCGCCGGCATCATTAGCAGATAGCCTACTGCATGCAGCCGCCTATTTGCATTGGAAGCCGGCGGCTGCAATCCCCACGCGTGTACGCACTACGGTAAACGAAAAGACCAGCACGGTGCTTTCGATCCAATGGACGGATCCTGTTCAGGCCGGTAAGGATGAGATCCTTCACTCCGCTCAGGATGACACAGCAACGCTTTACGCGATGTAGGGAACGCATTGCATGCGTTCCGCCTGGGTAGTTCGTTCCCAGTATCCCTGGTAGGGGCGGATTCCCACGCCGACTGCGGCACTTCGCCTGTTCTGTTCCTTTTCATAACAATGACACTATTCTTCACTCCTTGTTTTCGTACCCCAGATGGCACGCACGGCCCGGGCGCAAGCGGCCTTTAGTGAGCATCGTGCCGTGTCCGGCGAGGGCGAAGACTTCAGACGGGCCGAGCCACGGACGGTGAGGCGACAATCACGGCAGCCGCCGGCATCATATGCAGGAAGGTGACTCCAGGCAGTAACCCATTTACCATGGGAGCCGGCGGCGGAGGCCGCGTTTGTAAGTTTACCCCGTCGGAAGCCGAGACTGAGCCACTGACACGGCCGAGGCGAAACTAATGAGCTAAGACCGGGCCGTAAAAAAACCATCCCGCAAGGCACAGCCGATATTCCTTATATTCTCGACCTATATATTCCCTCCGCTCAACAAAGCATATTTAATGCCTAGATGAACAAAAAACTAAGGGCGGCCGGCGGCCGCCCTCCTGTTTACTCCCCGATCAAATCATACCGCTCGCCCGCGATCCGCTGCAGCACCGCGTAGGGAACATACCCGGCCAGGAGCGACAAGAACAGCAGCAAAGCATAGATCGTCCAGTCGCCCCAACCGGCGCCGTGCAGCCGCTGCGCCCCGAGGAACAGGAGGGCCAGCAGTCCGCCGCCCGCGACCATCGCGAGCACCACGTTGATATTCTGTTTGATTGCTTTCTGCGGATTATCCCAGTTCAGATACGGCCGCAGCAGGTCGATCAGCAGACTCAGGGTAATCGCCGGGAAGCTCATCGCCATTCCGAGGACAAGCACCAGCAGCAATTCCGCCGCGCTCCATTTTGCCACGAGGAGAGAAAAAGCTACGGCCAGCGGCAGTGCCCAAGCGGCAAAGAACAAAGAATAAGCGACCTTCGCCCGCACTTGTTCGGCCGGCGCGACGGGAATGATCCGGGAAAGCCAGAATTGCTTCCCTTCCCGGGAGAACGAAGTCGACGCGCCCGGAGTAAACAACGCCATCATCCCGATAAAGACCGCTCCGCCGAGCACGCTGAAAAAGTGCCCGTCCGCCGACTGCAGCAAGCCCAAGATTTCTCCCATTCCGGCCCCGCCGCCGGCCAGGAACGGGAGCGCCAGGCTGATCGGAACCAAAATAAGGACCAAGACAGTATTGAAAGCGTAGATGGGAGTCCGCAGCAGAATTTTCACTTCCCGCGCGGCGATGGCGCGCTGCGGCGAACCGGTCTGCGAGAGGCGTTTTTCCAGCACCGCCGCCGAGACCTGCCGCCGAGCCGTGACTTCCTGCCCGCCGATCAGCCCCTGATAAAAGAAGCGGTCCGCGAGATAAGCCAGCAGTCCTAAACCGACGACATTCATGCCCAGGAAGGCGGCGAAGCCGCCGAGCGCTTCACTGCCCTCGCCCGCGAGGGCCCGGGTCGCCGCGACCGCCGGCGGGAAAACCCGCCCGATGTAACTGACCAGCCCTTCCCGGTTGCCGATCAGATTCTGGATGAATTCCATCTCGTGCCCTTCCGGAATGCGGGAGATGAAAAAGTTAAAGGCCAGAATAAAGACGAGAAAAAGCAGCATCCCTGCCATTCGGAGCGTGTCCCGCCGTTGGGACAGATGGGTCGCCCGCATGAAGAAAATGATGAACACCGTTACCAGCACCAGCGGAACAACCGGCAGGAGGAGAAAAATCAGCAAGCCGGTCAGCCAGTACAGCGGCCCTTCCGGTGTCCCGCTGACCCCGTAAACCCACAGGACCGGCAGGAAAAACGGCAATATCGTGAGATAATTATTGACCAGAACGACCGCGAATTTCGCACTCAGGATGTCCCGCGGCCTTACCGGCAGCGGGATGAGAAAGCTCAGGTCATCGGCAAAGTAAAAAGCGGACATCACGAAAGCGATTCCGAATACGATCACCAGCAGGCTCGCGGCGACAAAACCCATCGTCAGCACCGCTTGCGGCTGCCGCACGGCCAGAAAGGAAACGTACGCCGCCTGGACAATCCTCAGATACAGATAGAAGAGCGGTCCGAAGCCGAAGATAACCAGAAAAATGATGCCGACGCTGCCGAGAAATTTCTTCCGGTCGTGTCGCCGGTACCAGGCGAGGGCCGACAGCCCGAAATTGACCTTCAGTTGCAGCAGAATTAATTTTAGCAGGCTCATTTTTCCGTCAACTCCAGGAAGATATTTTCCAGCGTTTCCTTGTCTTGGGCGTGCGCCCGCAGTTCATCCATCGTCCCGCAGGCCACGAGTTTTCCCTGGCTGATGATACCGATCCGGTCGCACAGCCGTTCCGCCACCTCCAGGACATGGGTGGAAAAGAACACGACATTCCCCTTGTCGCAGTGCTCCCGCATATATTTCTTCAAGGTATTGGAAGACTTCGGGTCAAGGCCGACCATCGGTTCGTCGAGGATGAACACCGCCGGTTCGTGCAGGAGCGCCCCGATGAGGACGAGCTTTTGCCGCATCCCGTGCGAATAGCTCTGGACGAGGTCGTTCACCGCCCCGGTCAATTCGAAGATATCCAGGAAATACTCGATGCGTTCCCGCCGTGCCGGTCCCGGCACCTGGTAGACGTCACCGAGAAAATTCAGGTACTCGATTCCGGTCAGTCGTTCGTAGACTTCCGGATTATCCGGGACGTAACTGATGGAGCGCTTGACCGCCAGCGGGTCCTTCTCAATGTCCCGCCCGTTGATCTTAATCTCGCCGGCATCCCGCCGCAGCAGTCCGACCAGCATCTTGATGGTCGTCGTCTTGCCCGCGCCGTTCGGGCCGAGAAAACCGAAAATCTCCCCGTCCCGCGCCGTGAGGGTCAGATCGTCAACCGCCTTCACCGCGCCCCGGTTATAGCTCTTTGACACATTCACCAACTCGATCATTTGTTTTCCTCCCCTTGTTCCCGTAACAGTTACCTTGCTTAAGCCTTCCCCTCTTACATTTCCCGCCGCCAGGCGAGTTTCCTTCCCGGCTGCCGGTTGTTGTCCGCTGCCTGCCCAACATATTTGCCATCGGCCGGCATCGAATATTTAGTTATTTAGACATGCATCTAAATAACCAAGTACAGTCTAATACATTACCGGTAAAAAAGCAAGCACCTCGGAGAAATTTATTTCAACCGCAGCTTGACATAATACAAAAGGAAAAAGACATTGGCTATCAGGGAAAGCCAAAGAATTAGAGTCACGCCCGCCCCTCCCTGCTTCGACTATTGTTTGCCCACCCCACCGGCGCTCACCGGTTCCGGCTGAAAAAAACCTCAGTGCTGCCATCCGCCTGGCCGGGCACCTCTGGTTCACTGTTGCCGTCCTGTTGTTCCATCGCTTCTTTGACCCGGAAGCACTGCACCGAGGTCATATCCCGCGTAATGGCCGTAAAGTCGAGCTTGCATTCGCCGTCCTTCTGATGCATGCAGTTTGACACGCAGACTATTTTGTCCACTGGCGCACCTCCTTTTGTTTATTTTGCCCGTTTCGGGCAAAATAAACAGCCCCGGACGGCAGCCGCCAGCTTCATTAGCAGATAGCCTTCTCCCTGCAGTAACCCGTTTACAACGGAAGCCGGCGGCGTCGGAAAACGGCAAGCGGCGGCACCGCCGAATAAAGCCAGTCCGGACCGCCTTCCGACAATGAATATTTGCAGTTTCCGGGCAGGAATGGTATAATATCCGCGATTTTGATACTCCTGGCGGAAAAGTCACGCTTGTCAACGTCCCGTTCTACGATGGGGATAAACTGGCCGGGGTCATGGAGTTTGTTTTTGAGAGCGCCCTGGGCTAGTTATTCATTACAAGCATTCCGTTATTGCTTTACCTTCCAATCAGGATGAGGATAAATATAGCCCGGCAAAGTCATGACTTTGCCGGGCCGATCCTTAGTCAAAGTATCTCGACCACACCCGTCTCACCGTTCAGCCTTACCCTCTGACCGTCCTTCAGTATGCCGGAAGCGGACGGTATACCGACAACCGCGGGAATACCGTACTCCCTCGCGACAATCCCGCCGTGGCTTACCGGCCCGCCGTATTCCATAATCAACCCTTTGGCGGTGGCGAACAGCGGCGTCCAGGCCGGATTGGTGCTTTCGGTAACCATGATTTCGCCTTCTTGCAGGTTGGAGTTGAGCGGATCATACACAACTCTTATTAACCCCTCATAAATGCCCGGTGATAACGGCATACCGCGCAACACTTTGCTTTCCGGATCAATGCCATGCGCCGAATAGTAGGTTTCGCCGGTATTAAGCACTATTCTGGGGATACTTGTGCGGCTCATTTCCCTTTGATAATCGGCTTTATTCGCTGTGACCTTTTCTTTCAGATTCTCTTTGCTTAGGATATCCTGTTTAAACAAGAAGAAGATATCCTCTTCATTATCAATAAGCCCTTCCTGCTTAAACTCATCGCCGACTCCGAGCATGACCTTCCTGGCAATACCCATAATCCTCACGATATCATATTTCGGATATTCCCGCATTCCCGCCGCGATCCGGTAACTGAGCATCCGTTTTTTCAATTTGGCGGCGCTTTTCTCCCCCTTATCCCTCTTCATCATCTGATAAATTTCCTCGATCAGCGCTGCGGCCCTTTTCGCCTTTTCTGCAATATCCGCCAGGTTTCTTTCATACATGTTATCCTGCCTATATGATTTGATTTGGTCGATTATGAACTTCGGCTCTTCCGACCACCGCCGGGTTCCGAAATCCAATTCCGTATTGCCCCGGTGCCCAAATCGGTCAAGGATATCAGTTATCCTCGGATGATCGGCTGTCGGCTCGAGATTGTTCTCAGCGAAGTACCCGGCCGCCAAATTCAGCTTAATGGTCAGTTCCTGTGTGACGCAGCGCGGCAGGGAATGAATGAGAAGTTCGAGATCAAACCGGTCACCGTACATTCCTTTTATGGTTTTCTTTATTTTTTCGATATCATTGAATTCTATGCAGTAAAGCCCCTGTTGCTGCGACAAGACAAAAGCATCGACCATGGCCCGATCCATAAAATCCAGTTTGTCCGGCAGCGATTTAAGATTCTTTGCCGCCCGCAGGCAATTCTGATAAACCTCTTCCCCTACTTGTATCATAGCATCATAGCGCTGCCCGATAGGGATCTTATTTACTTTCCTCATCTTCCCGGCCATGCTCAAACCGTATTTGACAACGCCCCAGGGAATCTTGAATTTTATTCCCTGGCGGGAGAATGTCTTCCCATGCTTATCAAGCAATGCATGCATGACATCCTTCAGCGGCAGATCATTGCCGGAAAAGGCGTTGGCAAACTGTTTGGCCACGAAATTGCTGGCCAGCAGATAAGTGATGTCCACATACAGCCTGCGTCCGGCATACTTGACAAAACTGTTGTCCAGCGGTTTCTTCCGGGCGGTCATCACGTTGATGATGGTCGGAAACATCTGGCTGAGCATTTCAAAGCCCAAAGGAGTTAACGGTTCCTTCATGCCTAGCAAGACCGTTCCGGCGGAAAGGTAAGCCCGCAGCTTCCCATCCTGTTCGAAGGCGTCGACCGGGAATAAGGTCGTAATGTCTCTGGTCTGGACAATATAGATTTCATCGTTTGCCGCGAAAGCGAATTCGATGTCTTGCGATTTGCCGAAATACTCCTGAAGCTTGGTGGCTTCCCTGACAATGACGCTGATATGGTTTTCCTGTAAGGAGCTTTTCGCTTTATCCGCCACGGCCACAGGCGCATATTCTATACCGTCATCCGAGTACCGGCACAGCGTTTCTTTCAGCGAAATCTCTTCTTTGATTACCTTGCCGCTTCTGGTATCCACCGTATACTGATCCGGATTTACCCGGCCGCTGACGACGGCCTCCCCGAGACCGTATGACGCATTGATCAGCATTTCGTGCCTGACGCCGGTTACCGGATTGGCGGTGAAGACAATGCCCGACAGTTTGGAGTCTACCATTGCCTGAATTACGACGGCGTGGGAGAAACCGGAGTCTACCTTCTGCTTCGCCCGGTACTCGATCGCCCTTTCGTTCCACAGAGACTGCCAGCAAAGCACTACTTTTTCGATGACGTCCGTTGCTTGCACGTTCAAATAGCTGCTGTACTGGCCGGCAAAGCTCAGACCCGGCAAGTCTTCCGCGGTCGAGCTGCTTCTGACGGCAACCCGCCCGCCGGCTAGCTTCGCCAGCTCGGAGAGAAGCTGCTGCCGCAAAGCGTCCGGAAAATTATCCGTCCTGAATAAGGCTTTGATTTCATTCGACTTCTCCGAACTCGAACCGGAAGCGCTCAAGATCCGGTCTATCTTCTGTCCGAGCCGATTCTTTCCGACATACTCATCATAAACAGTTGCAGTCAGGACGAAACCGTCCGGCACATTTATGCCGTAATTATACATTTTGCTCAGGTTATAGCCTTTTCCGCCAACCAGATTGAAATCGGCATCGCTGATATCCCTGAACCACTTAATCATCAGTATCTCTCCTTATTTGCCAAATAATAATTTTCGGCCGTTCGAAGAAACGACAAAGCGACAGCTCTAAATTCCACCTTTCGATCGGTCAATCCGAGGGCGTGGCTGATTAACCCTTCACTGAAATCCAGCAAGTCGCCGAACAAAACCCGGTTTTCTCCATCATTATGCAAGACCAGCTTCACAGCCGCTTCAAAAATCCACAGAATCTCCCTGGTGCACAATTCCGCCAATATCTCCGGATGCTCGGTCTTGACGGCCCCTTGTACTTTCCCCTTACGGATTATCGCCGAGTAAGCTCCGGTTGTAACTGTTTTAAACTGCTTCTCCAGTTGCCTGAGAATACGGTCATTGCCGGCGAAAGCGAAGACATTGTTCACTTTCGGCCATTCGATCAGCTGCTTCAGCTTGTACTGGCTGATCACACGGAAAACGGCGTTAAATCTGTCCAGAAAAGCTGCCCGCTCGTCGGAGACAATCTGCCCGTAATACATTTCCAATTCGCTGATATAGTTGTTGATTATCACTTCCAGAATCTCTTCTTTTGACTGGAAATGATAATAGAAGCCGCCCTTGGAGCATCCGGTTTGCTGAACGATATCCTCAATCGTTGTCTGTTCATACCCCTTGCCCGAAAACAATTCATAGGCGGAATTGATAATTCTCTCCCTCAACTTCACATTTATCCCTCCGAAAAAAAACCGACGGTCGGTATTTTTTCTTATCATACCCCGCCGGTTCCGTTTTGTCAAGCCGCCTGAAACGGCAAGTCCCTACACCTTCTTGCAGCCTGCCGCAGTCAATACGCAATAATGATTGTTTTGCCGCGGTACTCTCAGAGCCAAATAGCCAAGGCCATGAAAAGTTTCGCTTTTTCATGGCCTTGGCTCAAATAAACGCAAATTATCCTGTCATAATCGCGAAGAGCCTGCCCCCGGGAGCAGCTTTGGGCCAGCCCTTAGTTGAGTTTCGTCTGTCGATTCCGCTTTCCCCGCTCAGTCGAAATCGCGGGCGCGCGCCAGCACGATCGCTTCCACCACGGCGTCCGTGCCAACCGATTCGTTGACGAGCGTCCCATCGGCCAGATTGAAGTCAAAAATCAGCAGGCCGCCGTTTTCCACGCCGAACCAGCCCGGGATGGGCCCGTCGCTGTGCAGCCCCTCGTATTCCTCGTAAATGGCCCGGTACTGTGCGAGCACATCGGTTGCGCTGTCACCGACCCGGACCCCCAGGTTCGTGGAGTAATCGGACGAAGCCGCTTCCAAATGGATGGCCTTGCCCGAATTCTGCCCGAATATGATCGCGATCCCCTTCGGGTACGTCCAGACCCGCACATCCTGCCTATAATAATCGTCTGCGACCAGCATTTCTTCTTCATAGTTACGGCCCAGCATCAGTTCCACCCGGGCAATATCGTCGCCCAGACTGACGCCGCCGAGCGTGGTCCGTTCCGGCTTCGGCACCGGCTCGGGCTCCGTTTCCGGCTCGGGTTCCGTCTCCGGCTCCGGATTTTCATCCGGCGTTTCTTCCGGCTCCGGCTCGGTCACCACCGGCCGGCTGCACCCGGCCAGGGCCGTCAGCAGAATAACGCAGATGAGAAGGATCACGCCTAATTGCTTACGGGACATCTTATCCCCTCCCCCGACATCGTCCCTCTTATTTCGCTTCCCACGGGATTTTTTCCTCCTGCTCCTAGCACCGCTCGACATAAACAGCGGATTGCCGCCCCGGGCTTAGTCGCCTGGCCGCGGCAATCCGATGGTCAATACCACCTACACCACCTACTTCAGTTTTTCGTCGATATACCGGCGCATTTCCTCCTGACTGCTGAACAAAAGGTCTTTGGCAATTTTCGCCGCAGTGCCTTTCGCCACCGTGTCCCTGTCTTTATGGTAGTCGAGCCGGCATCGTCTGACCCGGCCGTCTCGGCCTACTCCGTAATAAATAAAACTCCCTTTCTCTTTCGGCTTCAGGTTGAAATGTCCGAGCAGCCGCGCGATTTCCACCATGCTAAACTGAACCGGCAATGAGGTTATAGGATCAAGTCCCAGTAGGAGCGGGTCTCCTGTAAAGCCCGCCCGTGCCTTTGCCCCACCGTTGGCTGTCCTGCGCGACCGCAGGGGTGTCCATGAGATGCCCGCCCGGGTATCCACCCGTAACCCGTTTTCCACCGGGCAAAACATATCCGGGGTTGTCCCCTTAATAGGGACAGCCCCGGTTCAAGTTATCACGCTATCTGATGCCGGAAGCCGGGCCGGCGAGCGGCCGATAAGAATCCCGGCTACCCCACCGGCGCTGATGCGCCACCTCCCCTTTATGGGAGGCCAAGAGATTGCTATGGTTTATCGGGTGGCGGCGCGCAGGCTTTCCTTTACTGGCCGGAGGTCAGCTTCGCTTCTTTCAGGGTGTCATTCCATTCAACGCTGCACCCGAGGCACTCGCCGATGAAGCGGAAGGGCAGCATGGTCCGGCCAGAGACGATGATGGGCGTCACCTTGGGATTGTTGGGATCGATCATTTTCTCCCCGCCGTTCACCCGGGCGACCGGGTTGCCGATCCATAGCTCGATGACGATATCCCCCAGGGTGACGGTCGCCTTCTGGGTTTTCTCGTCCCAGGCGGTGGTGGCACCCAGCGGCTGCGCCACATAGCGGACAGGCAGCAGGAGCCGGCCGTCCCGGAGGACCGGCTGGGCGTCCATGGGCTGGCTCTGGCCGTTCACCAAGCTCTCCGCCTTGCCCAGGTAGAGCTGGATGACGACGTGTTCTTCCACCGGTCCCGGCGTCGTATCCGGAGCCGGCCCGGGCGTGGGTTCCGGGGTAACAGGCCCCGGGGTTATGGGCTCCTGGGTATCAGGTTCCGGGGTTATCGGTTCCGGAATTATTGGTTCCGGAACCGGGAGCGGGCCGGGCGTCGGCAGCGGCAGCGGAATGGGAATAAGGTCGAGTCCGGGAATCGTGACGATACTTTCATCCACCGGGCGGATGGGCACCGGGGGAAGCTGGGGGTTCAGTTTGCCCGGGTTCAGGCTCGCCTCGTCGGGGACCAGTGCCGGGATGGGAAGGCGGGCAAAGGGATTGACCGCGACGGACGGCAGGTCCGCGGGGGAGGTGAACGGCTGGGCCGGGTAGCCACTCCAGACAGGGGGTGAAGGCTGCGGTGGATAGCCGTACCAGGTGGGAGTGGACCAGCCGGCTTTGCCGGATAGGTAACGGATCTTAAAGCCGGGCGCGCACCCCTGGAACCACTGGCACTTCGCGTAGCCGTAGTTTTCGTACATCACCTTGGGGGCGTCCCCGTAGAAGCGGGCGTCGGTCAAACTGGCGCAGTCCTTGAAAATCCCCAGTCCCAGCACCGTCACGCCGGCGGGAATGGATACGCTGGTCAGGTTGGTCCCCCCGAAGGCCAGATTACCGATACTGGTCACCCCGCCGGGAAGCGTGATGCTGTTCAGGTTCTTGCAGCCCCAGAAAGTGAAGCGCTCGATGGCCGTCAGGCCGGCCGGCAGCTGGATGCCCGTCAGGTTGATGCAGTCCTGAAAGGCGCCTTCTTTGATGCTGGTGACCGTACTTGGGATGTTGATATTTTTCAGGCCGTAGCACTGTTCAAAAGTATACATGCCGATGGTTTTCAGCCCGCCGGGCAGGGTGATATTGGTGAGGCTGGTGCAGCCCCCGAAGGCGCTGGATCCGATCGCGGTCTGAGCCCCCTGGAACGTTACCGAGGAAAGTGCCTGGCAGTAACGGAAAGCCCTGTCTTCCACGGAAGCTACATTCACCGGAATCACAACGCTCTGCAAAGCCTTGCATAACACAAAGGCGCTGTGACCAATGCCAGTCAGGGAAGCGGGGAGGGTAACGCCGGTGAGGTAACTGTTGGAGGCAAACGCTTGATTCTTGATCCGGGTCACACCGGCCGGTACGGTGAAGGTAGGCGCTGTCTTCATTGGGGGATACTGGATCAGGAGAGTCTTCGCCTTGTTGTACAGGACGCCGTCCTGACTGGCGTAGGCGGGATTCTCCGCGGCGACGTCGAATGCTGCCAGCTTCGGGCAGCTGCTGAAGGCGGAGTCCCCGATGCTGGTGATAGTCTTCGGAATGGCGACATGGGTCAATCCGGTGCCGGCAAAGGCGAAGGCCCCGATGTTTGTCAGGTTCGCCGGGAAAGTGATGCTGCTCAGGGCGGGGCAGGCGTCAAAGGCGCATCCGCTGATTTTCAGCAAGCTGTTGGGCAGGGTGACGCTGGCCAAATTCGAGCAGGCGCTGAAGGCATCGTCGCCGATTTCCGTCACCCCTTCCGGGATGACAACGCCGGTCACGCTGTCTTTGAAGAGAAAAGCCATGGTGCCGATGGCCGTCACCGGGTACCCGTCGATCTTCCCGGGAATCACTACATTGCCGCCGGCCCCTTTGTATTTGGTGATAGTGACTTTGCCATTGGCGACGGTATACGCGAAGTCGGTGGCAGGGGCAACCAGGTTGTCGACGAGCGGGGGCAGGACCGGATCCGGTCTCGGTTGGATCGGCGGCAGCACCGGGTTGACGGCGGCCATTACCCAAGTCTGGCCCGCCAGCACGGAGAAGAATCCCGCAAACAGGCAGACAACGACCAACAAAAGTGGCAATTGGGCTGATTTTCGCACAAGCATCCTTCCTTCCCTTTTCCTAGCAAGTAAATTATACCATTCCAGGATAATAAAGTATACGACTACCGAGTAATTTACGGGTTATCCATTGCGCAGCCCCCTAATCTATCCTATGTGCCGGAAGCGGCAAAAATCCCCGTGCCGCCGCCTATGCTTGCCACACAGATTTGGAAGGGAAATGGAAATAGGCAATGACAATACAGGCTTTGCCTACAAGCAAGAGGCAGCCCGCAGTGGCTGCCTCTTGTTATCGTGTGCTGTTGGCCTTGAACTACTTATAGCGCCGCCGGCACTTTCATATATTCCTGTCGCACCCGGTCGATTTCCCCTTCGAGCGTGACCGGGACGACGGCCCGGAAGAACAGCAGCCGTTCGGCCAATTCCCCGAGGCAGACGGCGAGCGCCATCGCCCAGACCGGGTATCGTCCCGCCCCCAGACCGTAGATGAGCAGCCCAATCGGGAGCACGATGCCGAGCAGCAGGCGCAGGCCCTGGACAAAGCCGTACCAGCGTTCAATCCCGAGCGCCCCGAGCACCCCGGCGGACTTCAGATATTGCCGCCGCCACAGGGAGGCGAGGCCGCCCAGCAGCAGGCAGAGAAGCCAGATGAAGATATGCAAAACCGGAACGGCAACTGTCGTAACAGCGGCGGATGTATTAGTCAGGCGAATGGCCGCGAGAAGCAAAGTTGCCGCCAGGACCGGCCCGAGGGTAAACAAGGTAACCCCGAACAGGACCTGGCCCGTCCAGTGTCCCCAGGCCGGCCGGGTCGGGATGGCGTAGACCCGGGCCGTCGCCAGCACGGCGAGCAGGCCGGCCGCCGTCGCGACTCCGGCAAGGACATTGGCGGCCGCCGGGGCGAGGCCCGTCAGGCGAAGCAGGAAATACAGCCCGGCCAAGCCGGTAAACCCGCCGAACAGCACCGCTTCGCGCGCGAGCCAGGAACGGAGGAAATTGCCGGTCGCCCGGAAAAATTGCTGCGGTTGCCCCAGGTGCAGCAGAGTGGCCCCCGTGGCCAGCCCCGCCGCGATGACGACGCCCGCGTCGGCGAGCGCCGGTCCCCCCATCAGCCGCAGGACGGCGAACGCCCCCACGGCTCCCGGGGCGAGGACGGTAAAAATCGCCAGCGGCAGAAAACCGCGCAAACTTTCCTCGTTTTGCCTGCCAGTCCTTTGCATCGCTTACTCCACCCGCCCTTCCCGGAAGAAATCGCCGGCCCGCCGCAAGACACGGAAGCGCAGCGAAGGCCGGGTGGCGCTCGCCGGCAGGCCGGGCACCGTCTCCGCCGGCGGCAGCTCCGCCGCCGCGCTGAGGTCGGCCAACTGCAGCACCCCGGTCGGACAGGCCTGCACGCAGGCCGGTTCCAGACCGGCGTCAATGCGCTGGAAACATAGCTCGCACTTCTCTGCCTTCCGGGTCGCCGGGTTATACTGCGGCGCTCCGTACGGGCAGGCCCACGTGCAGTAGCGGCAGCCGATACACTTGTCGCGATTGTGGCGCACGATGCCGTCGGCAGGCCGCTTCGTGTACGCACCAACCGGACAGACTTGCCGACAGGCCGGCTCGGCACAGTGATTGCAGGCGAGCGAAAAATGATAAATCGGAGCCGTAGGGTAATGCTCCCGGTTCACCGTCCGCACCTGCCGCCACCGGATCCCGGCGGCTACGCCGTTTTCCTGCTTGCAGGCGATCTCGCACGCCTGGCAGCCGACGCATTTATTCAAGTCAATGACAAATCCCAATTGTTTTTTCTCTTTCATATCTTCTCGACCTCGACCAGGCAGTCGTGAAACGCCGTCCCGTTCCCCATGTCCGCCATCCGGTCCGCCGACAGCAGGTTCACCGCCCCGCCCTGTTTATTCCACCAGCCCTCGTAAATGTTGACCAGCCCCGGTCGGACGCCCCAGTCAAGCACCGCTTTCAGCCGGAGTTCGCCCCGGTCGTTGTAGACGCGCACCCGTTCGCCGTCCGCGATCTTCCGGGCAGCGGCGTCCCGCGGGTGCAGCATGATTTCCGGCACCGGATTGATTTCCGCCATCCAGCCGAGATTATTGAACTGGGAATGGATGCGCTGCCGCGGGTGGGCCGTCATTAATTGAAGCGGATATTTCCGGTGCAGCTCCGGCGTCGCCGCCGGCCCCTCGACCGGCTCGGTAAAATCGGGCAGGGGATTGACGCCCCACTTCTCCGCCGCCTGCTTGGAATAAAACTCGATTTTCCCGGACGGTGTCGCAAAGTGATAGTCGGCCCACGCGATTTCCTGCGCCCAGGGCGCGAACACCGGCCCTTCCCGTAGACGCGCCAGCGACAGGTCCGGGTGGCACTTGGCCAGCACCGCGTCCAGAGCCGCGTCCGGGTCCGCCGGGAACCAGTCGAGCGGGAACCCCATCCGCTCCGCCAGTTCCCGGAAAATGAGCGACTCCGGCTTCACCTCGCCCGGCGGTTCGATGACTTTGTCACGGATTTGGATGTACGAGTGCCAGTAGCCGCTGATGACATCCGTCTCCTCGAACAGCGTCTTCGCCGGGAGGACGATATCGGCCAGTTCCGCCGTATCCGTCAGGAACTGCTCCACCACGACCAGGAAGTCGAGCCGTTTCAGCCCTTCCGTCACCTTGCTCGTGTTCGGATTGCACGTCGCCGGGTTCCCGCACTGCACCCAGCCGAACCGCAGCGGCGGATTGTCTGTTTCCGCCAGTCCCGTCGCGAGTTTCCCGATCGGGATGGTCAGCCTGACCCGCTCCGGCGCCGGCGGCAGCGGCAGGGTGTGGGGCAGAAAGCCCTGTAAATTCGCGTACGTCCAGCCCCCGCCCGCCTGGCCGACATTGCCGGTCAGGGCCGGCAGGAGCGAGGCGGCTCGAACTGTCTGCCCGCCGTTCGTGAAGCGCTGCGGACCGTAGCCGAAAACGATATTGGCCGGCTTTGTCCTGGCGTAGCGCGTCGCCAGATCGATAATTGCCTCGGCCGGGATGCCGGTGATCGCCTCCGTCCGCTCCGGCGGGTATTGCGCCGCCAGTTCCTTGTATTCGGCAAACCCGGTCGTATGCCGGTCGATAAATTCCGTATCCTGCAGGCCGAGCGAAATGACGACGTTCGCGAGGCCCAGCGCGAGCGCCCCGTCCGTCCCCGGCCGCGGCTGCAGGAAGATATCCGCCTTATCCGCGGTCGGCGTCCGCTGCACGTCGATGACGACAAGCTCCGCGCCGTTCGCCACGGCCGCGTCGATGTACTTCATCTCCTGGACGTTGGTGAAGGCCGGATTCTTGCCCCAGACGACGATCAGCTTAGCTTTCGCAAGGTCCCAGGGGGCGGAGTGCTTGTTCTCGCCGTAACTGAGCCGCGTCCCTTCCAGGCCGGCCGCCCAGCAGAGGCTTCCGTACGTGCCGGTGTAACCGCCGTACAGATGCCAGAACGCCAGCGGCAAAGTCTCCGCCAGCAGGCCGGACGCTCCGCTGTAATTATAGTAGAACACGGCCTCCGGCCCGTATTCCGCCTTGACCCGCTGCAGCTGCGCCGCGATTTCCGCGTACGCCTCGTCCCAGGTGATGCGGCGCCACTTCCCTTCCCCCCGCCCGCCGGTCCGGCGCAGCGGATATAAAAGGCGGTCCGGCGCGTACACCCGCTGCGGATAAGTGAGACCCTTCAGGCAAAGATGCCCGTGGGTCGCCTTATTCAGCGGGTCGCCCGTCACCCGGACCAGTTTCCCGTCCTCGACTTCCGCCAGCATCCCGCACGTGCTGTAGCAGTTGCGGGGGCAGGCCGTCCGCACGGTCTTCTTCATCGTCTCCAAGCCCCGCTTTCCGTTCGAATGAACCTGTCAATATTATAGCATACCGCCGGCAACCTGACAGCAGTGTCCGCAAAAGTCGGTGCCGCCGGCCGGCAATCCGGAATTTTTTCTCCCGGGCAGGAAATTGTCGATACGGCAAGAAATATTATAATTTGGTGTAGTATTCGCAATAATTCATTCAGGAGGGAAATTTCATGGCCGACAAAAAGATTCGTATCGTTTCCATTAACCCGGGTTCCACGTCCACCAAAGTTGCCGTTTACGATGATGAAGAACTGGTCACGCAAATAAACATCACCCACACCGGTGAAGACCTCGCCCCGTACAAACAGATTGCGGATGAATTCGAGTACCGGCGCAATACCGTCCTGAAGGCGCTGGAAGAAAACGGCATTCCGCTCGCCAGCCTCGACGCCGTTTCCGGTCGCGGCGGCGGTCTGAAATCCGTGCCGAGCGGCACGTTCCGGGTCAACGAGCAGATGGTCGAGGACGCCCGGCACGCCAGGATTCAGCACGCCTCGCTGCTTGGTCCGATGATCGCCCTGGAACTCTCGAAGAAGCTGAACATCCCGGCCTTTATGGTCGACCCGGTCAACGTCGACGAGCTTGACGACGTCGCCCGCGTCACCGGCCTCGGCGGCACGCTTCGCGTCGGCGGCTTTCACGCTCTGAATCAGAAAGCCATCGCCCGCAAAGCGGCGAAGCAGATCGGCAAGCCGTACACCGGGTGCAATCTCATTATCGCCCATGTCGGCGGCGGCATCTCCATCGGCGCCCACAAAAACGGCCGTGCCGTGGAAGTCGAAGGCACCCTCTTCTCGCCGGAACGCGTTTCTCCCCGCGCTTTCGACATGTTCGAGCTCTGCTACGGCGACAAGTATACCAAGGATCAGGTCCGCAAGCTGATGATGGGCACCGGCGGCGTTTACTCCTACTTCGGCACCAAGGACGTCCGCGACGTCGAAAAAATGATTGATGAAGGCAACAAGGAAGCCGAACTCGTTTATCACGCCATGGCTTACAATGTGGCCAAGGCGATCGGCGCCTGCTACACTGTCCTTAAAGGCGAAGTCGATGCGCTCGCCGTCACCGGCGGCATCGCCCACTCCAAACGTTTCGTCGGCTACATCAAGGATTACTGCAAATTCATCGACCCCATTCTCGTTTTCCCCGGTGAGAATGAACTTGAGTCCCTCGCCATGGGCGCCCTGCGCGTCATGCGCGGTGAAGAAAAAGCCCGCGTCTATCCGGGCGGGGATTTCGAAGCGTAAACCAATCGTAAGTTTTTCCGGCAGCGGGTAACCCCGCTGCCTTGTTTGTAAATAAAACTCCGTACTGTCATTGCCAGGAAAGGGTACAAGACGAGCGGGATGCCGCGGGCGACATCCCCTACTTAACCCTCACCTCTATCTCCTCTCCCACATCAGTCTATGCTTTACCCATATCACTGGGAAAATGATGGTAAAGATAGCCGAAAGTCATGCAGGAAAAGGAATTGCGGCTTTGCTTCGCTGGATGGCTTTTTCTATGGTCCGGTCTTAGCTCAATAGTTTCGCATCGGCCGTGTCAGCGGCTTGCCTGCGGACGAAGGGACAGACCCGACAAACACGGCATCCGTGCCGTGATTGTCGGTTGCTCCCCTCCTGCTCGCAACTGCCCCTTCGACCTTGTCTTCGCCGGACACGGCACGATTCTCACTAAAGGTCGCTTGCGCCCGGACCATGTGTGTAGATGGGGCACGAAAACCTGGGGTAACGCTTAACAGCATGCAATTAAGCCAAAACCTTCCAGCGTTGCGGGTAAAGAGCAGCCCACATCAGGAGAGGAGAATTAGCAATGCAAAGGAGTAGTAGGGGTATAATCCTAGCCGCACTGCGGGCCGGGCGGACCGAGCCGTCCACCCCTACCGGTGAACAGGATATCGATTTTGCGACGGAACGCAGGCAATGCGTTCGCTAAGTTTCCTTTGGGAATGACATTTTTTCATTTTGTCGACAGTCTGGGGCAGCGGGCAAATCCCGCTGCCTTTGCCGTCCCACCCGGATGGCGGGAAAAATTTCGCTCATTTTTCCCCTTGAGGAGGAAACGCGCCGTAACAGAGCGAAAAAATACCCGATATGGTTTTAATCGTCCTTATTATTGCTTTTGATCACTAAAGGAGGGAAAGCTTTGGAGAAGAAGTTCAGGGTTCTCGCCATCAACCCCGGGTCCACATCCACCAAGGTCGCCGTCTACGAAGACGAGGAACTCGTCATGCAGGAGAACATTCACATCTCCGCGGAAGACCTGGCCCCGTACAAACGGGTTATCGACGAGTACGAGATGCGCAAGGGGTTTATCCTGAAATTGCTGGCCGACAAGGGCATTGCGCTTGACAGCATCGATGCCGTCGCCGCCCGCGGGGGCGGTACGAAACCGGTCTCCAGCGGCACCATCGCCATCAACGATGAAATGCTCAAGGATATCCGGGAGTCCGGCGGCGGCCACGCTTCCGTTCTCGGTCCCCTCATCGGTGACGAACTGTCCAAACAGCTCGGCATCCCCGCCTTCACCGTCGACCCGACTTCGGTGGATGAGTTCGAAGACATCGCCCGGATTTCCGGCTGGCCGGAACTGCCGCGCAAGAGCGGATTCCACCCGCTGAACCACAAGGCGGTCGCCCGCAAGGCAGCCAAGGAACTCGGCAAGAAATACGAAGAACTGAACCTCGTCGTCGCGCACATCGGCGGCGGTGTCTCGGTCGGCGCCCACAAGAAAGGCAGAATCGTCGACGTGAATATCGGCGAAGGCGGCATCTTCACCCCCGAGCGGGCCTGCCCGCCCGTCGGCGCCGTGGTCCGCCTCGCCTTCACCGGCAAGTATACCGAGCAGGAAATGATTAAGATGATGCTTGGCAACGGCGGCCTCCAGGCCCTCCTCGGCACCAAGGACATGCGCGAGGTCGAGCGGCGGGTCACGGCCGGCGACAAGGAAGCCGAGCTCGCCTTCAAGGCCATGTGCTACCAGATCGCCAAAGCCATCGGCGCCCTGGCCACTGTTCTCAGCGGCAAAGTCGACGCCATCGTCCTGACCGGCGGCTGCTCGCACTCCAAGCTGCTGACGGACGAAATCACGGGCTATGTCAAGTACATCGCTCCGGTCATGGTTTTCCCGGGCGAGAAAGAAATGGAATCGCTGGCGCTGGGCGCGCTTCGCGTCCTCAAGGGCGAAGAAAAGGCCAAGGTTTATCCCTGCTAAGGCAGATTTCCCGAGCAGAAAGCCGCTGTCCGTGCGACAGCGGCTTTGCTTTTTGGCTCGATGAAAGTACTACAATAGGCTTTGTCTGAAGTCTATTCCTGATCTCCTTTATCTAGCTTCTGCAGAAGCAGCCAGGTGCGGGGCAGATTTTTCGCCATAAATGCATCGCCGTTTTGCCGGCGCAAGGCCTCGGCGTTGGCCCGGAAAGCGTCAAACCATTCCTGCGCCGTACCGGCCTCGAACGATATCGCTTCGCCGCCGAGCAGTTCGCGCAGGGCGGCCAGCATAATCTGACTCCTGAGGTCGGTTTGCCCGCTCCGCAAAAACTCAGCGTACCCGTACTGCAAAGTGTAATTGCCGTAATACAAAAGTTCCTGATATTCAGTCCGGTGCGCGTTGATGTAGTCGCCCGGGTTTGACATCGGAGTCGGCGAGTCACAGATAGTGGCAAGCAGTTTATCGATCACGGCACCGGTATCGACCGCTCCGTACTCCACGGCTTGGGCATAGCAGACCTGGGTATGCGCCAGTATGTATTTCTGGGTATCGAGCGCGTCCGCATAGATGTCGGCGGGGAATTTCGCTTTGATGGAGGGAGCGTAACCGCTTCCGTCCTGCGGTGTCCAATACTCGACCGGTTCATATTCCCCGGCGGCGTTGTTCGTAAACGTGATCGCCACCGGCGTGTGGCTGCCGCCGGTTCCGGCAAATCCGGCGCCGGCGTAGCCGAACTCCTGATAGAGCGCCATGGCGTAGACCGTAATCTTATCGCCGCTTTCCACGGTCTTGAGCACCGTATGCGCTTCGGCGGCGAAGTCGCCGCTCCGGTACCGGTTTGCGTTGGCGCGCAGGATCGCGTCGGATATGCACTCCGTCAGGTCGGTGCGGTCGATGGCTGCGGGGACCTTCTCCGGCCCGTCCGTACCGCCGACGGTTGCCGGGCTGCTCTGCGCCAACTGCACAAGTTGCTCATACAGGCCGTCGTCGATGCGGCTGTAATGACCGTCCGTTCCCCTCTGCATGACGGCATTGCCGTCCAGCCGATAGGCGTAATAGTCGGCTGACGTGCTGTCGGAATAGCTCGCCCGCAGCCGATAACATTCCGCTAGAGTCTTAATATCAACGCCCGGCCACGCGGCGGATTTCACCAGATAGTCCATAATGATATCCTCCGCCAGCTTGGCACCACCACCCGACAGCGGGGCTATTGAGCGGAGAACTTCTCCATTCCCGAGTCGTGCCAGTTCATACCCGGCTGCAACGTCGTCCGAATCAAGCCAATCCAGTAAGTTTTGCACCATGGCGGCGGACTGGCCGTAGCTCTTAATATTCGCGCCGCCCAGCGCGGCGGTGGCGGCCTCAGCCGTCAGCGAGCCGGTGAAGCTTACATTCTCGCCCGTGCCCTGAGCCCGAAAAGTGTATTGCCATTGGATCTCCGAGACGTTATCGATTAAAGCCAAAAGCAGCATAGCGTTTTTGTTCATCGTGCTGTCGACGGCCGCGGCATCTGTGACCGCCTCGGTAAAATGCAACTGCAGAATATACGGCTCCGCTTTTGTTTCCAGTTCCAGGGTGTACGCGCCGATTGACTCGGATATACCCAGGGCGGCAAGCAAAGCGCCGTCACCGGGTATATTCCCGATGTATGGATTGCGGAGGCCGTATAACTCCTGTGCCTGCGAGAAAGCGTCCTTTTTACTCCCAAACCGGCCGCTACTTTGCTGCGGGCCCGTAAAGGTGCAGCCGACGGATACGGTAACAACCAGCAGAACGACCGCCAGCGCCGGGGCGACGGTTTTGGGGTTTTTGACGATTAACTCAAGCCGGCGCTTGATGCTCTGTTTTCCGGCCGCCATCGTCGTCGCGGCGTACAGGAGGCCGGTGGGGACGGTCCGGACCGCGACCATATCTACGAGCGTGTGTCCGTAAGCGAGACGATTTTCCGCGCCGATCGCATTAATGACCGCTTCATCGCAGGCCAGCTCCGCGTCCTCGCGCGAACAGACGGCGGCCGCCCAAACCAGGGGATTCCACCACCAGACGGCCAGGCACAGGCCACGCAAGAGCGACCAGAGATGGTCGCCGTGTCGGTAATGGCACAGCTCGTGGGCGAGGACATGACCGACGCCGGCTTCGCTCACCGCGGCTTTCGGCGTCAGATAAACGGCCGGGTGAAGAACGCCGAACAGGCAGGGCGAAGCGATGTGTCCGGTGACATAAACAGGTAATTGACCGGCGGCGGCACAATAGGACCGCCGCGTTTGCCGGAGCAGCCGGCCGAACCGTAGATTGACAGCGGCCAGCCACAGCCCGACCGCCGCGCCGCCGGCCAGCCAGACCAGACCCAGAATATCGCGGACGCTCAGCTTACCGGCGTACCGGGTGACGGTCGCCCCGTCTGCGGAGACAACCGCGTAGCCAAAGCTGTTGGTGTCCGTAACAGTGCCGATGTTGTCGATGAAGACGCCGGGCGCCGCCCCCGCCGGTTGCCTTGAGACCGGCAATACGTACACCTGTCGTGCGCCGGGGCTGCCGTCCGGCACGATATTCATCACGCTGAACGAGCTTCCGAACAGCGAGAAAGGCAGCAGGAGCCGCAGCAGCACCAGTCCCCATAGGGCGTACTGCAGCCGGCGGCTGATTTTCCCCCGGAACAAGCAGCGCAAGCCAAGCATGACCGTGACCAGTACGGACGAAGTGACGATCCACTCGCTCATTGCTCCGCCTCCTGTTCCGCCGCGCGCAAAACGGCGTACAATTCGTCGATATCTTCCTTGGACAATGCCTTCTGCCCCGCCATCGAGGCCACCAGCAGCCCGACGCTGCCGTCGTAGACCTTGCTGAGAAAGTTCTCGGTTGCCCGGAAGGCGGCGTCCTCCTTTTCCCAAACGGGATAATAAAGCTTGGCGCGCCCGCCCGTCTCGGCGCGAACCGCCCCCTTATCCGCCATCCGTGCCAGCATCATGAAGACGGTTCCCTTCGTCCAGCCGGTATCGTTCCGCAGCGCGGCAACCAGTTGCGCGATCGTGCGCGGCGCTTCCTCCCACAGCAGATGCATCAGCTTCCACTCGCCGTCCGACAAACTGATATCACGTTTCACGGCAGACCCTCCCCGCAGTGGTTGACATTTGTCGCCTTTAGCATATCACCGGTGGATAACAAATGTCAACCATATTTTTGGGGTAGTTGCGCGAGTTGAGGTTAGATTTGTCTTTATGTGCTAGCGACATCTAGCAGCCGCAGGCATCATCAAAAGATGGCTTTCCCTGAGCAGTAACCCATTTGCAATGGAAACAGACTGCAAAGAGAGTAGTAGAGCGATACAGGCATAGAGGCACGAAACCCGAGATTGCCGCGTCGCCGTAAACGGCTCCTCGCAATGACACTATTCGGTATTTGGGTAGAAAATGCAGCAAGCCCCCACTCCTTGTTTTCGTACTCCTACTACACACACGGCCCGGGCGCAAGCGACAGCCAGCCTCGCCGCGCCGGTTTCATTGCTATGATAAAACGCAGGCTTGGTGCTGCCTATGCATCCCCCTGTCACCTTCGGTGACATCCCCCTTTAGCAAGGGGGACAACAAAATCGAAGCCTCCCTTGCCAAAGGAAGGCGGCAGCCGCCGGCTTCCGGTTGTTTTCTATCTTGCGTAGCCAAGCTTGTGTCATTGCAGCCGCCGGCTTCCAATGCAAATAGGTGACTGCAGGCAGTGGGATATCTGCTAATGAGGCCGGCGGCTGGAGCTATTGATAGCGACGCGGCAATCTCGGGTTCCGTTCCCCCTACTGCACACACGGCCCGGGCGCAAGCGACACCCAGTGGGAATCGTGCCGTGTCCGGCGAAGGCTAGGTCGAAGGCGGGGTCGAGCCACGGAGGGCGAGGCGCCAATCCGCTCACGGACGGCATGATTGGCGGGAACCCCCGCCGGAGACCGCGGCCAAGCCGTTGACACGGCCGATATGAAACTAAGTCGCTAAGACCGGGCCGTAGAAAAAGCCATCCAGCAAAGCAAAACCGCAATTCCTGTTTTTGTTTGCTATTTGAAGCAGGTCAAAGAGGGGATGTGCAAGCCTTAAAGAACTAGATCCTTCGCTACGCTCAGGATGACAAATAAAATGAAGGTTTACCTTCACCCGCCCCCTTTTCCATCCTTCCCGCAAAAAATTCTTGACACCCATCCTAATCTGTGATAATTTATAAACTAATTTAACTGCGCAAAGACGATGAGAGGAAGAAGTAACTACGGTACGCCTCGCCCAGAGAATGGGGTCCCGGCTGCAAGCCCCGTCCCGGCGGAGTAGTGAATACGCCCTTGAGTTGCCCGCCGAAAGATTTCGAGTAGGCGTGGAACGGGTGCTCCCGTTAACGGGCAAAGCCCTCGGCTGTTCCCAGAGTAGCGTTGCCTGTCGCAAGACCGGCTCTACCCGGTGCCAGCCGGCGGCGGATAACAAGCGAGACCCGTGCGGGTCTAATTAGGGTGGTACCGCGAGAACAACTCGTCCCTGGCCGGACGGGTTTTTTCTTTTTCTTCCGGGCCGCACCGACGCTTTCACCTTATCCCCGCCGGCTGACTTGCCGGATTGCCGGCTGCCGGCGGGAACCTCGCTCGGTGCGAGCCGGCGGCGGATAATGAGTGAGGCCGGTTTCCGGCCTAAGCAGGGTGGTACCGCGGGCAATACCCGTCCCTTTCTTTGGGGGCGGGTGTTTTTTATTTCCGACGGAGGTGATGCCGGACACGAACTGGGTTAGCTTCGGGGACTGGAGAGATGAATTGAGGAGGTAATCATATGCTAAGAACACACACACTGGCAGTCATGCTCTTGCTGCTCGCCCTGACCGTTCTGTCCGGCTGCGGACAAAACGGCGCCGCCGCAACGGACGCGATCGTCATTGCCCAGGGGGTGGACGCGACCACCCTCGACCCGCACATGCACGCCGAAACGACGACCTCGAACGTCGTCAACCAGATTTTTGACCGACTGCTGACCCGGGACGCCGCGATGGTCCTGCAGCCGGACCTCGCGCTGTCCGTTACCCCGCTCAATGACCTGACCTGGGAAGTCAAACTCCGGGAGGGCGTCAAATTCCATAACGGGGAAGACTTCGACGCCGAGAGCGTCAAATTCAGCATCGAACGCATTATCGACCCGGCGACCAAATCGCCCCAGTTGCCGTCCCTGAGCGCCATCGATCGGGTGGAAATTATCGATCCCCATACCGTGCACATCATCACCAAGACGCCTTACCCGGTCCTGCCGGGCCGGCTCACCCTGGCCATGGTGCCGCCCCGCTATATCCGGGAACAGGGCGAACAGTACTTCGCCGAACACCCGGTCGGCACCGGCCCTTACACTTTCGTCAGCTGGACGAAGGACGAAGCCATAGTCCTGGCCGCGAACGACGCTTACTGGCGGGGCAGCCCGGCCATCAAGCAAGTCACTTTCCGGCCCATCCCGGAAAACGCCACCCGCCTCGCCGAACTGCAAACGGGTGCCGTCGATCTGATTGTCAACGTCCCGCCGCACCAGGCGGCGGACCTGGACGCCGGTGCAGACACCAAAGTCGTCAAGACACCCAGCGGCCGGTTCATCTTCCTCCAACTGGCGGCCGACAGCGACGGGCCGCTCGCCGACCCCCGCGTCCGTCAGGCGCTGAATTGTGCGATCGACGTCCCGGGGATCATCGACAGTATCCTCGCCGGGAACGGTTACCGCTCGACCCAGCCGCTGACTTCCCTGGACTTCGGCTTCAATCCGGACCTCGCCGGTTACGCTTACAACCCGGAACGGGCCCGGCAGTTGCTGGCCGAGGCCGGTTATCCGGACGGCCTCACCCTGGATCTGGACGTGCCGAACGGCCGGTATGTGATGGATAAAGAAGTCGCCCAGGCTGTCGCCGGTCAGTTGGCCGCTGTCGGGGTCGACGTCAACCTGAACGTCAACGAATGGGGCATGCACATCAGCAAAATCCTGGAACACAAGATGACCGGCGCCTTCCTGATCGGCTGGGGCACCACCCTGTTCGACGCCGACGCCACTCTCTTCCCCTTGTTCCGTTCCGGCCAGCGCAACAGTTACTACGGCGACCCTGAGACCGACTGTCTGCTCGACGCCGGCCGCGCGACCCTGGATAGCGCCGCCCGCGCCGACCTCTACCACGCAGCGGCGGCTCAACTGGTCGAAAACGCCGCCGCCGTTTTCCTCTACCAGCAGGAAGATGTTTACGGCATCGACCGGCAGCTCAACTGGCAGCCGCGTCCCGACGAGCTGATTTTCGTTTACGATATGAGTTTCGGCGAGTAGGCGAGCCGCGAAGCACGGCCAAACCCGCCGTCGATACCGACGGCGGGTTTGGCCCGGACTGGTGAACAATAAATACTAAGTCAGCGCAACACCGCTGCCGGAGCGGCTGGGGCGAACAGCTTTTCAGCTCCCTGCCGCCGCGGTGCTGTTCCTTTCCCGTCTTCTTTCCAGACGATCCAGCAGGACCATCAGCCCGGTCGCCGCCAGCGCCAGCAAGCCCAGAAACGGCCAGACCAGCCGTACGCCGTAGACGCTGATGTAGCCGCCCATCAGGAGCGGCCCGAAGGCGTAGCCGGTGCCGGTAATCAGCGGGAGGACGGCATTGAACCGACCCCGGTGGGACATCGGCGTATGGTCGGCGATGTACACGTTGGAATTCGTCACCAACAGGATTTCCCCGAGCGTCCAGATCACGGCCGATATCCAGAACAGCTCATAACTATGCAGATAATAGATCATCCCATACCCCACCCCGAGGAGAGTGCCGGCGAGCGCCACATTGAGTACCGCCCGGTTCCGGGCCGTCCAGCCCGTGACAAAAGTCGTCAGCAGCACTACCGTCAGACCGTTTACGGTCATTACCGTCCCGAATAACTGCGGCCCGGCCGCTCCGAACAGCTCGTTCATCTGAATGGGCAGGCTGAAATGGTTCTGCCCCAGGATGAAGGTGTAGATCATCAGGAGCAGGGAAAAAACGAACAGGACCGGTCGCCGCAGGAGCACCTGTAAGAAACCGCCCGCCTCCGCCTTCTCGTCCGTCTGCCCGTGCTCGAGGCTCGCCTCGAGCGCCGCCCGATCCGGCTGCGTCTCCGGTACGTACCGCCCGATGAGAGCGATCATCACGAACGTCGTCAGGGCGTCGCCGAGGAAGAGCCACTTGATGTAATTGTTAAAAAGAAAGCCGGCAATGAGCGGCCCGAAGGCGAAGCCGAGGTTGCGGCCCAGATACTCGAGGGAAAACGCCGACTTCCGGTTCGCCGGCACCGTCAGGTCCGTCATCATCGACGCGAGCGCCGGCATCGCCGCCGCCATGAAGAAAGTCGTCCCGGCGAGGAGCCCGACGATGACCGGCGACTTGCCGAGGAAGGCGCACGCGCCCAGACACGCCGCGCTACCGGTCAGGCTGGCCAGCAAGGTCCGCTTCCGCCCGAGCGCGTCGGCGATCCTGCCGCCGAGCAGCGCTCCCGGCACATACGTCACCGTCGAGACAAGCGTCATGATTACCCCCGCCCGCTCCGCGGAATAGCCCAGCGTCTGCGTCAGGAGCAGGGTCAAAAACGGCCCGACGAGATTGCCGAGCGAATTGACCATCTCGGCCAGAGTAATGATATAGACGCCGCGCGGCAGTCCCCGGTATTGAGCAAACAGCTTGTTCAAGCCGCATTCCCCTTCCGCGGTTAATTGCACACTTAGTAATAATTTACCACTTCCTGCCTATCCTGGCAACCGGTTTTTCCCGGCGGCCGCCCCTTTCCCCATCCTGCATCATTTCTTAGGGACGTCCGCTGCTTGACCGCTCCCCTCCTTACCTCCCCTCACTTCAAGGGGAGGTAAATAGACTGTTCCGCGGGACGTCTCCCAGAACCCCGACCTTTTGACCTTGCTCCAGCGTACAGCGAATCCTTCCCCTCGAAGTGAGGGGAAGCTAGAAAGGGAGCCGCATCCTGCTACGTTGCTGTGCCAATTCAAGCTGCTACTGCAAAAACAGAAAAAGGCTGCCTTTCCCGGCAGCCTTTGCTGATCTGCGTTCTATCTTGCACAGTCTAAAGTCTAAAGCCCCAAGTCCAAAGTCTTTTCGTTCCCGACTTTCGACTTTTGACCTTTGACTTTTGACCCGTTAACCCCGTCTCAATCATCCCCCATGATCCGACGCTGGATAAAGTTCGTATACACTTCTCCCCGCTGGAAGAAAGCGTTATTGATCACCTTCTGCTGGAACGGCAGCGTCGTCTTCACGCCCTCGATCTTCAGTTCGCCGAGCGCCCGCCGCATCCGGGCGACCGCCTCGTCCCGGTCCCGCCCCCAGGCGATGACCTTCGCGAGCAGCGAATCGTAAAACGGCGAGACGGAATAGCCATTGAAGAGAGCGCTGTCGATCCGTACCCCCGGCCCGCCCGGCGGCGTGTACTCCCGCACCAGCCCCGTCGCCGGCCGGAAATCATTGTCGGCGTCCTCCGCGTTGATGCGGCATTCGATTGCCCAGCCGCTCGGCCGGATATCCTTGCCGGCGAAGCTCAGCTTTGCCCCGGCGGCCACGAGGATCTGCTCCTTGACCAGATCGAGACCAGTCACCATCTCCGTCACCGGGTGCTCCACCTGGATGCGGGTATTCATCTCAATGAAATAGAAGTCGCCCTGCCGGTCGACCAGAAATTCCACGGTTCCGGCGCTCACGTAGCCAACCGTCTGCGCCGCCTGCACCGCCGCCGCCGCTATCTTCACCCGCAGGGACGGGTCCAGATTCGGGGCCGGCGTTTCCTCGATCAGCTTCTGGTGGCGGCGTTGCAGGGAGCAGTCCCGTTCCCCGAGACTCGCGATATTGCCGTGGCTGTCGGCCATGATCTGCACTTCGATATGCTTGGGCTCCTCGATATATTTTTCGATGTACACGTCCGCGCTGCCGAAGGCGGCGCTCGCCTCGTTCCGGGCCGTCTGCAGCGTCGTCCGCAGGTCTGCCCGGTTGTGGGCGATGCGCATGCCCCGCCCGCCGCCGCCGGCCGCCGCTTTGATAATTACCGGATAGCCGATCGATTCGGCCACGGCGACGGCCTCCGACTCCGACTGGACCGTGGTTTGGCTGCCCGGCACGACCGGGACTCCCGCCGCCAGCATCGTTTCCCGTGCCGCCGCCTTATCGCCCATCCGGGCGATTACCCGGGCCGGCGGACCGATAAAGCGCATCCCTGATGTCTCGCACATCTCGGCGAAATAAGGGTTTTCCGACAAAAAGCCGTAGCCGGGGTGGATGGCGTCAACCTTGGCCAGCTTGCCGGTCGTGATGATATTGGCAATGTTCAGATAGCTCTGCCGGGCGGCGGCCGGTCCGATGCAGTAGGCCTCGTCCGCCTCCCGCACCGGGAGCGTGTTCCGGTCCGGCTGTGAATAGACTGCCACCGTCCGGATGCCCAGTTCGCGGCAGGCCCGGATAATCCGCAGGGCGATTTCCCCCCGGTTGGCGATCAGAATCTTCTCAAACATATTCCCGCCTCCTCGCCCGTGCGGGCCGCCGTTATTGCAGTACCTCCAGGCGGAAGAGCGGCTGCCCGAACTCAACCGCCGTGCCGTTCTCCACCAGGATTTCCACGATTTTTCCCTTCGCTTCGGTGGTAATTTCGTTCATCAGCTTCATCGCCTCGATGATGCAGAGCGCCTGTCCCTGGTTGACCACGTCCCCGGTCTCGACGTACGGAGTCGCGTCGGGGGCCGGGGCCCGGTAGAACACCCCGACCATCGGAGCCGTCACCGTCAGCAGCTGATCCTTGCCCTTCGCCGGTTTCTCCTCGCCGGCAGCCGGAGCGTGAGCCGGCGCCTTCGCCGTTTCCGGCGCATATCCTTTGCGGACGCTGATCTTCAGGTTCTCGCTTTCCAGATTCAGCTCCGTAATCTCCGTTTCATTCACCATCTTGATGAGTTCCCTGATTTCTTTTAAATTCACCGCTTCCCCTTCTTTCGCCGATTCAGCTCTTTTTTCCTCCCGGGCCGGCACCGCCGGCTTAATACCGGCTTTCCGTTCCTCGAAGAACTTCCGGGCAACTTCCGGGAAAAGCACATAGGACAGGATATCTTCCTCACTCTGTGCCAGTTCCCGGATCGCTGCCGGCACCTGGTCGAGAGCCGGCTTGAGCAGGTCGGCCGGGCGGCAGTCGATCACCGCTTCGTCGCCGATGGCGAGCTTGCGCACCGCGGGGTCCACCGGCTGCGGCGGCTTTCCGTAAAAACCGCGGATATATTCCTTCACCTCACCGGGAATTACCTTGTAGCGTTCCCCGGTGATCACGTTAAACACAGCCTGGGTGCTGACGATTTGGCTCGTCGGCGTGACCATCGGCGGGTACCCGAGTTCGGCCCGGACCTGCGGTATTTCCGCCAACACCTCGTCCATCCGGTCCAGCGCCTTCTGCTGCTCGAGCTGCGCCACCAGATTCGAGATCATCCCGCCCGGCACTTGGTGCTCGTGCACCTGCATATCGGCGATGCGGGTCACCGCCCGCTCGTAATTATTATCCTTCCGCACCCGGTCGAAATACTCGGCGATCTCGAACAGGAGATGCAGGTCGAAGCCGGGATCGTACGGCGTCCCCCGCAGGGCGATGGCGAACGTCTCCACCGGCGGCTGCGATGTCCCGAACGCCAGCGGGACCGAACAGCAGTCGACGACATCCACGCCCGCCTCGACCGCTTTCAAATAAGTCATCACCGACAGCCCGCCGACATAGTGGTCGTGCAGCTGCACCGGCAACTGCGTCGCCTGCTTGATGCGCCCGACCAGTTCGTACGCGACATACGGAGTCAGCAGTCCGGCCATATCCTTGATACAGATGGAGTCGGCACCAAGTTCCGTCAGTTTCTCCGCCGTCTCCACGAAATGATCGAGCGTGTGCACCGGGCTGACCGTATACACGACCGAAGCCTGCACGTGCGCCCCCTCGCGCCGGGCGGCCCGCATCGCCGCCTGCATGTTGCGGACGTCATTGAGGGCGTCGAAAATCCGGAAAATATCGATGCCGTTTTCCCGCGCCTTCGCGACGAAGCGATCCAGGACATCATCCGGGTAATGCTTGTAGCCGACCAGGTTCTGCCCCCGCAGGAGCATCTGCAGCTTCGTGTTGCGGATATTCTGCCGCAGCAGACGGAGCCTCTCCCAGGGGTCTTCCTGCAGGTAGCGCATGGCGACGTCGAAAGTCGCACCGCCCCAGACCTCGAGTGAATGATAGCCCACCGCGTCCAGTTGGCGCGCGATGGGCAGCATATCATCCGTCCGCATCCGCGTCGCCCAGAGGCTCTGGTGCGCGTCGCGCAGCGTCGTATCGGTGATTTTTATGCCCTTCCCCACAGTAAAACCTCCCCTTCCCATCCGCACTTTGTTCTACCCGCCAAAAACACGAACATTACCAAAAGTTGCCGGCTAAAATTGTTCGGCATTAACGGCTTGTCGCGGGTGCTTGTTTTCCCGCCTTGCGGTAACGGTCATATATGTTCCTGACTTATATTCAGATTTCCTCCTTTTTTTCCGCAATTTCAGACAGTATTTTTTGGTTATCATTCCCTCTCTTCTATATTCTTAAAGTAAAGCCCGATTCCTAGTTAAGGACCGGGCAAAAGCGTCTAGCTTCCTCATGCTTATCCTGGCATCGGTTTGCGACACCGGGCGGCAACGTTCCAGCCGTCCCCGCATAATGTCGAACAATTTTGACTAAATAAAGGTGATTGTTCCGATTATTCCCGCGGCAAGGATGATTGCCACCGGATGCAGCTTCGTCCGCAGCATCACGGCAAAAGCCGCCGCCGCAATCAGGACACTCGGCAGGTCGAGCAGGGAAATCTTACCGACTCCCACCGCCGCCGCTGCAATCAGGGCGATAACCACCGGCCGAATGCCGCCGAATACCGCCTGCACCACCGGGTGCTTCTGGAAGCGGACGAAAAACATCGCCGCCAGGAGGATGACGATGAAAGAAGGCAACACGACACCAAGGGTGCTGACCGCCGAGCCCGTTACTCCCGCCACCCGATACCCGACGAAAGTCGCCGAGTTGATGGCGATCGGTCCGGGTGTCATCTCCGCGATGGCGATGATGTCGCTGAACTGCTCGAGCGTAAGATAGCCGTGCCGCTCGATAATCTCCCGCTGGATGAGCGGCAGCATCGCATACCCGCCGCCGAAGCTGAAGGCGCCGATTTTAAAGAATGAAGTAAACAGCGTCCACAGGACCATCAAGCCTCGCCTCCCTTCGCGGCCGGCCGGGCGACCCGGCTGCGCGCGTAGCCGGCCGCACCGCCGGCGATCAGGGCGACAATCGGGTGCACCCCGCCGACCAGAAGAGCGGCAAAGGCCGCTGTCGCCAGCCCGATACTGAAGCCGTTCTTCAGCACCGGCCGCCCCATCTTAACCGCCGCCGCCGCGATCAGCGCCGTTACCGCCGGGCGGACGCCCCGGAAGAACGCTTTCACCGCCGCTACATCCTGAAAACGGGAGAAAACGGTGGCGATAAGCAGAATCGTAATAAACGACGGCAGCACCATCCCGCAGGTCGCGGCGACGGCCCCGGGAAAACCGCCCGTCTTAAACCCGACGAAGATGGACGAATTGATGGCCACCGCTCCCGGCGCCGACTGCGCCACTCCGATGATATCAAGATATTCGTCGTCCTCGAGCCACCGTTTTCGCTCCACAACCTCCACCCGGATCAGCGGCAGCATCGCGTAGCCGCCGCCGAAGGTAAAGGCGCCGATGCGGAAAAAGCAACCGAATAATTCCCATAACAAGCGGGGTTTTGATCGCCGCGTCACCCCGCGTTCCTGCCCGGCCATCCGACCAACCCTTTCTGTCTGATTTCACAGCCTGACCTGCCAAAGTTGACATACTTCGCGGCCGGATGCGATATTCCTGCTCCCGCCGGCAGATTGGCAGAACATACCTGCGTCCGGACCGCCAGGCCGGACTAATCCGGCCTTGTCGCCCGCCGGCGGCGGTATTCGGGGCATTGGCGGATTAATCCATCCGCCGCTTGACGATATTTGGTGGTATAATGGAGTATATCTCATCGCTAGCATACCGCGCCGGCCGGCGCCGCATCCGTGTTCCCGGAAGTTGTATTGGCTAACGCGCACGGTCCGGATGCAATCCTGTTTATCAATGAAGGATGAAATTTCTTTCAGCATAGAAGGTACGAAACCCGAGCTTGCCGCGTCGCCGGAAAAGCACCGGCTCCTCGCAATGACACGATTCTATTTCCTGAGCAAAAGATACAGCAAGACTTTATTCCTTGTTTTCGTACCACCTATGACACACACGGTCCGGGCGCAAGCGACACCTAGTGAGAATCGTGCCGTGTCCGGCAAGGGCGAAGGCTTCAGACGGGGCCGAGCCATGGAGGGCGAGGCGACAATCACGGCATGGAGGCCGTGTTTGTAAGTTTACCCCGTCTGAAGCCGAGACTGAGGCGCTGACACGGCCGATATGAAACTAAGTCGCTAAGACCGGACCGTAGAAAAAGCCATCCCGCGTAGCACAGCCGCAACTCCTTTCCTGGTAATATTGATTTGACCAGTAACTCAAACTCGGAGGCGAAAACATGTCACAGACAACTCTCACCGCACCGGAAAACCGGGCGCCGGACGGTGCCGTCCGGAAACTGCTCTCCTATCGCTGGCTCGTCTTCTCCATCCTGGCCGTCGCTTACCTGATGGTCTATTTCCACCGCGTCTCCACCGCCGTGGTGGCACCCGAACTCGTCACCGCCTTCGCCATCGACCCGGCGGCGCTGGGGCTGCTCGGCTCCATGTACTTCTACCCGTACGCCTTTATGCAGATACCGGCCGGAATTATGGCCGACTCCATCGGCGCCCGCAAAGTGGTCACGGTGTCCTTTCTCTTCGCCGGCGCGGGCGCCTTCCTGTTCGGCCTCGCCCCGACGTACAGATACGCCCTGGCCGCCCGCTTTCTTTTGAGCGTAGGGCTGGCCTGCATGTACATCCCTTGCTTGCGGGTGCTGGCCAACTGGTTCCGGCGCAACGAACTCGCCACCGTTATCGGCATTATGTTTGCGGTCGGAAATATCGGTGCTATCAGCGCCGCCGCTCCGCTCGCCCTGCTCATCGCCGGCATCGGCTGGCGCACGGCCTTCAAGCTGGTCGGCTTGCTTACTTTTGTGATTGCCGGTCTCATCTACCTTTATGTGCGGGATAAGCCCCAGGATATGGGCTTCCCTTCCCTTGCCGCCTTTGACTCCCTGCCGGGAGAGGCTGTACCGGTCGCCCCGCCGCAACTGCCTTTCGGTGCTACCGTCCGGCGGATCGTGTTCAGCCGTGACATCTGGCTGTTTATCACCCGCGGCTTCACCCTCTACGGCACCCTGATGGCTTTCCAGGGACTCTGGGGCGGCCCATACCTGATGCAGGTATATCATTTGGACCAATCGGCCGCCGGAAGCCTGCTGATGCTGATTTCTCTCGGCTGCATCGTCGGGGGGCCGCTGTCCGGTATCATTTCCGATCGCGTTCTCCGCTCACGGAAGCTCGTTACCGCGCCCGCCTGCCTCGGCATCGCCCTGTGCTGGCTTCCGCTTGCCTTCCTGACCGACCGGATGAGCCTGGCGGGGCTGTCACTCCTTTTGTTTGCCCTCGGCTTCTTCACCGGCTGTTCCACCCCGGCGACCGCTCAGTTACAGGAAGCTTATCCCTCGAGCATGACCGGCACCGTGGTCGGCATCAACAACGGCACCGGCGTCCTTGGCGGCGCCGCCTTCCAGGTCATGGTCGGGGTGATTATCAACCGCTTCGTCGTCAGCGACGGTGTCTACCCGGTCGCCGGGTTCCGCGCCGCTTTCCTGTTCTGCCTGGTCTGCGCGGCGTTCGGCGCCACCGCCATGTTCTTCGCCCGGGAAACGCTGCACCGGGCCATACCGGCGGCTCCGCGAGCATCTTAGCAGGAAATACCGGGCGTACCGGCGAATATCATTCCCGTTCAACCGCCTAAATAACGGCACGACGAAGGAGGAATAGCTTTGGAAAAGAAATTCCGCATCCTGTCCATTAACCCCGGCTCAACGACGACCAAGTTCGCCGTCTACGATAATGAGGAGCCGATCCTGCAGGAAACGGTCAATCACTCGGCGGAAGATCTGGCGCCGTTTCCCAAGCTCATCGACCAGCTTGATTACCGCCTAGGCACCGTTTTGCAGGCCCTGTCCGAGCACGGCATCGAACTGAAGAGTCTGAATGCCGTCGCCGGCCGCGGCGGCGATCTCGGTCCCATTCCGAGCGGCACTTACGCCGTCAACGCCGCGATGGTGGAGCGCTCCCGGCCCGGCGGCCACGCCGCGAACCTCGGCCCGGTCATCGCCGACGGCCTTTCCAAACAGCTTGGCATTCCCGCCTATGTGACCGACCCGGTGACAGTGGACGAGTACGAGGACGTCGCCCGGATTTCCGGCTGGCCGGAACTGCCCCGCCGCAGCGGTTTCCACGCTCTGAACCAGAAGGCTATCGCCCGCAAGGCGGCCAGGGATCTCGGCAAGCCGTACGAAGCAGTTAACCTGATTGTCGTCCACATGGGCGGCGGCATCTCCGTCGGTGCCCACCGGAAAGGCAAAGTCATCGACGTCAATATCGAAGAAGGCGGCCTGTTCACGCCGGAGCGCGCCGTGCCGCCCATCCACAGCCTCGTCCGCATCTGCTTCTCCGGTGAGTACACAGCGCCGCAGGTCATGAAGAAACTGTTCGGGGAAGGCGGCATATATGCCTACATCGGCACCAAGGACGCCCGCGAAGTCGAGAAGATGATCACCGCGGGCGACGCCCAGGCGAAGCTCGTCTACGAAGCCATGGCCTACCAGATCGGCAAGGCCGTCGGCGCCATCGCCACCGTCCTCAAGGGCGAGATCGACGTCATCGCGCTCACCGGGGGAATCGCTTATTCCAAGCTGTTCACCGACATGGTCAGGGAAAGGATCGAATTCCTCGCCCCGGTCGCCATCTATCCGGGCGAAAAAGAACTGGAATCCCTCGCTTTCGGCGCCCTGCGGGTGCTGCGCGGCGAGGAAGCGGCCAAAGAATACGACTTCGACTTCCTCCGGAAACCGGCGGAAGAATAGACCGTCGGAACGACACAAAAGAATGCATAACCGGAAGCGGGAAACCGCTTCCGGTTCACGTCGGTGCAACGAGATACTGGTTAGACGAACATCCCCGCCGAAGCCCCGGCGGGGATGCGCTGCATTTAGAATGATTTATCGTGCTTGAAATTTTCTGCACTCATCTATGATTCGAGGGTGATGACCACTAATTCCGGCCGGTTGTTGATGCGGACCGGGACAAGGCTGTTGCCCAGGCCCCGGCTGACAACCATTTTCGTTTGCTCTTTTTCATGCACACCCGCAGTATATTTAGGAAAGAGGCCCTGGTTCGGGGCGACAAGCCCTCCGACCAAGGGCAAACGCACCTGGCCGCCGTGCGCGTGCCCGCATAAGACCAGATCAATGCCGTTGGCGGCATAGACGTCAAACAGTTCTGGCCGGTGTGACAACAGGATCGTGTATCCGCTTCCCTCACTCGGCATACCTTTCAGCTTTGTATCGACCATGGTTGCGCTTTCTCCGTACCTGTCGCCTGCAGCTGCGAAAGCGGGATCACCCAAACCCAGCAGCCGTATCGAATTGCCGCCGCGTTCTATCGCAACACTTTCATCTTTCAAGATCACAACTCCGGCCGCAGTCAGTTGTGCTGCCAGTTCTGCATATTCGGCAAGCCTGGCCTCGTGATTGCCGGTAACATAGTATACCGGAGCCAGCTTGACGGCAGCGTTAATAAACTCCATCGCTTTTGCAATATCGGTATGCCTAGAATCGACCAGATCGCCGGTGACGGCTATCAGGTCCGGGGCTGCCGCCGCAACCGCCGTAAGCAGCCGGCTTTGTCCGTCCCCGAATTCCGCATTATGCAAATCGGATATGTGGACAATCTTAAAACCATCGAATGACGCCGGAATCTTCTCGCTGTTGATCCTGATTTGCGTCGTTTGGATCGAGGTATTGCCCCAATAGATCCAAACGGAAAGGCCGACAAGTATAAGTAGTAGAACTAGCAACACTATTTTACGCTTTTTACTTTTTACTTTTTTCATTAATTCACCTTATATAACACGTGATCAACAAAACGTATGCATCCAGCAAAACGGACTGGCCGGAAATCCCGAACTGTTCCGCTTATGTTTCCTGTTCCGTCCGATGTTCCCGTACCCACGCCAGCAGCTGTTCGTAATCCATTTTCCCGGCGGCCACAGCAAACCCGGCGGATGCGACGTCCGCATCTGTGCAGTTCATTTTGATGCCGTTCACTTCGAGAAAGGTCAGCATCACATACATACCGATACGCTTGTTGCCATCCACAAAAGCGTGATTTGCAATCAGAGAAAAGCCAAGCCTGGCCCCCTTTTCCTCTTTGGCGGGGTACAGTTCTTTGCCGTCGAATGTAGCGTAGGCGCTCGCAAGCGCAGAATCCAAGAGTCCGTAATCCCGAACGCCTACGCTGCCGCCCGTGGCTTCCGCCATCAGTTTATGCAAAAGAAGGACCTTTTCCTGGCTGAATTTAATCATTTCGCAAGCTCCGCAAAGGCCGCCTTGTATCGCTTCAGAATCCGGGCCGCGACAATGTCAATCTTTTCGTCATCCGTAAGCTCGATATCGGCGCCGGCATCCACGGCGACCATCCGGTACTTTGGCTTATTATTCTTGAAAATGACAACATCGCCGCTCTTGTCGACCAGTCGGGCAACTTTGGAGAAGTTCTGGTTCGCCTCGGTAATCGAGACGATATTGTTGCTATCAATTTTCATGTGAATCACCTCTGACAATATTATATGCTATTATAGGTAAAAATCAACCTATAATTTATAGAGTTTTGTCCGCAAGGCATTTTATAGCGTTTTTTAAGTTTAAGGCTTATGGATGATATGCAAGCGCAAGTGCGGCTGGGAGAAACGCCGACAGTAATCTATGGCCCGGACACCTGCCCGTCATACAAGTACACTCACAGCTGAGCCACAATGCCAAATTTAATCCGTGGAGCAGCTCAGTCGGCAAAGCAGCACCCTTGTCAAGTTATCCCTTCGCCGGCAGGAATATCCCGCCCCCCGCCGAACATACAGTTACGTAAGGACCATTATCCGGTACCATTTCCGATAATATCCAACCTGTGGGAGGGAAAACCGTGGAGAAAAAATTCCGCATCCTGTCCATCAACCCCGGCTCGACGTCGACCAAATTTGCCGTTTACGAGGATGAAACGCCCATTTTACAGGAGACGGTCAACCATACCCGCGAAGATCTGGCCCCGTTTCCCCAGCTCGCCGACCAGTTTGCTTTCCGCCAAGACGCCATCATCGCTGTCTTGGACCGCAACGGCATCGAACTTAAGAGTCTGGACGCCATTGCCGCCCGCGGCGGTGACCTCGGCCCCATTCCGAGCGGCACCTACGCCGTCAACGCCGCGATGGTGGAGCGCTCCCGGCCCGGCCGGCACGCTTCGAACCTTGCCCCGGTCATCGCCGCCGATCTCTCCCGGCAGCTCGGCATCCCCGCCTATGTGACCGACCCGGTGACGGTGGATGAGTACGAGGATATCGCCCGGATTTCCGGCTGGCCGGAACTGCCCCGCCGCAGCGGTTTCCACGCTCTGAACCAGAAAGCCATCGCCCGCAAGGCGGCCAAGGACCTTGGCAAACCGTACGACGCAGTGAATCTCGTTGTCGTCCACATGGGCGGCGGGATTTCCGTGGGGGCGCACAAGCACGGCAAGGCGGTGGACGTCAACTCCCTGGAAGGCGGCCTGTTCACGCCGGAGCGTTCCGTGCCGCGGCCGAGCGCGATCTTGCGGGAATGGTTCACCGGCAAGTATACCCAGGAAGAATTCCTGCAGAAGCTGTCCGGGGAAGGCGGCATTTACGCCTACCTCGGCACCAAGGATGCCCGGGAAGTGGAAAGCATGATTGCGGAAGGCAACGCGCAGGCGAAGCTTATCTACGAAGCCATGGCTTATCAGGTCTGCAAGGCCATCGGCGCCATCGCCACCGCCCTCCGGGGCGAGGTGGACGCGATCGTCCTCACCGGCGGCATCGCCTATTCGCAAATGTTTACCGGCTGGATCAAAGACCGGATCGGCTATATCGCCCCGATTCTGCTCTATCCGGGCGAGAAGGAACTGGAATCGCTCGCCTTTGGCGCGCTCCGCATCCTGCGGGGCGAGGAAAAGGCCTGGGAATACGATTTCGATTTCCTCAAGGCATAGTTCGGACACAGCACAGGGAGGCACAAGCTCAAGCTTGTGCCTCCCTGTTTTCCGCGCTCAGTCTGCTTCGCCCGTACTGCCGGCCGGCGGCTGCGGCGTGAAGCGGACGAAAAAAACCGTCCCGGTCGGACCCGTCTCAAAACTGATCCGCCCCCCGTACCGGCCGGCGATGCTGTAACAGGTGGCAAGCCCGAGCCCGGTCCCCTTTTCTTTGGTAGTGAAGAATGGCAGACCGATCTTATCCGCCATTTCCGGGGGGATCCCCTTTCCTTCGTCCCGGACGGACAGAACGGCATCCGGTCCGTCCATGTACGACCGGACCGTCAGCCGGCCCCCCTCCGGCATCGCCTCGAACCCGTTGCGAACGAGATTGAGGACGATTTGGTCCATCTCCCGCTCATTCGAACCGATGACCGCCACCGGTCCCGGCTCCAGGATGACTTCGTGGTCGCTGCGCACGGCATCCGCCAGAATCAAAGGCTGGAGTTTTCGGAGCAGGGAATCCAGCAGGATCGGTTCCGGCTCGGTTTTCCGGTCGCGGGCAAGCGACAAAAATTCTGAGATGATTGCATTGGCGCGGTCCAGTTCGTCGATCATCAGTTCAAAATAGCTTCGGTAGCCGGCCAGTTCCGCCTCCGCTTCGAGCAGCTGCAGAAACCCGCGGGTCGTCGTCAGCGGATTGCGCACTTCGTGCCCGATGGCGGCCGCCATCTGCCCGACCAGGTTCAATCGTTCGAGGCGGTGAATTTCCCGCTCGTACTGCTTCAGTTCAGTCGTATCCACGATAACACTCAGAACGCGCTCTTCCCCGTTGACCCAGATGATCTCCCTTGACAGCAGCCCCTGCTTGATCTCCCCGCTTTTCGTCCGGTAGTCGATCTCCAGATTGCGGACCCGGCCCTGACGGAACAGCCCGCTCAGAGATTGCTCGTATCGCTTGGGGCAGGTGGGTATCCCGATCTCAAGCGGGGTCCGGCCGACAGCTTCTTCCCTGGTATAGCCGGTGGACCGTATCCACGCCTCGTTCACATCTATATAGCGATGCTCCGAGGAGGTGGTGATGTACATCAGACACGGGTTGGACCTGAAGATGCTGACGAAGCCTTCGGACAGGCGCCGGAATTGCTTCTCCGCCCGCCTTCTTTCCGTCAGGTCGCGGACGATACTCATCACCATCGTTTCACCGCCCAGGTCGAATGCGTAAGTGCTGTACTCGGACGGCAGACGCCGCCCGTCCTTCGTCACCATCTCCATCTCAAACCGGGCGTGGCCCTGCTCCCGGAAGTCTCGGCGGATCTCCGCAATCCGTTCGATTTCTTCCGGCGGGTTGATATCCCAGGGCGTCATCTGGAGCAGTTCTTCCCGGCTGTACCCGAGGAGGGCGCAGGCCGCCCGGTTCACTTCCAGGAAGTGCTCCTGTGTTCCCTGGTCAATGAATTTGAACATGAACATCGCATCATTGGCGTTATCGAATACCGCCCGGTATTTTTCCTGCCGTTCCCGCAGTTCCTGCTCCAGCCGCTTCATTTCCGTAATGTCGTGCGTTGTGTAGAGAATCCGTCGTACCTTTCCGCCAATGCTGACCGGAGTCATGATCACATCCAGGACCCGCCGGCCGGTCGGAAAATCCCGCTCCGCCACATAATGCAACGGCTCCGCGTTTTCAGCGCAGCGCCGCAGGTTCACCTCCAGCAGCCGACCTCCCGTTTCCCCCATGTATTCCGCCGGCGTTTTTCCGACCGCCGCTACGTTGTAATAGCCGCTCATCCGCTCCGCCGCCGCATTGGCCCAGCGGCGGCGGAAAGTGCCGTCCTCGCCGATCTCGACCAGAAATATCGGGGTTTGGGCAACGTTGAGCAGCATATCGAACTCGCCCAAACGGGCCTGGTAGACCTCTCCCCGCGGCTTCCGCCCGGGGCGGCTCCGGCAGGCAACGAGAACGCCGGAGCCGCCGGCCCAAGGGATAATACTTGCCTTTATTTCCACGGGCCAGCTTTCCCGGCTTTTCGCCCGCACGAGAAGCGCCGCCGTGAGATTACCTTCAACCCGGAGTTCCTGCAGCAAATCCGGCCAGTTGGTCACCCCGGCCTGCTCCAGCAAAGCGACAGGATTGCATCGGGTGATTTCATCGCGGTCGTATCCAAGGTAACGGCAGACCGCCTCATTCGCTTCGGCAACTCGGACCGGGAGTCCGCCGGCATCCAACTCGAACAAAATCACCCCGACATCGGCTTCGTCCAGGAGAGCTTGCAACAGCACCGCGGTTTCCGTCGCAACTCTTTTCTTTTTCCAACGTCGCTTCCGAACTGCGGCGCTGTTTAGCTGCCGCCGGTTCTCGCCGTTTTCGCCCTTGCCGGAATTGCTTCTGCTCACCCGAATCCCCCCTGTCGGTGCCTGCGTTTATCTATTGCCGGCAAAGTTTTCCTTTGCTGTGGCGATCCTGGTCATCTCCCTCCGGCCTTGGTGTGAGCAGGCGGGAGTATCGTCGATAGGTAAAACCGGCCGGCCTCCCGCCAAAAGATACGGTGCTTCCGGGCGGAGGCAAGGATACAAAAGTGCCCCCCACAGCCCTTCTGATGCCATTCCGGCCTTGAGATCGTGGCTGCGGCCGGAACCCGATAACAGCGTAATTCGGCATAAAACATCACAGTCCTTCCTTTTATTGCCCGGGATGCCAAAATTAGCCTGGCGCCATGTGCGGTTCTGCCCGTCTTCCGCCGCCGGCCAAAGCGAAAAGACGGCCTCCGGCCGTCTTTTCGCTTATCTTTTCAGGCCCGTCCGGGCCGCTTTATTCTTTGCTGTCTGCCGCCGGTGCCGCCGCGAGCAGTTCCACCGCTATCCGCACCACTTCGGCCACCAACTGCCCGCAGACCCTGCCCTCGCCCGTTTTGGGTTTGATGGCGGCGCAGTCGACGCTGCCGAACCGCTCCGTCACCCGCGCGTGCAGCAATTTGGTCAGCCGGCGCAGTTCTTCTGCCGGCGGCTCGCCCGGATTCCGCCCGTACCGGCGGCCGAGACTCATCGCCGCTCCGGCGACGGCGCCGCAGACGCTGCCCGCCCCCAACCCCCCGGCGAAACTGCCGGCCAGTTTATGACCGAAAGCCCGCCAAGGCTCCTCCAGGTCGGGATTTAAGGCGAGCCAGGCCGCTTCCGCACAGTTGCACCCTGCCTCATACAATTGCTCCGCCCGGTCGGCAGCTTCACCCGGCTTCACATCCGTCATCGTTTCACCCCATCCGTTTTTTTGCCGCCCGGCTCACCGGAAAGCGACGTCCAGATTGCCGACGCCCATGTCGATATCCACATCGAAGCGAACCGCAGCGTCCGCGTAGCCGGCTGTCACGTAATAGTCGCCCTGCCGGACCAGGCCGGCCGCCGCCAGGTTGTTCCCATTGAGAGCGCCGTCGAGGCCGACCCGAACCCCGGCTCCCGCCGGGAAGGCAAGGCTGATGTTCGAGGCACCGGCGTTAATCCGGACCTGGCAGGCCGGCTGCCGGTCTCCGAGTCGGATCTCCACGCTGCTCGCCCCCGTGTCCAAGTCAAACCGGCTGACCGGCAGACCGGTCAGATCAAAATCGGCCTCGCAGGCGCCGGTATCGGCATCGATATCCCATAACGGCTGCTCGGACAGCTTTATATCCCAATGATATCCGGAGTGGTTCGGCTGCCGGAAAAAACCCTCCACCGCGTTTTGGGCCTGGGACGCCTGCAGGCGTCCTTGCGCGCCTTCGCTGCTGTACCGCCATTCCGGCGGGATACCGTAATAATCCAGCTCACCCTCCGCCAGGGCGGCCGTCCCGGCGCCGACGTAGAGTTCGCCCGCCCCGAAATCGACATCCAGACGACAGCTTTCAAGCGCTGCGTCCGCCGCCTGCTCGAAGCGCGCCGTTTGCCTATCGCTCCTCTCGCCGCCGTCCATCCCCTGCGTTTGCCACGCTGCGTAACCGAACGTCCCGAGGACCAGAGCCGCCGCCAGGACAGCCGCCAAAACGGAGTCACGGAACATCAGCCTGATACCGAGAGCGATAAGCAGCAGCGGCCAGAGCCGGGCCATATTCCACCAAAAGCCCCATTCCACGTACCCGAAGTTCGCCAGGAGCAGGAGAACACCGATACCAATCAACACCAGTCCGCGGTATATACTTCTGCTGTTCATTACCTCTCACCCCTCCCGCCCAGGATGACGAAGAGCCCGAGCGCCACCAGTCCGAGCGGCCAGAGTCGCCCGATCGCGAACCGGGGGAGAAAATTCTGCAGCAGGAAGTAAGCACCCAGCCCGATAAGGAACAGACCGATACCCCGGCCCCGGCCGTCCGGCGTTTCTTCACCGCCTTCCCGCGGTTTTGCCGGCGGCAGCGCTGCCGTCCCGGCCCCGGCTTCGGCCGGCGGCGCTGCCTGGTCGGCGGCCGAAGTGACCGGCGGCTGTGAAGCTTCCGCCGGCGCCTCTGGAATAATCACCCAGGCGATCAGGTACAAAACACCTCCCGTGCCGCCGGCAAAAAAGATCAGAATCCAGGCCAGCCGCACCAGAGTCACATCCACCCCGAAATACTCGGCGAGTCCGCCGCAGACGCCGGCGATTATCCTCTGCGAGCGGGAACGGTTCAGTTTCTGCATCGCAATCACCTTCCTCCTCCATTGCCCCGCAACTTGGAACTTTCCAAGCTACCGAGCCCTTTACTTTGGATTATGAAGAGAAAATGCGCTTCGCCGCTGTTAGCGTGAGCGAAGCGAAGAACCTTCTATGCTTGTCACTAATATGAATATGAAAAGGAACAACGCCACGCGGAACGCATACAATGCGTTCCCTACGTTTCGTTTAGCGTGGTACGGTCGCGCATGGTGATTCTGAACTGCAGCGAAGAATCTTATCCATTACCGGCCAGGACAATACTAGACCCCGGATATTTGCCGGCAAGGAAGAATGAGATCCTTCGCTCCGCTCAGGATGACTCTACGTACGCTTAATGCAGTGTAGGGAACGCATTACATGAGTTCCGCCCGGGTAATTAGCTCCCCGTATTCTGGTAGGGGCGGGTTTCCATGCCCGCCCGGCCCGGGAATATTTGTCGGCGATTTATTCTTGCCGGGGCGGCACAGAGACCGCCCCCTACCTGAACGCCGAGATTTATTGTGGGGACGCGCCCGCGACGTTCCGCCCGGTCACAATTTGCTTCGCTAGTAAGGCAATCAGCGGGGTATGCCAGCATCACCGATTTTAAGGTTCCGGATCTTCAATTCTCAAACCGACCCGTTACCGTCCGAAGCTGTCTGCTTTAGCTTGCATCTTCAACCCGTTTTAATATTCGCGTTTGCGACCTCCATTCCTGTCAGCTTCGTGCTATTGCCGTTAATTTTACTTTCCCAGCGGGTTATCCGGCCGGAGAATGTCGAAGGTGTAGCCCTCCCCGCGCAGATATTCGATAATCAGCGGCAGCGCCTTCGCCGTTTCCTCATGCGTCGCCGCGTCGTGCATCAGAATAATGGCTGTCTTCTTGCCCTGGCTGTAATACTTAACATTTTCCAGCAACTGCTCCGCTCCCAGGCGCGGGTAGGCGGAATCGACGCAGGTCACGTTCCAGTCGAAGGTCGTGTAGCCGCAAAACCGCAGCGCCGCACCGAGCCCATCCCGGAACAACTGCGGGTAACGACTCGTTCCACCGGGGGCGCGAAACAGGACCGTCCGGACACCGGTTATCGCTTCGATTACTTCTTCCGCTTCGCTGACCGAAGCAAGAAACGCTTCCTGCGATGCTTCCAATTCCGCATAAACGTGAGAATAAGTATGATTCCCGACGGCGTGCCCGGCAGTAACGATGCGCTGCAACAGGGCGGGATATTTTTCCGCATTGCTGCCGATGACAAAGAAGGTCGCCTTGATATCGTACTGCGCGAGCGTCGCAAGTATCTGCGGCGTCACGGACGGGCTTGGCCCATCGTCGAAAGTGAGATAAGCGACTTTATCCCCCGTGGCGGCAGCGTCCGGAAAATCGGACGGAGCAGCGGCCGGAACGATAATTCGGCACTTCCCGCCGTCGGTCCCGACCGTCACGGTACCGGCTCCCTCATCCCAGTCAACCCGGCAGCCGAGCGTCTCGGCCACGAAGCGCAGGGGCACGAAGGAGCGTCCGTCTGTGGTCCGGACCGGCGCGTCCAGGCGCTGCGGCACATCGCCCACCCAGGCGACCGGGTAGTCCGGCCGCAGCTTGAGCGTGACCCCGTCTTGCGTAGCGGTAATCAGGTTTTGCACCGCGTCCCAGCCGACCTTGATCCCGAACGCTTCGAACATTGCCCGGAAGGGCACCAGCACCCGCCCGGCCGCCAACAGCGGCGGCACGTCGAACCGCAAGGGGCGGCCGTCGACCGTGACCCTGATGGCCCCGGTCATATCCTTCCCGCCGCCGTCCCCGGCCCAAGCCGGGCCGAACCTATCTACGGCCCAATCCGGCCGGCCGTCGCCATCATCGTCCGCCAACAATTCGTCCAGTGTCCCGCCGGTCAACTCCTGCCACTCATCCGTATATAGCTCGCCCGCCAGCAGCCGCGCCGCCGCGGCCACCTCGGTCAGCGCCGGCAGGCGGAGCGGATCGGCCGCGAAAGTGTCGAGCACCTCGACCAGGCTCTTGGCATTGTCGGTAGCCTCCGCCAGCATCCGGTCCAGGCGGCAAGCGGCCAGGAAGCCCGCAGCCACGGCGTCCTGGCCGTCCGCCGCCCGGTGCGCCGCGATCACCCGGCGCAGGATCGCCGTGAATTCGGCGGGCCCGACCCGTCCGCTCCGGGCGGCCGCGCCCACTTCCCCGTACAGGCGCACTCCGTACGCCTCGGCGTCAGCTGCCGGCTCCGCCTCACCCCACCGTAGTTCTCCCCAGAGTAAAGGCATCTCCCCAACTGAAAGCCCGATCTCCCCGGTCGGAGCGAGAGCCGTCTGCCCGGCCGGCAGGCGAAGCGAAAACCGCACCTCGCTACCCGGCTCCGCCGGAACCGCCAGGATGTCGCCCGGATAAGCAAACCCGAACGCACCGCCGGGTATTTCCCGCCGCAGCCGGTAAACGAAGCTGAACGTCTCGCCGGGCGCAGTGAAGGACAGCCCGGTCCGACCCGCCAGCGCCGGATCGAAGACGATTCCGACTTCGACCGGGGCATCCCCGGAGGCCGCCAGTTCGACGATCGCAACGGCGGCCGGAAGATACAAACGGAGATCACCGCCGGCGGGCCGGCACACCGTCCCCGTGACGGTAATCAGGTCGCCGGCGGTCAGGTCGACCGCATAGTCGATTTCACTTCCCGCCGTCCCCGCCGCCAATACCGGCGGACAGAGCGGCAGGGAATAGTTGATGAGCACCAGTAAAGAGCAAATGATTAGCGCCAGATGCCTGGAAAACCGATTTCGGCCCATTTGTTGCCTCCCACTCCGCCGCACGGCGGCGGTTTTCTCCCAACCATTTTATGGGAGGCGGCCGGTGAAAATGCATACTCTGCGGGAATCGGACAAAACTATTCCTGGCAGGCTTCCAGCTGCCGGAAGGGAAATCAGTCATGCGCTTCAAGAAACCGGTCAAAGCGGCGGAATACACCAAACGCAAAACGGCCCAAGCGGCCAAAGAGGCCGAAAATTCAAATTCGCTCTCCCCGCAGCTTGCGGTCAACCTAAAACGCCTGCGCAACACCTTCGGCGACAGCACCGATGTCGTCTACCGGGAGTTCGATGTCGGCATGAATCCCGCCTTTAAAGCCGCTACCGTCAGCATTGACGGCCTGACCGAACGGCGCGCCCTTGACGTCGACATCATGCAGGCGCTGATGCATCTTTACCGAATCGACCGGGGCGACCAAGCCCCGGCTTGCTCCACCGATATTCACCGGGAAATCGTGGATCGGGTCCTCACCATCGTGGAAGTGAAAAGTACGGAGAAATGGTCGGAGGCTTTATCCGCCATCCTGGCCGGCGATGCTCTCCTCCTCCTCGACGGGTCGGCTCAGGGCATCATTTGCAATGTCCGGGGCTGGGACAAGCGCAGCGTCAGCGAGCCGGACACCGAAGCCGTTATCCGCGGTCCGCGGGAAGCTTTCTCCGAGACGATGCGGGTCAATACCGCCCTCGTCCGGCGCCGGATCCGCGACCCGAACCTTACCTTCGAGATGTTCCAAATCGGCCGGCGGACCAAGACGGATATCGCGCTCGGCTATATCCGCGGCGTCATCAATCCGGCCTATCTGGAAGAGATGCGCCGCCGGCTCAAACGGATCGACGTCGACGCCATCCTGGACAGCGGCTACCTGGAAAACATCATTCAGGACTCTTCTTTTTCGCCCTTCCCCCAGATTCAGCATACGGAGCGGCCGGACAAAGCGGCGGCGAATCTGCTGGAGGGTCGCTTAGTTCTAATCGTGGACGGGTCGCCTTTCGTCCTCGTCGCACCGGCTGTATTCACCCAGTTTTATCAAACGCCGGAGGACTATTACGAAAAGGCTTATGTCGGTTCGGCTCTCCGGTTCATCCGGTTCAGTGCCATCTTCATTTCGCTGCTGCTGCCGGCATTGTATGTCGCCCTGGCCTCCTTCCATCCGGAAATGTTTCCGACCACCCTGGCGCTGGCCATCGCGAGTTCGCGGGCCCAAGTGCCGTTTTCAGTTTTCCTGGAGGTTTTGATCATGGAGTTTGCCGTGGAAATTCTGCGGGAAGCCAGCACCCGCCTGCCCGGCCTGATCGGGCCGACCATTGGCATCGTCGGCGCCATTGTTCTGGGCGATGCGGCCGTGAAGGCGGGGATTGCGAGTCCCCTCACCATCGTCGTCATCGCCATTACCAGTATCGCATCGTATACTTCTCCCTCGTACAGCTCGGCCCTTTCCCTGCGCCTGCTGCGCTTCGCCCTGACCGGGGCCGCCGCGCTGTTTGGCCTGTACGGCATCGTCGTCAGCGTAATTCTCATCCTTATCCATCTGGCCGCGGCCGAATCGCTGGGCGTCCCCTACCTCGCGCCGCTGGCACCATATTATTGGAGTGATCAGAAAGACGTCCTCCTGCGTTTTCCCATCTGGACCATGCGGCGGCGCCCGCATTTCCTCCATCCGGTTGACAAGCGGCGGATGCAGGGCACCCACGGTAAGGGAGGGGAAGAAGATGCCTGACCGCGAACAAGTGAGCAGTTTTCAGGCGATAGCAATCTTAACCGGCACGCTGGTCGGCGTCAGCCTCCTGGTTCTGCCCGGGGCTGCCGCCGAAGCAGCCGGTTCGGGCGGCTGGCTCGCCGTCGCCGCAGGCGGCCTGGTGTCGCTCGTACCGCTGGCGGTCATTACCGCCCTAGGGCGGCGCTTTCCCCGCCAGAACATCATCCAGTACAGCGACGATATCCTCGGGCGGTACCTCGGCAAACTGGTCGCCGCCGTTTTCACCCTGTACTGGCTCAGCATCACGGCCATCACGATCCGCTTTTTCGGCGCCGTTCTCGTTACCTCGCTCCTGTTCCGGACGCCAATCGAAATCACCATTATTATCATGCTGCTGCTGGCCGCCTATCTGGTTCAGTTCAACGTCAAAGTCTTCGGCCGGGTCCAGGAAATCTGCTTTTTCTTTTATCTCATCGCGCTGCTTCCTCTGCCGCTGATCGTACTCGCCCGCTTGCAGCCACTGCACCTCCTCCCGGCGCTCCCTTCCGGGACGACCGGCCTGTTGCAGGGCATCGTTGCCAGCGCCACGGCTTACCTCGGTCTGGAAGTGGTCAGCATGTTCCAGCCCTACTACACTGAGCCGAAAAAAGCGTTCCGGCTGCATGCGGCCGGCCTGATGGTCGCTACTGCCATCTATACGGTGGTGACTGTACTCGCCATCGGGGTTTTTTCGTCGGAGAGCCTGGCGGCCATGCAGTGGCCGACCCTGGAACTGATCAAAACGGCCGACTCGCCCGGTCTCTTCTTCGAGCGTTCCGATGCCCTGTTCGTCTCAGTCTGGCTGATCGCGGTTTTCACCACCGTTGCCGCCTTCTACTACAGTTCGGCCCGGGCGCTCGCAACCGTGGTCGGCCTGCGCAGTCAGGCCAAACTCGCCCTGCCCCTCGTCCCGCTGCTGTTTTATCTCGCGGTCCTGCCGCGGAACACGGTGGAGATGATGCATTACCTGCGGGTGATTACCCGCATCGGCAGCCTGCTCATCCTTACTGTTCCGCTCTTTTTGCTGGCCGTCGCCGTCTTGCGCCGAAAAGGGGGGAAAACCGATGCGCACTAGGACCGGACGCTCGCTCCTCTGGCTCATCCTGCCGTTTCTCCTGCTCACCGCGGGCGTCGGCTGCTTTGACGCCCGGGATATCGAGCATCGGGCCATCGTTCTGGCCGTCGCTATCGATCAACCGGAAGGGGCACCGGGTTACGAAGTAACCGCCCAGATCGCCGTTCCCGGCAACATCGGCGAAAGCGGCGGGGAAGGTGAGACGACGTTCAATGTGACGGGGAGCGGGCCGAACATCGCGGCCGCCCTGGCGGAAATCCAATACAAGGTCTCTCTCCCGCTCTTCTTCGGGCACACCCGGCTGATTGCGGTCAGTGACGGGATCGCGGCGGCCGGCCTGAACAATGCCCTGGACTATTTCCGCCGCAGCGCGGAGGTGCGCCGGACCGCCTGGCTTGTCATCGGTCAGCCCAAAGCGGCCGCTCTTCTGGAGATGAAACCAGAATTGGAACAAATTCCGGTATTGGAAATCGTCGATATTTTGGAAACCCAGGCGCACCGGCAGCATCTGGCCGGTATCCAGCTCAGCTCGTTCTGGAGCCGCCTGGCCAGCCCGGCCGAAGAACCGGTGGTCCCCCTCCTGACTAAAACGGAAGAACGGGTCGATTTCAGCGGAGCGGCTGCCTTCCGGGATGATAAAATGATCGGCACTTTCTCCCGCGAAGAAGTCGGCTATCTGTTGATACTCCACGGCCGCTCCGCCATGAGCGAGTTGACAATCGAGGAACCGGAAAGCGGCAACAAACTGACCGTCACCCTGACCAACGTGCGAAGCTCTGTCATCCCGCGCATCGCCGGCACCGATATCGCTTTCACCGTCAAAGTGCGGGCGGAAGGCAGAGTGACGGAAGGCAGCGGTGCGAACGGGGTCAGCAGCCCGGACGACATCCGTGCCCTCGAAACGATCCTGTCGCAGGCGATTGCGGCCAAGCTGCGGACGGTCATCAGCAAAGAACAGCACGAACTCCGCATCGATTCCTATCCCTTCGGTGAGATCATCCGGGCCAGATACCCGGCCGTCTGGCGGCAGATCGACTGGCAGGCAACCTTCCCCGCCGTGCCGGTCGACATTCAGGTCACTTCGTTTATCCGGCACATCGGGGAAACGCGGCGGTAAACCGGCGCGGCAGGAATAACCGCCCGGCCGGCGAAACTATCCGTCAAGACAGACCGGCTGCCCGTTATTCGCCTCCTTCCCCCCGTAAATCCGTATCATCCCCAGCAATTTCCGCACCGCCGTAAGGAAGTTTTCCGCTCCGGCGGCGCACCGCCGGCTTCTGTTGTACACGGTCAGGTCTGGCAAAGCCTCCGCTTAAGCATCCTCCGGGAGGTGTCACCCATGAACGGTTTTTTCCGGCAGGTCTACGCCATCACGGCGCTTATTCCGGAAGGGAAGGTAACTACGTACGGACTGATCGCCGAAGTCCTCGGCCGTCACCGGGGTGCCCGGACGGTCGGCTGGGCCATGCACAGCATCCCGGCTGACCTGGACCTCCCCGCCCACCGGGTCGTCAACCGGCACGGCACGCTCGCCCCGGGCGATATCTTCGGCGGGCGGGAAATTCAGCGGATGATGCTCGCCGCTGAGGGCGTGACCTTCCTGGCGGACGGCCGCATCGACATGAACAGGCACCTGTGGGTACCGGATTGCACGGGCGACGGCGAACTGACCGGGCTTCCGGCCGGCAACTGGTAAATATCAGAAATTTAACCCGAAACAAAAAAAGGACCGCCTTCGCAGGCAGGCCTTTTTCTCGTCTCCTGTTCGCTCTCTAGCCGGCGCTCTCCTTCTTTGCCGCCGCCCCGACGACACCCTTGGCCGTCAGGTATATCCAACAACCGGCGCAGAAACCGTTGCAGCCGATCACGTCGCACCGTCCCACATTCCAACAGTTCTTTTTCATTGCCGCCGCGGGGCATTTGCTGCCGGCGTTCAGACACAAGACCGGGTCGCAGCCTCGGACCGAAAAACAGGTTTTGCCTTTGCTTCCGGCCATTTTTCTACCCCCTCCGGTGCGAAATTTCCCGCTTTGACGAAGATTATGTCGTTTCTTAGTTCGGCACCGGAGGGGTTTCTCCTGCCGCGGCGGGGATTAATTTCATTGCCGCAGTATGTATGCCGCGTTTGCCACCGACAGCTTTCCGGCCCGCCGCCGGAAACCCGTTTCAGTCGTAAAACACATAGCCGGGACGGTGCTCCCGGTAATAGGCGATCCTTTCTTCCCGCGTTCCCGTGTGCAGCTCGAACTTGTGCCCGTCCGGGTCGGTGAAATACACCGACTCACCCTCACCGGGACGACGGGGCCGTCCGGCAGTGCTTTCGACCCCGGCCTGCCGCAGGCGGTCCCGCCAGCGGGGCAGGTCGGCCGCATCGACGGTGAACGCGATATGCGTATAAGAATAACGGATTTCCTGCCGCGGGATATCTGCCTCCACATTGAGGGCGACCCACAGGCCGCTCAAATCGAAATAGGCCGTCTTCCCGCTCCTGACCAGCAGCCGCGCGCCGAGGACCTGCTCGTAGAACCGCACGGAACGGTCCAGATCGGCGACGGAAAAGGTTAGATGGTTGATGCCCCGGATCTCCAATATCACACCTCCCCACAACGATTTTCTGATGCGCAGGCCTTTGTTCTCTTCCTAATTGTATCACTTGTCGCCGGGTTATCACCCTAGGCAAGCAAACGGCAAAATAAAAAAGCTCCTTACCCGTTATTTCCCCGGCTTCCCTGCCGCCACCTTCTCCCCCCTGTGCCTTCGGCTATTTATTACCCACAACGCTGGAAGGCGTTGACATAACTGCATACTAATGTGTTTACTCTGGTTTTCGTACCCCATATGCACACACGGCCCGAGCGCAAGCGACACCTAGTGAGAATCGTGCCGTGTCCGGTGAAGACAAGGGCGAAGGGGCAGTTGCGAGCAGGACGGGAGCAACCGACAATCACGGCATGGACGCCGTGTTTGTCGGGTCTGCCCCTCCGGCCGCAGGCAAGCCGCTGACACGGCCGAGGCGAAACTACGTCGCTAAGACCGGGCCGTAGAAAAACCAACAAGCAAAGTAAAGCCGCAATCCATTCTCCTAAATAGTCTTCTGCTATCTCTATCATCGCTTTCCAATAATATGGTCAATGTATAGCTTTACCTTTACCCCTGCCGACAACTTCCCGACAATTTCCCGACAACACCTGCAAACTTATCGGTTATACTAGACTCGACCGCTGCCGGTCGCCCGGCAGGAAAGGTCACCGCGGCAGCGAAAAGAGAGATAAAATGGTTGGGGAGGGCGGACAATGGCGGCACAAAAGATTCTGGTCGTCGATGATGAGGCGAAAATTACGGAGATGGTGCGCAAATACCTGGAAAGCGAAGGTTACTCCGTACTTACGGCAGCGGACGGCAACGCGGCTCTGGAACTCGCCGCCCGAGAAAACCCGGACCTGGTGGTATTGGATATCATGCTGCCCGGCCGCAGCGGGCTGGATGTCTGCCGGTCCCTGCGCCAGGATACGGCAATTCCGGTCATCCTGCTGACGGCCAAAACGGAGGAAATCGACAAACTCCTCGGATTGGAGCTGGGCGCCGACGATTACATCACCAAACCCTTCAGCCTGCGGGAACTGGCTGCCCGCATCCGTACCGTCCTGCGGCGGGTTTCTCCCCGGGAAGGTGCGCCATCCGACCGACTGACTTTCGGCGACCTCAGTCTCAATCTGACCAGTTACGAGGTTACCGTTGCCGGACAGCCGGTCCAGCTGACCCCCACCGAATTCAAGGTCCTCAGCACCCTGGTCAGAAGCCCCGGGCGGGTCTACAGCCGCCTGCAGCTTTTGGACGCCGCCCTCGGCGAAGCGTACGAAGGCTACGAACGCTCGGTCGATACCCATATCAGCAATCTGCGCCGCAAAATCGAAACCGACCCGGCCAATCCCCGCCGCATCGTGACGGTCTACGGCCTTGGCTATAAATTCGTTCCCTGATGAGGAGAGAACTATGAAACTGCGCAACAAACTAACCCTGGCCTTCATCATTGTCGCCCTGCTCGCCACGACCCTGGCCGCGGCTGCGGCCGGCCTCGCCACCCGCAGCCTGTTCGCCGCCTATGTCCGCGAGGATAAGCTCGCCCGGGCCGCCCAGTGGCAGGGGACCTTCGCCGCTTACTATACCCAGAATGGCAGCTGGGACGACGTCCAGACGACCTTTTTTCCCACCGGTATACCGAACAGTGGTCACATGCGCCGGATGGGGATGGGGTATGGCCGGTATGTCGTCATGGGAGAAGCGGTCATCCTAGCTGACCCAAGCGGCCTGATTGTTGCCGCCTCCAACGGCGCCGAACTGGGCAAGCGCCTGACCGGTACCGTCCTGGAGCAGGGTTTGCCGGTCATTGCGGACGGGCGGCGGGCCGGCACGGTGCTCGTCACGTCCAATTCGGCTTCGGGGCTGTACACCCTGGAAGACGATTTTACCCGTTCCGTGCTGCAGGCCATTATCCTCGGCGGAATTCTGGCGACGCTGCTGACCGGCGCCCTGGGCATCACCCTTTCCCGGCGGCTCACCCGGCCGCTCGCATCGCTGACGGCCGCGGTCAAGCGCTTCGCCCGGCGGGATTTTTCGGAGCGGTGCGTGATCAATTCCCCCGATGAATTCGGTGAACTCGCCGCTACCTTCAATACCCTCGCCGAAAGCAGTGAACGGTACGAACAGCTGCGGCGCAACCTCGTGGCCGATGTGGCGCACGAACTTCGGACGCCTCTCTCTGTCCTGCGCGGCAATCTCGAGATGCTGCAGGACGGGGTGTCGAAACCGGACCCGGAGACGATTTCGTCGCTGCACGACGAAGTCCTCCGGATGACCCGCCTGGTTACCGAACTGCAGGACCTGAGTCTGGCGGAAGCCGGTACTCTCGCCCTGCACCGGGAGAAAGTCGACTTAAGGTCTCTCCTCGAAAAAAACCTGGCCGGGTTAGCCGTCGCGGCCGGAGCTAAACAAGTCGAAATCAGCACGCGAACGCCGCCGGACCTGCCGCCGGTTTGGGCCGACCCGGACCGGGTTGCCCAGGTCCTCCTGAATTTGGCCGGAAACGCCCTGCGGTACACACCGGCCGGCGGAAATATCCGGATCGAAGCCGCCGCCGGCCGCGAATTCGTCACCCTGATCGTCAGCGATACCGGGCCCGGTATCGATCCGGCCGATCTGCCCTATATTTTCGACCGCTTCTACCGGGCGGATAAAGCCCGGGTGCGGACCGGCGGGGCCGGCCTCGGGCTCGCCATCGCCAAAGGTCTGGTCGAAGCCCACGGCGGCACGATCAGCGCGGCCAGCACGCCCGGACAGGGGGCGACCTTCACCTTTACCTTACCGATAGCCGCGGAAAATCAAGGCTGATAAGCCCAAGTGGCTTACCAGGCAAGCTATTCTTTGGCTACAATGCGGGAAGTAATGTCTAATGCGCACGGCTAAGCTTTACTCCATGCTTTCGGACCTCTGTAAGCATACGACCCGGGTGCAAGCGACCTGGGAGGGACGTCCTCGGGACGCCCGACCTACCCTCACCCCCGGCCCTTCTCCCAAATTAGGCTATGCTTGCTACACAACTTTGGTAATTAGATGGTAATAGGATAGAACCGCTGGTCGCCTCTACGATGTAAAACGAAACGTGAGTGCATTGCAGGGACGCCGTTCTCTACCAGGTGACAGGGCAACGGATTAAGCAGGCCGCACTGCGGGCCGGGCGGACCGAGGCGTCCGCCCCTACAAGGGAACGGTTCGAGCCAAACCTTCGAAGCCGGGTTTTACAAGGTGTCCCCACTACGCTTCCCGGTCCTTTAACTTCCTTCTCTTCGTTGTAGGGGTGGACGACCCTGTCCACCCGCTTCAATCACCAATAGTCTTCCAATAATGTGTAGCAAGAATAGCCCGAAGCATCGGGCGAGGGGAGTAAAGAAGAAAAAACTGAATCGTTAGTTCCCATGCAGAGACAGGACACTAACCTGCCCGGCCCTAAGACCGGCCTGTACTTTCCCTTATTCACGAAGGGCGTCTTCGGGACGCTCGCCCGTCCCTCCGTGCTCTTCGTTTTCTTCGTCCCCCATATGCACACACGGTCCGAGCGCAAGCGACACCTAGTGAGAATCGTGCCGTGTCCGGTGAAAACAAGGCCAACGCCGGCCCCATTAGCGAATGGCCAACTACCTAACAGTAACCTGTATACAATGGAAGTCGGCGCTTAGGGGTAGTTGCGAGCAGGACGGGAGCAACCGACAATCACGGCATGGAGGCCGTGTTTGTCGGGTCTAGCCGCCGGCATCATTAGCAGCAAGCCTTCTCTCTGCAGTAACCCATTTGCAATGGAAGCCGGCGGCTCCCTTCGACCGCAGGCAAACCGCTGACACGGCCGATAAGAAACTATGTCGCAGCCGCTGGCAACCATAGAATATAGCCTTCTCCTGGCAGTAACCTGTTTGCAATGGAAGCCAGCGGCTAAGGCCAGGCCGTAGAAAAAACATCTCGCAAAGCAATGCCGCAATCCATACCGCCGCCTCAGAGCAATTGTCTAGTCCGCCGTCGTTCCTTGCCCCTACATAAACCCGAGCTCACCGCCGCTCCTCTCCCGGCGGCAAAAACGGCGGATACATCATCAACGCTTGGTTCTCCGTCACCAGCTCATCCGCGACAAGCTCCCCGGCCGTGTTGTAGACGCGCCGGCCGATACTGTTGCAGCGCAAATAACCGCCCCAGGGAACCGTGTCAATCCGGTGCTCCCGCTCGTACACTTCGTAACGATGCTCCGGTTTTCCGGTTCCCCGCCACTCCCCGTTCAGATAAGTATCATCCAGCCACACCTTCAGCTGATAAGTGTCCCGGGTATTATTGCGGATGCGCAAATCCAGGTAGTTAAAGACGCAGGTGGCGCCGCTGCCGAACGGCTGTGTCCGGTTGACGTCGGGAAAGACGTCGTAGCTGTGACGATGCCGCTCCGTCACGGTCAGCGGCGTATGCAGCGACAGCCAGTAAATCAGGTTGGACAACTGACAAAGGCCGCCGCCGGTCCCGGGACGGAAGGACCCGCCGTGCAGGACCATCCCATCGACATAGCCTTTCCGGCGCGTCGGTTGCCCAATGAGCCGCCAGAACGAAAGCGTCTCGCCCGGGCGCACGACTACTCCGTCCAGTCGTTTTGCCGCCAGCCGCAGGTTAGTGATTTTGTTATGCTGCAGCCACATATCGACGTTGCGGAGCCGCCGGAGCAACGGCGTCCGGTGTCGGGCCCAAACCTGCGGCAATAATTCATTCGTTCGCCGGCGCGCAAACGTAGTTGTCCCGCCGTACCACTCAAGATAACGGCAGCAAGTATAAGCAAGCCTTCCGAGCCAAAGGCGGAGGGCGGAACGCCGGACCGGTTTCATAATGGCCCCCTCCTGATTGTGAAGCAAAGTTGTTTCCGGTTCATAATTATCCGCCGCCCCCCGCTTTCCCTCCCGGCCGGCCAAGCGGACCGGACTGTCGGAGAATATGTAACGAAACAGAAAAAGGAAGGGTGCGGTGCTCCTTCCTCTTCTACTTGCTTTATGCTATGTGTACTCACAATGCCACTCTGGATGCTCCGGCCAGGCGGTCGCCCGTCAGCTCCGCCGCGTCCCGACCGGCTCCTTGTCCGCCCGCAGGCTGTCGAGATAGCGGACGGCGCCCAAAGCCGCCACCTGTCCTTCCCCGGCCGCTTTGGCGAGCTGGTAAGGCGCGCCGGTGCAATCGCCGGCGGCATAGATGCCTGGGATATTCGTCTCCATGTTGCGGTTGACGGTGATGACGTTGTCCGCCAGCGCGAGCCCCGGTACGAGTTCCTGCACCGGAGTGACCTCCCGGATGAGGAAGACGGCGCTGACCGGCAACTTGCCTTCCGTTGTCACCAGATGCGTTACATGGTCTTCGCCGCTGATTGCTTTCGGCTTGCCGCCGACGACCCGAATCCGCTCGTCCAGATGCCCCCGCTCCTGGTGGAGAGGCAGGTAGTAAACGGTTCGGCAGATTTCCGCCAGGAAGTTCGCCTCCTCCTCCCCTTCCCGGGTATAACCGATGATGGCGATATCTTTCCCTTTGTACAGCGGGCCGTCGCAGGTGGCGCAGTACCCCACGCCCGAACCGAGCAGTTCCTGCTCGCCCGGCAAATATTTGGCGTGCGTGACCCCGGTGGCGATAATGACACTCCGGGCCGGGAAAAATTCGTTCTTAATCATGATGTTGAAAATGTCGCCCTCGGGGAATACCCCGTCAACCCGCGCTTGGGTAACGAACAAACCCATCTGCCGGACATGCTCAAGAAAATTCTCGCGCAGTTCCTTGCCGGTAATCGCGGGAAAGCCGAGATAATTGTTAATCTGCGGGGAAGCGTACATTTTCGGACTGCAGAATTCCCCGCCGTAAATGACGACGGTCTTGTTCCTGATTTTGGCGTTGACGGCGGCGGACAGACCGGCCGGGCCGCAGCCGATCACCGCCACGTCAAAGATTTCTCTACTTGCCGTTTCCACTTGCTCCACCTCCGGAAGATAAACCTGCTTTGTTACGGCACAGTTCATCACTTATTCTGCCCGCAATTTGCCTCCGACAGTACGGAGGCGGGAGGTTTTATCCTCCCGCCTACCCGGCCGACTAAAGGATGCGGTCGATTTGGCTCTTCATTCTGTCCTTGGGCATGTACCCGACCATCTTTTGTACGACTTTGCCTTCCTTGAAGACCGCGAGCGTCGGAATACTCATAATCCCGTAATGGGACGCAGTCTGAGGGTTGGCATCGACATCAAGTTTGACAACCTTGAGCTGTTCACCATATTCGTTGGCGATCTGCTCCACCACCGGAGCCACCATCCGGCAGGGACCGCACCAGGCCGCCCAAAAATCTACCAGTACCGGTTTTTCCGCCTGCAAAACCTCGTTCTGAAAACTGCTGTCAGTCGCATGCATAATGTTGCTCATTGTTTTCCCTCCTAATTTTTTATCGCTGGCACGACGCCGCCATCCCCTTACTGGGAGGCTGCCCGCCGTTGCATACCTTTGCCGCCTCGCACCGTTCATAAATCATACCGGCCGCCCGGCGGAAGGCCTGTTCGCTAAAAACCGTGAAGCCCACTTGCCCGATTTGCGTTGTCCGGCTCAGGCTGCCGTTGTTGTCCTCCACCACCCGGGTGGCGGTAATCACGATGGATTCCGGGCTTCTCCCGCTTCAGCCGCCGCCGGCGAGTTGAATATCGTCAATTTCACCGTAAGGAAAGCTGAAGACCTTCGGACCGAAAGGAGCGCCGGCCAGCAAGCCTGATTTGATTATGAGCGCCCGCTGCTCGGTCAGCACCAGAGCTTCGCCGATACTGCCGGCCAGGGAGACAATGACTTCTTCTCCCGGAGCAAGCGCCGCTTCTTTGCCCTTTTGCAAGCCGCCGCTCAGCGGCTGCACCATTTCTGATTTTTCCAGGCCAGGTGTCACAGCCTCACCTCTCTGTTCCATCCCGGTATCTGCCGCTTATGTGATACCATTGCCCTATATACCCCACAGGGTATCTAAAACATATTATAGCCATCCCCGGCATATTTTGTCAAGTACCAATTTTCAACCGTTTCATTTTTTATTTTTCGCTTTCCCTTTCCCGCTTATGACGCCAAGTTAATCCCAGGAAAGTGAGTTTATGACACGAGCATTTTCATCGCTGTGGTACCCCTGCAACTGCGATCATTTTTTCCGCATGCCACAGATGCTTATTAGCTTACTTGATAAATACGGTATCTTCCGAGCTTATCAAAAAGAATTATTAAGAGCAGAAAGAAAATTTATACATAATTCTTCTACATAGAAGGAAAATACAGTGTACATTTCGAATAATTATTCTTAATGACGGATTTATTTGCATTCCCGTACTCCGTCCTTTCATGCACCCACTGTACACACGGTCCGGGCGCAAGTGACCTGTAATAACCGCCGGCACATTAGACTTATATGCCGTAAAAGCGGCACCTACTGAAGAATGAAAACTCTATTCTGAAAGTAGTGGTACGGAACTCGAGATTGCCGCGTTGCCGTAAACAGCTCCTCGCAATGACACAAGCTTGACTACGCAAGCAAGAAAAACAATCGGAAGCAGCGCCTGCAATGATGCTATTCTGTTCAAGACAAAAGATACAACAAATTTCACTTCTTGTTTTCGTACCCCATGCATACGCACGGCCCGGGCGCAAGCGACCTTTAGTGAGAATCGTGCCGTGTCCGGCGAAGGCGAAGGTTTCAGACGGGGCCGAGCCATGGAGGGCGAGGCGACAATCACGGCACGGATGCCGTGTTTGTAAGTTTACCCCGTCTGAAGCCGAGACTGAGACGCTGACACGGCCGATACGAAACTACGTCGCTAAGACCGGACCGTAGAAAAAGCCCTCCCACGAAGCACAGCCGCAATTTCTGTTCTTGAATGTTTCGATCTTTTCGTCATCATCTCTTACCAAATATATGAGTAATAAACATCCTACTAAAGGAGGACAAAACGATGCTGACAAACGAAGTGCTTTACGAAGTCCGGGGCCCCAAGAGCCTGCCGGAAATGACGGCAGCCGAACTGGCGGCCGCGCAGCAGGAAACCGACCTCATTCTCATCTCGCTCGGGGCGACGGAAAACCACGCTACCCACCTCCCGCTCGGATCGGACAATTTCCAGGGCGATTATCTGATCAAGCGGACGGCGGAAAAACTCGCGGCCATCGGGATCAAAGCGGTGCCGGGCTTCACTATTCCCTTCGGCGTGAAATCCAACGCTTTCGAGCGCCAGAGCTTTTACGGCAATTGCGATTTGAAACCCGATACGCTCAAAGCCGTGTTGAAAGACGTCATTACGAGCCTCCACGGACACGGCTTTAACAAATTCGTCCTGATTTTGAACCACGCCGAGAACTGGGCGGTGATGCAGGTGGCGGCCCACGAACTGGGCGAGGAGCACGGCATCCGGTGTCTTACCGTCAACTGGATACCGCCGATGAACGATTTCTGGCCGACCGTCCTGAAAAATACGAAGCATCAAGGTCACGGCGGCGAGGATGAGACGGCCTGTGTGCTCGCGGCCGTACCAAACCTTGTCCACCTGGATGGTGTCAAACCGTGGTATCACCCGGAGACGGGCGAACCTGATGTCGAATTCGGCGGTCTCTACTACTACGGCGGCGCTGCGGGCATCTTCACTCCGGGCCAACCGGACGCCAGCCCCGGCTACGTCGGAGACCCGGCCGCCGCCACTCAAGAAGCCGGCGAAGCCTGCTACAACGCTTACGCCGAGTGGATCGCCAAAGTGGTAAAGAAGCATTATTATCCGAGTAAGTAGAAGAAGCCGACGGCGGCAACCATAATTTCCGTGCCGGCAACCCCCCATAAATAGCGAGGCGGAGGAGAAAGCGCTTTTCCCTCCGCCTCGCTTTGCCTCGGTCTGGTTTTTTGTCAATGCCGCACCCCGCCGGATGAAAGAAAACTTACTCCTGCCCTGATATCGTTGCATGCCGATTCGGTGAGAGTTGCGTCTGCCTTGCCGTCATCCGACCGATGCCGCCGAACAGGATGAGGGTAACGGCGATGCCCGCCGCGCTCAGCAGAAAAGCGGTCCGCAGGCCGGCACTCTCCGCCGCGGCGCCGATTGCGACAATGCCGGCGATTTCCCCCGCCGACCCGGCCATGTTGTAAATGGAAAGAACGGTAGCCCGGTAGCGGCTGTCGATCAGAGCATTGATGTGGTTTTCAAAGATCGGTTCGTACAGCCCGACGGCAAAGCGAAAGCCGACAAAGGCCGCGGCGGCAACGAGCGGCCGGTTTGCGGCGACGATGAGCAGGACCAGGAGCGCGCCGGCGAGGTTGACACCGATGAAGCTCCCCGTGCCGCGGCAGCGGGCGGTAAGCCACCGGATGGCCGGACGGACGGCGACGATCAGGAACAAGTTGGCGCCCGCCAGCAGCCAGCCCAATGCCGCGGTGCTCAGGCGGACTTCCTCCGTGCCATAGACCGGCCAGTATTCATCGATCGGTGCCACGGCAAATTCGTGCACCAGACAGACGAAGCAGAACAGCAGACCGATGCGGACCGCACCGGGAGCGGCCGCGAACATGCCTGCCAAACCCCGGCCCCGGTCAGCGGCCGGCGTTTCCATCGTGTCGCCCCTGTCCTCCCGCAGACCCATAATGGTATAGGAAAACAGGCAAGCATTGAGGATGATGTAAGCCAGCCAGTTGACCGTCATGTATCGCAGCCCCAGATAACCGCCGAGGATACTGCCGACAATGAGGCCGGTCTGCCGGCCCTGCACCCCGCTGATGATGGTGTTCTGAATCTGCCCTGGCTCACCCTGCTGCTTGAGAGTATCCACCGCCCAAGCCTGCAAAGCGCCGGAAACGCAGGTATAACCCAAGCCTTGCAGCACCGTCGCGGTGATAAACCCGGTAACCCCGCCGGCCAGCCAGAACACGACACCGGCGAGCCCCAGACAGGCGAAACAGCAAGCCACCGACACCTTGCGCCCGAACCGGTCGGCGATAAAACCGGTCGGCAGCTCGAACGCAAGCATACTTACCTCGAAAACCGAAGCGACAATTCCCACTTCCAGCAAACTCAGGCCCTGCTGCCGGAAATACACGGCGAGAACCGGGGCCAGCAGCCCTCGGCCTAAGCTCAAACCGAACAGCAGTACCGGGTACGGAAAAACACGGCGCGTGATACCGAGCCGTTCCCAAAGCGGCATGAATAATCCCACCTTTCGCCGGCCCGCCCGGCGGGCGGAAACAGCCGACTGAATCGTGTTCAGATTATGTCTATATTAGATATAATCTATCTGCGATATATATTAGCAAACGCCGGCCGCTCCGTCAAGCTTTTATTTTTCATCTGCAAAACAAAAAAGCGCCGGTACCGGCGCTTCGGACTGTCTCCAAACGGGAAATTGTCATTACTATGAAAGTGGCATTCCGGATGCTCTTTCATGCTTGGGTATGCCGCTTTGCGGTATACGCATTGCGATAAAAACAGACTGACCGGGTGACCGGGCGGGACGCCGTAGGCGGCGTCCCCTACCAGGGATACGGGAACGAATTACCCGGTCGGAATGCAGACAATGGCAGACAGACTATGGTAAACGAAACGTAGGGAACGCATTTTATGCGTTCCGCGTAGCCTTGTTCCTTTACATAGCAATGGCATAGTACGGAGTCGACAAAAAAGCACCGGTTCCGGTGCTTCCCTCAATGCCGCTTGGCTTAATCTCTCTCCTCCCGGAGACGGACGAGCAGTTCGCTCAAACCGGTCCGCAGACCGGCGACGGTCCCGCCCGGCATCCGGCCGAGAGCGTCCAGGAGAAAATCCCGGCCCGCCTCCTGCCGGATAGTATCCAGCAATTGCTGCCCGGCCGCGGTTACCACCACCCGGCTGACCCGCCGGTCTTCCGGGTCGGGCACGCGCTGCACCAGCCCGCGTCTTTCAAGGCGGGAAATCCGGTCCGACATGGTATTCTGGGCGTTGCGGAAAACTTCGGCCATTTGGCCGATGGTCGGCGCCGCCTCCCCGTCCGCCACGTCCAGACACAGCTCGTCGAGTTCGATCAACAAACTGTACTGTTCCTCGGTCAGATTATATTTTTGAGCCAGCCGGTGGTGCCTGGCATGGACCAGACGATCCAGTTCCTCCAGGCTATCGGTGATCTCCCGCAGATCTCGCTCGTCGCTCACGCCGCTCCTCCCCGCCTTCTCCATGCTGTGAAAAACATCCCACTACGTAATATTATATTGCCTTTCCGCCCCGCCCCGCAAGGAAAAAAGCACGCGGGACGGCCGTCCCACGTCTCTTTATTAATATCCCCGCCGCTTGTCGACAATCGTCCGGAGCGAACGCCCATTCAGATAGTCGTCCAGGTTTTCGAGAAAATTCTCGATCCGCTCATCGTTTAAGTTATGATGGGTAAACCCGGCCCGGTGCGACGTCATGATGACGTTGTCGAGATCGTACAACTCGCTTTCCGGCGGCAACGGTTCAGTTTCAAAAACATCAAGGCCGGCCCCGCCGATCCGGCCTTCCCGCAGGGCGCGGATCAGCGCCGCTTCCTGCACGACCGAGCCCCTGGCAATGTTGATCAGGAAGGCGTGCGGCTGCATCAGCTGCAGTTCGCGTTCGCCAATGAGTCCCTGCGTCTCCGGAGTCACGGCGACGGCCAGGACGATATAATCCGCGGCTTTCAGCACTTCCTCCAGCCGCTCCGCCGGAAACACTTCGTCACAGTATTCGTACGCCGTAAGCTGCCGATCGGCTCCGAGCACCCGCATATTGAAGCCGACCTTAGCGGCACGGGCGATTTCACACCCGATTCGCCCGAGGCCGATGACACCGAGCGTCTTGCCGGCCAGTTCGTTCATCTCCGTCCGAGCCCATTCGCCGCGGGCCTGCGCCCGGACGAAATGCGGCAGACGGCGCGCCCAGGCCAGCATCAGGGCGAGTGTGTGCTCCATGACCAGGGAGTCGAAGATACCCCGGGCGTTGGTAAGCAAAACGTCACTTTCCACCAGTTCCTGGTAAAGCAGATGCTCAATCCCGGCACTCACACCGTGCAGCCACTTCAGGCTCTTGGCCCGGCGGAACAACTCCGGCGGGAATTCCCAATTGGAAGTAGCGATGATTTCCGCTTCGGCGAAAAAATCCCCCGCCGCGTCGGCGTTCCGCGCGAGCTTAACATCCGCCCCCGGCGCCGCGGCCTGCACCATCTCCACATGGGAAGCGTCGAACAGCATCCGGCTCAGTATGAGTATCTTTGGTTGTTTATCCATTTCCGCTGCCTCCCCGCTCAATATCCGAGATTGAAGTCGACTTGGGTCAGGAGCGGTTCGCCCCGGACGTATCGCTTCAGGTTTTCCGTGAAAACGCCGATGCGCAAATCGGCCAGATTCTGCGACGACAGGCCGGCCAGATGGGGAGTGATGATAATATTGTCCAGCCGCCACAGCTCGCTGTCCGGCGGCAACGGCTCAGTTTCAAAGACGTCGATGCCCGCCCCGGCGATCCACTTCTCCCGGAGCGCTTTGGTCAAAGCCGCTTCTCGGATAATTTGCCCCCGCGCGATATTGATGACGAAAGCGTTCGGCTTCATCAGCTTAAATTCCCGCTCGTCCAGAAGACCGTCCGTCTCTTCCGTCATGGCCGCCGCGACCACGATGTAATCGGAGACGCGCAGCAGGTCGTCCAGCCGGTCGGCCGGCAGCAGTTCATCGACATACTCCTCCGCCGTCAACCGTTTCTTCGTGGCCACCACTTGCATCCGGAAAGCGAGCTTCGCCTTTCGGGCGATTTCCCGCCCGATGCTCCCGAGGCCAATGATGCCGAGCGTCCGTCCGCCCAGATGATCGACCGGGAGGCGTTCCCACTTCCGATCCCGCTGCATCAGTACGAACTTGTCGATGGACCGCGTCCAGGCCAACATCAGGGCGACAGCGTGTTCCGAGACACAAATATCCGCCGCCCCCCGCGGATTCGTCAAAATGATGTTTCGCTCGGCAAACTCCGGATACAAAAAGCTCTCGACACCCACCATCAGGGAATGCACCCATTTCAGTTTCGGGGCCAGCGAGACGGCGGCTCGGGGAAACTCGGGCTTCGTCGTAATGATGATTTCCGCCTCCGGCAGGAAACCGGCGGCGGCGTCCAGGCTGTCCGCCCTGACTATCTCCGCGTCCGGGACGACGGCCCGGACGGCAGCGAGAGTGGCGGTGCCGGGCTTCATCTTGGTCAGAATGAGAATCTTCATATCCTTCCTCCTTGCTTGCCAACAAAATGACTGCAACTATTCTGAGAAATTCGGGACGAAAAGATAAATACCTGCCGGAGCAGGCAAGAGAGCACAGACGTCCGTCAAAAAACAGGATAATTACCGCATTTCCAGCTTTTCCTGGAGAGTACGGACATAATCTTCCACATAAGTGTCGGTCGCCCGGAGCAATTGCCGCAATCCGGCCGGATCGCCCAACTCGTACATCATTTTCAGACCGACCTTCTCGCTCCGGAGCAGACCGGCGTCTTTCAGAACCCGCAGATGCTGCGACAGATTCGATTGGCTGAACTCCACATCGGCGTTCAGTTCACAGACGCAGCGCGGTCCGTCGGCCAAAAACCGGATGATTTTGTATCTGATTGGATGCCCCAAGGCTTTGTGGATCTTAACCGCCAGTTCCTCGCGATCCATCGGACTCCCCCCTGCCCCATTCGCTTATCACCATCCGGCCACTTCGCTACCGCCGCGTTGCCAGGAAAACTTCCTCGATAAAGCCGGCGATTCCCACGGCGTCGTTCAGGTCAAAACAAGGCACGCCCCGCTCCAGTTTGACATCGCTCGCAATCGCCACCAGACGATCATCCGCGCAGCACAACAGTTCGTCGGACAGCTCCGACCGAAACACCTCAATTTTCGGCTTGTCGCCCCGCTTGTAGCCTTCCGTCAGGATCAGGTCGACACCGGTAATTGTCGCCAGGACCTCGTCCAGGGTGAATTCCCGCTCCAGCCGCCTGATCATGGCCAGCTTCGCCGGGGCGGCGATGACGACCGCATCGGCGCCGGCCTGCGCGTGGCGCCAGGTGTCCTTGCCCGGCTGATCCAGGTCAAACCCGTGGACATCGTGCTTGATAGTGGCGATTTTGTACCCTTTCTGCTTCAGCACCGGGATTATTTTCTCCAGCAGAGTAGTTTTTCCGACATTTGATTTTCCGACGATAGAAATAACCGGAATCATTCTTCTCCTACCTCCCCGGTCAGCATTACGCGGACTTTTTCCCCGGCGGCCAGCGGGCCCGCTCCGTTTTCGGCTATAAGGAGCCCGTTCATTGCCGCCAGAGACAGCATTCCCGGCCGGCCCCGTTCGGCCCGGTACTGCCCGCCGGCCCGGCAAACTCTTACCGGCAGGTAGTGCGGCCCGGGCGAATGCAGGTGCCACGCCTCAGTCAGGACCGCCTCGACGACCGGCCGGTCCGGGGCCCGGCGCCCAGCGAGTTTATCCAGGACGGGCCGCACCAGCAGCTCGGCGGCCACACTCAAGGCACCCGGGTTGCCGGAAAGACAGCAAATCAACTTTCCCCGCCAGACCACCGCATGGGTACCGGCACCGGGCCGCATGGCGATCCGCCGGAATAGGCGGTCCGCCCCGAGCCGTTCCAGGGCTTCCGGCAGGCAATCGCACTCCCCCGCCGCCGTGCCGCCCGTCGTCAGCATCAGATCGGCCGCCGCCAGCCCCTCGCTCAGCCGGGCGGCAATCGCGGCCGCGTCATCCGGGGCCGGCCCGTACAACACCGGGCGGCCGCCCCACTGCGTCACGCAGGCCGCCGCGAACAGGCCGTTGCTGTCGTGAATCTGCCCGGGTTGCAACGTTTCACCCGGCCCGGTCAGTTCATCCCCGGTCGTGAGAATGGCGACGGTCGGCCGCCGGACCACCGGCACCGCGGTCAGCCCGGCCGCGGCGCAGAGGGCGAGCGCGCCCGGACTCATAACGCTGCCGGCCGGCCGCAGTACTTCCCCCGGCCGGTATTCCGCCCCGGCCGGTTCGATGTGCTGCCCGACAGGTACCGGTTGGCAGAGGGAGAAAACATCTCCCCTCAGTTCTCCTTCTTCATCGGACGCAACGGCGTCGGCTCCGGCCGGAACCGGTGCCCCGGTCAGAATCCGTAACGCGGTTCCCGGTGCGAGCGGAAGCGCGGCCGGATGGCCGGCGGCCGCTCGCCCGGTTATCCGGAGTTCGGCCGGCCGCCCGGCGGCGGCAAGCACAGTATCCGCCGCCCGCAGCGCGAAGCCGTCCCGCCGGGAACGGGCGAACGGCGGAAATGCATTATCCGCAGTCACCGCATCCGCCAACACCCGCTGCCCGGCTGCGGCCAGCGGGACCGTTTCCGCCGGCAGCGGCGAGACGTGCCGGAGGATGAGATCGAGGGCTGCCGCCAGACTAATCATCATTTCGCATCCCCGTGGGTGGTGACCGGCGGTGTTCAGCTTGTCCATTTGCCTCCCCGCTTTCAGCGGACTCCTTCCGCCCACAGCGCGAGCGCTTGCTGGTAGTCCGCCCAGGTGTTGATATTGAAGAACGACAGCAGATTTGGATCGTAGCGGCGGATGACCGGTTCCTCCACCGTTCTGACCCGCACCTGCCCAAAAAAGTCAAAAATCCGGTAATTGTCCCGCCGGAGTTGCGCTGTCATATGCGGCAGGCAAGCCCGGTCATACACGGCAAGCAGCGGCTGGAGAAACCCGTCAACCCTGGGGATGACGACATCGGTGCCGTCCGTCTGGGTCAACAAAAAACGGATCAACTTTTCACTGATAAACGGCATGTCCCCGGCGACGATCAAGGCCTGCGTCCCCGGCGCCGCGCTGAGACCGGCGTGCATTCCGGCCAGGGCGTTTCTCGCCCGGCGCCGGATCAGGTCCCCGACTTGGCGGACGCCGTCCAGCCCGGGCAAGGCCTTGTCGCTGACGAGCACGACATCGTCGAACACGCACGTGAGCTTGCCAAGGCCGGCCTCCAGAACAGTCGCCGCACCGAGCGGCAGCAGCCCCTTATCCGGCAGGCCGCCTAAATGCTCGTGCAGGCGCGAACTCGCCCCGCCGGCCAAAATGACGCCGCTTACCGTCCCGCATCTTTCCGGCAAGTTTCCCATGCGGCCAGAGCCCCTTTCCTCTCCCGGACAGCCGCAGGGCGGCTATCTCTCCTTCGGACAAAAATTGACGGCAAAAGATATTGTTAACTGACCGAAAACAGAGGCAGCCGGTCACTGCGGGCGAAACACCCAAAAAGAGAGCCTCCAACAAGACACAGCAGAGAAGACCACCCCTGTTAAAAATAGTATACCCGACGCAGCCGCCGCTGACAATAAAGTTTTTCGCTCCCGCCGGTACCGGCCGGGCAGGAGAAAAGCGTAAAACGGGCGACGGGAAATACCCGTCCGGGAAAGCAAAACCGGCGAAGATTGGCTTCGCCGGACAAGCGGACGCTACTTCTTTTCATCGATCCGCAGCACCCCGCCGGAGGCGTAATCCTCCTTGGCCAGGTCGTGAAACGCAATCTTGACTGCCTCCGCCGGACAGTTCAGCGTTTCAACGATTACCTCGGTGATGCGCCGGGCGGCAGCCCGTTTCTGCTCCACGGTTCTCCCCTCAATCAGGCTGATATGGACAAGCGGCATTCTTCCACCTCCTCCCTTACCTGTTCCAGTCTATAGTTCGGCGGCCGGCTGCCACTTCCTTCCGGCATAAGCCTTCTTCCGAACGCATAGGATGCACAAGAAATGTCCGCAGCTGGGAAGGAAGGATGCCGTATGCCGAAAAATTCCCTGGCCCGGGGGACTACCATCCTGTTCGCCGGCAACCTGATCAACCGGTTCATCGGTTTTTTTCTGCGCATCTACCTGATCCGCCTCATCGGGGTTGAAGGGGTCGGCCTGTTCCAACGGGTCACGTCCCTCTTCTTCACCTTGTTGATTATCACGACCGCCGGCTTCCCGGTGGCTGTCCCGATTATGGTGGCGGCGGAAGAAGCCCGGAGCGATTACGTTGCCGTTCACCGCATCACCCGGCTGGCTTTCGCCCTGATTTTGACGGCTGGTCTGCTGACGTGCGCCCTGACGCTCTGGCAGGCGGAAACGATCGCCGTCCGCCTCCTCGGCGACCGGCGGGCGCTCACAGCTCTGATTACCGTAGCCCCGGCTTTGTTCTTCTGCGCCGGCACGGCTATCCTGCGCGGCTACTTCCAGGGGGTCCGGCAAATGGCCCCCATCGCCTGGTCGCAAATCACGGAAGAAATCGCTCAGGTGGCAATCACCGTAACTTGCCTGCTGCGTTGGTCGCCCCTGAACCTGACGACCGCCGTCAGTTGTCTGGCCCTCGGCTTTGTCGGCAGTGAAGCGGCCGGTTTCCTGGTCGCGGCTTTTGCCTACCTCCGCTGCCGGAGGCGGGACTTCGCCCCGGCCGCCGCGCCGCCGCGGGGCGGCCAAAACAGCCCGGCGCCCCGCACCGTCCTGCGGCAGATCGCCCGGCTGGCCGCTCCGGTAACCGCTTACCGGCTCATTTTGTCCCTGGCTTCTTCCCTGAACGCCATCCTGATTCCGGCCCGCCTGCAGGCTGCCGGCGCCACTTTGAGCGCGGCCACCGCGCAGTTCGGCCAGTTGACCGGAGTTGCCGTGACCCTGGTCTTTTTGCCCACCGTGTTCACCCAAGCCCTGACGGCGAATCTGATTCCGGCCGTCGCCGAAACCGCCGCCCGGCCGGATCGGCGGGCCGTCCGGCGGCAGATCCGCAAAGCGATCAAGCTTACTTATCTGGTAGGACTGCCGGCTGCCGCCTTGCTCATCCGGCTGGCCGGGCCGCTGACGGCGGTCATCTTCCGTTCCCCCGGAGCAGCCGGACCGCTCGTCGTTCTATCTGCCGGAGCCGTCTTCATCTATCTGCAGCAGGTGACGTCCGGCATCCTAAACGGCCTCGGCCGGACCGCGGTCCCCGGCCGGAACATGCTGGCCGCCAGCGCCCTGTCCCTCGCGCTCATCTACCGGCTGACGATCATCCCGTCCTGCGGCATCCTGGGCGCCGCCGCCGGCCTGACCGCCGGCAACTGCCTCGGCTGCCTGTTAAACCTCCTGTCCCTCCGCTCCGTCGCCGACCGGCTGTTCGACCTGCCGCACCTGCTGCGAACCGGGCTCAGCGCAGTGCTGGCCGGGTTCGCGGCGGCAAAGCTGTACGAACTCCTGTGGCTGCCGGCCGGCAGCCTCGCGGCCCTGCTCCTGGCCGGCACCGCCGGCTGCCTCGTCTACGCGGGCGCGCTGCTTTGCCTGCGCGCCGCCCGGACCGACTGAGCAGGGGGCCACGCTACTTAAGGTGCAAATCAATCACAATCTTCCCGTCGACGAACTCAATCAGCCGGGACTCCGGCCCGATTGCCGCCGGACTGTCATTTGCCAGATCACCCGTCTTAAACACCGAAAGCATGACCCCGATCAACAGCATGTCGATGACAGTGGCAGTACCGCCGTAAGAGATCAGGGGCAGCGGCAGGGAAGCAAACAAGGGGAAAAAGTTGTTGGCGGCATAGAGAACAGTCTGCATGGCCAGGGTAGCCAGAACGGCAGCGGCGGTCAGTTTCCCCATCACGCTTTTCTGCCTTAGACAGATTGACCCGGCCCGGACAAGGAAAACCAAGAGCACACCCATAATTACAACCAACGCTGCCCAGCCGAGCCGGTGCACCAGATAGGTGAGAAGATAATCGGTATAAAGAACATTGGGCAGCAGGTTTCCGTAAATATCGGTCAAATCTCCCGGTCCGAACACCCGTGCCCCGGCCAGCATATCCCGGATGATTGTCCCGATATAGCCGGCGCCCAGCGGGTCCAGAGCAGGGTTGAAGGCCGTTAAAAACCTTTGCAGCCGGTAAGGACTGCCGGCGATAAACATAAAGGCCGACCCTGCGGTTACGATGACCGTCGGGATATGAACGAGCAGGAGAGCGTTGCGCTTGTTGACCTTAAAAAATCCGTTGACGACGGCAAAGGTCAGCAAGCCAAGACAAGCCAGCGAACAGAGCACCACATTGGCGAGGCTCGGCACAATCAGACCGAGCAGCGCCGGCACGGCACAGGCGGCAAGGCTCAGGATGATTCCCGGATACCCCCGGCCCCGCAGGTCGTAGATGATACCGGCAACGGCCAGCGGGAAAAAAAGCAGCGGATATTGGCCGTACAGGTGCCGGCCGTTAACCGGCGGAGAAAGTAGAGTCACCCCGACTGTTACCGCGGCGAGCCCCCAATAGATTACTTTGGGATACCGGCCGATAATTGTGAAGTCCAACATAAATGCAGTTGCCAGACAACCGATGCCAAGCGTGGTGCTGATTATTATACTGGATGAAAGCCAAGGCGTGTCTGCAGCACTAGAAATATAGATTTTCAAAGCAAGCCCAAGGGAAAGAGCAATGGATGTCAAGGCAATGATGCTCCATTCAACTTTCGGCCGGTGGGTACGGTCAAGCTCCGAGCCGACAAGAAGCGGATCGCCCATTTCCGTAATTGCCATTTCGGTTGCGGCCTCTTCGTCATAACCGTCTGCCAAATACGCGGCGCGCTGATCTTCGATATGGGCTCTGAGTTCAGCCGCTACTTCGTTATGCGCTTTGCGCCATCTGATTTGCCCGCAGACGGCATCCAGGTATTCGCTGATTTTGTCAGGCTGTGGCAAAGTCCGCTCCTCCTTTCAGCACCCGGTTAACGGCCGCGGCGTATTCCGTCCATTCGTCCGTTTTATCGGCCAGCATTTTCTTCCCTTGCGGGGTAATCCGATAGTATTTCCTTACTTTTGCGTTGTCCGCCTTCTCAGCATAAGACGTAATCGTTCCCTGTTTCTCGAGGCTGTGCAGCAAAGGATACAAGGTCCCGGCTTTGAGGGAAAACGAATGATCCGACCGTTGCGCGAGTTCCTCGATCATCTGATACCCGTACCGATCCTTTTCTTCGAGCAGCTTAAGGATTAGCATTGTTGTGTTCCCGGTGAGCAATGCTTTGCTGACTGCCATCAGCCTCTCGCCTCCCCATATATCGAGCATCTATATATATGATATATAGATGCTCGATATATGTCAAGAGCCAAATACCGACTTATCCCGCCGGCCCGGCTCCCGACCAAAACAACGGAGCGGCCCGCTCAAGACCGGCCGCTCCGTACTGTACTTGCTGTCGTTTATTTTACCCAGTCGCACGGGGCTTCGCACTCGGCGCAGGTCATCCGGAGACCCGACACCGGCGGCTCTCCCTTGATCGCCTTGATCAGATCGAGCGCCGCCCGGACCTGCTCCGGCTCCCCGGTGATTCCGAGCGCAACGGCCCCTTCCGAACCGCCGATGCCGCCGGCTCCGAGCAGCTCGGCCCGCACCCCGGCCAGCAGCGCCAGGGCTTCGATCTCGGTAACCACCCGCTGCCCCGCGATGTCGATGGGCAAAAGATTCGTTTTGAAGCCGATGGAAGCGTCGATATCCTCCCAGGCGGCAAAAGCGGCCGCCGCGGGTACGGACGGCACCAGTTTCTCCAGGCCGACCGGCACGATCAGGCCGGCGCCCTGCGGGCCCAGATAAGCCTTAGCCCGCCCAAGGGTCCCGCCGTTCGGGTTGCCGGCTAGAATACCGACCCGGCCCTGCGGGTCGACGGCATTGGCGCCCTTGACGAAGACATTGCCGGGCCCGAGCCGGGTGATTGCAGCGGCGAAGGGAATATCGGCCGGACGGCCGTTTTGCAGGACGAACAGTTGTCCGCGCTTTGCCTCCGGCGTAGCGCAGGCCAATCCTTCGGTGATTACTCCGAGGACAAATCTCCCTTTGTCCGGCACTTTTTCCCGGAGCAGCTCCTCCACGACAAAAACATTGGTCGTACCGGCCGCGAACACAATCATGCCGTCCGCCATCGCCTGTTTGATTTCCGGCAGCACCGCGACCGCTTTGGCGATCAGCCGCTTCGATTCCGCCGGAGTCAGGACAAATACCGCTTTCATTTTAACCTCTCCCGTTTAATTAATTATACCTGATTATGCTTAATCCACTGTCGCGCTTCAGCCCTGCCGTTGTTATGAAAGGGCGCAGGACGGGCGGAACGCATACAATGCGTTCCCTGCATTGCGTTAAATGTAATGTAGGTCAGCCTGAGCGGAGCGAAGGATCTCATTCCTACTGCTTTGCAAATTAGCTCAGCCGAGTTGGGTCAGGCACCCGGCCAGTTCCCGCAGATTTTCCGCCGTACCGGCAAGTTCCTGAATCGCCGCCGCGACCCGTTCCGTCTCCCCGGCCTGGTCCTGGGTAATTTGCCCTACCTGTTTAACTTCGGAGCTGATTTGCCCCATCGAGTGCCGGATGTTGTCAAGAATGCTGTTGATTTGTTCGGCCGAAGCGGAGCTGTCGTCCGCCAGCTTGCGCACCTCGGAGGCGACGACGGCGAAGCCGCGTCCGTGTTCGCCGGCCCGGGCCGCCTCGATGGCCGCATTCAGCCCGAGGAGATTGGTCTGAGAAGCAACTTTTTTGATAAATTCCAGGACTTCGTCCGTCTCTTTGATATACGCTTCACTCTGTCGGGCCGTTCCCGTCAGCGACTGGCCGCGGGCGGCCAGATTTTCCGCGCCCGAACTGACTTCCTGCACCGAGGCGTTGATTTCCCGCACCGTTGCCGCCAGACGGTCGGCCACCTGAACGAGCGCTTCCGACTGGTGGTGCAGTTCCTCAATGATGTGCTCTTTGCCTCGCACGAGAAGCATCATCAAATTCGCCACCTGCGATTCGATGATAATCGTACCATCCCGTTTATTTTGCAGGAGCATCTCCTGAACCCGCCGGCTGCCAGTGGCTTCAATGATAACGTCGTATGGCCGCTCCTGCAACTGGGCAAGCTCGGTCGTTGCGAACAAACCCATCTGGCGTGCCAGCTTGAGCCCCGGCGCCTCCGCATCGATATCGGCGATACCGGCTACCTGGACTTCATTCAGCCCGGACAACACCCGTAACAGTGAAGTCCCTCCCTGGCCGGCTCCCACAATTGCTATCCTCACCCTGCTTCCCTCCCGCTCTCCTATTCGCTCGCTCAGTTTTCCGCCCATTATCCATTTAAGGTAAAATTCGACTCTAATCTTCTTTTTCCTGCTGCCGGTTGGGCCGTGAGCCCGGCCGGCCGGTTTCGGCAAAAACGAACCGGAGCTGTTCCGGCTCGCCCGGATAAAGGAAATTGGACACGGTTAAACCGAGCAGCCGCGCCCGCCGTGCGGTCAAATCGATTTTCGCCAGCAGTTCGCCGCCGAGCCGGCTGATCACTTCCCGGCTGTCCGTGGCGAAGTCGACTGTCCGGCTGCGGGTGATGGTCGTGAAATCTTCGTAGCGAAGTTTGAGCGTTACCGTTCTGATTTTGAGTCCCCGGCGGACGAGCCGGTCAGCAATTGCCGCGGCAAACTCATCCAGATAGCCCTGCAGCTGCACCCTGTCGCTCATGTCCCGGTCAAACGTCGTCTCCTCGCCCAAAGACTTAACCACCTGATTCGCCTCCACCGGCCGTTCGTCGACACCCCGGGCGAGCTGGAGCAGCTCTTCGCCGCGCTTGCCGAACAAGCTGTGCAGCAGAGACGTATCGGCTTTCAGCAGATCAGCAATCGTCACGATGCCGATCCGATTCAGCTCCTCCTCCGTCCGCGGACCGACGCCCCAGAGTTTCCGCACCGGCAGCGGCGGCAGTATTACCGGCGCATCCGCTTCTGTGATCACTGTAAACCCGTCCGGCTTGTTCATATCGGAAGCAAGCTTGGCCAGGAATTTGTTATATGAGACACCCACCGATGCCGTCAGCTCCAGTTCAGCTTTGATCGCAGCCTTGATTTCCCGTGCCACGTCTATCACCGGCTGCCCGGTGACATCCAAAAAGGCCTCATCGAGGGAAATCGGCTCAATCTTGTCAGTGTAGCGGTTGAAGATGGCATGAAGCTGGTGCGAGACCTGGCGGTAGCGGTCGATGTCGGCCGGGAGGAAGACGACCTGCGGACAGCGCTTCACCGCCTCCCGACTGGCCATCGCCGAGTGGATGCCGTAGCGGCGGGCTTCGTACGAAGCGGTAGCCACGACGCCCCGGTGCTCCGGATGCCCGCCGACCACTATCGGCCGGCCGCGGTACTCGGGATGGTCCCGCTGCTCGACGGAAGCGTAAAAAGCATCCATATCAACATGAATAATGTTCAGTTTATTCATCGAGTTCACCTCGCCCGGACCCGCCCGCTGCCGGGCGGTCGACAGCATCCGGCAGCCCTTCTCTTCAGGAAAGCACCTGTGTCTCCACAGGTGCTTTCCGATCAAATCATCAGCTCTTCGCCTTCCTTTTTGTTCGCCAGCAGGTTGTCGCGGGAATTCTTGATGTGCTCGGTAATCAGGTGCTCGGCCGCTTCCACGTCGCGGCGCTGGAAAGCGTCCAGGATGGCCCGGTGCTCCTGCAGGGCCTTTTCGGCCCGGCCGGGTACCCGGAGCGAAGCGGTCCGGGCCCGCTGCACGTGTTCCTGCAGGCTGCTCAAGATCTGGCGCAACGGCTTGCTCTTGGTCGCCCGGAAAATAATCTCGTGGAACTCAGAGTTTTTGGTGTTCACCTGGGCGAGGTCGTTCCGCCGGGTGTAGAATTCCATCAGATCCATATTTTCTTCCAGCTTGCCTAATTCCTCCCGAGTTATCCGCATCACCGCCCAGCGAGCGGCGAGCCCTTCCAGGCAATGACGGATCGTGTAAATATCATTCACATCCTGCACCGATATGCCTTTGACGATAACCCCCTTATTGGGGACGCTGCTGACCAGCCCCTCCAGTTCGAGCTTCCGGATCGCCTCACGGATGGGTGTCCGGCTGACGCCCATCTCTTCGGCCAGTTTTGTCTCAATCAGGCTCTGTCCCGGCTTGAGCGACCCGTTCAGGATGGCTTCCCGCAAAGCGTTGAATACCTTGTCGCGCAGCGGGTAAAATATATCTTCCTCACCCGGTAATATTTTATCCACCCGGGATTCCTCCTTTGACGGTAAGTCCGCAGTTAGGGCCGGCAAAGTATCCCGACACAACCAAGCGGCAGACTTGTCCGTTTTACTCTCCGGATACTATTATACAATTTTTCCTAATGTATGGCAAGAAGCGTCAGGCCTGTCCCCGCGACCGGCTGCTCATCCATATTTAACCAAAAGGATTGCCGGAGCGGGAGTCGAATTCAATTTAGAGCAAACCCTTGCCGGGAGGAAACCATGCCAAAGACAATCAGCTGCCTGCTCATTCTCTGTCTGCTACTCGCCACCCTGTCCGGACCCGCCCACGCGGCTCCCGCAGTAACGGCGGAAGCCGCTATCCTGATCAACGCCGGCACCGGCCAGGTTCTATACGAAAAAAACTCGGATCAACAGATGTATCCGGCCAGCACGACGAAAATCCTGACCGCCATCCTCGCCCTGGAATTAGGTAATCCGGACGATTGGGTGACGGCGAGTGAAAATGCCCGGGTGACGGAAGGAACCTCGCTGTATCTGGAAGTGGGTGAGCGGGAAAAACTCGGCGATCTCCTGTTCGCCCTCCTGCTGCGGTCGGCGAACGATGCCGCCGTCGCCATCGCCGAGCATATCGCCGGGTCGGTAGAAAACTTCGCCGGGCTAATGAATACCAAAGCAGACGAAATTGGCGCGACCGGGTCGCATTTTGTGAACCCCCACGGCCTGACCGATCCCGGGCACTACTCGACCGCCCGCGATCTTGCCCGCATCGCCGCTTACGCGATGCGGAACCAGGCGTTCCGGGACATCGTAGCGACAAAACGGGCGACGATGCCCTGGCCGGGCGAGGAATGGGACCGCACGCTGGATAATCTGAATGAACTGCTCGGCACCTACGCGGGCGCCACCGGGATCAAAACCGGCTACACGCAAGCCGCCGGCCAGTGCTTGGTGGCTTCCGCCGCCCGCGACGGCACCGAACTGATCGCCGTCGTCCTCGAAGCCACCGGCGATAATGTCTGGGCCGACGCGACCGGCCTCCTTGACTATGGCTTTACGGCTTTCGTCACCAGCCCGGCCGTCGAAGCGGGCGAAGCGGTAACGGAGCTGAAGCTGCCTTTGGCCGGCTCCACTCGTCTTCTGGCCGCCGCCTCCCTCCCGATCAGCCGCAGCTCCGACCGGGAACCGGTCATCAACCGGGAGGTCACGGTCACCCGGGGTACCGCCCCGGTGCAAGCCGGTGAAGTCGTCGGACAGCTCCGGGTGACAGTCGACGGTTCCCCCGTCGGTACCGTCGACCTGGTGGCCGAATCGGCCGTTTACCGTCCGGTTTATACCCGCTGGTGGTTCTGGCTGCTCCTGCTATTTCTGCTCTTCCGCCTCGACGTCTACCGCCGCCGGCGCCGCCGCTGGCGCCGTTACCGGTTCGAACGCAGATTTTAAGAGCAAAGCGCCCGCAGTTACTTAATAACGGCCTGCCAATCCAAACCAACGGAAGCAATGGGATCTGTCCGAATTTGGTTGAGGTAATGCTTTGTTTTTATATATCCGTACACATAACCTATTCTTGGGGGCTCTCCGACAAGTAATCCTGATGTTATGTTTCGGGTGAAAAAGTTCGAAATTATATCATTGTGAAATGCGTAATCCGACATTACTTGCTCAATTATCGACCAATTGTTAATCACCCATTTAACTGTTTTTTCTGGAACAAAGCAATATTCGTATGGCTGATAACCCGGATTAAGATATTCCGAACAGTTTATGGCAAGGCCCTCCGTTATACTTCTTTGCCCCACGCAGTTTCCGAACAAATTTTCTCTGAAATAAGTGCTTCTGATCCAATGATGGCACTCGTGTGCCAACAATATCTTTATCGCATTTAAGTTGCCATTCACGGCTTCAAGGCACAGGACAGTAACTGCTTTTTCTTTATATTCTGTGGAGTAGATATTTGTACAGTCAAGCCCAACTATAACATACACATCCCTATCGCGGGGAGTACGCTCAAACCGCATTGCGATGGAAGCCGTCGCTGCCACAATACTTTTTTCAAAGGTTTCGAAATCATCGATACTATCACGTAGTATTTGAAAACGATTTCTACCGATTTTGCTCATATGACTGATTGCGCTGTCCTCCGAAGCAAACCCTTTCGGCCGTAGATGTATGCTGTTTAGCAACGCAGCATTCGGCTTGAAATAGTTCGCCACGTAACAGTCAATCCATTGCTCCGCTGTAGAACTCAGGTCATATGCTTTAATAAAATCACGATATTTCCAGATCCAGTTAATCATTTTCCCTCCAATGCAGTCACTTTGCAATCTGCAGCTTTCCTAATAAAATAAACATATCATGCCCCGACCACACAGCATTATCACTTCATTTTTATCTATAATCTGCGTCCAGCATACCACAAAAAGTAACCAGAAAAAAGACTTCAGACCTGTGTTCTCAGGTTTCGCTCCTTTTGACGAAGAGGACGTAAAAAAGCTACGAAATATATTTCATTACGTAGCTTTTTTTGCGTTCCGATACTAATTAGCAGACAACGGCACCAGAAGCCGATTCGGATATTTTTCGACGCTTTCCTGTGGTACCCGCCTTAAGGGCGGAATTTTTGTCGGCCGACACGCCGGAGGGAAGACTATTTCCGGTTCGCCGTTGCCGTCGCCCGGTCTAACAGCGACAACAGCAGCAGGCAGGCGAAGCTGACGAACATTCCGATGTACAGCGGGTCCATCCCGCCCGGAACGAGCCCGGCCCAAAGCAGCGAGGACAGCGGCGCCAGCACGATCGCCGTTACCCCTGCCCGCGGTGTCACGTACCTTCGGGCAAAGACGGCCGCCAGCAACGGCAGGCAGACCGTCGCCCCCCGCAGCCCCATGGACAGGAAGCTCCACTTCAGGATGAGCGAATTCAGGTTGCCGGTGACGAAAAAGAGGGTGGTACCGGCGACGGCGACGATCAGCACCCGGGAAGCGAGCAGGACCTGCCGATCGGTCGCCTGCGGGCGGATGAGCCGTTTGTAGATGTCCTGGCTGAGCATGGTACTCACGCCGAGCGTCAGTCCGGCGCCCGTCCCGATCGTGGAAATCAGCAGCGTTGCGAGCGTAATGCCGCCCAGCCACGGGTTGAGGTACTGGAGGATAAACATGGGCATCGCCTCGGCCGGACTGATGCCCGGGAAATGCATTTTCATGTACAGGCCGACGAAAATACCGGCCAGCCCCATCGGCGGGATGAGCAGACCGGAGATGACGGCGCCGGTCCGGGAAGCCGCTACATCCCGGCCGGAGAACATGGCCTGCAGGTAGGTCTGAGTGGAAATAACCCCGACCAAGAGAGAAAAGCCGCCCGCCAAATCCTTCGTCACTCCCCGGCCGAAAAGGGAAAACCAAGGGAACGCGGGTAGGCTCGCCCGCAGTCCGCTCATGCCGCCGACCATGCCGTAAGCGAGAATACCGATAACCAGCAGCGAGAAATACAACAGTAAAGTTTTCGCCGTACCGACCAGACCGGCGCCCCAGACGCCGCCGAAAATGACGTAGGCGATGATCAGGGCAGCCGCGATGATGGCCGCCGTAAACGGACTGACCCGGAATATCGTTGTTAACAGAGCGATTGCCGCCAGCATCTGGGCGATAACATTGATAAATATTCCTACTGAAGTAAAAATCCCCGCCAACGGAGCGGCCGTCGGGCCATAAACCCGACCCAGGAACTGGGGAACCGTCTGGACATCGGTTTCCCGCAATGGTCGCGCCAGGCACAGTCCCAAAAAAAGACAGGAAATGCCTGCTCCCAAAGTAAACCACCAGGCGGAGAAACCATAATTGTAGGCAAGCTGCGCCGTGCCGACGGTTGACGACCCGCCGACCAAGGTGCCGATGATCGTGCCGGCGACCAAAGGGGCGCCAATCTTCCGGCCGCCGACGGCAAAGTCGCTGGCCGATTTGACCTGACGCATCGAATAAACACCGACACCGGTGATAATGAGCAATGTCAGGCAAATCCCGCTGATATGGTAAACCGAAAGCATACTACCGCGCTCCTTTGTTCGTGGATTATCCGCCGCTGTTACTGTAAACCATTTTAGTATTCGCGCCTGAGCCGCCAAATCCTGTCCGGCCGGGGAAATATCCTGAGCCGGAGAAAAGCTTGTCCACGATATTTGCCATTTCAGTTGAAAAGGCGAATATTATCATGTATAATAGACACATCATTCGCTTATTTCCGAATAGGAGGTGTTGCCAACAGTCATTGCAATCGGTTTTTGCCCTTATTATCTCTATTTATCTGTTTAGACTCAGACAAAATCTGAACACAAGGAGGGTTGTCCCGGCGCCGGCCGAGCCCGGCTCCGGGGAAAAACGATGGCGACACTGACGCAAAGCGAAACCGCATACAAAAATCCCGGCCTCCTCGAACGACTGTTCAAACTGTCCGCTCATAAGACCGATCTTCGGACGGAAATTATGGCCGGACTCGTTACTTTTATGACGATGGCTTATGTCATCGCGGTCAATCCCACTATTCTCGCCGCTGCCGGCATGCCCCGCGAAGCCCTGATGACCGTCACCATTCTGTCGACCGCCTTGGCCACCCTGCACATGGCCCTGTATGCCAACCGCCCCTTCGCTCTTGCTCCGGCTATGGGGTCGAACGCATTCTTCGCCTACTCGCTGGTCGCCGCCGGGGTTTGCGATTGGCAGACCGCACTCGGCATGGTCCTGCTGTCCGGAACGATTTTCCTCGGCCTGACCCTCGTCGGCCTGCGGGAAATGATTGTCAAAACAATCCCGACGTGTATTAAATTCGCTATCGGTTCCGGCGTGGGCATGTTCATCGCCCTGCTCGGCTTCAAAAACGCCGGCCTCGTAGTCGCCTCTCCCGCCACCGGACTGCTGGCCCTGGGCAATTTCTGGGAACCTGGTCCGCTGCTGGCCGTTATCGGTTTCTTCATTATCGCTGTTCTCATGGCCCTCAAGCTCCGCGGTGCTCTTCTTCTCGGTATCATTCTGACAACCGTTGTCGGTATTCCCATGGGCATCACCAAAGCTCCGACCGCCATCTTCGCTCTGCCGCCGAGCATCATGCCGATCGCTTTCCAGGCCAACTTCTTCGGCGCGCTGCGGCTTGCTTTCATCCCGGCGATTTTCACCTTCTTCATGGGTGACTTCTTCTCCACCCTCGGCACCGTCCTCGGCGTCAGCGCCAAAGCCAATCTGCTGGACGAGGAGGGAAATCTGCCGGAAATCCAGAAACCCTTCCTGGTTGACGCCATTCATACCTGCGTCGGCGCTCTGCTGGGTACCAGCACCGTTACGACGTATGTCGAATCGGCTTCCGGCGTGGAAGCCGGCGGCCGGACCGGTCTGACGGCGCTCGTTACCTCGCTCGCCTTCTTCGCGACGCTGCTCATTACCCCGCTGGCGCTCGCCATTCCGGGTGCGGCGACCGCCCCCGTGCTCATCCTGATCGGACTGCTGATGATGTCCACCGTGAAAAACATCAACTTCGACGATTTCACCGAAGCGCTGCCCGCGTTCATCACCATCGTCGTTTCCGTGTTCACCTTCAGCCTCTCGAACGGAATGAGCCTGGGCATTATCACCTACGTTCTGATTAAACTGTGCTCGGGCAAAGCGAAGGAAATCCCGACCGGGCTGTACGTGCTCTGCCTGCCGCTCTTCTATTACTTCTACTTGCTGATTAAATAATCCGTTCCCGGCACCCACCTCGTTTCCGGCTCAGGCCGGAAACGAGGTGGGTGTCTTGTTAAACATGACTAGGTATGTCTTTTGTCCGTCTCTTCGTACCCCATATGACACGCACGACCCTGGCGTAAGCGACACCTAGTGAGCATCGTGCCGTGTCCGGCGAAGACAAGGTCAAAGAGGCAGTTGCGAGTAGGAGGCGTGCAACCGACAATCACGGCATGGAGACCGTGTTTGTCGGGTCTGACTCTTTGACCGCAGGCAAGCCGCTGACACGGCCGATGCGAAACTACGTCGCTAAGACTGGGTCGTAAAAAAAACCAACGAGCGAAGCACATCAGCAATCTCTGTTCTTCCTTGCGTTCACTATTGCCCGCATTTGGTGATAGACAGTTACAAAACTGGAGGTGGTATCCAATGAACCGGTCCGAACTGATTGAGGCTGCTCTCGGGCAGCGCCCTTGCGACCTGGTCATCAAGAACATCAACCTCGTCAACGTGTATACCGGCGAAATCTACCCGGCGGACATCGGTATCTACGGCGAATACATCGCCCACGTCACCGTCCCGGGTGAGGCGCCACCGGAGGGAAAGACGGTTTACGACGGCAACGGCAAGTTCGCCGTTCCCGGTTTCATCGACACCCATGTCCACATCGAGAGCAGTCTGCTCACCTCCGCCAATTTCGCCCGGGTCGTCCTGCCGCACGGAACGACCACCGTGCTCACCGACCCGCACGAAATCGGCAATGTCCTCGGCTTGCGCGGCGTCAAGTACATGGTGGATTCCAGCGCCGGGCTGCCGCTGCGCATCCTCATCCTCGCCCCGTCCTGCGTTCCTTCCGTCCCCGGTGTCGAGACGGCGGGGGCCGAGTTCGGCGCGGCGGAAATCCGGACGATGCTGGAATGGGACCGCGTGCTGGGAGTGGCCGAGGTCATGGATTATTACGGCGTAATTCACCAGACTCCGCGCATGAATGAGATTCTGGCCGCCGTGCGCACCGCCGGCGGCGTCATTCAGGGACACAGCCCCTTCCTCAGCGGCCGGGAACTTTCCGCCTATCTGTGCGCCGGCCCGGATTCGGACCACGAAGTGATGACGGCGGCCGATTGCCTGGCCAAGCTGCGCGCCGGGATGGTTGTTGACGCCAAGGAGAGCTCGATCACTAAGAACATCAAAGAAATCTTTGCCGCCTATCAACCGCTCGCTTATCCGCCGAACATCACCCTGTGCACCGATGACCGGGAAGCGGCGGACCTGCTGCACGAGGGACACCTGGACGAAGTCCTCCGCCGGGTAATCGAGGAAGGCGTTCCCCCGGTCATCGCCATCCGGATCGCCACGCTGCAGGCGGCAAACCGCATCGGCCTGAAAGAATATGGGGCCATTGCCCCCGGCAAGATCGCCGATATCGTTCTGCTCGACGACCTGGAGAAAGTCAGGGCCAACGAAGTCTTCGTCGGCGGCAGCCTGGTGGCGAAAGCCGGCACTCTTGCGGTCGATATCCCGAACCGCGCTTTCCCGCTCGAAACGGAGAATACGGTCATTCTGGCCAAGCCTCTTACCGAGGCAGACTTCGCGATCAAAGCGCCGGTTGCCGGCGGCAACGTCACGCTGCGCGCCCTCGCCTACCAGGCCGCCGCCTCCCTGCGGATGGATTTCCTGCCGATTACGCTGCCGGTGCAAGACGGCACTGTCCGCTACGACGGTGATCCGGAACTGAACTGCGTCGCCGTCTTCGAGCGCCACGGGCGCAACGGCAACCGGAGCCTCGGGCTGATTCGCGGCTTCGGACTCACCGGGGGCGCCATCGCCAGCACCGTCTCCCACGACTGCCACAACCTAACCGTCGTCGGCACGAACGCGGCCGACATGCTGCTCGCCGCCCGGACGCTTACCGAATGCGGCGGCGGCCTCGCCTGTGTTCGCAACGGTGTTGTCCTGGCCCGCATCGAGCTGCCCATCGGCGGGCTGCTTTCCCCGCTGCCGGCGGAGGAGCTGGCCCCGGCTGTTCAAAAGATGAAAGACGCGATGCGGTCGATGGGGCTGGCCGGGGCAAATCCCCTGCTGCGGGTCGCTACTCTGACCCTCGCCGTCATCCCCAAGGCGAAGATAACCGACGTCGGCCTGGTGGAAGTGGAAACCCAAAAACTGCTGCCCCTGTTCATCGAATAAGACAAGAAACCCGCTCCGAGAGCGGGTTTCACTTTATTTCGGCTCCGGATTTGTCCCTGTGACATCGCGATGCTAAGTAAGCGCGATGTCACGGCAAAGCAGGAAAGCCGGTCCTTTCCAGCCAATATATGCTATGCATTGCCAACACCGTTGGAATATCCTTCATAGCAATATTCTTGAGCTTCGTTCTTTCGTCCTCTTCGTTCCCACTAATGCACACACGGCCTAGGCGCAAGCGACACCTAGTGAGCATCGTGCCGTGTCCGGCGAAGGCGAGGCTGAAGACGGGGCCGAGCCATGGAGGGCGAAGCGACAATCGAGCCACGGATGGCGAGTTTGTCGGGTACCCCCGTCTGAAGTCAAGACTGAGACGCTGACACGATCGATGCGAAACGTTGTCGCCAAGACTAGACCGTAAAACGACCACCCTGCGAAGTAAAGCCGCAATCTCTTCAGAGCCCATATTTACCATCAAGCAGCATTACTATGGGTAAAGCATAGCTAATATATCAGGGGATAAAATGGACAGTTCGGGAGGGATAAGCGTGGACAATCTGGATTGGCAAGCCTGGCGGCATATCACCAAGCTGGACCCGGACAAACCGCTCTCCGCCGCGGCGGCCGCTCTGGTGGCCGGGAGCGGCACCGATGCCGTCGTCATCGGCGGGACGCAAAACATTACTGCCGCCAAGGTCAGCCGACTGCTTTCCCTCCTCGCGCCCTTTCCGATCCCGAAAATCCTGGAGGTTTCTGCCTTTGACGCGCTCATCCCCGGCGCGGACGGTTACTTCATCCCACTGGTGCTGAATACGACTGATGTCCACTGGCTGATTGGCGCCCACCAGGCGGCGGCCAAGCGGCTCGGCTCCTTTCTGGACTGGCGGCTGACTCTGCCGGAAGGCTACATCGTCTTGAACGAGGAGGCTGCCGTCGCCGTGCTTACCGGGAGCCGCTGTCACCTCTCGCTTCCGGACGTGGTCGCTTATGCCCGGTGCGCCGAAGGTCTGTTCCGGCTTCCCGTCGTTTATCTGGAATACAGCGGCCGTTACGGCGACATCAACCTGGTCAAGGCCGTCAAGGCTAATCTGCGGACAGCCAGACTATTTTACGGCGGGGGTATCGACAGTCCGGAAAAGGCAAGTGAGATGGGCCGGATTGCCGACACGGTGGTGATCGGGAATCTGATCTATGCCGACGGCGGCCTTGACCTCCTGCCGGCGACGGTGCGGGCGGTCAAACAAAAATAAGGCCCCCGAGCCGGGGGCATCCCTAAGAAGGGGAAAGGACAATGAGTGATAGGGTATTGTGTTTATTATATAACAGATGCGTCCGCTTAGCGCAATGTATACCTGTATATAACTGATTTTTCGGGCGACAACGGCGCAAAACCGGACCATAAGAAGGATTTTGCCGACTTTTGTGGAATGCTGAACCAAGTAGCGGAAAGAAGGTGTACGCATGTCCATCGGTCAAATGCTGAAGGAGTGCCGGGAAAAAAACGGCCTTTCGCATGAAGAGGTAGCCTTGAAAGCCCAAGTACCGGTCCAGTTGCTCGTCGATTTGGAAAGCGGAAAAAAGAAGATTTCGACCAAAATCTTGGAGAAATTGCTGCACGGGCTGCCACTCGAAGATATGCCGGAAATCCTATCCCTGAATAATCCGCTGACGGCCAAAGATATCGGCAACCGCATCCGGGCGCTGCGCGAAGGGCGGAATTTGAGCTTGGTAACCCTCGCGGAACTGGCCGACATCTCCTTCACCTACCTGAGCGAAATCGAACGCGGCGTGACGCTGCCAGCCGTCTCAACTCTGCGCCGGCTGGCCGACATCTTCGACGTCCCCCTCAAAGCCGTCATTTCCACCCGGCAGGAGCGCAGTATCGTCTCCGAAAAGCTGCAACTCATCCGGACCTACCGCGGCCTGACGCAAAAAGAGCTGGCCCAGCTGTCCGGCTTGTCGCCCGGCCTGATCGGGCAGTTGGAAACCGGCAAAGTCCAGGCTTCCCTGAAAACCCTCGATAAATTGAGCCGGGCGCTCGGTACTTCGATCTGCTATCTCATTCTTGAGCAGGAAGAGATAGAAGAAATCGTCGCCGCCATCGGCCCCGACCTGCGGGAACTTCTCTACCAGCCGGAAGTCCAGATGATTATTGGCTCTATCTGTCAAATGGAAAGCTCCAAACTCAAATTTATCCTCAACTTCATCGAAATGCTGAAAAACCCGGCAATCAAATAACCGACCGTTCCCGAACCGGCCTTATCATTTATACTGGTATAACTAATAAAGCTGAAAGAGCGGAGAATTCTCCGCTCTTTTCCTATCCTTTCACATAGACCACGATGACAGCGTTGACGATGACGATGGAATCGTCCTTGTCCCCGAGCGCCGGCACATACAGTCCGGGTACGGACATCCCGCCCAAGATTGATTTGACCTCGACATTGGTATACGGCAAGAGACCGGTCAGTTCCTCCGTGCGCACCTGGTCCGGAAACGGCGAGCCGACGGTGATCTCGAGTTTGACGTCGTCAGGGCCGCTGACCCCGGCCACTTCCTTCAGACCGCACAGGCAACTGTGCGAAACCGCTTCTTTGATGGCTTTTTTCGCCGCCTTCGTTACGTCCTGACCGTGCAGGTCGAGCGCGTGACCGACTTCGATGATGTATCGTTTGTACTCCATCCCTTATCCCCTCCCTGTTAATTTATGATAATATTCACCGCACGCAGGCGCGAATCCTTTCCCCGCGCGATGATTGCGGCGCCGGCCGGAAATCCCTGTCTTCCATAACGTTTTTGCAACAAATGGGCGACACGGGGGAAAATAAGAATATCATTTGGCAGGAGGGATAAGATGGACCGCAAGCACGACAATTTCCGCACCAATCAGGGTAAAGTGCAGGCAGAATACCACACGGAGGCGTTTAAGCCCAAAGGCCGGCCGGCGCCGCGGGAAGCGACCTCCCAGATCGCTCAGCTCGAGAGCGGACACCGGCACGGTGTCAACAAGGGCTTCAAAGTGCCCTTCAACGCCAAAATCGGCCACGGAAAAGATTGACACGCCAGCCGCAATAACCTATACTGTTTTCTATGGACAAGCAAACCGAAGCGCTTCTCACAACTGAAAAAAACCGTAATGCCGGCAGCCGGGTGTTTATGGGGGTCGGCAACTCCCTGAGCGGCGACGACGGGGTCGGGCCGGCCATCGCCGCGCTGTTGGCGGACTCCACCTGGACAGCTTTCGACTGCGGCACCGCCCCGGAGCACTTTACCGGCAAGGTTCGCCAGCTCGCCCCTTCCCTCGTCGTCATTGCCGATGCCGCCGTCATGGGGACGCCGCCCGGCAGTGTCCGGCGCATCCCCCTCGACCGGGTCCGGGGCGCCGGCTTTACGACCCATGCCATTCCTTTGTCCCTGCTGGCCCAGTTCATTCAGGCGGACGGCCCGCAGGTAATTCTCCTCGGTATCGAGCCGACCACGCTCGAGCCTGCCGACTCCCTGTCGGACCCGGTGCGCGCCGCCGCCGCGGCCATCGCGGCAGCCCTTGTGGCCGGCCGGATGGAAGAATTTCCGGTATTGGAAGCATGACGCCGGATAACGGACAATAAAGAACTGACCGTAAAGGCGATTATCTTTAGGTCAGCTCTTTCTAATGGTAGTGGCCTTCCGAAAACCTGTAGGCCGGTTTTCAATGCCCACCCGCTTTTTGCTCCTTGCGGGGCGGCTTAAGCTTCCGCCCCCTGCAAAAGTGCGAAAAGTTTTGCGATTAATTAAGAAGGAAGGACTGTCTTTTCAGACAGCCCCAGCCTGTCGAAAAATTCTAAGTCGATAGGCTTTTTGTATCCTCACAGCGAATTATTAAAAGAGAAAAAGTAGTGTGGTGAGACGATGCTGACAAGGAAGGATTCTCATCAGATAATAGTAAGAGCTATGTTCTTGCCTTGACTGCCCCCGATAGATAGTGGCATCCAACTTCAAAAAAACTGCTTAAGTCATCATGAGCATATAGGCTTAAAAGGACATAGCATATACCCTTAAGATGCATTGATGGGCATATGCTATGTCCTCTTTATTTATTTATACTTCACGAAGAAATTAGTCTCGAACGATATTCTGGTGACACGAAACCCGCCAATAACTGATTAGCTTTTTGAGAAAAAGATTGGATTCGTATAGGCCTTACCGCGATAAGGCAGGGTGATATTATTAGAATGTAATACAGTTATCTCGACTCTATAGTATCCTTTACTTGCATCTCTTGGATAAAGCGGGTCTGTGGGGCTTATTACTTTTGTTGTCGATGTGGAAGATGTTGGTAACATATCATATGTCATCGTCGTACCGCTTACAGTATCGTATTTTACAATTCGTACATTTTCGATTTGGTTTGAGACATCTCCAATAGCTTCATGTTGGATCGTCAAAGTAACGTTCCCGTTTATTACAGCGTTTGTTGAACCCATGACATAATTAGTGGAATTGCTGTTTAGGGTTAGGTCTGACCAAGTCTTTGTGATAAAAGCAAAACTGGCCCTTCGTGAATTAACCGCAGTTTTAATAGAACCAACACTAGATGAAATATTCCTAAGCCAGGTAATGCCCTTACCCACTGGGGTTGCAAGGTGAGCATCACTTCCGCCAAGCCCGACTTCAAAGGTTCCGCCCGGGACAGTACTATTTATGTTGCTACGCAACATAAGATCCCACTTATCAATATTACCTTGGTGATAAGTACCAGCATTTCCGAGTTCAGCTATCTTTATTCCAGTGTTGAGAAGGTCCGAATCGCTCCAGGCATAAGCAGAATTGGGATGCGTTGGCCCACCTAATGCACCCTGACTGTTTAGAGTACTAATATAACTCGCTAAAGTGTTTGGGCCAGAAATGAAATTAGTTAAGCCTACCGTAATGCAGTGATTGTTTGAGCTTGTTGTCAATTCCAAACAACCGCTGCAGGTGACATTCGGATAACTTGAGACTGCAGATGTAATATCGCCATTACGGAGATTCCATTCGTTTGCATCCATCCAATCATTATGGTCTGCAAGTACTAGCGCTTTGCGTGAAGAAGTGCCACCTGAGACGTTATTCATAGCCTGTACTTGCTCGTAAGGAGTGGCGACTCCATCACTATACAGCGTATGGACGTGCATATCTCCCTTGCTCCATTCGTTGGGCACAGCTAGTATTCCAGCCGTATCTTCGCCTAGGCCTGTTATTCCCTTAGCAATATTCGGGATTGGTGCATAATATCCGAAGCTAGTATCTGCGATCTCAACTCTCTTTCCACCAATCTCAAAAATCCCTATTGCTGAAAGGAAAAACTGCTTCCCGGGCTTGACTTCATCCATGAGATTAGTCAGGTCTATTTCCTCAAAAGCATAATACAGTTTTTCATGATTCGCCGCAAAGAAATTCTCAAGTTCCTGTTCGTCATAAGCTGTTTCAGGTGTAGCGAAAATTAAATCTTTGCATTCTTTTGGAGTATAGCTTGTAGCAATTTTTGTAAGCTCTTTCCCTACAGGTATGGTAAGCAAGGGTTTATTCCTGTTCTTTCCGAATATGTCTACTTGCAAAAGAGTCACTTCTTCTTCGGAAAGGTTGCCAGCAAGCACATCTATACATGTTGATGTCGCTGGCTCTTCGATATAGTACTGAGCATTGACACTGAAGAATACCTTATGATCTTCACCGTGTACCGCAGGTGTAGGAACAACGAGAGTAAAAAGCAAAGCTAACGCAACAAAGAAAGTTATGGTTGATTTCATTTTTTTCGCCTCCAAATAATAATTTGCTTAACAAACATACTTCATCGTAATAACTGATCTTAGCTCATGTTTGTGTCTCACTCCCTTCGGCTGACCCTTTACATTTGCTAAGATCTGCGTTAAGATAATGATTAACCAGACCTTTGCATATGCAAAGGATGATGGTGCCCTGGCAGATCCGTGGTGTCGCAGCCTGAGAATCTGCCAGGGTTTTATTTACACTTAATAGAGGCACAATAATAAAAAAATGTTCCATTCATTCTGATTTATTTCGACAAATTCATCTAACAAAAAATCCGAATCAAACGATAAAGCGCATGATCGGACGGTTGTAAACTGCAGCCCGGCGATCATGGTAAATACTTTAGACCCGTGGCTTTGTGCCCTCACCTTTCGGGGAGTTTACCAAACTAATATTAAATTACTATATAATATTTCTATAAATTGCCTCCTTTTCCTCCTAAGGCGTTGTTAAAAGCAGCAAATATTTTCCAACGTCTTTCGACAATATCCGCCCTTTCCCACCAAGCAGACTAACCTCGCCCAACCGAAATATTGAGTGTGCATCCTAACAACAAGCCCTCTTATGGAGGAGACTGTAAACAAAAACGACCTTCAGGCAATGCAGCTTGAAAGTCGTTTTTGTTTACAGCCTGGGGTGCCTCTTCAGGCAGCCCGTTTTCGGATCAGTTTAGTTAGCGACTATAGACTCGCTCTCATCCGTCTTGACTTCTGTCTTCACTTCCGGTTTCGCTTCCTCCGGCGGCGGAGCCACCAGCGCGTCCGGACCGCTCCGGTCGTAGTACGCCAGTAAGAAATTCTTACCCAGTTCGATTGCCTGCACCGGGCAGATGTCCTTGCACTCGCCGCAGAAACAGCAGCGGTCGAGATGGAACAGCACCTTCTTGCGATCCGGAATGAATTCGATAGCGTTGGCCGGGCACACCCGCGTACACAGCCGGCAGCCGATGCACTTTGCCGCGTCGTACTCGATGCCGCCGCGGAAACCTTCCGGTACCGGGACCGGCGGCAGGATCTTCGCTTTTCCTTCCCCGACCGCTTTCAGAAAATCGAGCGTCGACTTCGGCGCGTAAACCGCCGGGAACGGATTGGTCGCCGGCTTTTTAAAGAACTGGGAAATCAGTTCCCTGATCATTACACTCATCTGGGTTCACCTCCAATTTCAAGTCTGTCCCGCGGTGATTAAAAGAAGAAGAAATGGTCGACCACCACGAGCGCCAGACCAACCAGTCCGGTTGCCAGCACCGGCGCCCAGAAAACATGCGCGATCTGGTCGATTTTCAGACGGGCGATGGCCACCCGGACGAACGTCACGGCCGCCACCATCACCGCCAGCACCTTCAGCCAGAAGAAGATGAATTCGGCGGCAAATATTAGATAATTGGGTAGATAGTGTACATTGGGCACCAAGAGACTGAGTAAACCAGTAACTCCGTACGGAAAGAAGATGGCCACCAGGAGACTCGCGACAACCACGGTTTTGACCGCGTCCATCAGATAAAAGAGAGCCATATTGCGGCCGGAGTACTCGACGAGGAAGCCGGCCGAGATTTCTTCGTGGGCTTCCGGCGCATCGAAGGGGACTTTCGCCAGTTCCGCCGGAGTGACCACCAGCATGACTCCGAGCAGGACCAGCATCCCGACCGCCCCGACGACACCGACGATCCCCCAGACGGGGAAAACAGCCAGGGTCACGAGGGAAAACGGCTGCAAGCCGAACGCGTCCAGGACCGGCCCGTATGCCGCCGTGAGCTTCCAGGCGATCGCCATGACGACGGTGGCCAGGGGGAATTCGTAACTCATCATCATAACCATTTCACGCTGGGCTCCGACGGCCGCGTACGGGGAACCGGAGGCGAAACCGCCGATCACCATCAGGACGGCCGGGAACATCAGCAGGTACAGGATCAGGATCAGGTCGCCCGTTCCCTCCGCCACCGGGGTTATGCCGCCGATCGGCAGGTAGAACAGGATGGAGATGGTGACGGCCAGCGCCAGCAGCGGCGCACCGTTGAACAGCCAGGGAACGGCGTTTTCCGGAACGATGTTTTCCTTGGACAGCAGTTTTTGAATATCCCACCACGGCTGCAGCAGCGGCGGTCCGATCCTGCTCTGCATTTTGGCCGCGATCTTCCGGTCGATGCCTTTGAACAGGATGCCGAGGAAAACGCTGATAACGGCGATCGCCACCGCCAGGAGCACTCTGGTCAGGATCAGCTGATAATTCATCGGCTCATCCTCCTCGTCTTTTCGATGCTCATCGCTGTCAGCATCTCATTCGTGAGGACGGAAGTCGATCCGGTCTTGCGGTCGACCACCGTCACCCGGTCGGTGCAGGACATGCACGGGTCGACGGAAGCCACAACCAGCGGAACATCGGCCAGTTGCGCTCCCTTGATCATCGGTATCCAGGAGAGCATGTTTGCATACGTCGGGGCCCGGACTTTCCAGATCGCCACATTTTCGTCGTTCTCCAGCAGCTTGACATAATGGTAATCCTCGCCGCGCGGCGCTTCAATGCTGCTGTAGCCTTCGCCGGCCGCTTTTTTCAGCAGGCCGAGCAGTTTCGCCGTCTTCGGCTCGGCCGCCACCGGCCCTTCCGGCAGCCCGTCCAGGCATTTTTCGATGATCTCGAGCGACTGGGCGACTTCGTAAATCCGCACCAGCATCTTGTCGTAGACGTCGCCGTGCACTTCCCCGATGACCGACTGCGGCGTAATGGCTTCGACCCCGACATCGGCATAAGCACAGTACGGCTGGTACTGGCGGACGTCCATCGGGATGCCGGTGCTGCGCACCGTCGGGCCGACCGCGCATAGTTCGAGCGCATCTTTCTGGGTGAGGATGCCGACATCCCGAGTTCTCATTTTGATTGTCGGGTCTTCCAGACAGGCATCGCGCAGCTTGGCGAAGATGCCTTTATAGAAATCAATGCTGTCGCGGGTAAGCTTCGCAACTTCCGGCGTAATGTCGCGCCGGACGCCGCCGACGGACAGCATACCGTAATTAACGCGGTTGCCGCTCAGTGCCTCCAAGACGTCCATGACGTTTTCCCGGACATTCCAGGCATAGTAGAACAGGGAGTCAAACCCGGCCACGTGCCCGGCAAACCCGGCCCACAGGACATGGGAATGAATCCGTTCCAACTCGGCCACGATGGTCCGGATATATTCCGCCCGCATCGGCACTTCGATGTCAACGGCGTCTTCCACCGCCCGGCAGAAGTTCAGGGCGTGCGAAACCGAGCAAATGCCGCAGATGCGCTCCGCGATGTAGATTACCTGGACCGGGTTCCGCTTCATCGCCAGATACTCGATGCCGCGGTGTACCCAACCGGGTTTGAGCGTGACGTCGACCACCTTTTCGCCTTCGACCTCCAGGTTGAAGGCGACCGGTTCCTTCAGGGCCGGGTTATTCGGCCCGATGGGAACCTTGTAAGAGAAAGACTGCTGCGTCATTTATCTTCACCTCCCGTACCCTTCGCCAGATGGGCGTCGATTCCCGTTTCGTCTTTGCGCCACGGATAGACGCCGGTCGGGAAATCCTGCGGCAGGAAGATGTTGTCCATCGGCGGGAGACCTTTGAACTGAACTCCGATCATTTCCCGTTTCTCCTGCTCGGTCGTCGAGGCACCGGGAATCTCTTGCGTTATGCTTGGGATCCACGGGTCGTCCTTCGGTGCCCTGACTTCCATCTGGACATACAATCCCTGATTCTTACTCGCCGTAAACAGGGTGAAATGCTCGACGACAGCGAGCTCGGTCCCGGCATCGTAGGCCGAAAAAACCGAAACCAGCGGATAATCCAGTTCTTTCATCGCCCGGACCGCGTCGACGACCGCATTCCGGTCGACGCTGATCCACGCGACATCGTATTCCGTTTTGGCTACGCCGACCGCCTTTTTCTCGACCCGGCCGCTCAGGAGCTTGTCGCCGATACGCTCCTTGAGAAAATCGATAAATTCCTGTCCGTTCAGGATTTTCATTGGGCCGCCTCCTTTGCGGGCTTCGCCTGCCGCAGTTCTTCAAGCTTCGCCCAGGCTTTGACCACGCCGAAGCTGATGGCCTCGGGGCGCGGCGGGCAGCCGGGAACATAGACCGCCACCGGCACGATCTTGTCGACCGGACCGACGGTATTGTACGAGTCGTAGAAGACGCCGCCGCTGGCGCCGCAGTTGCCGATGACCATTACCACTTTCGGGTCCGGCGTCTGCTCATAAATCCGGCGCAGCCGCTCTTCCATCCCCTTGACGACCGGCCCCGTCACCAGGAGCACGTCGGCGTGCCGCGGGGACGCGACCAGCTTGATGCCGAACCGCTCGACATCGTAGCGCGGGGTCAGTTCGGAAACAATCTCAATGTCGCAGCCATTGCACGAACCGGCGTTGACATGGAACACCCAGAGTGATTTCTGGAGATACTCGCTCAAACCTTTCGCCAATGCCTTCACCTCCCCTAAATCAGCACAATCAGGGTGGACACGACTATGGCTCCGAGGAACCAGAAAACATAGTCGCTCACGAGGCCAGTGTGGATATCTCCCAACACTTTATAATACCCCTTCAGTGCCTCCAGAAAACCCCAATAGATATTTGAGGCTTTCACGTGTTGCTTTTCCGTTTCCGGGTTACCGGACAAGAACGGCATTCCCTTATCCCCGGTGCTGCGCGTTCCGGTCGACGATCCGGCGATAAAATAATAGGAGACGAGCAAGCCGATGCCGAGGGCGGCCAGCCAGAAGATCGGATTCCAGACGCCGGCGCCAGTATTCAGTACCACTTTATATCCCACCTCCGATTATCTGGCCGATATAGGCGGACCGGGCCACCAGCGCCTGCACGGCCGGATTCACGAGCGTGTGCACGATGGTGTCCGGGAACAAGCCGAAAGCGATTACGATAACGGCCAGGATGCCCATACCGATCGTCATCGCCGCCGGCACTTCCTTCACCTCGGCGAAAGCCGCCTGCTGCGGTCCCAGGAAAGCACTCTGGAAGACCTTGACGAAGGAAGCCAGCGTCAGGATGCTGACGACCATCGCGATTATCGCCAGCAGCGGGTTAAAGCGATAGACCGATTCGTAAATCAGCAGCTTCGAGGCGAAGCCATTGAAGGGCGGAATACCGGCAATCGCCGCCGCGCCGATGATGAAGAAGATCGCCGTCCATTTCATGTTATGGGCGAGCCCGCCCATTTCATCCAGATCGTTTTTGCCGGTCCGGTAGAACACCGCCCCGGCCGTCAGGAACAACAGACCCTTATACATGGCGTGGTTGATGATGTGAAAGATACCGCCGGTCATGGCCGTCAGACCGAAAGCGGCAAAAGCTTCCGGCTGGTTCAGCACGGCCAACCCCACGCCGACGCCGAGCAGCATGTATCCGGTCTGGGAGACGGCGTGGTAAGCCATCAGACGTTTGATATCGTGCTGTTTCAGCGCCATGGTCACCCCGACGAACATCGAGAGGATCCCGAGGATGATCACGAGCCAACCGACCACCTGCACGTTCATCGTCACGCCGAACAGGGTGAACAGAACCCGGAACAGACCGTACAGGCTCGCCTGACTCAGGCTGACCAGCAGCGCCGTCACGGAAGCGGGCGCCTGCGAATATGCGTCCGGCGTCGCCATGTGCATCGGCACCGCCCCGGCTTTCATCGCGAGCGAGATAACCAGGAGACCGAGAGCGATTTTGTCGGCCAGTGCCAAGTCAATCCGGGACGCGATGCCGGCCATATCGAGGACGTCGTACCGGCCGTACAGGAACATGATCGCGACCAGGACGAACAAGGCGCCGATCGAGCCGACGACGAAATACTTCAGCGACGCTTCCAGCGATTCCGGCTTGTTCCGCCAGAAGGCGACCAGAGCGACGGACGAAATCGAAGCGATTTCCAGGAAAACGAAGAAGTTGAAAGCATCACCGGTGGTCTCGAGCCCCATGATGGCCGTGGTCATCAACAGCAGCAGGACATCGTATTTATCCGTAGCCGTAGCCTTCTGCATGAAGTGAATTGAGTAAATCGCCACGGCAAAGGCCACAATCGCCCCGGAGAAGGCCATGAAGGCGCTCATCGCGTCGACGTGCATGATAATCCGGATCGGCACGACCATGCCGGACATCAGGGTCATGTAGATGTCTTTGCCGCCGAGGACGTAAACCTGCGGGCCAAAGGTCAGCACTTTGTACAGATTGTAGGTGACGTTGGCCAGGGTGGCGGCAAAGATGGCGGTTACCCAAGTCTTCCTTACTTTCGGACCGAAAACATTTGCGATCGGCGTTGTGAACGCCCCGAACAAGGGGATCGCGATATTCATAATGATCGAATGCTGCAATAAGCCGCTCATCCGCGCAACCTCCTTACTTCCCCGGCATCCAGGGTTCCGTAATGCTTATAAATCCCGATGACGATTGCCAGCGCGAGAGCGGTCGTGGCAAAGCCGATGACGATAGCGGTCAGGCAGAGGGCCTGGGGAACCGGCAGCACCATCGCTTTTCCGGCCGGCGCCATCGTATAAATCGGCGAAATGCCTCCGATCCGGTAACCGAGCGCGATGATGAACAGGTTGATACCGGATTCCAGGACACTCAACCCGATAACCATTTTCAGCAGATTATTCTGGAATAAAACGATATACAGGCCGATCAGCGCCAGTGCCGCCGCGGCAACGTAGGGCATACTAGTCACGCAGGTCACCCCCCTGCTCAGCCAGTCCGCTCTCATCGCGCCGGAAACTGTCATTAATTCCCTGATACATGAAAACGACGATGAGCAGCAAACCGGAGAGAACTTCCAGGCCGGTTGCAATGTTCTTTAACGGCAGCGTGCCGCCCGTATTCAAATCGCCGGGATTGATGCCGACCGCGACCGGATAATGGAAAAGTCCGTGCGGGCCGGCCAGGGTATGGTAGATCGTCTCGAAAATCCCGCCGCTGTACACCGCCGCCGTGGGCAGGAAGAGCAGGAGAAAAGATAGGACGAGAAAGCAGCCGAGCAAGGCGTACAACGCCGTGAGCTTTTGCGGCAGCAATTTCTGCAATCCGTCTTTCCCGTAGGCGACGAGCAGCATCGCATAACCGGAAGCCAGAATGACGCCGCCCTGGAAACCGCCGCCCGGGGTCAGGTGACCGTGGAGAATGACGTAAATGCCGAAGACGATCATAAACCAGAACGTAATCTGCGCCACCGTAGTGACAACTTTCGACATCGGTTTCATTCTTTCACCCCCCGGAAGAAGGCGAGAATCGCCGTGACGGTCGTGAACAGAACCGTCGCCTCACCCAAAGTATCGAAACCCCGGTAGTCGAACACGATCGGGGTTACCGTACTGTTCGAACCGGTCTCCGGCTGACTGAAAGTGATATAGTAGTCGTCGACGTCGCTCATGGCCGGCCGCCCGAATTCATGCACGGACAGGAGCCCGGCGATGATGAACGCCGCCAGAAAAATCAGCACCAAAGCCTTCACACTGTTCTTCAACGTTAGTCAGCCCCCTTCCGCGCCGAAACGCCCTTCAGCGCAATCAGGAAAATCGCCGTACCCAGGGCGGCGTTGACCGCGGCCTCGGTGATGGCGACATCCGGCGCCCGCAGCGCGTAGAACTCGAGCGAAACCAATAGGCTCAGGATACCGAGGGCCAAAATCGCCGCTAGGATATTCTGCAGGCGGACAATCAGCAAGCCGACCACAATGATCAGAATCGGCACGATAACGTGCGCCAGTTCACTCACTTTTGGCCCCCCTTTCATCCTCGGCCAGGACATCGATTACGGCGAGCTTCGGCATAATCCCGCTCCGGTGCGCCGCCCGGGCAATGGCGTGCGAACCGGTCGGATTCGTCAGCAGCAGCGCCGCGAGTGCGACCAGGCCGTGCAGGCCCAAAACGATGAATCGGGCATCCGCTGTCTGAGTATACTTCAGTCCGGAATAAAGGGCTACCGCCAGAATGCAGAAAATCGAGCCGAACGTCGTGCACTTTGTCGCCCCGTGCATCCTGGTGTAGACATCAGGGAACCGGAACAGCGAAACCGATCCCAGTAAATTAAAGATAAGCCCGATAGCCACTGCGATATAAACAAGTATTTCCACTATACTCATAGTCCGTTTACAGCCTCCCCTCCAGATATTTGGCGAAATAGAGGGTGCCGATGAAAGAAAGCAGCGCGTACACGATGGCAATATCGGCCAAAATGACCTCATCGAAGGCCGCCGCCAGCACCACCATTGCCGCGACTACCAAAGTATTGACCGTGTCCAGCCCCAGCGCCCGGTCCGCCATGGTCGGTCCGATGATGCACCGCAGGGCGGCCACCACGGTCAGGATGATTAATGCGATACCAAGCGCCAACAGCAGTTGTATCATTCGACTATCCTCCTTACCCAGTCAGCAAAACTGCCGCAGATGTCCTTCACCGTGGGCTTCGTGCTCTTGACGTCGATCCAATGGATGTACAAATCATTCCCGGCGTCATCCACATCGACCGTGAGCGTACCCGGCGTCAGGGTAATGGAATTCGCGAGCATCATTACTCCCATATTCGTCTTCATTCCCGACTTAATGCGGACGATGCCCGGATTGACCTTGCCGGTTATGACTCTCCCGGCGACGTCAAGGTTGGCCTGCAACAACCCGATGAAGAATGGCCCGCACAGGTAAACGATCCAGGTCAGCCAGCGGACCGGTGAAACGATTTTACTCATCGTCTGCGAATCGACAAAGAAAAATGCCCGGCTTGCCGCCCAACCGACGAGTACGGCGGTCGCGCCTCCCGCCACGAGTTCCGGCACGCTCCAAAGCCCAAGAACGGTGCCGCTGCCCGCCGTCAAAAAAAGATACCCGACCAACGCGAGAAATGCGGTAACTAGAAACGTCATCTCTGCTTCCCTCCTTTACACTTAATATTTCTCTCTAACCCCCACTTGGCAGCATTGCCCGGAAGAAAAATTTCTGTTTCTACTGAGCAGCGCCAAGAACATCCATTTTTTCAAACCAGCATATTTGTTGCAATTGTGCAGCGTTTTTTATATGTTTACGTCTATAGTAATTAACGGCAGAGCAAATTTAGTGACATTTTTCACAATATTCCGGTAATAATAAGCCCACAATTCGCTCTGGTTGGGGCGGGCGGAACTTGTCACAACCGGACGCTTAATGTATACTAGGGATGAAACTGCCCGTCGCAAAAAATACTTTCATACTTTCCTTGCCGAACGGTTTTTTTCCTCCCTATCTCATTAAAATATTACCAGATTTTAAAGAATGCCGCAATGGAAATTAGTATGCACTTTGTCAGGTCCGTTTCGGCCCGAAATTGCTGCTGCCGCCGGGACCTGTTTCAATTAGTATCCGTACTGCGATGAGAGGTGAAGCTATGCACGAGTTGTCGTTGATGGAAGGGATAATCGATATCGCCGTCAAAACGGCCCGGGAGAACGGGTTGCGCCGGCTCAAAACTATCAAACTCTGCGTCGGTGAAATGACCGCCGCTTATCCGGACGCGCTCCGCGCCGCCTTCGAAACCCTTGCCGCCGACCCGCTGTTTGCCGGCGCGGCGCTGGAAATCGAGGAAGTGCCGGTCCAGGCCGCCTGCCGCGCCTGCGGCCGTACTTTCCGCCCCGACGCTTACCGGTTCGTCTGCCCGGACTGCGCGGCCATAACCGTCGACATTGTTAAGGGCCGGGAGCTTTACGTGGACTATATTGAGGGAGACTGAAATAAAATTCTGGGCATCCGGCCCCAAGCGGAAATCCAAAAACTTTCCACCCCACCGGGGAAGGAGTCGAGGCGCTATGCCGCTGGCTGACCGAAAAAATGCAGGCGAAGCAAAAGAGCGACGCCTGATCCGGATTTCCGGCATCGTCCAGGGGGTCGGATTTCGCCCCTTCGTTTATAATCTGGCCGTACGGCATAACCTTACCGGTTGGGTAAGGAATAATTCGGACGGTGTCTGCATCGACGTCGAAGGCCCGGCGGCAGATATCGCCGCTTTTTTGGCCACCCTGCGTTCTTCGCCGCCTCCGCTCGCCCAGATCACCCGGATCGGCGTGGAAACGGCGCCGCCGGTCGGGTACGACAAGTTCACGATCGTGGCCAGCGAAGAACTGCCGGCCAAACACGTCCTGGTCTCGCCCGACGTGGCGACCTGCGCGGACTGTCTTGCCGACATCGCCGATCCGCGCAACCGGCGCTGGCGTTATCCGTTTACCAACTGTACCAACTGCGGGCCGCGCTATACGATTATTCAAGATGTCCCCTATGACCGGCCCTCCACGTCTATGGCCGGCTTTCCCATGTGCGCCGCCTGCCGGGACGAATACGACCGCCCGACCGACCGTCGCTTCCATGCCCAGCCGAACGCCTGTCCGGATTGCGGGCCGCAGGTGACGGTGACGGATGGGCACGGCCGCCCTCTGCCCGGCGCCTGGGACGACACCTTCCGCGACCTCATCCGCGCCGGCAAGATCGTTGCGGTCAAAGGCATCGGCGGCTTCCACCTCGCCTGCGACGCCGCCAACCCCGCCGCCGTCGCCGAACTGCGGCGGCGCAAACGGCGCCCGGCCAAACCGCTCGCAATCATGGCCAGGGATATGGCGGTCGTGCGGGAGCTCTGCCGGGTAAGCGACCGGGAGGCAGCGATTTTGGAAAGCCCGGCCGCTCCCATCGTCCTCCTCGACCGGCGTGAGCGGACCCCGGCGCTGGAAATGCTGGCCCCGCGCCTTTCGCGCCTCGGAGTGATGCTGCCGTACACTCCCTTGCATCACCTGCTGTTCGACGCTGATCTCAAGACCATCGTGCTGACCAGCGGCAACCGGCGCGGCTTGCCGCTCGCCCGGACCAACGCGGCGGCCTATGCCGAACTGGGCGACGTGGCCGACTTCTTTCTCGTCCACGACCGGGAGATCGTCAACCGCTGCGACGATTCGGTCCTGCGTGTCTTCGACGGGGTGGAATATTTTTTCCGCCGCTCGCGGGGCTACACCCCCCGCCCGGTCGCCCTGCCCTTTGCCGCGGACAGCCCGGTGCTTGCCGTCGGCAGTGACATGAAAAACACCTTCTGCCTGCTGCGGGAGGAGAACGCTTTTCCCGGCCCGCACATCGGCGACATCGACAACCGGGAAACCGAACAGCATTTTCTTGCCTCGCTGGCGGCCATGACCCGCATTCTCGGGGTCAATCCCGATTTGGTCGCTTGCGACCTCCATCCCGGGTACAATACGACCAGACTGGCCGAAACGCTGGCCGCGGGCCGGCTTTGCCGGGTCCAGCACCACCACGCCCACCTGGCTTCCTGCCTGGCGGAGAACGGCCTGACCGGACCGGTTATCGGCGTCGTTTGCGACGGCACCGGGTACGGCACGGACGGGAATCTCTGGGGGATGGAAATCCTGCACGGTGACTATCTTGACTTCCACCGTGCTTGTCATCTCGCCTATCTTCCCCTACCCGGCGGCGAAATTGCCGTCCGCCAGCCGTGGCGCATGGCGGCAAGTTACGCTGCCGCCTATCTGGACAATCCGGAGAACGCGCTCGCGTCGCTCTTTCCGGAGTACGGTGACAAGCTGCCGGCCGTCTTATCCCTGGCCCGCAGCGGCTTCAACTCGCCCCGCACCGCAAGTTGCGGCCGCCTTTTCGACGCCGTCTCCGCTCTGCTCGGCGTCTGCCGGGAGACGAGTTACGAAGGTCAGGCGGCCATCGAGCTCGAAGCTGCGGCGGCAGCCGGAACCGCGACACCCTATCCGTATGATATTGTTGGCGATATTATGCAGCCCGACCGCTTGTTCCGGGCCGTTTATGACGATCTCAGCCGCGGGGTCGACCGGGCGGATATCGCCGCCCGCTTCCACCGGACGGTCGCGGCGATGCTCTCCGACGCCGTCCGGCAGACCGCCGACAAGACCGGCCTACGGCAGGTTGTCTTAAGCGGCGGTGTCTTCCAAAACGAACTTCTCCTGCGGGATCTCACCGCGTCGCTCCGGCAGGCCGGCCTGGAAGTCTACCGGCACCGCCTGGTGCCGCCGGGTGACGGCGGGATCGCTCTCGGGCAGGCGGTTATCGCCGCCGCCCGCGCCAAGAAAGGACTTATTTGAAGTTTTCAATAAAGCATCAAACGTCTTTACCATAGAACATCAGTATTTTGTATCACTCAATGTGGATCTTTACTACTTCATTTTTTATGCTGCCTGCTGCAACAATGGCGACAGGTGGGCTGATGTTCCCTAATCTGGCTGCACATTTCAATGCTACCTACAAGTAGATCGGCGACAGGTGGGCTGATGTTCCCCCGCCCACACCCCCCGCCTGCCGTGCGAAAATTAGGTTTGCGCAGATACGCATTATTTACGCATACACCATTTAGTTGTCAGGCTTTCGGTTCTTGTTGTCTTCGTACTCCTATTGCACACACGACCCGGGCGCAAGTGACACCTAGTGAGGATCGTGCTGTGTCCGGCGAGGGCGAAGGTTGAAGACGGGGCCGAGCCACGGATGGCGAGGCGACAATCACGGCATGGAAGCCGTGTTTGTAAGTTTACCCCGTCTGAAACCGAGACTGAGACGCTGACACAGCCGAGGCGAAACTACGTCGCTAAGACCGGGTCGTAAAAAAACTGTCCTGCGAAGCAAATCCCTAATCCGTTACTGCTTTATTCCGTTGTTATTTAAATCACACGCAATATAAGAAGCGAGAGAAGGTGGCAATATGTGTATCGCCGTACCGGGAAAAATTATTATACTCGAAGGGGAATACGCTCAGGTGGACGTCATGGGCAACCGGGTGAAAGTCCTCATCACAACCGTACCGGACGCCGCCGTCGGCGACTATGTAATGGTCCACGCCGGTTACGCCCTGCAGAAAATCGATGCGGACGAAGCGAAAAAAACGCTCGCCCTGCTGGAGGAGATGTACGGCCATGACGCTTGACTTCGCCAGTCCCCGGCTGGTCTCCGTCCTGGCGCAGGACATCCGGACGCGGACGCCCCGACCCTTGCGTCTGATGGAGGTCTGCGGTACCCATACCATGTCAATCTCCCGCTATTCCCTCCGTCAGCTGCTGGCCGGTCATGTCGACCTCCTCAGCGGTCCGGGCTGCCCCGTCTGTGTCACCGCCAACACCGATCTGGATCGGATGCTGGCTATCGCCCGCGTCCCGGACACAATCATTGCGACATTCGGTGACATGCTGCGGGTGCCCGGCTCGTATTCGAGCCTCGCGGCCGAAAAAACCGCCGGCGCCGACATTCAGGTCGTCTACTCCCCGCTCGACGCCGTCGCATTGGCGGCGGCCGCCCCCGGCCGCCGGGTGGTCTTCCTCGGTATCGGCTTCGAGACGACCGCGCCGGCCGTCGCGGCCGCGGTGGAACTTGCCGCACGTCAGGGCTTGACCAATTTTTTCGTCTATTCCGCCCACAAGACGCTGCCGGCGGCGCTTCGCTTCCTTCTGGCGGATGATATCGGCCTGAACGGTCTGTTGCTGCCCGGCCATGTCTGCGCCGTCACCGGTCGGCGCGCTTACGATTTTCTGGCCGCCGAATACGGGGTGCCGGCCGTCGTAGCCGGGTTTACCCCGGTGGAAATCCTGCAGGCCGTCCGGTCCCTGGCCGACCTTATCAACCAGGGCGAGTCGGCTGTCCTGAACGCCTACGCCCGGGTTGTGCGCGAAGACGGCAATCCCGCCGCGCGGAACTTGATCGATCGTGTCTTCGTCCCGGCCGACGCCGCCTGGCGCGGAATCGGGGTCATCCCGGCGAGCGGCCTCGCGCTCGCTCCGGCTTACGCCGCTTTTGACGCGGCGCGGGCTTTCCCCGCCCCGGCCGAACCGACGATGGAGAATCCGGCCTGCCGCTGCGGCCTGGTCATCCGGGGCAAGCTCAAACCGCCGGCCTGCTCTCAATTCGCCCGGGCCTGCACGCCGCTGCACCCGGTCGGACCGTGCATGGTTTCCAGCGAAGGTGCCTGCGCGGCTTACTACAAATACGAACGGCATACGCAACAAGGAGGTGGCGGCGATGCCCGCTGACACCGGCAAGATTACCCTCGCCCACGGGGCGGGGGGAATGCAGACACAGGCGCTCATCCGGGAGATCTTCTTCCGCCATCTTGGTAACGACTGGCTCGCCGCCCAGCACGACGCGGCCACCCTGCCGCCCCGGACGGACCGGACGGCTGTCACGACCGACAGTTTCGTCGTCGACCCGGTCGTTTTCCCGGGCGGCAATATCGGCAAGCTTGCCGTCTGCGGCACAATCAACGACCTGGCCGTCACCGGCGCGGTCCCGGCCTACCTTACGGCCGGCTTCATCCTTGAGGAAGGTCTGGAAACCGACTTGCTCGATTCGATTGTCGCGGCGATGGGTGAGGCGGCGCGCGCCGCCGGCGTAAGCATCGTAGCCGGCGACACCAAGGTTGTCGGGCGCGGCAGCGCCGATAAGCTGTTTGTCAACACCACGGGCATCGGATACATCCATCCGAAAGCGGACCTGAGTTACGGGCGGATCGCTCCCGGCGATTTGCTGCTGATTAACGGTTTTATCGGCGACCACGGGGTTGCCATCCTTTCCTGCCGACAAAATCTCGCGTTCACCAGCCCCGTACTCAGCGATTGCGCCGGCCTGAACGGCATCATCGCCGACCTGCTCGACAACTGCCCCGGCATCAAGTTCATGCGCGATCCCACCCGGGGCGGCGTCGCCACCACGGCCAAAGAAATCGCCGCCGCCGCCAAAGTGGATATCTATCTGGAAGAAACCGCCCTGCCGGTCCGGGACGCCGTTACCGGCGCCTGCGAACTCCTCGGTCTCGATCCCCTTTATCTCGCGAACGAGGGGAAATTCCTTGCGATCGTCGACCCGGCCGCGGCCGACGCGGTGCTTGCCCGGCTACGGGCGCACCCTTTGGGCCGTGACGCGGCCGTCATCGGCGAGGTCAAAGCCGGTCCGGGCAACTGCTATCTCCGCACCGTCTATGGCGGCACGCGCTATCTCGACCTGCTCGCCGGGGAGATGCTGCCGCGTATTTGCTGAAGCAAGGGGCAAGGCTTATACATTATTAACAACAAAGGAAGGTATGGTCGATGGGCCGAAATGGCCGTCCTCCCTACCTTCCTTAAACTTTCCCGTTATAAATTTCCTGCCCATGAAGCGTCGACAGGTGGGCTGATGTTTCCTAACTCCGGCTTCATATTTCAATGTTGCCTGCAAGTAGATCGGCGACAGGTGGGCTGATGTTCCCTGACTCCGGCTACTTTAAAATCAGGTATTTGTTAGGCAGTCACCCATTTGCATTGGAAGCCGGAGTCTGCCCACACCCCCCGCCTGCCGCGTGCAATAATGAGTCTAAATAGCTATTGTATACTTACGCAGACAGCCATCGTATTGGTTTTGCGGGTTTTCGCGGCTTTATGGGGTCTTTGCCCTTCCGTGCCCCTAACTACACACACGGTCCGGGCGCAAGCGACACCTAGTGAGGATCGTGCCGTGTCCGGCGAAGGCTAGGTCGAAGGCGGGGCCGAGCCACGGAGGGCGAGGCGACAATCGAGCCATGGATGGCGAGTTTGTCAGGAACCCCGTCTGAAACCGAGACTGAGCCGCTGACACGGCCGGTGCGAAACTACGTCGCAGCCGCTGGCAACCATAGAATATAGCCTTCTCTAGGCAGTAACCTATTTGCAATGGAAGCCAGCGGCTAAGACCGGTCCGTAGAAAAAGCCACCCCGCGAAACACAGCCGCAATTTCTATTCCCCATCACTTTTGTTTAGTCATTAACAATCAGGGATCACCTGAGAGATAAAAAAGGAAGCCGCACCGATGCAGCTTCCTCAACTTGCAGACAAAACTCCGTGTTGCCATAGGAGTACAAGACGAGCGGGATGCTTATACGCGGCAGCCCCTACAACCCGATGGTCATGCAGGCCAAACTGTAAGCCGGAACGCATGCAATGCGTTCCCTACGACCGGACGGAAATACAGGCTGCACTGCGGGCCGGGCGGACCAAGTCATCCGCCCCTACCAGGGAGCGGGATACTGATTTTGCGGCGGAACGCAGGCAATACGTTCCCTAAGTTTCTCTTAGGAATGACGTTTTTCATTTTGTGGACAGTCTGAAGGAAGCTGCAACTTCCTTCTTTATATCCAGTCTTACGCCGCCGTCTTCTCCTTCGGCTTCGCCATCGTCTCCTTCGTAAAGAAGATAGCGATGGTCCCGACGAGCATACTCGCGAAGAGGAACATAAAGCCCATGCGGAACGCCTGCAGCGTCAGTTCGCTGCCGGCCGGGACGAAATGCCCGATGATCAGGCCGAGCAGCATCGTGTAAACCCCGCCGCCGAACATGACGAAGAAGTTGTTTACCCCGTTCGCCGTCCCGGTCAGCTCCGGCGGGAAGAGTTCCTTCACGATCGCGTTGCTCGGAGTGCCGAGCCCACCCGCCAGGCCCATCACCGCCAGCAGGATATACAGGTTCGACGGGTTCAGCCGGTCCGGGAAGAAAGCCAGCGGCACCCAGGTCAGAGTGCTGAGAACGGCCGCCATAACCACGATCATTTTCCTGGATTTCAGGACCTTATCCGACAGGTACCCCGCGAGCGGCGGGCTGATCACCGCGCCGACGGCGAGGAACATCAGCGCCGTGCCGGCTTCCACCTTACTCATCCCGACAACTTGAGTCAGGTAAGGACCGGCCCACAGACTCTGGAAGCCCATCTTCACCCCGTAGTTCGTGAAGCCCCGGATGGCGATGGGCCAGAGGTAGCGGTTGCTGAGCACCGTCTTCAGTCCGACGAGCGCCGGGATATTTTTCGCCTGCGTCCGCTGGGCTGCCGGCACGTTGTCGATCTCCTCCAGGGAAGGGAAACCCTTGTCTTTCGGATTATTGTAAACAACCAGATAAATAAGGGCGGCAAGAATAACCGTCAAAACGCCGATGCCGATCAGAGACCAGCGCCAGCCGACCGCCAGAATCAGCATGGCGAACGGCACGGATGCGAACAGTCCGCCCATGTTGCCGGCGGAAACCATCATCCCGTTCACGGTGGCGAACTCGTCCCGCCGGAACCAGGTCGAAAACACCTTGACGCTCGGCACGTAGATGCAGGACAGCCCCAGGCCGATGAGGAAGCGGCCGAAGACGGCGACCCCGTAATGCGGCGCCAATCCGAACAGGATTACCCCGAGGCCGGCGACGGCGAACATCGCGCTCATCAGCTTCCGGGCGCCGATCTTGTCGGCCAGGATTCCCGCCGGAATCTGCATGAACGAATAGGGGTAAAAGTACATGGAACCGAGGATGCCGAGCGCTTCCGGGCTGATGCCGAACTCCCGGGTCAGGTCGGTGGCGACCATCGTATTGGAAAGACGATGAAAGTACGCGAATAAGTACGCGGTGGCAAGGAGGCCGAAGACGGCCCAGCGGTAAGCAAGCATTTTTTTCGCCAGACCGGTTTTCTCCAGCCTGACCGACTCGATTTGGGTACTCAACCAATCATCTCCTTGTCGTTTTTGCGAATCTTGGTAGATATCATCTGAATCAATAAGAAGCTCCGGTCAAGAAAGCATACTTTTATTTTAAAACTATTTACAACGTTCAGAAAACCCCTGCCTGAGCAGGGGTTTCCCGAATAAGCCGCTTATGAGCCGTTTAAGCCAGATAGCCGCCATCTCGCAGACTTTTCTTCGCCTTTTCCTTGTCTTCGTCAGCTACCATAATCACCGGGCCGGTGCACCCCATCCCGGTACTGGCAAAAATGCCCTGTTGCCAGAGAATCCGGACGGCGTTGTCGATTTCCAGAATATCGACACCCGGGATTTCCTCCGTCACCGTTTTGGCCGGCGGTGGGTTCACTGCTGCCGCCGGTGCCGCCGACTTGCCGGCAGCCAGCCGCCGGTCGAGGCCGGCGGCCCGGACCGCCCGGTATTCATCCGCCGTCACGCGTGTCAGTCCGCCGCGGACGAGGTCGCCTGCGTACCGGACGGCTCCGGCCACGACCGGCGCCCCGGAAGCGCGGGAAAGAATTAGGATGATCGGCCCGAAATCTTCCCCGATGCCCGGCCCATAGCCAAATCCGCTTGCCTCGTAGTCGCCCCCCGTGGTATAGGCGGAGAAGACCTTGGCCAGGACATTGCCGGTCAGCGTATCCATGACCATCACATCCGGCGTCCCCGCCAGGAGGTCGTTCCCCCGCATGACGGCGCCGCCGTCTTCCCGCCGGGATCCGGCGAAAGAAAATTGATAACCGTCCGCCTGTAAGGCTTTCAGGATGCGCTCCACCTGGCGCGCCCCGTCCACATTCAGGATACCGACCGTCGGGTTTGGTTTCCCGCACGCCTTGGCCGCGATAATCCCGGCAACCGCGTTTCTGACCATCGCCTCCACCCGGTCGGTGGCCGCCGTCCCGGTTGTGGTCGCGAGAAACATCTCCCGCCCGCGGCCGGGCGTATACATCCGGCCGACCGTGGCGACTCCGACGGGGAAATTGTAGTGCATGGTTACAGCCGCATCGATCATTTTATCACGCAGGGCGTTCTCCATCGCCGCATGCACATCGCTTTGACAGTCGTCAACCGGAATCTGGTTCAGATCCGACCGGACCTTGGGTCCGATGATTACAACCTCCAAATCCGGGTACATTCGCTGCGCCAGTTCGGCTCCCCGCACGATTTCCTCAACCCCGTGCTCACTGCCGGTCGTGGTCACGCCGATGCGCGGCCGCGCGCCGGCTGCGCCGGTCGCAACGGAATCGGCCAACTCGCGCAGCACTTCCCCCACCATCTGTTTCAGTGTTTCGTTTGGCATTTCTTCACCTCCCGCCGCCCGGTCACCGGCCGTCCGCCGGCGCGCCGGCGAGGGAACGCAGCATCTCGGCGACCACCTGCCGAATATCTTCTTTCGTCACTCCGGCCGTCACCGCCGGCCGGCCGCTGTTTTTCTCGATGATCAGGGAGACGCCGTCGAACTGGTTAGTCATTCGGGCCAGGAACAGACTCCCCTTGCCGATAAGCATCACCCGATTGAGCTGTCCGGCCAGAATCAGATCCCGGGCCGGCCCGACGAACGGTACGCCGGACGGGATATGTCCCTGGGTGGGCGCATAACCGGCCATCCCATGCTGCCGCACGAATTCATCGATATCGTTTCGGGCCAGATCGCCTTTCCGGACTCCCAGAGCGGCGATCATTTTGTAGTTGGCTTTCGGCACGTCGCCGGCACCGGCCGGCTCGGTGATTTCCGGATTCTGCATTTCCGGCGCGTACTTGTCGATGTCGGTGATTTTCCAGCCCGCCTTATCCAGCGGGTCGGTGACAATCGCCTGCATGACCGCCTGGGGCGAAGCGCCCGAACCGATTTTGTGCCGCCCGACGATGTCCGTGCGGACCACCGGATTCACGCCGTCGTTTTTCCCGATCAGCACGGCAAAAGCGCCGAGGACGTCCTCGAGCACCGGCAGCCCCTTGGCGACGTGGTCACGCCCGTTCATGCCGAGCTTGGCCACCGCCCCGCCGCCGACGACGACAACATGGTCGAACACCCCGGCCTGCACGAGCGCGCTCGCTTCCAGGAGAGCGTGCGCCGGGCCGGCGCAAAACGAGCGCGTGTCGGAGCCGGTGGCATTCACGCAGCCGGCCAGTTCGCCGATTGCCTTGGCGAAATTCCCGCCGCCCCGCTGGTTCATATCGCCGCACGCTTCCTCCGACGCCTCAATGATATAGTCGACCGCTTCCGCCGCCAGCCCGGTATTGGCCAACAGCTGCAGCAGCGCGAGCATGCCCGACGCTTTGGCCACCGTATTTTCCAATATGATGTGGGCGCTTAAGTTTTCGTCCCGGTCATGGGCCCGCCGGACGTAGCCGACCGCCTTGTCGCCGAGCAGCAGCGGCTCGGCCGCGTGTTCGGCGAGCGCCCGGTCGACTTCGGCCTGCGTCACGCCGGTCGCGAGCTTTTGCCGGTCGTACCGGCCGAACAGCGGATGGGCGGCGAGTTTATCCCGCACCGCGGCCGCAAATCCTTCCTCCAGGAAGACCAGATCGAAGGAATCGGCGAGCTTCAGCAAGCCGAAAAATTCGTCCTCCGGCATGATTTCCCCGTACTTGCCGTACCGGTCGGCTGCGGCGATCCCGTTTTTGTACCAGGGCCGTTCGATGGCCGCGAGCTCGTCGGGCAGCCGGTTCCCGATATAGACCTGGTTCGGCGGGTAGGCAACCGCCTCGGCATAAGAACGCAGGTGCTCGGGCAGGCGTTTCAGATATTCCGACTCCGCTCCTTTCGTCCGCTCGAGCGTCTGGGTCGTACCGCCCACCCGCAGGATGCCCGGGGCGTGAATCAGCGCGTAGCTGGCTCCCTTGATTACCGGATAATCCATAGTCTCACCCCCTGCCCGGCGGACTTGCCGCCGGGTACTGCCGCTTTCGACGGCGGAAAACCGGCAGACGGGCAGCGGCGCCCGCCGTTACCCGTCTGCCGGACAAGCTATTTTTCGAAGACCGTCTGTCCTTCCACTTCCGTCTGCAGTGCCCGCAGCGCTTTCTGTACCAGCTGCTTCCGCAGCTTCTTCTCATCCGTCGGCGACAGCGTCGGATTTCCCAGCGGATGCGGAATTGCCACCGCCGGGACGATCCGGTTCGCCCCCACCGTCAGCGAGATGGGTACGACCGTGCAGACATGGACGACCGGCAGGCCGGCCCGTTCGATCTCTTTGACCATCGTTGCGCCGCAACGAGTGCAGGTGCCTCAGGTCGAGGTGAGGATAACCGCCTGCACTCCGTCGGCCACCAGTTCTTTGGCGAAAGCCGCGGCAAATTTCTTCGCGTTCGCCACCGAGGTCCCGTTGCCGACCGTCACATAATAGTAACGGTGCAGCGCTCCGATTTCCCCCTCGCGCGCGAGCTCCCGCATGGCGTCCACCGGCAGGACCCGATCCGGGTCCGCGTTCGCATACACCGGGTCGTACCCGCCGTGGGCCGTCTGGTATGCTTCCGGCGTCAGGTCGTCAACGCCGGTCAGATCATATTTGCCGTACTTGGAGGCGCTGGAAGCCTCGATCCGGTCGGGGTTACCCTTGGGGACGATACCGCCGGAGGTTACGAGGGCGATTTTGGCCTTGCGGACGTCGGCGACCGCCGGCTGCGGATGCACCCGGTCGAATTCCGGCATCGGGTATTCCGTCGTGTACTCCCGTCCGGACAGTTTCGCGACCAGCATATCAACCGCTCGTTTGGCGCCCCGCTCCGCCGCGATATAGTTTTGGCGGATGCCCCGGCTGAAGAAGCCTTCTTCGGCCGCTGTGCCGATTGCCTCCCCCTTCGCGAGTTTCACGGCCAGCGCCGCCATCACCGGCATTGCCTGGCGCATCCCGGCGGCCGAATCGGTCGTCTCGATGATGTAAACGCTCTTCCGGTACAGGTCCGCGCCCGGATTCTCGGCGAACATCCCCGTCACCGCCGGAATCCCGAGCTTAGTCTGGACCATCTCGGCCACCGCGCCGCAGGCGACGCCGTACCGCCCGGCATTGAAGGCCGGTCCGGCCACGACGACGTCCGGCCGGTAAGCGCCGATCAGCTCCAGAACACGCGCGTCGGCGGTCGCCCGGTTTTCGTTGAAGTAAGAGTCACCGCAGATGACGGTACCGACCACTTCGGCCGTGGCAGCTAAAGCCGCCTGTAAAGCGATGCCCGGACCGACCACGCCGTCCTTGGCAAACGGCTCGGTTCCGGCTTTTTCTTCGCCGCCGACCTGCCCGAAGAATTGATTCAGGTAGTGGACGACCCGCAATTTCCCGTTCCCTTCCTTCACTTACTTCCCCCCTTTCGCTGCTCTGCTCTTCCTTAATATTTGGAATACTGCTCGCGCATACTCTTCACTTCGGCGACAATCTTGTCGACATCGAGGACCATTTCCATCATGCTCACCTGTTCGTCGTAGACGGCCGGATCGACCGCCGCCTTGATTTCCGGCTCGAGCATGTGGTAAACGCTGAGTCCCAACTGGACTCCTGCCAATGGACCGGCAAAGGTCGGGTCGCCGTTGGCGACGGTTTCGGCCGTCAGTCCGGCCGTCTCCGCTTCCGCCCCGCCCAGAATAACGATGATGTTCTCCGGGCCGTGCTTTTCCGCCAGTTCTTTAACCCGTGCCTGATTCTCCATGTCCATTGCGCCCGCCGCCGTTCAGACGAAGCACTCGGTCACGGCGAAAATCACTTCGCCGCCCGCGGACTTGACGCATTCCGCGATCGCCGGACCGGGAACCCCGTCCCGGTCGCCCAGGACGATAACTTTCTTCCCTTTCAGCATACTCATCCTCCTTGCTGATGATTTTCCGCTTCCGTTGCTACGCGCTGCGGGCGGAAACCTTACTGAAACCGAGTTCGTTATTTACTCCGGTGATCACCTGGATCTCCGTTTCGATGCTACCGTCCGGTTTCAGGCTCCCGGCGAAGCCGCCCGCGATAACGTCAGCGACCTCCGGATAGCCGATCACCCGGTCCATCGGCGGCAAAACGATAACTTCGTTCGCGTTCGCGGCCGAGACTACGGCGTCGGCTTTCGGATTGGCGTCGGCCAGCGACTGGGACGAGCCGTCTCTCCCGGCGTATTCGTCCGTGATCAGGACGGTCTTGATGCCCCGGCTCTCCAGTTTCACGCAGTTCATGATCAGATCCGTGTCCGGATTGCCGAAACCTTCCTCCGTAATAATGGCCCCGTCGGCCCCCAGGTACTCGACGAGCTGCGCCGTGTGGTTCGAGGAGCGCTCCTTGTCGGCTAAGGTAACGTTTTCGTTCGTGATGACCACGCCGATAAAATTGAACGCCTTGCCGTGCTGTTTGTACATCTCCTCGATGACGGGATTGTTCTGATGATGGTACGTCGTATTCTTGTCGCAGGCGGAAACGCAGTTCCCGCTGACGATCGCTCCGTCCATCACTTCCGTCGGACTGATCAGGGTCGGCAGGATACGCTTGGCATCCACCCCGTAGACATAAGTGTCGTGCAGCAAGCCCTGGCTTTGCAGCATATAGACATAGACGACCTTGGGCAGGGCCGGATATTTGGCCAGGGCCGCCGGCAACGGCAGATGCTCGTATGTCTCCACCGTGTCCGGCTTGGCGGCTTTGCCGGCCTCGCCCAGATAGGCCGCCGCCTTGAAGCCCGCGGTCCGGATGACCTGCTCGTGTTCATGCTGGGGCAGTCCCGCTACGGGCTCGATGACGAGGACCACATTGTTCGTCTGAGAGAACGGAGTATATTCCGCCCCCGGCCCCGTCATATCGATAATCCCTTCCTGAAACCCGACGATTTTCCCCGTTGTCACTACCGCCACGCCTTTGAGAACGTGGGTCCGGCCGCTGCCGACCGTCGTAACCTTGGCCGCCATGCCCGGAAAGATGCCGCCGTCTCCCTCCACTTTAACCCGCGGCTCGACGACATCCTTGACCGGCATGATTCTGACCTTCTCGCCCGGTTTGGCCAGTTCCAGCTCCGCTCGGGCGATCCTCTCGTCGGCTGTGATGAGCGCCAACAGTTCCTCCTTGTTGACCGAGAGAATGCCGTCCGCTACCTGCGTCGCCGCCCCGAAACGGACGTCCTTGATTAAAATATTGCCAAGTTCCAGCTTCACAAACTCACCTCCCTTAATGCGTTCGCCGGTCCGTCCGACAGCTCAGACCAGCTTCGCCAGTTCCGCCTCGATCATTTCCGCCGTCACTTCCCCGACCAGATCGGCCACCTTCGCACCGTCCCGGTAAACCAGAACAGCCGGCAGCCCGAGAACTTTCTGGCTGATGGCCAAGCGGCGGTTTTCCATCGTATTCACTTTGGCAAATTTGACTTTCCCGCCGTACTTATTTTCCAATGCCTCAACCTGAGGCATCATCGCCACGCAGTTCTCTCAGCTCGGACTCCAGAAATCGACCAGTACCGGCTGCTCGGCCTGCAGCACCTCCACGTCGAAATTGTCCTTGTTTAGTTCAAGCATTCCGTCACCTCCTTCCATCCGCTCGGTTCGTTTATCCCAGTAATTTGGCCAACTGCGCCGTCAATTCCGCCGGATCGCCCGACAGCGTCGCCGCGACTTGACCGCCGCGGAGCAGCAGAACGGCCGGCACGGTGCCGACGTTGTACCGCTTCGCCATCCGCTGACTCTTGTAAGTATCGTATTTGACCAGCTTCGCCTTGGTTGCGTACGGCTCCAGGCTGTTTTCGAGCTTCGGCATGAGCTCTACGCTCGCTTCGCTGCGCGGGCTCCAGAAAGCCAGCACCACGGCCCGCTCCTCTTCCAGGACTTCGGCGCGGAACCGTTCTTCCTCTTCGATGTATTTTTCCGCCGCCACCGCCGCGATAGCGCCGTCGCTCGCCGCCGTGACCACCTGCCGCAGGTATTTTTGGATCGCGTCGCCGGCCGCGAAGATGCCCGGCACCGACGTCTCCATCTGTTCGTTGACAACAATATATCCGTGCCGGTCGAGTTCCACCGTGCCGCGCAGGAACTCCGTCTTGGGCACGGTTCCGATATAGATGAAGACGCCGTTTACGGGCAACTCCGTCTTCTCGCCCGTTTTCAGGTTGCGGACGACCGCCGCCTCTACCATCCCGTCACCCTTGATTTCATCAATGACCGAGTTCCAGATGAATTCGATCTTCGGATTCTTGAACGCTCTTTCCTGAATCATCCGCGCGGCATCCAGGGTACCCTCGTCGTGGATGACGACAATGGTAACTTTTTCGGCAAACTTGGTCAGGTAGATCGCCTCTTCCACCCCGGCGTCGCCGCTCCCGACCACGGCGATATCCAGGTCGGTAAAAAAGTCGGCGTCGCACGTGGCGCAGTACGATACGCCCCGTCCCCGCAGCGCCCGCTCGCCTTCGACACCCAGCGCCCGCGGTTCCGCCCCGGGAGCCACGATGACGGCTTTGGCCCTGTATTCGCCGCGATTCGTCCGGACCGTTTTATACTCATCCCCGGTGACAATCGCCGTAACATCTTCGTGAATGATTTCGGTGCCGAATTCTTTGGCATGTTCGGCGATGGCTTGCATCAGGGCCGGTCCGGTCGTCCCTTTCGCAAAGCCGGGATAATTCTCCATATCGGCTGTCGTTGCCGCCTGCCCGCCGATTTTGGCCCGCTCGATGATGAGCGCCCGCAGCTTCGACCGGCCGGCGTAGACCCCGGCCGCGAGCCCCGCCGGTCCCCCGCCGACAATAATGATATCGTAGTCCCGGTTTTTTTCTTCCACTTCGGTCTCCCCCTTTTTTCCCCTCGCCCGATTCAAACCGGCTGCGTGCTGAACAAAGCCGGTACGGCGTTATATATTATATCCGCGTCGATTAGCTGCAGGTCGCGGTCCGTCCCGTCGGAGAAGCGCTCCGCGCCGTTTGGCCGGACAGCGGCGAGCGCTGTTTCGATCAAGGTAAGCGAAGTCAGATCCAAGCCTGCTTCCGGCCCAGACAGCACCAGTGTCTTGTACCGGAGGCGCTCCGGGCGGATATTGCCGGCCAAGGGATGCACCGCGAGCTTACAGCCCCGGTGGATCATGTCCCTCGCGTGCCGCAGGACGGCCGCCGCGTCCTGCGGCAGGAAGACGCAGGTCACCGCGGTCTGCCGCACCAGAGGATTGTTCGTGATGACTGTGTCCATAACAATACCTTCCTAATTTAATCGGTTCTATCCATGTCTCATGCTGCACACGGCCCCGGGCACAAGCAACCTTTAAACAGCCCTGGCTTAGTCTTCTTGTTTCAATGCTAACCCCTGCCGAGACGGCGACAGGTGGGCTGATGTTCCCCCGCCCACACCCCCCGCCTACCGCATCTAGGAATGGTTTTAGGTAATCACATAGCATCTACGCAGATAACTGGCAGTTAAATTGGTTTCATGGTTCTCGTCCTTTCGTCTCCCCATATGCACACACGGCCCGGGCGCAAGCGACCTTTAGTGAGGATCGTGCCGTGTCCGGTGAAGGCGAGACTGAAGACGGGGCTGAGCCTAGGATGGCGAAGCGGCAATCGAGCCACGGATGGCGAGTTTGTCGGGAACCCCGTCTGAAGCCGAGGCTGAGACGCTGACACGGCCGATACGAAACTACTGAGCTAAGACCGGGCCGTAAAAAAGCCAGCATGTGAAACAGAGGCGAAATTCTTATTTATTATTCTTCACTTATACATTTGTAACGGTATTTATAATAGCTGCCGGCCCGGCGCTACCTGTATTTTAGCCTCATCCGGCCTTTTTATACCCCGCCCGGACGGCGCCGAATCGCCGCCCGGACAAACAAAAAAACAGGAAATAAAATAACTCGCGCTACTTTACTTCTCTGTCTGCTTAGCCTGAGAGATTAATCCGGTCCGGGCAAATCCCGGCAGCCGGGTTGCACCTTCGGCGTCTTTGACGGCGGTCCGGCGGACCGGCCGCAAAGAACTTTCCAGAGTATTGTCCCCGCCGGGTACTTTTGCCTGAGAGATTCAGCCGCCCGCATAGCCGGCAGGAACCTTACTCCTTCGGCGCCCGTTGCCAGGTCTCTCCCCGGTGGCTCATCCAATTCCGTTATTCGTTTCGGAAACGGCGGTCCGCAAACCAACGCTTAATTATATGCTCACAATTTTTACTATACACCAAACCGGCCGGTAATTCCTGCCTGATTACCATTTCCGGGAAAATAAGTTTACGCAGACCTAAAAAAGACGGGACGGAAGGGGTGAAAAATCGTTCCGCCTCCGTGTCACCGTGTCGACTCCCGGTAAATATTATGGTTAGCAAATGGATAAAATATTACCTGCAGAACCCTGGCGAGATGGACGGCACGCGAAACCGTACGGTTCGCCTTCCGTCGGACGGCATCGATAGTCAGGGTTCTGCAGGTATTTTAATAGCAACCGCCGGTCAGGCCGCTCTCAGCGTCCTCCTCAACCGGGGTCGGCGGCGGTACCTGCTCACCGCAGTATGGGCAGACCCAGTCCTCCAGGTTCGCGGCACAGTAAGAAGTATTCCCACAGGCGGAACATTTTCGTGCGAACATAAACCAACCTCCAAACCTCGCTTAGTCAGCCGGGCCGGCTTTCACCCCGGCTATTGCTTTACTCGGACGGATTCGACGGGTGACCGCCAAACCCCTTTCCATATTATGGAAACATTTCCCGCTGCTTTTCGCCAAATTCCCCTACAAATAATAATCCCCCGGCAGAGCCGGGGGTATTTCTTTAACGGGTATAACCCTGTACTACTAGCCACGCCTAAAGGGCGTTGGTACGATCTGCCACATGCGAAGAGACTGTTACTTGCTACCCGTAA